>Ga0310690_10000243_pt1 | contig 128081 bp, 171 predicted proteins | sample AusTroGonzalo_MG_2_FD_207661 | JGI IMG/M metagenome (GOLD analysis project Ga0310690, IMG submission 207661) | Bovine rumen microbial communities from tropical cattle in Woodstock, Queensland, Australia - Gonzalo_04 (v2) (version 2) | ecosystem: Host-associated > Mammals > Digestive system >...
GGCGTCCTTGAAATCTCGAATATTGTTTGCCGCCACGATAGCATCGGCGGCGCCCTTTCCTACCTGCTTGGTGGATGCACCGCCGTCCTTTGCCGGAGATTTGAGGGTATTTCCCATATAAAAATAAACTGCGCTTAATGCCGCATACTGCAATGCTGTAGCAATTCCATCAACCGTAAACGGCACATTCACTATAGCACTGCCGGAAGCGGGAGATACTCCCGGGGCAAGAATCAAATCGGCTTCAACAATAAGTTTATCGGAAGTTCTTTCATAATAGGCATTGTACGCGTGGTTGACTTCAACCACCCCGGATTTGCCCTCCACTATCTTTCTTTCGGCAATAGGGGATCGCGGCATACCTGCTCGGGAGGATATCAGGTTGATTTTTGGCATAAATACTCCGGATAAAAGTTTTCAATAATATACCCTTTTTCCGGAAACCTAGGCACCTGAAAGGTGCTCCAGCAATAGGCGCTTCAAGCGTTCCACTGCCTCCTCCAATGGCGGGTCACCCCAAAAGCCAAACCCCTCCTTTGTATGAAGGGCGGCGGGATCCTTTATCGGATAGACAAAATCCTTGAATGGGCGCGTCGATGTAAATAGTGCATGAACATCCGTATCGGACAATTTCTTGGGCGCCGGGAAGAAATCCAAGAATGGCCATAATAATCCCTTCACGCCGGAATGAGAAACAAGGTCGCCGGTGTCCGGGACCGCCATCCCTTTTCCCGGGGAATACATGTGCTGGCGATGTACAAGATCGGTGGTCTCCCCAACTATGATCGCCTTACGATAATACTTGGTGCCCAGTAAATTGTCGCCTGCAAAATAAATGTATTTTTGTTTATCCGCCATTAACTTTCTACGTGCATCGGGGTCACAACATACTCTTCGCCGATTGCCTGCTTTATGGCATTCGACACAGCAGCCATATCCGCATCATGATCGGCGCCTTCCGCATGGTTCAAGGACAAAGGCATGCGCACTACTATCATATACCGCGTGGAGTTCAACGATACCTCGCCACCGATCGCCTTGATAGCAGATTCAATCAATACCCTCGCCTCATCCGAAATGTCATACGCACTCGGCATAACCGGTGGTTCCTGCCCTCTCGGGGTAGACCCATCATCATACGGGACAGAATACGGCAGTGTAATCGAGAATGGCGCATAATCGCGCGGATCTGCGCTTGTAAAAGCGACTAATGGTTCATCCGGCACATTAGGCACCTCCGTGCCATCCACAGCCGTATAGGTATGCGTTTGCGCTTTTCCGAATTGGTCCAGCGATGAGATCGGGAAACCCTTCGGGTCATAAAGATCAATGACCAATTTCTCGACCGGATAAACACGGGACCACGCAAATTCGGATACATAGTTCATGTATATCGTGGCGGACCATCCATACGCAAAAAGGTTGCCCTCCTTGAAATTGACAAGATCAGCCTCGCCCATATTTTGTATGTACGTGAAATTAATGGTCTTATCCTTTACGTATTCCGAATTATAAATATATTCCAAGGACAGCGGCATATTGTAGGTGTTTTGGAAGACGGCAGCAAATGCCTCTTCCAAATCCTCAACAGCCTCGGCCTTATTGGACACGAAGGCGCATGCTATCTTGAATGATGCGGAAACCGTCGATTTTCCTGCCGGGCCGCCCTCCGCATTCGTATCGAGCAGGCGATACCGCTGCCGTACAATCGGGGTAAGGGAAGTGCGAGTCCAAAACAGGCACATAAACGGACCCGATCGTACATCATCTCGCACGGTCATCTGCTTGCGGCGCATTTCCTTGTCCGCCAATTCATCGGAGAGCCAAGTGTCCGCCATTTCATTCTCGGAATCATAGACTACGCGCATGCTGTCGTCAAAGCCTTGTTCCTTAAATAAGGCGCGTATCCTTGTCAAATATGCCTGTACTGCAACGGAGGTGATCATTTTTGGCCTCCGGATTCATTCAAGGAAGGGCGGCGAACTATGGTAATTTCAAAATGCTCGTGCAGTGCCTTATGCAATGCAAGCTTACGATAAAAGCGGCGGCCGGCCAAGGAATGGGTCCAATTCAACATGCCCTTCTTGCGCTTTACCCCGGTGATTGCCCAAGAACGGGAGGTGCGAGCCGCCTTAATGGGATTCGGCCGATGATATAAATCGTGCATAGCCTTCTTGACGCTATTCGGGTCATGATGCAAAAAATAATCGCTCATTAGGACCTCTTCTGTTCCGCAGTTTCTTCATCAGGCACGTTTATAACCTGCGTTGCGCCGGAAATGCTATCAAGCAGCGATTCAATGTAGCGTGCCTTCTCCCGCTTGTTTACATACGGGCGGACATCTTCATCATTGGTCAATGTCGTAATGGTATTGTAGATGTGTTCCATCACTGTCGTGGTAGCATCCACGTATTCCATTCGGTCAAGTTCGGCGACGTTGACGGCGCAATACTGGCTCACATGGATGTATTCGTCCGGAACGACCATGCCGTAGGACCGGAGAAGATCCTTTAATGTCTTAGTCAAGAATCGGCGCAGACCGTTTTGCATCATTTTCACGGTACGCGCATAACGCACATACTGGCGCATGGCAAGTCCGGCGGGCTGTGCGGTGCGGCCTTCAGGACTGAATAGGAATGAATACGGCACGCCCTTAATATCTGTAATAAGATTACGGAGCGCATTGATTTGATCCGGAAGGGTTGCATCATTCGTCTGTGCGGATCCAAGGGCAACGCCAATGGCGCCACGTTGCGATTGTTCGGGGACCACTCGAAGCTTTGCTGCGGCGGCGGCAAACATGCGAATTGCGCCAATATCCTGCGTATTCAAAGATGTCAGGTCGGCGCTGTCGTTATTATTAAGAATATTTTCATAATATGCGGTGAATGAGCGCAGCTGCGTAAGATCAAGTCCATCCGGCGCCTTCACGCCAACAATGGTATTGCGTTGAATTGCGGCGGCAATGCTTGCAAGATACATCTGCTCCAACAGCTCAAGCGAAAACACCTTATCATATATTTCAACACAGAATGGGCGCCCGACCGTGGATGTCTGCGCAATAATGGAGTCCCTGCCTTGAATCATAATGGGATTCGTGGACAATGCAAATCGCATTCTATCGGACTGCATGGACAGGCATACTATATCATCGTTGTCTAGCGTGGAGATGCGGGTGGAATCGCCCGGAGTCACCTTATAGTAAAGCGGCTTTGCGCTCAGCCCTTCAAGGCCGACCGTAAATACGGATCCCGGCTGATAACTGTCCTGAAGGCCCACTATGTGGTTTTCCTGATCGCGCAGATATTCAATCCAATATTGCCCATAGAAAATGGCATCGCATACAATCTTATTCAGGAACGTGTCCAATGAGATATTATAGCGAAAATCGTCGACAATTCGCTGCGCCTTGCGGGATGCCGGATACTTGGTATCGATTGTCAAGTCGATTGATTTTTCGGTCTGCGGATCGATGGCCAGCACATCGTATGCGTAGGCATTAATCATTGCGGAGACCAAATATTGACCTTTCAAAGGTTCATACTTATTTAGGTCGTTTCTATAGGTGACAAAATGCTCATAAAGCTGCATCCACAATCCCATTTGGGACGCGGGGGCATTGGCGATTTGGCGTAACCGTTCGCGGTCAGCATCGGACGTGGCAATAGCATATTCAACATCGGTCATGCGGGACGCGATGTTCTGCATTATGGTTTGATCTGCAAATACCTGCTGAAATGTCCGGGCCGCACGTGTAAAAATGTTCAAAGTATATGCCTCCTATAACTACGCAAAATGAAGAACTCTCCACATTTTACGGCTATGAGAACCACTAAAGACTGCATTACGGACGCAGTCCGTTAGCAGAAACCGGTATTTGCATTTGTATTCGGCCTTAGTTATCTTCCCTTTTAAATAACGCATCAAATTAAAGCGCCCGCCAAAAACAACGCGCTTGGTTCCAAAGGAAGAATAAATGCCATGCGCATATCTTACGGCGGACTGCATAAGCCAGCTGTTCACGTGAAAATACTGCTTGACATGCCGCCGAACCCCCGTTTCATCTAGACCATCTAAATAACGATTATATGCCATGCGGACAATGCTACTGAAAGCACGCATGTGGCCCAACAGGGAGGAACCATTCGTTATTTGAAGTTTAAGGGTTTTCATACACTAAATATACGATTTTCGAGGAAATTTCCGCACCGGATAATAAAAGGCGGCCTAATCAACCGCCTTAAAATACCGCAAATGAAGGCACCGACTATCCAACGGAATAACCTTTTTCTTTAAGGGCATTCATAATGGCGTCGATCACCGCATTGACCTCTGGGCGCTCGTCCATCCAGGCATTGTAAGTTTCTTCCTCTTCCCCCTTTGGAAGGCCAATATGGGCAATAATCCATTCCTCCAAATAGAGCCCGGAATCGGACAACGTATCCATCAAATCTTCGATCTCATAACCGTCTTTGGGGTCGATTTTGCGGCGCTTGAGACTTTTAAGATAAAGATCAGCAGCACTCCGCACAAAATCATCTTTAGTCATTGCACCATAATTATAACGGCGAGCCTCGGATGCAGGGGTAGCCCTCACAGCCTTCTTTTTGATCAATTTAATTCTAGGCATAAAAGCTCCTTATGAAAGTTCTTTCCATAAAAATAACATTTTTAAGGCAAAAGGCAACCTACGGCAGGCGGACGTGCTTCTTCACTTCGACCCAATACTTGAATCGCCCCCACGCCGGGGACTCCGGGCAAACGAATCCATCGGGAACCCAGCCGCCTTCATTTTGGTAGCCTTCCACCGCAATGAACAAGGAGGACGCCTTTCCGAGCAGCAACTTCTTCGCGTCGTTGTCCATAAAGGTTTCCGGAATGGCCTGCCAATAGTGGAGCAGGTTGACGGCGCCCTGCCAAAAATATGCCGGCGCCTTCATTTGCGCCTTCACGCCCATTCCCTCAACCATATCACAAATTCGTCCCTTCAATTCCGCCTTCGCCTCCGCAATCCTAGCGGCTTCGGACTTTTGAAAGAAGAAATGAAGGAAAGGACTAAACACGCCTTGTCCCTTTGTGACCGGGGCTATAAGAAAATGTGCCACCGGAACTTTCATGCGGACGCCGTTCTGCAGCGGCGGATACCAGCATCCCTCCTTTTGACGCTCGCTGATTGTCTGCAAGGCGGTTGTGATTGCATTTACGGCGGAATCGGTCCCATTAAAGACTAGCGGATAACGCGGCTTGCAGTGATCCGCCCAATCGCGGACAAATCGATTGGTTGCAATTTCATCAATGAGGGCGAGGCCTTCGCGATGCGTCTTGGTGAACGCATTTTGCGAAGCCCTTAAAATGTTCGGAAAACGGCGCTCAAGGACAAATACCGGATCATCCTCGACGCCCTGCGGTCTAAGATTGAATGCCATGTCAAATTATACGGAAGGGTTTTGCCGTTTAGCCACTGCGCTACGGACAGCAGGGCTAAATCTAAGGACCGGAACCAAACGCCGTGGCACCGGGGCTTTGGCCCCGGTACGCGGATTTCTTGCGGGGCGAGCCTTGCGGCGCTGTACGAAGAATGTGCCGAAGCCACGTATCTCGATGGTCTCGCCCTTTATAAGATGCGCCGCCATGCTGGACAATAGGCATTCCACCGCCGACTTGACCTGCCCGGCCGGAATATCCGTACGGTAGACAATCGCATCCACTATATCTTTTTTCGTGATGTTCAGGGTCATAGGTACCTCATTTATCCGATTGAGATGGTAGGCACCGTCGAGACGTGTACGCCCTGAAGCGGGCACGCAGTGCACGCATTAAGAGCCGGGGCGACGGCGCTGCCCACATTAATTACATCCCCGGTAACGGTTACAAGTCCCTTTGCATCAATCTTGGTGCCCATGGCATCATGTACAATCTTCAGGTTGCCATCCCCGGTTTCCATCGAAATCATCGAGCCATCCTTCTTGCCGGAAATAATATTCTTCCCGAAACGCATATAGAAATCGGTTGTAAGATCAACCCCATTCAATTCCTCGGCAAGTCCCAATATATAGGTCTGCATGAAGGTGTCAACCGAAACCACCACCTTATCCCCGATCTCATATGAAAATGACATAGGGGCCAGCTGGCGGGCGGTGGTGACAAGCTGGCGTTCATTCCCTTCGGAATCCGCATACGTAATTTCGATTGCGTAGTTTGGCCCATCCTCCGTAATCCTGCCAATATAGCAGGCGCGGCGAGGATCTAAAAACTTATGCAAGGCCCTGAGTCCGAGATCAAACTGCATACATGCCTCCATTTGCGCAAAAACGCATGTTTACGGCGAGTTCTATATCGTGCATACCCTTTTATACGCCTATACATAAAACAGGCGTAAACTCCCATTAAAATATAAAAAGCGTTCCCGATAATCAATACCGGGAACGCTTGGGTGAGTATGTTTGGGGGTGTTTCATTATTGTTTATTGTTTCGGGGGGCTGGCCAATTCCCAAGGGAATTCAAACCATGCCTCCCGATCTTTGTGTAGCTCCGAAACGAGCAGACCACAGAGATCCGGTTGCGCCTTTGCTCCAGCCTTGGCAACGTCCGTATAAAAAATCGGATTGTATTTCTTATACGCGAGCAAGGTATTGCCGGTATCGCAAATGTCATCCACGATAAGGCAGCCCGGGCGCGGTTCGGTCAGGTATTCGACCTTCAAAAGATGGGAGAAGAGGACGGCAAGGCAGACGCCGCCGCGAGGGATTCCATATACACCATTTATGAAGCGATTGGACTTCACAAATTCCTTCGCGGCGGTACCTGCGGAGAGGATCACGTCCTCCCATGTTCTATGCACAATTCTAGGCTGATTATTTTTCATAAGGAACCGGATACTCCACACCGTTGGCCTTGAATGCTGCAATGGCGTCGACGCAAGTGCCGCACTTCCCGCATGCCTTTTCGCCTCCGCGATAGCATGACCACGTAAGTTCATACGGTACCTTTAGGCGCAGGCCCTCTTTTACGACGCCTGCCTTATTTAGCTTAATAAGCGGACGCCAAACGTGAATGTTTCCATATGTGCCGATTGAGATGGCCTTATCCATGGCCTCGGCGAATGGTTCCGAACAATCGGCATACGCTTGCCCGGCGGCATCGTCCGCATGTGCGCCATAAACAACCACGGCCTTCTGTTTTGGGAACAGCGAGTCCGCATACGCCGTGGCGATGGCCAAAAGCAAGCCGTTGCGGAACGGAACGTAAGTGCCAACGCGGCCTTCGCCATTTTCGGCAATCTGTTCGGCGTACGACTTATCCGGAATTTCAAGCTTGGAATCCTTCATTAGCGAGCACACGTCGCCAGCATACTTCATCACGCACGAGATGTCTTCCTCGATGTGGCGGACGCCGTAATGCTCGGCGACCTTCTTGGCGCACAGCAATTCCTTGTCGTGGCGCTGCCCGTAGTAGAGCGTGGCGGTGACAACATTTTCCTTGCCATACTTTTCAATGGCGAGGGCAACGCAGGTGGTGGAATCGACCCCACCGGAATTCAAAACCAATGCCTTCATATTTGTCCTTTGATTAAATGATGCGGCCCGGCGTTATTGGGAGCGCAAAATCTCTTAGGGGCCGCCGCCACCTAATATACGAAATCGCTACAAAAAGGGGAATTTTTACAAAACCAGGGTGTCTTTTTCAGTAGATTAATGTATATTTATATCATAAGGGTCCGGGTAGGGTCCAAATCAAAGGAAGAACATCATGGCTGAAATTACATACGAAAACGTCGAATCTTTCTACGGCACGGCCTTTTACGGCAAATCCTCCGGGGATACCATTAATATCATCGGCAAGGCAAAAACATCGAATGGCGAGGAGGTTATCCTGCTTGACAATCGCCGCTTTGTCACGGTCAAGGGCTTCAACATGCAGTATATGCCCAAATCCGAGAAAGAAACCGGGGTCAACATATACCACGCCGTGAAGGCAAAATATGTGGCCGAAATCAAAAAGATCGGGACGATTCTTGATGGGAAGGACCTCTTCTCCGGCATTACATTCAAGGCCGGAAAGAAGTATTTTCGCGTGGATACCTTCGGAGGCGCGGTCGATTTTGAAATTCGCGTTACGCCGCTGACCTACACGAAAAACGTGGAATGTGATTATAAAAAAGGCATCGTGCGCCATCTCAAGGCAGAATACGACCAAAGAAAAACAAAAAAGCTCCACCGCAAGAATTTCGAAAAGACGATCGGCGCCTTCAAAAATGAAAAGGATTTCGCGACCAAGTTCTTTGCCAAGTTTGGCTTCTTGGGCCTCGTTTAGCACCCGCTATAATTGATTATATTTGAAAAAGATTCATTGGAGCAATATATGCCTAAATTGAAACTTATTGATAGGCGCACGCCGATGGAAAACGCCTTCATCGAAATGATGTCCAATAACCTCGGCGATACAGGGCTCCACCCGAAAGTCGGAATCTTCTGGTATTCGCCCGCACATGGATGCTTCGGGGTGGACTACTCATATTACGATGAGGCGCCGTTCATGCCTAATAGCTTCTTCAGCCAAAAGGCGAATATGAGCAGACGCGTCCATCAAAATTATTGGAAAATCCTAAAACAGCGTAATAAATTGCCTAAGGAATATGCGGCAATTTCCGACTATACACAGATACCGAGGGGGCGCGTATTCGGGCTTGAGGACGGCACGTTCAGGGTTATGCACGGCAAATGGCTTGACCAATACCCCGATGCAAAACAGGATATCTTGGATGAGTTTGAGCTTCCGCCGGAAAAAACAATCTTTGTATACTCCGATCATTGGGATATAGGGCACGGATGGGGCGAGGAACTCGCATAACGCGCAGATATCGCATTCCAATTCAAAAGGCGGGCATTTGCCCGCCTTCTTTGTTTTATGCCTTTATAGCGCTGTTTATGCGCAAATTAGAAGGTATCCCAAATGAGCTGGTTGAGCTTGGCGACCGCACAACTAATCATATGCCCGCGGTTGTATCCATAAGCACGGATGAACTCCGGAACGGATGTAACCGGCTTGATGTAAGTGAAGGAGTCCACCGAATCAAAGTCAATGTAGCGGGCAAGCTTGGAAGTGATCCCGAGGCCGTGAATATGCACATCGCGGGCGCGGGCGTACCAAACGAGCTCGCGCATCAGGCGGGCAACATCATGGCAGTTCGTCAAGCCCGATCCGGCAACGCCACCGATGGCGAAGAAGCCGCCGGGGCCGACCTGCTGGCAATAATCCGCGAACTTTTGAATCGGGTCAAAGATATGCCAAACGAGGGTAGGTTCCTCTCCGACAAGCTGGATGAGCTTGTCGCGGAGACGCGCATATTCCTTTTCGCCAACCACGGACTGAATATCCAATTCGAAGAAGTGGGTGAAATACTTGCGATACTTCTTGATGAAAGCCGCGTAGTCTTCCACATACTTGTCAAGGCTGAATTCGCCCTTGAGCTTCCCCTTCTTGGCTGCCATCATCATAGAGAAGGCGCCGGAGTCAAGCAAGATTTCTTGTCCCGGTTCGGGACCTGAGTAAAGCTCCAGCGCCTCCTCGACGCGTTCGGGAGATGCCTTGGACAAGTAATAGAACGACACAAGGCAATATTTAAATTTGTATTTACGGAATGCTTCTTTCGATACGGACGCATGAAGCTTTCCGATGTCAAGACCGGCGTAATACTTCAAAGCGGACCTCCTTACACCTTGTCCCAGCCGATAATATCAAAGTTTCCTTCGTCTTCGGAATTATCGTTAACCGGACCTTCGGATCCATCAACATCCACCGGACATTCCGGTTCGGCGACTGCATTGGATTCGCCAACGATTTCGGAAGCGATACCTGCTTCTTGCGGGAGCATGTTACGCTTCTTGAGAATCTTAGGATCGAGCGGGCGGATGTTCTTGATGTCCGTAATGATGTTCTTCATTTCGGTGAGATACTTGGAGTGAACGCGGCCGCCCATAATTTCCTTCGCAACGGAAGCAAAGTCCAGCTTGCCGAGGGACTGCGTCACGTTGTCGATGATGCGGAGTTCGTCTTCAGCCTCCTTGTCAAGGTCGGAAATGATGCACGGAATTTCGGACAAGCCTAGTTTCTGTGCAGCCATGAGGCGGCCGTGACCGGTAATGACAACATGTTCGGCGTTCACCACAATCGGAATTTGGAAGCCGAAGCATTCAATGGAGTTCGCGATGGAATCCACGTTATCGGCGTGGGTCTTGTTGTTGTTCTTGTAGGGGTAAATGCACTTTACCGGGAGGTATACGATTTCGAGTTTGTGTTCCATTGTATTCCTTTTGAAAAGATACATAAATATACGAAAGGAGGCGCCTAGATTTTAGGCGCCTCCTACACCAGGAAAGAAAATTAGTCCGGATACGACGCGCTGAATTTCACAGACTCAAAGGCTATACAAGACCATATCCGGTCCGCGCAGAATAATTGTGCCCCCTACTAATGACTTGTTTCCAGCCCTCGCGGCCACCGGAGTTCGGATTTCCACCGTATTGAACAGGGCTATCTCCAGTCAGGTGGCGGCTGCCCTCATGAGGTATGACTAAATATACGATGCCAGTGACTCGGGGAAGGATCGAACTTCCGAGGATTGCGGCCCATCACAGTCGCGGCGCCTCTGCTTCCGCGACTCACGGCTTGCCAACCACCGCTCACGCAAACCACTGACATCAAAAAGCGTGTTCGCCCCAATCGGCATGCGGATGCTTATGCCTGAATGCTTTGTGCCACGCCTTTCCAAACTTTGATACGTGGAACATTACATTGGTGCCGGGACCCGGCGCTTCCCTGCTTGTCATAAGCCCTTTTGCGACCAATGATTCACAAGCGAGAAAGTTATTGTCTTTGATATTGCGGTTGCATCCAAAGAAGTTTCTATAGCCACCGGATCCCCAGCCATTATAGATCGGGTAGGAGTCGAAACCCAGGGAGTGTGTCATTACCTTAACTTCTTCGACAGAGCAGGTCACTCCATAAAAACCAAGTCGCAATCCTTTTGACATTTTGAACCCTCTTAAATGGTATGCGGCAGTTCCGCTCTTACCTGCCCGGTTTCCGCTTTGGGGCGGGCGCCGTTAAGCCTCGGAGTAGAACTGCCGCTAGGCATTGGCCACTGCTGTTAGCCACCAACTATTATGCGGTAGTTAAGTCCCGTCAGGTGTATCGGACCCTGCGTCGCCCCCATTGCCAAGCGGGGAATCTTTCTCGGCCTGTTCATCGCCATGCTTTACTGAACAGGCAACTTCTTGTAGCGACCGGTTGTATGTCTCTTTGCAAGGAGTGAAGGAAACCGGAAAACAAAGCTCTCCTCTTTCAAAATGAAAGGTGCTGACAAGGGATTCTAGCTTTATGCCACGCGCGGCTCTTCACCGTCTCAGGGGATTGCTCCCGCACCTCTTTCAAAAGCGTCGCCTCGAAGATGCATTCCCCGAGACTTCTGCCGTATCCCTAAACGCGTTACCGGACTCGAACCAGTGGCTTACCGGGTGTATCCGCCCGAGCTCTACCAACTGAGCTAAACGTGTAGGGGTTTCGACAGCATTTCAAACTTGCGGTGCGCTCTAGCCCGGTGGAGCGATGCGTTCCTCGTAAGGACTGAGCATCCGGGCGTCACCAAACATAATATACGCCGCAATAAACCTAATGATTCGGATCTACAAGGCGGACAAGATCGCCCACGGTCTTTATACGATCCAGTTCTGAATCGGAAATGTTGGCGCCGAACTCATCTTCCAAATCTAGTGAAATCATAAGACGCTCATAGTCATCCTCCGAAAAGACAGTTTCAAGATTGGTATCCTCGGTGATGTCCGAAATGGCGAGGCGGTCTTCGAGAATGGTCTTAACACGATCAAATGCGGTCATATACTATTCCTTAAAATAAATCGTTTGCGCGTGATGCCCAAGCCTAAGATGAGGCATCACGCCTTCTTTTATGTAGGGGCAGGAGCCGGACTCGGACCGGCAACCTAGGAATTAGTATATTCCCTGCTCTACCATTGAGCTATCCCGCCATAGTCCTTGTGGTTGATAGTCACTTTTCGTTCGGGAGTAGCCGAACGAGCCCTGAAGGATGCCGGGCGCTCCGTCTTCCCACCCTATTGACGGAACAGAGGGAAACTACTCCACACGGGTAATCAGCCCGTACTACGTAGCCGGTCCTGATGCAGTTTGGCCCTCCACCGAGCACTGCTTAGTCGGTAGCCGTAGCATCCGACCTACATCAGTCAGTTTTCCGATTTCCTTCAGCCTAATGCGGTCTCCAGCGCTTTGCCTCGGTCCGCTTCGCTTATCACGGTCACCTTGGCAAAACCTCATCGGGAGGTGATTAAATATACATACCAAATGCTCTACACGTTGGCAGGTGCTTCGCCCCGTCTGTGACCTCGGCGTGCAACTTGCGTATCGGTATCCCTGTCGAAACCAAGGCACCCCCGATAGTTTAAACCTGAACCGGAGCCTGAGCTTCAGCCTTCGGAGCCTTGGCGGCCTTTTCAGCGGCCCGTTCAGCCTTGCGCTGCTCACGGAGCGGGGTCAATTCGGCGAGAACCTGCGATGTATCTTTTCCACCCTTCTTAAGGGTCGACAGCTTATGTGTGAGCTTGCGAATCTTCAACTGCAATTCGGTCATTTGAAACTCCTTGGTTGATATGCCAATTAAATGTCTTCTGTAATATACGGACAGCTGGACCATTTCGTCCAGCCGTGAGGTATAAGAAAATTTAAGGACTATACGGTTTCCGCTGCCCTAAATGAAATCCGCCCTCTTTTTTTCGATAAAACGGGGTGTCTTTTTCAAATAATGGAGCTATATTATATTCATAGCCTGCAGGTAGCGGGCGAAATAAGGAAAGAAATATGATCAAGAATTTCAAAAAAGAATTGTACGGCTGGTGCGCAACCTACGTTGCCACAGTAAAACGCCACTTCGTCTATAGGCTCAAGCATACAGAGGCAAAAGCCTTCAAGGTATTTGTCGAATATAAAGGGCAGACGTTTGCCAAAACATTCAAGAAAAATGCCATCTGTTGCGTCAAAGGGCATTACCATGTGAACGGCATTATCCTTTGGGCAAAAACCATTATGCCGCGTAATCCGGGCGATGTTTGGGTGTTCGTCTCGAAAATTCAGGTCAAGTACTAATATGAAAATGCCCCGCCTCAAAACTAGTATGGAACGCCTGCTCTTCGCGATCAATCGCTACCACACATTTGATGAGGGAGGTAGCTACCATTGGGCGCAATCAAACCGGGCACGCTCGCTTGACAAGACCAAATGGCATCGCGACCAAGGCATCCTCATGAAAGTGAAGGCAAACTTTTGGGATAAGGTCGTCAAATACTACGCGGCGAAGATCGAAGGCGCCGATTATCTCATCACACGCTATTTATAAAAGGAGTCCATCATGAAAAAAGCAACCGAAACTAAATTCAACCCGGATGAAAACGCATTAATTCGGGATCTAATGACGAAACTCTATGACCATGCGGAATGTGCCGCTTTCAATAAGTCCTCAAGTCGAGTTGTCCTAGGGATTGGTGGTTTCAATAAAAAATTCAAAAAAATCGAAATCATTAAAAATTCGGATGCAGTATTTGCTGTCGAGGTTGTTACGGGGCACTTTGTAACGTGCTCCATGACATGGAAGGACTCCTTCAAAAATTTGCTTCGCCGTATGGAACTTGAACTGGTTCACCCCGAATTTCAGGAGGACTAACAATGAAGTCCGTATCTTATGAAACCCTCCGCCGCATTATGGCGGGCCGCATTGCGCAGCGCTACCACGATGCCGCCATCAAGGCTGTACGCGAACGCTACGTGACACATTAAACAAGGCGGGGAAGGAGACAGTATGATCGCTATACGCCATATTAGAAAAGAACGGAAAGGCCGGAAAACCGTAGAAAAGCCCTACGGCGATCCCATCAAATTTTTAGATTTACAGTCGGAAGCAAGCACCTTTGTGCAGAGCTGGAATAGCGGATCGATGCTGTCGAGAATCACGGCGGAGAATTGGTCCATAGGACAGTTCGCCGAGTGGGTCCGCGAACAACTTGAAAACATCAATAACCGATTGGATAACCATAATTTATAGGAGGTCCCATGTATTTACTCAGGCGCATCATCGAAAATACCAGCGTCGCCAAGCAAAGCGCCACTATACATGTTACGCAGGTAATCCATCCCGACCTAAACCATTTAATTGAATGTGCGACCCGTATCGGGACATGTACAATTCAAGGCGGAATACATAGGGATGTGATTACAAAGACGCCGAATCAGTCAACATATCAAGGCTGCGTCTTCATGATCAATTCATCGGACCGCTACCATGACGGCGATTCAGGGTCATATGCCCGGCGTATGCGCATTGCCATTTATAATATCGATAAGGGTTATAGCCCCGGAATTGAACGGGCCGAGATGTGCAAATATATTATATGCGGAGACCCATGGGACGTAGCCCGCGTATTCAATACAATCAAATAACCGCAAAAATGAAATACGGAATTATTCTATCGCAAGAATATGACGAAATGCATGAAAAGGCGGCATCCATGGCCATTATCCAGTTTACGGGGGTCATGGCCATTGCCGTCATATTCGGCATTATTATAGCAATAATAGCGCTTAAATCCGGCGATTCGGGGAATGGCGCCTCTTACTATAGGCAGGCAGAAAAACCGGCGCAAATGCGCGTTTACGGCGAAAGAAACCATTTAGATGAAACGGACTATTATCGCGCATTGTGGCTCACAAATACATTTATAGGCGACTAATGGGAAATGAGAAATACATAATCGGACCATATGAAAAAGGCAAAATCTACGAATGCTCTTGGTTTGACAGCGGCATGAACGGCTGTACCGGCCGTTTCAAGGCAGTCATGCGCAAAGGCCGCATTGTATTCAAGGAGTTGGACGCATCCGGGGTACATTCCCCGGATGCGTTTTATTGCATCGGAAAGGCGGAAGATCAATGGCCGCACGAACGCATACGCTTCCAACAAATTGAAGACTAGTGTATATTTGGAAAACAGGAGACTTCTATGGAAAAATTCACCAAAGCACAAATCGAAAAAATCACGCAATACGCCAAGGAGCATTTCACTGTCGAAAAGGACGCGAAATGGGCGGATTCGTGGGATGTCCTGATGGATGGCTGCTTCATCACGCTTGCCCATAAGGAATTTGAAAACGAGGGCTGCGCCTACAACATCCCGGTCGGGGATCCGAAACTGGAACTCGCATTCGAACTGGATGGGGAAGTTCTCCTCCTTGTAGAAAAGGAGATTTCGAAGGTGGAAGCCTATCGCGACTTTGACAAAACAAGCGACAGCCGCGTTGCCTGCATCGGATTCTCGGAAAAGAATCAGGTGTGGACTGGCTGGTCTCATCGCGCCTACTGCAGTTTCAAGATCGGGGACGAAATCAAGAAGGGCGACCTTGCCGCGGATTCCGGTTGGAACTCCGAATACGAAAAGGAACACCCCGAAAGATGCTTCAATCTCAAGCCCGGTTTCAAATGCGAAACCCTCGATGATTGTCGCAAGGCAGCTATCGCCTACGCGATGGCAGTGGCTTAACAATTAAATCCCTCTATAAGGAAAGCCCCGGAATTGCTTCCGGAGCTTCTTTTATTGAAGGGAGATACGTTTATTCTTCAATAATAATTGCACCAGCGGGCTCGAGATATTCATGGGCGGCGCGATTCTCCATCTTACAGCCGCGGTACTGGTCCCAACCCTTGACAAAATATACAATATCCGCAGTGGACAGAAGTTCGAAAGCCTTGCCAAGGAACCACAGCGGCTTGGCATTATGCGGGGCATCCTTGAAGAAGGAGTCGATAACTTCGATCTTGCGTTCGCCTTCGGGGACGCCAAGCTGGGCGTTGACGTAATTCTGTGCGGCTTCGATCGCACGCTTACGTTCGGCTTCGATCTGTTCGTTGGACTTGTCAACCATGGGTTGGGAAATGAAAAGTCTATGGATAGACATTTTGGATTCTCCTTTATGGATTAAGTGAATATTCATAATGCGCTCCGGCGTGCCCATTCTGCAATGAGAAGTGCGTCCGCGTCCTTATGCTTGGTAATCAGCTCCGACTGGGTTGGAAACAGGCGGCATCCAATATCCATCGATGCCTTCTTCAATTCCGGCGAGCCTTTGATGCCATGCGGGAGTAGCTTGCTTTGCCAATCTCTACTATCGCAATACATGTGCGGGAGGCCAAGATCCTCTATGACGCATAGGGTCGCCTCCAACGCGCGTGCGGCGGAGATGGATGTTTTGAAACGGAGTGGATTGATGCACGGACGTTCTAGAACGACCAATACATCGCTTGGCGGGGTTTCCGCAATTAGACCGGTTAAAAGTTTTTTAAGTGCGACATGGTCTATGCGAGAAATGAGCTGTTTCGCCTTCGTGTAGGATTGTTCTTTAAACATAGGGGTGAGAACATACCCCGGGGCAATATCGGTGCCAACCCACCCGATGGACCCAGAAGTCCCATTGTCAATTGCAATTACTAACTTATGCATGTTTTCCTTCTTGCTTTAGCTTTTGATATAATTCAGGAGTACGCTCTACCTTAGGTAGTTTACGAAAATCTAAGGCGATCGCCGTTGGAAGCCATCCGCGCTTCCCATTGCAGATAGGCGCCCCTTTAGTCCAATGGGAAGTGCTAGGCCACCGCCCTTTCACAAATACAGACCCATCGGAGCGAACGCGCATTCCAAGTGTAGGATGCATGCATTCTTCCATGAACTAGTCCTTTATTTTCCAACTGTTAATGGCAAGGGAGCGCAACCACTTTTCCTGATTCGGGAGGGCGACTGCAATTTCTTCTAGGGAATGCGGGATGCCGACATGTTCAAGGCACTTGCTGTAGGTGCCCAAGAAATGCGGAACGGTGGCATTCGCCCTAATGATGTTTGCCGCGGAATCGCACTCCGGGCCACATTCGATATTGCACAAATACAGGGCTTCTCGCGCAGCGGCATTCATGGCGGTTTCGCGAATGGCATTTTCGAACTCATCGCGCGTTACCAGCTCCTCGCGAATTACCGGCGGAGGTTCGACCTTCGGCGATTCAGCGGGCGCAGTTTCAGGTTCGCCTTCAGGTTTCTTATGGGCTTCTGCCTGCTTGACTTTTTCAAGTTCATCCGGTTCCTGCCAATCGCTCACATTCTCCGGGGTGCACCAATCATCCGTCGGCGGTTCGGCAGGCGCTGCGGCTTCTACCGTAACGGGAACGTTTACCGCATGAACATCATTGCCGCGTGCCGCATCAAGGTGGGCAACCACGTCCGGCTCGGCGGCGGTAAGCGCAACTGCAATCGCATCTTCAATGTCGGAAGGTTTCTTGGGTTCGGGGAGTGTTGCCACCTGAATAGGATCGAGGCCATCGCATGCCTCAATGCAGGCGAGGAGAACATCAAAAGTAATGCCATCCAAATTGACGGAGCCGCCATCAAAGGTGAGGTATTTGAGTTCACCACCGTTTTCGAGGTATTTGAATCTTCCGATTTCGCGGATCTTGCCTTCGGGCGTTCCCGTATATTTTCGGGTACACGGCTGATTGTAATCGACAACGCCGCACATATAGCGTAATTGCTTAGATTGTGATTTCGTAATATTCATATGTAATTATACGAGGTATGCGATGCCAACGGACAAAAAAGAATATAATCAGGACTACTATAGAAAGCATCCTGATATTTGGAAGAAAAATTATGAGAAGAACGCCCCTGCCCGAAGGGCGCGTGCGCGTTCTTATGCGGAAAATAAATGGAACAATGACCCGGAATATAAAAAGAAGCATATCGAAAATACCATCAGGCGCACGCGCACCCGGCGCATAGCTGGCGCCATAATCAAAAGCACCGCCAAGGTGATTTCTGTGCTAGAAAAGCTTTTATAGGGTGTCTTTTTCAAACGAGGGATGTATATTTAAGGTAGGCGGCGATGTTGCCTGCCTTTTAATTAAACCGAATGAAGGGCTTATGACTGAGAAAATCCAAATCAACGACAGTAATTGGCATTGGTCAAAACCATCCTCTTCGTACAACCATAACTACTACTTTGACACGACCGCCAAAGGATCCGGTTGGTTCTTGGAAGAATGCGATGACGACGTGGGCGACTGCCTCTACTATGAATGCAACACTAAACTTGAAAAAATCAAATATCTCGGCTACACCAACCGTGAAGGTTCCCATCTTCATCATACTGGCGAATGCCTTGAGCTTGATCCGGATATGCCCCGAACAAGAGCCTATGGAGTTCACGGCTATCCCAATTTCCGATGGCATCAAGGGAATGTATAAATTCGGGGATTCTACCGATGCCGTCCACTTGAAACGGCTTACTAAACTCGCAAACGTATAAAAGCGATTATTACACTAGCATCCCAAAAAAATTAAAATGCAAGACTCTTCCGAAATACCATCTTGGGAAGCCCTTATCGCCACCCGCATGCGCCCATGTGCTACCATGCCCAAGGAGGTAGACCCCTCAAAGCGGGCCAAGAAAATAAGTGACGCCCGTTTTGGCAAGACGCAAAAGAAACGGGATTCATATAAGGCATGGGCGCAAACCCCGGCGGGAAAAGAATCCATCAAAAAATCCCATCGCAAGTATGATGCCTCCCCGAAAGGTAAGGCAAACTCGCAGCGTAAACGGGACAAATATTACGCAACGCATAAGGATGACCCCGAATTCAAGGCCCGAAAAAATGCGCGTAACCGTGCCTACCGGGCCCGTAAGAAAGCAAAGGAATCCGGTATATTAGAAAACACAATAAAGGATGCTGGCATATGAAATGGATATGGCTCATTATCGGATGCTTCTTTTGGATAATCGGATGGATTATCCAGCTAATATGTATTTGGACCCATTCGTTGCTCAATTGAATTGAAGAATGGCTCGACTACTGCGAATATCACATTAACAGGTGTGGCCGATGAAAATCTTCCGCTGCGGCAAATGCCATAAACATTTCCTCGCCGAATACGAGGTGAATAAATGGACGATCGGATGGTGTCCGGAATGCAAGGCCATCCGCCGAATTTACTTCGAGCGCGAGGATTAACGTGCCATTGTGAATTGATGTTCGTATATTATTCAACAAAGGAAAATCACATGAAGCAGTATTACGCAAATAATTTCAATTTTGAAGCAGCGGCCAGTTCCGAGGCTTCGATCTTGCATATACCGCAGCGGTGATAAACTCCAAAAGAAGTGTAAATGGAATCCGCTGCATAAACAGCGGATTTTTTATTTATATGGCGCCATAGGCAAGCGGTTACGCCTCCGGAATTTCACTCCGGCAACTGCGGTTCGACTCCGCATGGCGCTACTAATTATTACGGGCAGTTATGCAAGCGGCTTTAAAGCACGGTGACTGTAAATCATCTCCCTAACGGGTTCGGGGGTTCGAATCCCTCACGGCCCATTATATTGGATTGTAGCTCAATTGGTAGAGCGCTTGGCCGTTAACCAAGATGTTGCAGGTTCGAGTCCTGCCTTTCCAGCTAAACGGAAGCGTCCCACAACTGGTGGTGGAGCGGTCTTGAAAACCGCCGGCCATAAGGTTTGGGGGTTCGAATCCCTCCGCTTCCGCTATAGAGGCGTGGGTGAGTGGTCTAAACCGCCTCCCTGCTAAGGAGGTACTCTGAGATACGAGTCGCTGGTCCGAATCCAGCCGCCTCTACGAATTTGCCTAATCTGTTTCAACTTGCCGATCGGCCCTTTCGTATATTTAGATGTACCTGATCCTATCAAGCCCCGGACGCCTCTTCCATTGCATCCGGGGCTTTCGTGTAGAATGGCGCAAAACAAAGGTATATTTTCAGGTATGGCACATAGTTATAATGTAATCACCAAGCACGCGGATTTTAAGGAGTATATCGCGCTCAAACACCTAGTCCAAATACAGGGCTATGTTACGGACGTTTATCTCCCGATAAAAGGTGAGTATGATCCTAAAACGCGTACCGGATCCATCTACAACTCGAAGGACCATGAATATCGATATGCCGACAATCCGGACTTCCAAGCCCGCGTAGCATACACAGACCCGCAGACGGATATGTTCGATCGGGGGCGCGTAATGGAAGTGAACTACACAAATATCGCATATACGCTCAAGCGCCTGCCTCCGGATATCCCTCCCGCAGGCCCCGGGCAATATCGGCCCAAATATGCGGATAAATACTGCCCCGGCGATATTGTCCAGTTCTCAAAGCTATACGTGCATTACGGATCTATGGACCTTAGCTACTTCGTGCGCCAAATCACAGTTATCCGCAACCCCAACGCCAAGAGCGTGGATGACGAGGCACTGATCCGTCTTGAACTGGTAATCCACATCTAACAAAAGGACACAATATGCATAGAATACGACTTATCAAACACGAGGCATTGGAGAAGATCAATGCCACCAATGCCACAGAACCGGTAGCGGATATAACATCCCCGAAGGATATGGACGTGCTGAAGGTGGCGGCGAGTCTTGCAAATGGATACCCCACCACGTGGCGCATCGCAAATGAGCTACGCTTATCCACGCAGACAACCCAAAAGCGGTTGAATGACCTTATGGCAGCCGGTCTCTTGGAAGTTTCTAAGCGAGGCAACTTCAATTATTATTATCTCACGCCGACTGGCAAGAAGGCTTTAGCGCGTAGCATGAAGTTTAATTCGCCATAAACGCGCATATAAGCCCGGAAAATAATAAAGGCGCCCAAATACATGGGTGCCTTCTTTTATCGCCTTAAAAACGCCGTATTGCGCTAGTCGCCATAATCCGCCGGAACGATGGACGCGAAATAAATAGATTCCAGCTCCATTTGATTGCCGGGCATCATTTGCCCAATGCCCGACAGCCCATACGCCATCTTCCCGGCGCCCTTGAGGATCAATTCCTGTGCGGCACGCCCTTCCGGGGTATTGTGCAAGGCAATGTCGATACAATCGCCTTGACTACCGCAAACGCGTACCACATGCCCCGCCACCCCGACCTTGCGGCTGGCGAAGGCTTCTGCCGTGACATCCCGCTGTATCACCTCACGCGAGACGGATTCCCCGGGGAAGCCAAGGGTCACGCAACGCTGATTTTCGGGGCGCTTCATGAATTCATCAAACGCGCCCGGCGCAATTTCAATATGGCGGTTATTGACCGGACCGAGAGAAATCTCAACGCGAACGCGCCTCGGATTGCGCGTGAAGAGTCCGGCAAGCCATTTGAAAAATCTCATATTGCCTCCTTTGTTAATTTTTGGCGAATAGTATGCAACCACTTCGCATTACACATCTCGTTTTCCGGAATACGCATATTTCAAGGTAGGGAAGCGCAAGCTGTATTTTCCATCCTGAGCAACCGTTTCTTCGAAATACTTAACACAAATGTCCGAACCAATAATTTTAGACGGGTCATTATACCATTCAATACGCTGCTCTCGGGTAAGGCCTGCGCCAACGTTCACGGTATTCCCCTTATAGTTAATGACTAGGGAACGTACACCTGTAAAAGTTTCGTTGCCTTTACCGGGGATTGCCGTTGTCATTTCACCAACAACTACATCCAAAACGGTAGCCTCCAAGTCCGAAAATTTCTTGACCTTCAAAAGATCCTTAGTGCGCCCGGATTGATAAAATGTGTTCTTGCGGAGCATAAAGCCTTCCCAGTTGCCTTCGGACACGTATCCGGACCAACGGTCGAAGTCGTCCTGGCTGCGGAGAAGTTCCTGCTTGAGCAGCTTGACATAACAACGGTCATGCGGAAGGGAGGAGTACTCGAATGCCAAGTCAGCAAGGCGCTTGAAGCGAACAGCCAAAATTTCTTTGGACTTGCCTTCGCAGAATTCATCGTAGGTGAGTATGTCGAACACCTGATAGCAGCAATCTTCAATCATGTAGTCCTTGCGGCGAATTTCCTTCATCATCGACTGGAAGTCTTCATCGCCGTTAGCGTCTACCTTGCAAAGTTCGCCGTCGAGAACCCACTTGCCGGTAAGCGGTGCGCAGAAGCGGCTTACGCCGGGCTTGAGATTTTCGAGAGTGGTGAATTCCTTGTTTTGGCGGGAGCGGAATTCAACAGTGCCTTCATCCACGTCCACGATCGCCACGCACCGGCAATTATGCTTTAAAATTCCATTGCAAAAAAAACAATGGGTACCTTCCACAGTCAACTCATACGTATCTTGCGGAGGTATTTTAGTAATTCTATTTATGGTCGCAAACATGAGCGCCCTCCATTCTAATATGATTCTTTAAAATAAAATCAACAATGTTTTTATACGAACCATCTTTTACCTGAGATTCCCATATGACATATACGGTATATCCAAAAGATTCAAGATGGCGCTTGCGAATTGCATCCTGGCGCCATATAGCGGCAGCGCAATAGCGGCAGCGCAATAGAGTGTTACGCGTTCGGGAGCTACCCTAGCCGCACATAAAACATACATAATTATATGCTATCTATCGCCAACTCATCTCCGGGAGCGAGGGCGTCTACGCGAACCCAGCCCTTGCCTTTCACATATAAAGAATCATTCCCAGTTATTTTCAAGGAGCGACCATCTTTCAGCTCAAGCAAAAACCATTCTTTTTGACCCGGGTCGGCATCCGGCACATTATGCATCCAATCGGTTATATCGGAATACACAACGCGGCCGGTCGCAACATCATATGATTTGATTTTTCCTTGCAATTTTTTATCAACGACCTCCGATATAGGCAAAACACCGTGACCTTCAATCTCAACCAAGGTGTCCCCCGAGACACAGCCATCGCACTTGCGACTTGCGTAGTAGGTGCCGTTGACCGGATTCACGCCCTTGACCTTTTCGAGATGCTGGGCGAGCGCCACCTCGAACTTTTCGGAGATGCCCAAAACTTCGGCACGCCATGTCTTCCAGCTAATGCCCATCTTGAGGTCGCGGTCAAGAACCTGCTTCAACAGTTCACGCGTTTCATCATCACGAATAAACGAGAGGATGCTACGAATAGCCTCGACAGCAGCATTTCCTGTAATTTCGCGCTTCGCAAACTTGGCGAGGAGCGCGTGGAAATCTCGGTAGTAGTCCGGGATTTCTTTGATGCCGCTGCAGGTAACTTCTCCAACGTCCTTCGAGGTCACGCCATAAGTGATGCTCGGGTCCATTGCATCGGCAACGATTTGGTCGATGAGTTGGTTATGGTGTTCTTTTGCGTAGGCGACCTTTGCGGTGGTGCCCGGGATGGAGCGGATTGTTTCAAAGAATTCGCTAATAAGCATGTTATGCACTCCTTTTGATTACGGCGTATACCTTGAAATCCTTGCCCTTGCGCCAAGCATCGGCGGCGGCCTTGATACCGCAAAGGGCACTTTCATAACGTTCCTTGCAGGTCCACGGAAGGACTCGTGCCAAAAATAGGCCGCGAGGCGTGATCGGGCGCTTGGAGCCTGCGTTGCTCTTGCGGTCATACCAGCCCGAAATGCAAGCGTCGTATAATGCGGTGGCATCACTACCGGCCTTGACCACGTATTCGCGCAATGTATCTCGTTCATCCGGCCTGCCAATAAGCGTCAGCAAGTCCACAGTGCCTTCGCCATCGGAGGAGGCGCCCTTGGTCACATTATTCTTGTGCTTGGATTCGACGCGAATGTCCGTGCCGGTAAGGCGGCGAAGCTGCGTTGCCACGTAAGTAGGCAATGAAGCATCACCATTCGGATCCCAACGGAGGCAGGCGATGCAGAAAATCAAGTTGGCACGTGCCTCAAGTTCCTTTGGGTCCATCGGGGTGCGCGAGCTGTGATAGTATACCGCATAGTCGATGACATTCTTGCACTGGGCATAATACTTATCCTTGTTAAGTTCCCAGCGCTGCCACGTTTCAGGGGAAATCTCGGAGAGGTGTGCTTGATAATCGTCCCGGTAAAGACCGGTACTTGGGCGTAATTCTAATTCCATTGCTTCTTTCCTTGTTGATGGGCGTTATTGCCCCGAATGATTATAATATAGATTCATTTATTGAAAAAGACACTCCTATTAGGTAATTTTTCTGAAAAATTTTATAGGGACAAAGAAAAAGGCAGGAATCTTCCTGCCTTAAAATCTGAAGACTTGCGGTTTAATTTGATGCTCCGGAAGAGTATGCGGCAGCGAACTTTTCGGCAAGGTTCCATGCATCGGAGTCCGGGCGCCAAAAATCATAACGCAGGCCAAGATTCGAAGGAACGGATACCTTGCGCTCGTCAAACAACGATTCCCAAAATTCCGTTATGAATTCGGGGAACTCATCACACTGATTCGTCCAAGAATAATCCTCGCACTCCTTGAGCGGCTCATATGTGCGTATGAATGTTTCCATCTCGCATCCGGGAAATAGCCAAAGGACCGTGATGCCGCGGTGCACAATCACCACGCCGTCGCCGGAGCAATCAAAAGGTACTCCGCGTTCCATCGTTGCGGATTGCTCGAGGAGATACTGGCGGTAATACGGGTCTTCGCCAATGTTAAGGTTGTCGAAAGCATGCGACCCGCGTTTCTTTTTAAGGATTTCTTCCGTGTAGCGAATAGCGTGCCTTGCAGAATCCGGGGTAATGCGCCCTTTCAAAAACTTCAAATAGTCCGCTCGCATTGTGTTTAGGAACGGCATTAATTTTTCAATGGGCGCAATGGTGTCCGGCACCTTGTAGCAGTTATAACATCTAGTGCTCATAATCTGCCGCTACCAGTAAACGACGACCTGAATCCCATCGTTGCTGGGCTGGACGGTAGTAACGTCGCCGGTGCCCCACCCCAAACATTTAAGTTCATGCAGGACCTTCGTGGTGCATGTCGACAACGGCACGTCATTCGTGCAGGCAAACTCAACGGTGCAGGAGCGTGCCCCGGTGGCGCGGGCGGCATCCGGGATGGTTTCGTTCAGGCGCGTTTGCACATAGCCACGCCAATCAAAGCCTTCACGGGAAAGTTCAAGCGCCTTCTGCGGCGTAATATCGTTAACGGTTGTTTTATCCATGGGATTATTTCTCCGGTACAGTATTGGTTTGGTTATGGGACAATTCTTCCAGCTTTGCCCCGAATTTTAAATGTCCGGCAAATTCAAAAAGGCATTCCGCAATCTTCGATTCAAGATTGACCTTGCCTAAATACTTCATGAACGGGCTAGTCCCTTCGCGGGCAGCACGCAAATCGCCGGTGTAGTAAGATGCCTGAAAATCGGTGTGCCAATCAACCTCGCCAACCTTGCGCCAAATTCCAATTCCGTGCGAGATCGGGCCGGCACAAGAAATCTTGACAAATATGCGCTTGATTGACGGGGAAGATGAATTCTCATACATTTCGTTTTTCATTTCGCAACCTCATATTTTTGCCGCCTCTATAATATGGCGGGCCCGCTCAAAAAAGCGATTGACTATGTCAATATCCTTGAAATGATACATTATGCTGTCGCTCATGGTAGGGAATCGGGTAACTCTCACGCCGGAGTCCGAATCGTGCGGACCGGATTTGCGATCCGCCACGGCAGCTAACGCTACTACCATCATTGCGTAATGTGAAAGCTTGGCACTGCAAAGCTTTTGCCCGGAAGGCCCTTCCGGTACCATCGCATCGCAAATCTCATGCCATATGCCAATTCCTCTATCTTCCATGTGACACCTCGAACTATTTATACAAAATTCAATCGCGGCGGCATTGATCCTTTTTGAATCGCCCGTAATTGAAATCGGTGTAGGCAAAGAAAAAGCCTAGAATGTGAAAGTTGAGATCGAGGCAGTTGTCTTTCCCTTTGATGGCGCCATTTGAATGACACCAAAAGTGGAATATGTGGTGGGGAACCCACTGGCAACTTACAACCAGCCCCCGGTTTTATCCACCACTCAATCAGCATAAGGCTCCACCCGATCGGATGGAGGAGCGTGAGCCTGCCCTTAAACAAATTCTTCATAACACTACCATTTAAATTTTTCGGCATATTTACGGCGCATGGTTATTTCCTCTTTGCAGGCGCCTTCACAAAGGCAACCTTAAGTTGCCCGTTAGCCCCGGCGATCAGCATCGGAGCGCTGTATGTTGTTTCCTTCTTCATCTTGTTCCCTTTCATATTTGAGTTGGACGGTTCGGTGTCCGGGCATTGTTCTGTTCTTCCTTCACCTTAGCCTACCTTCGCGACGTTCTTGAGGAGCCAATGAATCTGCTTTGCCTTGTTCTTGCCCTGAGCCATATTGATGATCCAAGTAGCCTGTTTGTTCTCGTTGAGCGCGATCTCTGCTACCTTGAGCGCCTTTTCGACGAGTTCACGGTATTCCTTCGGAATGACGAGGTCGCCGCGTTCGTTTACTTTAGCGATCTTGGCAGCCTTTGCAGCCTTTGCCTTTGCCTTAGCGAGCTCTTTCGATCGAGACGGGCGGCGTTCTATCGTAACATCATTTCCATAGAGTTCTCGGCATTCCAAGATTCGGCCGTTCGGGAATTCAAGAGTCATGATAGCACCGCCATCCGTGAGGTAGCCCTTGAGACCGTTGTTGTTGATCCAATCGGTGCGGAATTCCTGTTCGACCTTCTTGCCATTTTCCATGAGATTGTAGAAAATTTTTTTGAATTCTTCCGGTTCCATCTCGGCGAGTTCCGGTTCGGTTTTGATTTTTGCTTCCATATTATCTTTCCTTGGTTAGGCGCATACCTAGCGCCGTATATCCTAAATATACACCTATATACTGAAAAAGACACCTATTTCTTGTGCATTTTCCGTTTGAGGGCATTTTTGAGATGGTTATGTCGATGGCCGCCTTTCATATGGGGCTTGCAACGCTGCCAGCCGCCGTCGTGGCGCGTAACAAAGGTTCCGGCCTTTACGTGGATGTAACTGCCGAATCCGTGGCGATCTACCTCAAGCGGAATAAAACGGTCCACCGCATATTGATACACGGTGGATAGATCGGTGAGCTTGGCCGGGATGGTATACCAGCTGAACTTGCGCATTACAAATGAATAGCGGATAGATCCGCAACGTAATAGTCCGCCTTGCATTCCTGGCAGCGATAGTGGCGGCAGACCACGCCTCGAAGTCGGACCGGTTCATCATACACTAGAAAGCGCGTGGACCCGCAAATGCCTGCCTTGATGGGGCGCGTACATTTGTCAGGAACCTCAACACGGATTCGATGCGGCTTGTGGTTGAGTTTGGTGCTTTCAATCATTTGATAGTGGCCTGCTGTTGTTTCTTTGCAAGAACTTCCTTGAAGACTTCCTTGAAGCACTTTTCGCACAGGTCAAAGCGCTGGCCCTTGCTCCGAGGCTTATCGTAAAGCATATCCTTGACTGTGATTTCACGGCGGGGATTCTTTTTGCAAATATCGCAAACAATCATTTTGATGCTCCTTTGTTAAAAAGAAAAGGCTGGCGGCTCGTCTAGCAATGGTTATTGAAACGCTGCAGTGCACATCGGCGCTATCAATGCCATTACATCATAAACCAACCGCCTGCCCTGCCAACACATCTCCTCCGAATACCCTAGGTCGGCAACGGGAGCTACCACATTACAGACTATTAGGACTTACGGTGTCGATTATCCGGACGCGAATCCGGCAGTCAGCTTTCTAAACTTATCGGCAAAACGACCACCGCTTTTCATAGCAGGTCATACACATATGCCCATCCTGCATTGTTCCGAGCGTGACCGGCTTGCCACATTCTATACATACGTTTTTAGGAACTGAAAGAGACACGCGTTTAGTTTTCTTTCGCAAAGTCATACTACCCCCTACACTGCTTGACCCTTTCAAGACCCTTGTGCTCCACATTCAGCCACTTCTGCGCTTCTTCATAGCAGCCCCGTCCTTTGCGAGGCACTTGCTTTCCAAGCGGTCCGCCTTGGTTTGCATTTCCAAATAATTCTCTTTTCGGTCATGCGCAATCTTGCGAAGGGTGCTTCTTTCGTCGGTGACGTCCTTAATAATTTTGTCACGGGACGCTACCTGCTCGTCCAAGAATTTAACCTTCTTTTCATAGGCGGCATTTTCGGCATTGAGTTCATCGATCACGGTTTGGTTGTCATCGCGTTCGGCGCAGACATTGACGGCACAGTCTTCATACTCCGCCAGCTTCTTTTTCAGGTCCTCAATTTCCTTGTCCTTCGCCTCGCACGAGGCAGCCTTCGCTTTCAGCTCCTCAATTTCTTTTTGACAATTCTCCAAGGAATCCAGGGGAAAGCCGCAAATTTTGACAAATTCATCAAATGACACGGGGTTCTCCCTATTAAAAAGGGCCCCATTTTCAAATTCTTCCAATCTTTTGCGCTGGTCCTCAATTTCTTTATTCTTTTCCGCAATGACCTTATCAACGTCTTCGAAATCACACACCCACTGTTCACCGGTCTCCGGGCTGCCAATCATCCAGGGCTTCAGCGCCATAGTCTTCGGGCGGGGAAGGTAGTTGTCCTCGTAATCGCGGATTGTGCGGTCCTTCACGTCAAGCAGGTCGCGCACTTCCTGAATATGAACCCACACGCCCATCGGATCTTCCGGCATGAAGGCAATAGCCTTCCCTGCGCCTAGCACCTTAATATCGGGTCTATGTCTTTTCAAATTCTCGTTCATTTGGTTGCCTCCTCATCATCATACGCTTCTTTTTCGCGCGCAATAACTTTTTTTCTGCCGTCCCGGATCACCCAATAATCTCCTTCTTTTTGGTAATTGCAATTAAGCGCCGTGCACATTCCATCCAAGAATCCTCTTAGGTATTTAAGCTGGACGTTTTCAAACCCAATGACATCATTGTCGCCTCGCTTTTGCTTGTCGTTGAGAATTTCGCCAACGAAATCCTCTAATTTGTTTTGCAAGAGTTCAACGAATTCGGTTCGCATTTAGCAGCCTCCGAGGTTTCCTCAAATTTACGGTTATTGGCGTGGGCGTTCTTGAGATATACCCTAGCTTCTTTGCCCTCCTGCAAGGCCATAAAGTATGCGGTTTCGGACTTCAAGTGCAGCTTATCTTCCATTTCAGCCTCCTACGCACGCAAAGTCAAGCGCAAGCACTTATCGGAGCCCACCGAGAAGAAAGCATTCATCTTCTCGGAAGCGATATGGTGGTAGGCATAAATATGATGGGGCGCGCTTGGGCTAACCGAGGAGTCATCTCGGAGATACGCCTGCCCGCAATAAACACGATCCGGATGAAGTTTGAGCAACGCATTATACATCACTTCAGCCCTCCTGTAGGCTGTGGCGAAATCGTAGCTGCTCACCGTGACGTCGGCATCTTCATTGGCGTAGCAATCTTCGGCACCATCAAAGAGGCCGGAGAATTTAATTTCCCAATAAAGGTTTCCGTGTTCCTGCATGATTAAGCCTCCTTCTTGGTTTCGCGGTAAAGGATCGTGTAGGTCAATATGACCGTATCGTGGCGGCCGTTGTTATGGCGGTCGACTGTATAAGGCGTAACCTTGATGTCAACCACATCGGCCTGCTCCTTTTTGATCCACGTGTTGATCTTCTTGTCGATTTCACATTCAGTCAACGGAGTGCCGTTCTTGTTGACACGCGCGATGAAGGCGAGATCGTCGTCGTGATGGACATCGTTGCCTGCCGCGTTAGAGATGAGGAACTGGAATGTCTTTGTCTTAATCATATTCTTTCCTTGATTCGGCACTACCTGTGTCCTTATGACTATAATATAACTTCGTTATTTGAAAAAGACACTGGTTTTTGAAAAAATTAGGCATATTTATAAAAGACCATAAAAACCAGGAGATTCCATGCATATCAAAAACGTTTACCGCAACGAGGCGACACAAAAGTATCTAATCGCCAGCGACGGCAAGACCACCTAGGTAGGCCCAAATATGGAAGCGGCAGCATCAAGAAAATTCCAGCCTAATTTTCGCACTAGTCAAAATCATCAAAGAGCGCCACGAAAAGGGCGGGAAGCAATGCGCCGCCCGCCCTAATCAGTTTCATTCTTTTACCGCTACCCGCGAACGGACGGAGAAATGCTCACGCCAAGCAGAAACTGTAACAATAACCGCGTGTGAAGATGTTCGCAATATTTGATGGGCGATTCGAACCTCCCACCTCCACCTTGATCCGGTGGCGCTCTTCCGTGGCGTGTTCACCTTTCGACGGATGAACACGTCTAAGCTAATCAAATATCACTTGATGGAAGTGCCAAGTTTACGAGATCGCTTGGCACTTCCGCCCGAATTTTAGTGGGCGCCGAAGGATTCGAACCTTCACAGTCTTACGACATGCAGGGAATCCATGGGAGCTTATCCCCATTTTATCCACTGCATCGCCTCGCCAGCTCCATCGTTCCAATACCGCACATTTACTTCAGCAACGATATTAGCTACATATCGTTAACCTTTCTGTTATTGGCATCTTCAGTCGTTTCAGCGATTCCCGATCCGATCTACTCCAGCTTAGAGCGATTCCTTCACGGATCTACCTACTCCTTTATATGGCACTTTCATTAGGAATGACCAAGATCGCAGCTACAAAGAGCAACCAATGTAACCCACTTTCGGAGTCGTCAATCTTTCTCTTACTAGTGAATGGCGGAGAACGCCCGTATTTAATGCACAAGTGCATAGTGGCAGTTTTGGGAATCGAACCCATCATCGTACTAGCTTTCGAAAGCTAGGTGCTCTCCCGACTGAGCTATACTGCCATAAAAGGTGACCTGACTCAGCGCGGTGCACTCTTGTCTAATCGCCTTATGTTAATAATATACGTCTTTATTTTGAAGAAGACACCGGGTAATTCAAAAAAAATCAAATTTTTTTATAAGAGCCCGGTCGAGACGCCTAATTTCTTGGTCAAGCATTCCTTAATGGCTTCTTCAAGCGCAAGACGATCGCCAAGATTAAAATCCGCCTTATAATGGCGGAGGATGGCGGACGACGCGTCGGCGACATCAAGAGGGCCAGTCTCCGAATTATCATCCGGTTCAAATTCATATCCACATGCGGGGCATTCAGTCATTGGGTGCCTCCCTATAGCCGTTTAATCGCATATACGGCGCTTTTTAGCCTTGTTTTCGCCGTCGCCTTCGTTCATATCGCCGGATGCAATTTTATCAAGCACATCGGCGCTTTTGCGCAAATTCTTGGCGGCATCCGCAAGCGCCGCAGCAGTTTTCTTATCCATCATTTGAGTCTCCTCGATAGGGGTGTAGCGTTGTATTCGGCACGCACCGCATGGCTTGCTTCAGTGCTCGCCAATGCCGAACGTATGCCTAGGTTTTGAATAGCCGAAAGATATTCCTCGGATGTCAATGGATGGGCACGTAATACCTGCGGTATGGTTATCACAAGCTTCCATGCCTCAACCTCATCCGGGGTCATCCCGGTAAAATCATATACGATGAATCCCGAAGGATTCTTTTTCATACGCGGGACAATTACATATCCGGTGTCCGAGTTCGCAATAAATGCCTCAAGCAGCATGGACACTCCTTAGGAAGGGACTCGGCTAACGGAAATAAGGGCCGCACCGGCCGGATGCTTCTCATCTATGGCAGCCTGTAACGTACGGACCAAGGCAACCCCTCGCATGGCGGTCGCAAACACACCGGAGATCGGCTGAGGATAGCCGACCGGCCAGTAGGAAACGAGATAGGCGATTTCGTCAGGGAAAAGTTTGTCTTCCGGCTTGCATTCAATCGGAACTTCGATGTGGTTGATTACCATCTTCGGCTTTTCTTTTAACTGGCATTCTCCAGCATCCGCCAGGCGACAGCCCAATACACCGCGCCTGCGAAGATATTCAATCTTCTTACGGGCATGCGCAACATCCCAATTACAGTCCGCAAGGACAGTTCTACAAGTGGTGGCATCAGCGCCGGTCTCAGCGGACAACGCCTGAGCCATTTCATAGCGGGCACGCACGTCTGCCGTAACGGGAGCGCCGACGTCGGCCGAAATATTAATATCCAAGCGTTTGGGCGGTTCTATCTGTTCCGTCGGGGAAACTTGCGGTGTCCAAGTCACGGTATTCTTTGCGGTCTCGCTTGCAGTCAAGCGCGTCAGCGAAATGCCAAGATGCTGGGTATCGAATGCGGTCTGCAAATCTTTTGCCCAAGTCTCGACCATCCATTCGAGGGTCGGGTTGGCTTCAACGATGTGAAGGCGGGCGGTTTCATAGTCCGACATCAAGGCGGGGGCGAGCGGATCCGCCGCATTGAAGCAGGCGCCATGATCCCACACGTCATCAAGGACGCGCTTGACAATTTCCTTCAACTTCTTGAAGTCAACAATCATACCATCCTTGTTAAGGCTTCCATGTTTGGAAGCCACCGTAATTTCGACCTCGTAGCGATGGCCGTGCAAATGGCGGCAGCGTTGAGCATATGATGTCAAAAGACGATGCGCTATCTCCAGCTCGGTGTAAGTAGTCAACTCAAGCATTCTTATTCCTTTGGGCATGGCGCCCGATTATTGCATTCTTTTTCAAAATTATACGTCCGGGCATTTTCCGGCGTTCTCGGTCCCCGGGGACCCTTTGCCTTCTGCCTCGGCGATTAATGCGGCAATGGCGACGCCGGTATTTTCGGAAACGGAAGGCGGCGCTGTTATATCTGCTTCCCTTAGCTTGCAGGCGCGATTCAAGGTATCCACTACATAATCATGGAGTTCATGCAATGCCTCCGGGGTATTTGCCTGAGCCACGGTAAAGGATACCAACGCGGATACCAAATCGGTAATACGCGCATTGACAATTGCCGGGGCGAAATATTCGTCCTTGCCCTTGACAAAAAGAAACCCGCCGTGGTGAAGGGCGGTCATGGTTGCCTTTTGTAAAGTCTTCTTGGAAGTTTCAAGCGTGTTCGCCTGCTTAATCTTATGTTTACGTTCTTTTTTCTTCATGTCTTAATTATACGAAAAGCGCCTCTCCCCGGTGAAAACAAAAATCGGTCCAGCCGGACCATGCCGGTTGCTACTTAAAACGGGGAGAGGCGCAGGTTCTCAGTCGTCCAACTTCTTTGAGAGCCGGACAACCCAAACGGTGTTATGTATCGCCGAGCCTATACACAGCGGCATCACTATCATGAATGACAATGTCTGCGACACGGTCGGCGCCATAATCTTGTCCAAATAGCATACAGCAAAAAACCCGGTGAGGAACCAAAACCAAGCAGCCTTCGCCACCCGATAAAAATAGTCCCTTCGGATTTGTTCTTTGCCCGGGCAGCCCATTAGTCCGCCTCGCGTTCAATATCTATCGGCGGATCCTCGGGACATTCAACACCTGCCGTGCGGCAAATCTCGCCCCAACTGAATCCGGTTTCATCCCGGACAATCGAGCGGAATGTTTCGCGGCCGCTTCTTATGTCAAGGGAATGATTCGTGCGCTCCTTGCCATCAAGAAAGTCCAAGGCGCCCTGACCCATCTTGTCAAGCCTTTCACGGATCTTTTCGGCGGCCGCTTCCATCTCCAGCTTGCGCCGTTTCTCAATATATTCGGTCACATATTTCTTCGGGTCATCCTTCGCAATGTCAAACTTCGAATCAATCATCGGCAACTCCTTATACTCGATCGTTACCGAATCCCTTGTCCGGATTCCGAAGGACACTTGAGCAACGCCACGCCCGTAAAGGTCAAGCGCACCCTTTCTGAACCTGACGCGGTCCACCGTAATGAGGAAAAAATCCTTACAATGGTCGATACCCATAAGCGTCTTGCCAATATAACCCTCGACCTTTTCAACAATGGCCGGATTGATCAGCGCAAGAATTTCTCGCATTGCTTCCGAAACCACTTGCGTCTGCTTGCCCCAAATCTCATGGGACTGGCGGCGCAAATCAACAACCGTTTCAAGGTTCTTACGGATCTTTTCAACACTTTCTTTCTTGTCCATAAATTATTTCCTCTTAAATTTTTCAGTGAATACGAAAAAACATATATATATATCACGGGGGCAGCCCGTTTCCTTGTGTCTTTTTCACTATATACGACAACCGCATTCCGCGTCGCATATTCATGATTACGGGGCGTGTTGAATTAGCGGGTAAAGCGTATCATCCCCGGGCGGAATTGCGCCTAGCGCATTATACTCAAAGTACTCCTCCGCAACCTCGCGCGTCATCCCATCACGCGTCATAAGTATACCAATGCACTTCTCATAATCGTAGACTACCCGAAATGCCTTGCCTACATCCTTATATCCGGATATGGCGGCGTCATATCCGTCCAATACTAGCGGATGGCAATTACGGCGATCCGCCAATTCATCAATTTCTTCACGGGTCATTTCGTATGCCCCCTTATTTCCTTGAGAAGTTTCGCCCTCATCGCACGCCATCTATCCGCCGCGTGCAGCAACCGGGCACATCGCCCTACATCGCATGAGGTGCCTGCCAACGATTCCAAGCGGTAAATGATTCCGTGGATCGCCAAGCTACGAAGGGCCAAATTCTGTTTCTTTAAATCCATGTTTTCTTTGCGCAGGGCCGCGTTGACGGATTCCATCGCAATATGCTCGGAAGCGGAATGCGCGTCGACCGGATAATGCCTATGTGTCCTAGGTGGCAAACGTCGCGGCATATCGATTACCTCTCGCCCGGATCGATGCTATAGGCGCGTTGTTGCCCGTGTGCATCGACCACCACGCATTTGTAAGGCGCATCGTCCGGTTCAGATGCCGGAACATCATTTCCCGATCCGTGCTTGGATTCCAGCCCGGGCGGAATTGGCTTCCCCGCCGCCATCAGGCGCTTTCTTAAATGCGACTTCTGTTGCGGGGTCATCTTCGCGAAGTCCTGCTTTATTGCGTCTTCCAATTTCATCTACTTGCCCTCATGTGTTTCTTTCATTATACGGGATGCGTGGACAAGTCCGTATGTCGTATATGTTCGGAGACTATTTCATCCTACAGGATTTTTAGAAATGAAACTTGAAGTATTCCCATATCGCTTTCGCGGCAAGGCGAAGGCGGCGGCACTTTATAGGCGCGGAGGCGGCTGTATAGAGGTCCACCACGCCAAGGACCTATTCGACCTCTACAACGCAGGCGTTTCCTTCCGCCCCATGCCCGGTACCATATTCGAGGCGGTAGTCTTCGACCTTGATGACGTTACGCCGGAATATGCAACTAAATTGGACAATCTATCAAGGCCCGATATCTTTGTCGCAAAAAGCCCATCCGCAATACTCGGCGTCGACGGCAAAATTTATCGAAGGAAAGTATTCTACCAACTTCCTGAGCCAGCCAAGTTCGGGTCATATGGCGAGGCATATATGGCGGCCTTCGCAAGATTCATATTGGTCGCCGGGCTACCTCTGCTGCCGTGCGACCAATGCATGCAATCGCCTAGACAGATGACTTTCGGGAGGCCCTTCCCCGAAATGGGCTCGTCCATAGAAAAGGTCAAAATCGATGGACTATCGGATATACGCGCCCCGCTGCCGCTATCCCGATATATGGCGAAGGCGATATTCGGGATAGACGATGACATTCCATTGCCGCCGATCGAGTTCTATGCAAGGGGTCCGGTCCCCGAAGGCGAGCGGCACTCCTACATTTGGCAGCGCATCGTCCCGGCCGCATTCTCATGGTTCCGCTATTTCGAGAAAACTTCCGAAACGCGATGGGGACTGAATCAGGCAGGATACCGGTTCAAGGACTGCGAGGCGGCTATACGGACTGCGATGCTCCGTATCGGGGTCAGCATTGACGAGACGGAGGCGGTTATCCGGGGGGCGCTATACGAGGCATACACAAAATTCAAGACGCCTGCCCTTACATGCTATCGTCCGCGTGTCACGGTGACCAAGAAGGAGGTGTCAAGGTGGGAGAGGAAAACGCCCGCCGCAAGGAAACGGGCATATGAACGGAAGAAGGAAAAGCGCCGCAGTCTTTACGTTACCCGCCCCAGTAGGCCGAGAAAGCCTCCTATAAGTCCGGGCAGGCCACGCAAGGTTGGGGTGGACAATTTGGGCGCGTTGGAGGCGCTGTGGACCGAGGGAAAAATCTCGAAGCCTTACTACTATCGGCTGAGAAAGCAGCTGGGCGGGGCGCCTCGGAAAAGGGGTCGCCCGCCGAGGACAGAGAGAAAGTGAGTAGTATACCCCACAAAAAGTCTCTGAAATGGACAAGTAGAGGTTGTCCCTCATGTCCGTCGGGACGTTTCGGCGATTTTGATATCAATTTCCGCATTTTTCTTGGACGAACATTCTGAAGATGGACAACTTGTCCCTTAAACCCTTAATCCTTACCCCATTAACACTTTTGGGACGACTTGTCCATATCGGAGACGAATGAGCAAACGGACCGGTCCTTTTTGTTACGTTGTAGTCGAATGGACTCGTACTTTGTGATGAAGATGTCCGGTGGCATGCGGACAGGTCCGAGTTGTGATTGGGTTGTCCGATGGGACAGCTTGAACGTATATTATCTGCATGTCCAATTCTACAGAAATGACATTGCATACGCAGGACGACCTGGATGACATCAAGCGCCGCGTCAATACGACGATGGTGGACATGGTGGACCGTTCCGTCAAGGCAATGGACAAGTTATCGAGACGGCTGGATCAGGTGGACGATGCGATGGACAAACTGGTGGACGTCTCGAAGATGAGCATGAATGAGCTGGTGGCATATCAGGCGTTCATGCGTGAATCGTTCAAGATGCGTGCGGACTTTTTACGCACATTGAGCGGGTATGACATTAACGTATCGAAGGTCCCGATAAAGGCGGACGATCACTCGCTTATGGATGAGGAGGCGGCGTGCGCATTGAGGGACGAGGTAATGCGCCGCGATGGCACAGGAACGGGCATATAGGGCGAAGGTCAATGCGGAATTTCAGCGGGCACATTTGGTAGCCCGCTGTGTTCATATGCGCCGTCCTCCGGACGAGCCGGTCGGGTTTGCTACCGACGATCCTGAAATGAAGGCGGTGATAGCGATGCGTGAGCGTCTAGCGGCGATAGGGCGATCGAAGGGGATGCTAACGCAGGGGTGGATGCGCTCCGCGTTATTTTTGCGAATGGTCTATCTCCTGAAGGGGTCCGAGGGCTTTGACGTTCTGCATGATGCGATATGGGCATACACGGCGGCATTGGTTGACAACCTCGAGAAGGTTTGCGGCGACATGAACATCTTGGCGGACGTTCCTGCGCATCAGCGCTATGGTGCATGGCGCGAGATAATGCTCACGCTGAAGCGGGGGCTGGCGGAACAGGTCAAGCTTTTGAATGAGGTCAAGTCGCGGAAGATAGAATTTGAGTCGGGGGCGGATGCGCTTGAATATGGCCGCAGGTTGCTGCGGACCGTTCATTTTCCGAGGTATGATGGCGAGGACTTTATTGCGCTTGCAGATGCCATTGCGAAATTCGGTCCGGGCGGGTTGCCGGACATTAATGACGGCGAATGGACTCAGGCTGTTGCATTATCCAAGGCGATTTTGAAATTTGAGGAAGGCAGGCAGGCGGAGGCGCCGATTGCTGCGCCGGAAACGGCGCAATAAGGCTGTTAAATCAAAAAACAATGTAAATGTATAGGCAAGAAATTTTGCGCCTTAAAAGCGCAGGAAACGCGGGGTTTGAAAATGCAAGGAAATAGCGGCGAGGGCTGGAGTTTCAGTAGGCGAAAGTCAGTAGTCTAAAAAAAATGAAGGAAATGTGCTCTCCCCCTAAAGGGGGAGAGGCGGCAACAGGAGGCATACGTGATACGCATAATCGACCATCTCAAAGAAAAGGAAGCGGTCCTCCAGCTGAATCTGCAGAAGGTGCAGGCGGCATTACGGCGAGGGGAGGCGGTAACGATATATCATCCGGTCGGGCACATACATGGCAGGCTTGCGAACATACCGGGGGTTGAATATGTGGAGGGTCGCTGGCTCGGGTCCGGCACATCCGGAAATGACATGGCATTGCTAGGGCGGCTGGTCGCCCCGAATGGCTATCGCATGCCGTATTATGGGGAGCCGCGAGGCGAGCTCTACATTCATTGGTTTTATCGGGAACGCTCCGAGGATAGGCTAGGCAGGTGCGAAATGTTCCACCTGAATATGCTCCGCTACTTCAATGTAATGGACAGGGTTGATGTTATACATATCCGCTGCGCATGGAATGGCAGGATGACGCATGCGATGGAATCGGCCATAGCGATTTTGGAATGCGGGCATGCGACGGTTGACTTCCGGATAGTGAAGCAGGCGGACAGCTGGGAACATGATACCATCAAGGAAGCGGCTGAATACGCGGTGGCGACTGGGAAATTTGTATACTACACGCATTTCAAGGGTGTTACGCGAGTGGCTGACCCGTTATTTGGAGGCAGCACCCGCCGGGGATATGAGGTGCTGGACATATTCTATTGGGTGTGGCTATTGTATCGCGGCCTATTTATGGCGCCGGAGAGTGCGACGGCGATAGGCCCGATGCTCCGCGATGGAATCAATAAAACCTATAAGGATGGCAGGTGCGACATTTCATGGAGCGCATTAGGAATCAGCCGCCATCATTATGCGGGAAGTTTTCAAGGCTTTGATGGAAAGGCGCTGCGGCATAGGCTGGACCTGCTGGGACTGTCGTCCGAATCGGCACGCCTCCGGAAATTATGGATTAAGGACCGTTATACTGTCGAAATGTTTTTATCGCTGGTATTCCCGAAATCCGAGGTATTCTCCGCCTGCATATTAGGTTCCTTGAAGGACTATAATCTGTATGCGGGGGGTCGCCTGCCTTATCATAAGGAGATGTTCCGGCGCATGTACACGTCCGAGCCATCCGGGCATACCCCGGACCGGATTGAATGCGATAAGGCTGTCATCACATGCCTATATGGGGAGCACAGCATTTTGAGGGAGCCGCTTGTTGTGGACAGCGGGGTATCCTACATTTGCGTAACGGACAATAAGGCGCTGAAGCCTTCGGACGGCAGCGTATGGAAAATCGTATACGACCCTTGGCCGGAATTTGGCGGGCGCTTCCGGCACATGAATGCCAAGTTCCGCCCCTTCCGTTATACCACCGCACGGCGCGTTGTTTACATGGACTCGTCCATTCAAATAACGGGAAGTCTTCTTCCGCTGTTTGAGCTGGAAAATAAGGGGGTGCTGTTGAAGCGGCATCCGATTGCAAGGACGATCGGGGAGGAATTGCCTCGTTGGCCCAGGCTGCGCAAGATGCCGGTGCCGGATATGCGGAGATTCATGCTACAGCTACCGTTGGTAGGCGCAACATTGGATTCGCCCATTTATGAGGGGGACATTGCGGTATGGGCTAATACCGGGCGTGCCGCCCAGTTTGGCGAGGAGGTGCTTGCGCTTGTCGAGGGGTCCGGGGAAGGATACCCATTCATGTCAAATCAGCTATGCATGTCGGCATTGGCGGCGGGCATGTTTGCGGACATTGTCGGCGTATTGCCGAAAGGGCTGCCCATACAGAAATATCGACATAATACGTGGGAAAAGAATACGGGGGCGTGAGCAGGGTATGGGAAGCCAAATACATGTGGTCGCCAGCTTCACATCATATCCGCCGCGTATCGGGAATTGTGCGGCTGTAATTGATTCACTCGCCGCGTCGCGTATTCCGATATCAATTGAATTGAATTTGTCCCTGGCGGAATTTCCGGGCGCCGAGGCGGATTTGCCGGGCGCATTGCAGGATCGCATTTGCAGGGGGATTGTAACGGTGAATTGGGTTCCGGACAACCCCGGGGTATTCAAGAAAATCATACCCGTTCTTAAAAAGCGCCAGGGCGAGGATTATATACTACTCTCCGTGGATGACGACCGGCTATATGGTCCGTTATATGCGGAATATATGGTTTCGCGGCTGGCGGATTATGATGCGTATTGTTGCGATCGCGGTATTGTGGGGAATCGCGCCGTGTATCGCGCAAAAATTTTTCGTCCGGCATTTTGGGAAAATTTATCGGCGGGAATGATTGAAACCGGAATCGACGATACCTATATACGAGCTTATTTGCAGCATTGCGGGGCACGTTGCCATTTCTTTGATGACCCGGCGGTACGCGGCCAAATAACGGTATATAATGCGGTATATGGACATGTTTATCCTAAGGAGTTGCAGCGACGGGCGCAACTCCTTGCGGATCGGTGTTTAAACGCGCATTACGGCGCGTTTAAATGAATTAAACAATGAAGGCGGGTATTTGCCCGCCTTTTGAATTTTATCGCCGTAGAAGCGCCGTATTAGCGCCCCATCACCGTGGTCCTGCCTTAGCTTTCTCCGTCCGGATCTTTATTCCAAGCGGATGTTACATCCAACACCTCAATGCCGGGGAAGGCTTGCGGGACCAATTCCTTGACCATATTGAGGAAAAACTTTCGCGCATTTTCATCGCTATGGTCTCTGCAATATGCGTCAATCAATTTGTCCATCTTCTTGGCGCCTGCCTTCAATTCCGGATGAACCTGTGCGAGCGCATCCCCAAGGACACGTGCAACGTGGACAACATCAATTCCACCAACGCGAAGAATCGGCTGCTTCTTCCCATTTAATTTGTAATGGAGGTTAAGTCGGCGCATCGAGTTGTAGTAGCGATGATACCAATAGTCGCCCGCATGTTTGGCGAGGATATCGCCTGCGCCTTCATTTTTGATGCTTTCAAGTCCGTCGGCATTGCCAGTAAGTGCGGAGATCTCGCCGTCAAGGGTTTTCAAAAATTCTTGGCACCATTCAATCGCCTTATCGCATGGGTCCACGGTGGCTGTGAAGTAGCGGTCAACCGGCCAAAACTGAATGATTTCTCCGCCAAGGAAATGTCTTCCGGCATCGTCCTTTGCACTGCCCGCCGGGTGCCCGTATGCTTCCTCGCTAATGGCATCGGCCAAGGCCTTGGCGCGTTCCGGGGAGCCGCAGTCAATCATGAACGAGCTGGAGTAACCGGGGCCGCCACGATAAACGGTAAACGCCTCGTTGCATTTACTTTCGGGATTGCTCTCTTTGAAAAAACCAATACGGCGAAGTTTGGCTAGCAGCTGGCGCGAGGCCGTGCCTTTCAGCCACAACTGGTAAAGGTCCCCATAGCCTACGTCTAGAATATCCGACAGCTTTTCAAGCACGCGTTCACGTACAATTGAATCGTCCACATGGATGTAATTATAGACATCCCCGCCGTCTAAAAGGGTTTGGATAACTCCACGGAAAGTCCCTTGGATTTTCGGGCCTAGTTCGTCAGTATCGTATTCAACAGTATACCAATCCTTAATAGAGGAGTCCAAGGTTTCCTGTTCGTTTTCGTGCGCATTGCATTTGGTTTCGGAAGACTGTTCAACGGCATAGCGGGCAAGCACCTTGTCAAGTATTGCCTTGGCTGCCTTTCCCGCAGGTTCAATGTCCCAGCCTCTATCGTAACTCACCACCAATTTTCCATTGGGACCCTTGATGCTCAATTTTGAAATGTTTCCATTATTGATGCCGTAGTCGGAAGGTTCCGGGAACACCAGCGCCTGATATGAATAGCCGTCAATGTTGCCGCTATCCCAAGTGCGTGCGGTAATAGGCTTGCCACTATTGTCTACCAGCCCTTCATGTTTGTTTGAACCGGAAATTGTATTCATGGAAGTTATCCCCCTATGTTAATAGAAAAGTCTTTGATTAATAGAAAAGTCTTTGAGTTCTTCTGCGAATTTACGACCAAGCCATTTAAGATCTTCCGGGCGCACCCTTTCGTCATAAACCGTTATGATAAGGTCATCCCCGCGGGAATTGTCCGACCAATTATATTCACATTCTGCCATTTGGAAGTGATCGTCGAACAGGTTGAAATATCCATCCGCCTGTTCTTCCGGAATATCTTTTAATCGGAACCATGATGTAAGGCGCCCGGCGTCTTCGGACTTTTCCGATTCCTTGAGCGAATAGCCAAGTGCCTTGAGCACCTTGCCCACGCATTCCTTTTCATCGTCCGTGGCATCCGTTTCGCCGGACTCGCCATTCACGGTGACCTTATAAATGTCCGGGCTGGAGTTGCCCTGCCAATCATCATCAACATCAATGTATTCCACATTGACCGGAAATTCGTTTCCGTCCTTGATGCCTACATAGGCTTCGGAGTATTCGGGGTGCTTGCCTACATTGCGGTCTTTGAGCACTTCATAGGCGTAGTAGCAATCCTTGACCGGATACGGGTTGCCGTAGGATAAATAGTCGGTTGTATCCGTATTGCCGCGATCCCACTTGAGCCCTTCCTCTTTCACAAGGAACTTAATCTTGTCCGCAAGGAATTGCTTGACGCGGGCATCCGACATTCCATCCCAAAGGTTATAGACGGCGCGGCCGTCATCGTGATTCGAATTGGCGTTGTCGATTTCAAGGTAGATTTTATTGTCCTTGAGAATCGGGTGCGCAAACTTCCAGTAGCCACGCATACGCGGCGAATTTTCCCAATAGCCATCGCTCATTTGGCCGAACACGGAATCAATCATGTCCTTGAATTTGGAATCAAGGCCGAGGTCCACCAAATGGGTATCGTCGTTGTCCTCGCTCTTATTAAGAAGGGCGATAATACGCTTGACGGATTCTAGGAACGCGCCATCTCCATTCAAAATGCGGTTTGCCTCCGCCTCAATGGCGGTACCTTTCACCGCCTTGCGAATATCGGCTGCGGCATCAGCAGCCGCATATTTATGAGCACGGCTATCTTGATCTTCCTGCCATAAGTCCTTAATATCGTTGAGCTCCTGAATAAGCTGTTCGGCGGACTTTGCGCCTTCATTCTTTTTCAAATTAATATTGGCCATTGGGATTACCTCGATTATGCCATAGGTGAGACCATATCACGCAGCGCCCTGAAGTTGGCGGATATCTCCGCCATGAATGACAGAATCAGGCTGCCATTTGCCTCGGTGCCTTGTGCAAACTTTTCAATTTTCGCAATGTTAGTTTGGGCAAGATTATCAAGGAATACTCGGACCTTATATTCCCATTCAATGCCATTGCCCATGTTCATCGGCTCATCATATACCGTAACATGCATTACGATGCTGTCGTATGCAGGGTCCGAATAATATGAGGAATCGCCCGGATAGACAAGCAGGTCCTTTGTGGACACCGGAATCCAGTGTTCGGTGTCCTCATTCGGGGCAAGCGACCCTTCGGTATAGACATAGCCATCCGACCCTTCATAAATGCAGGCGTATGCAACATCCCGATTCGTGCCATACCATACATGGTCGCCATAATAATAGGTCTTATTCCATTCGGCGGATTTATATTCGCGATAACGGCGGCCAAGCATATAGACCGAGTTGTATGTGATGGCAACCGGCATGCCCTCGTCATCTACCAGCTGGGTGTTGAAATCAAAATCCACGGCAAATGCCGCAGTATCGCCATCGGACACCTTGACCGGGAGTATACCGGAACATGGGACCAGCCTTTCAATCGGATAGCCATCTATGGTGACCTTTCCGGTATTAGGGTCGGTTCCTACCGCGTAATGGGTAGTTGCGATTGAAAGCGGGGTTATTTGCCCAAGGTCCTGCGACATTAAGGCGGCCCCATATACCAAGAAAAGTTCACCGCCGGAAAGGGCGCGTGAAATTTGGAGGGAGCCGTCATTGGTGAGGATTGCGATCATGCCTCTTTCTCCGCGATACTAAGCGCCGCCCATATAATTGTATGCAAGGCGCCTTCAGCCCGGACAGTACCGAGCACGCGTCCGGATTTTGACACAACTACCGCAGATTGGGTGGGATCGTATTTAAACGCCACATTATTGGCATATAAGGATCCCAATTTATCAAGCAAGTCCAAAAACTCCGGACTTGCGTTGTTTCCTTCCGCTTGCGTGTGAACCAATTGTATATGCATATCCTAAATATACCAAAACGGCATACATAGGCACACTACCCGTATTGGAACGAGATACGAATCGATTCGGTCGGGGTTTGATATTCCGCCCAATCCGCCGAAGTCATGGTATGTGCGCCCGGAATGAGCGTAATGACGAAAATAACCTTTCCGTTGGCGTCCTTGCAATATAAGGCAGGCGCAAAGAGGTTATGGAAAACCAGCACGTCATCATCCCACGCGAATGGAATGTCCTCGCCATCATGCACCGCAGTTTCAATTTTTGCCAAGGTGGATTTGAAGGTATCAATACTTCCTTCAAAGGAAAGGCCCTCTACGTAAGAAAGATTTTCCCAATCGGCAAACGGCGTGGTATTGGATAATCGCCATACGTCCGTCGCTTCGGGGTTATTAAGCACATACATCCAACGCAAGGCCTTTGCCGTATCTACACCAAGACTTTTTGGGCGGTAAAGGGCGGTCACCCCTACATATCCATTCGCAAGCATCAGGTCGCTTTCATCCGTTGCTTCCGGATCGGTAACGTTGCGGAAATGATCCGTGGAAGTGGACTCCGGCAGTCCAAGAAGCCCAAAGGTGTGGGTGGATTGCCAATAACGGATAAATGTGTTTTCTTCCAAATTTACGGCGCGTATACGAATTGGGTACGCCACCCTATCGAATTCATATATTTTGGATCCACGGCTTTCATTGATGCGGGTCGGCACCAATTCGGACCAGCTGCCGTCATCGTTGACGTATACCCCGGTTTCGATTGTAACGTAATCGCCTAGCATTCTATTGAAATAACGCGTGGGGAACAATTCAAGGATATTCTTTCCGCCGCAGCGCTGCCCATCAAGGATGCCGGAATATACTGCGGTTTCCATTTCAATCTTGGACTCGTCATATAGATGCATGTGAAGGCGGACCCATACATATATCGGAATTTCATATGCGATAACATCCGCCACCAATGCCGAGTATTCGCCCGCCCAAGCGGACGCCTTCACCCATGTCTTGCCATCGCCAAGTTCCTTGACCGCATCCTCTGCAAGGCGGGCGAGCACCGTAAGGTCGCAATCATAATATCTGTTATTATGAATTTGGGTGGGCTCTATTTCGGAAAAACGATAGCGCTGAATCCATTCGCCCTCGGAATATTGTAAGATGACGTTGGGGTCATCCTTGTCGTATGCCAAGGCGCCTTCTTCCGGGGGCGTCGTTTCGCCGAACGGCTGAAGGGTGGAAATATTAGCGACCAGCTTGCGGAGGTTGTCATGCTGAGTATAGACATCCTTCACCTCAACTGCATCGGTGCCATCCGGATTGCAGCTATATGAGATGGAAGGGTCGGACAACACAAGATTTTTCACATCAAGGCCTACCGCCCTCATGCATATGCGGAACCCCTCGAATGTATTGCGGGTGCGTGTAAGGAGCGCAAACAGCAAGGCGGACCACTTTGCCCCGCATGCATCCATAATTGATTGCGGGATGCCAACCATATGTGAATATGCACGGCACATTTCTTCCGATACGCTCCACGTTTTTGCTACAATGGCATTGGAGGCATTGGTATGCGGGACAATGCTGTAATCGGACAACAGCGGGGAATAGTCCCCCGGCATGCGGCAATAAATTTCCTCCCATGCGGGATTGAGATAATGCCCCGGAGGATATGACAGGGTAGACTCGTCTTGAATATCGGTGTGCTTCCGGGCGAACAACCTAATGGAATCGTCCGTTACATATGATACAATGTCATCCGAGTTATAGTCGGCAAAGTTTGCCATATCGTAATGCCCGCGATATGTTCCAAGGTTTGTCGTATGAGAAATGTCTACCCAAAACGGATATCCTTGGCTGTCAACCGTCGCCCAAATATGCTCGATGCCGCCCTTTTTAATTGGGAGCGGCCCATATGGCAGATGGAAGGATTCGCCATCGAGAACGGAAAATCTATAGAGGTAGCCCGCCTTCCAATGGCGCATATCATTCAATGAGATTTCGGCGGAGGCATCCGCAATGCAAATGTAAGAAGTCCGCCCTATGCGCCGGACGGCGCCCGCTGAGTAGCTTCCGGGCGCCCGCTTATGGGTTTCCGCATCCATATGGGTAACGCTCCCCAATGTGTCCGGATAGACCGGCTCGCGCAGCTGAAGCATCCGGCGCCGATATATGACGATGGATCCTTGCGGAAGCTTTGCCCCGGTAATGAAAATGGTAGGACCGTTCCCGGCGACAGTTCCTGCCCCAACGCCCCACGCCTGCACGCCGGCATATTTTGAAAGCAGGGATGCCGGAATGGATGGATGCTGGTTTGCCTGCATGAACCCGTATAAGGGTTCCCCGGCGGCATGAAGGGCCTCCATAAACTGAGGTTCCATCACGAGGCGATTAAGCGTTCGAATGATATAGCTGTCGCGGACCCATCCGCCTGCCGCCTTGCGAAGAAGCGGCCGTTGCTGGATGGATACGTATGACGACCAAAATACGGTAGAAACATTGCCATCGTTAAGATTGATTCGATAGTCCAGCCTAAACAGTCCGGGGACCTCGATATTCGGAATATTGACGGCGACCTTGGATGACACGTTGACGCGTCTATCGCCGACTTCGAGGTAGACTATCGGGATTTCCGGTGTAAACTCGGAAAATTGGTCGACTAGCGTAACTGCCTGAGGCGCCTGCTCAATTTTCAAATACATCGGGTTTCGCCCCGGGGAGAGAATGGCTTCTGCCGAGATGAATTCCTTCCAATATGTATTGTACAGCTCCGTCTCATCATCCATAACACGGAGGACGATGTAATTTGGTTCCTTCGATACGACCACATATTCGCGAGAATACGCTGTATTTAAGATTCGGCTACCCATCCATATCTCCTATGGGAAGGAATTGATATTCGATAGAAATAATTTGATTATTCGCCCAAATAAAGTTACGCTTTGCGATGAATTGGCAAATACGCGGGCCGGTTACTGTCCGTGATACGCCGGGCTGCCATAACCAATTTCCATCCCCGATGCGATCGTAACGATCCGTAAGGCATATAGGGGCAATTCCATTCCCCATAACTTGCACCGTCACGATCAGTCCATCCGCTTCCATTTTCATGGGCGGGGTTGTCGAGTTTACAAACACCCCATTGGATTTTATCGCGGTGCGCATAGGCCAAACAAATGACGGGGACCCGAACATGCTTGCATTAGATTCAATGCGGGCCTTATACCAATAGATACCATCGATGTCGCGCCAATATGGGGCATTTGGCATCGTTGCGGATGGGACCCACGCGTAATCCGGTTTCCACGGGGAATAGCGGCTGCTTGCATAAATCCAATCCGGATAAAACGGATTATCAACGAGCGGCAAATTGAACCCATTAATAGGGGCGCCATTATTGGAGAGCGCCTCGAATGGAATGTATTCCGTATATGTGGCATCTGTTTCCGGAGCCATCGACGGATCGCTTGGGGTCGCCCATCCATTTACTTTTTCAACCGGGATAATTTTTTCCCCGGAAGTAATAAGATCTTCCGTAACCACGGCGTCGGCGCGTATGTGCTCGTCAAGAATAACTTCCCCGTCCGGGGCATCCAATGTGGCGAGCTCAGAATTGTTTATTTCAAACGTCCCAGTGCCGATGAATTGGCGTATGGAAGCATTCAGCATTTCAATCGCATGCGCCGTGAAATTCATCATGGATGGGAGGACCAAAACCACAAGGTTGTTCTCGGAAGTCAACCCGACTATACCTGCCGTTCTAAATACCCCGGCGGCGACGGGGCCATTCGCGATTAGTCCGGTAAATGCCCCAACTGAAGCGGTAACTGTGCCTACCGACCACGTCTCGCTGAGCCCATTGTTTCGGAACGTAATGTATTCCCTGACATTTCCTTCGGCAAGGGTAAAAATTAACCATGCACACGGCACGCGAAACAGGCTGCCATCGGCAAATTCAAAATCCACATATCCTTTGGAAGCGGAATCACCGGAAGAGGTATCATCCGGGTTTTCCACAAGGAATGGCCACTTGGTGAAAAATTCAAAGGCATCGTGAATTATATCATGTGCACATTTAAGCGAGGTGTCACTATCCAAGAGCATCGGCGCCTCACAGTTTATACATTGTATGGGTGGAAGAGGTCACGCCAGACCCTGTCGCCGTTTCGCTTGCCGCCATAAATCTTCCGCAAGAATAATTGGCCAACATCCTGAGCGATTGTACCCTTACTACATGGGTGGTAGAGGTTTCGTTTGACTGTATCCGCGTGACCGCCACTCCGGTTCCATTGCAGTTTCCAACACGCGCATAATGAATGCGCCCTTCCTGCCCGGTAAGAGGAAGCCAACGGATACGATACCCGCCGGAAACCGGCTCGTACATTTTATAAGGCCATGCGGTGATAAGAGGGGTCCAAAAATCTTCGAGGGCGGATTGATTTAAGACTTTAACATTTCCGGAGGTCCCCCAATATATATGAATATTCGAGGCGACCCCAATAATTTCTTCCGGCATGTAATTACAATCGGCCCATGTCGGCTCGGCATATATCCCCGCTGCCTCGAGTACGGCAGGATCTCCAGTCCAAATATCGCCATCCGTGGAATTTAACGCATTTGTCATCGCGCTTTCAATGCCAAAGCGGACTACCTGCTTACGGTATTGAATAGCCCCCATATCAAGGCGCTGGGTGACTACCTTATTTACGGTGAGGGTCCCCGTAATACGTGTGCTTCCCGAGATGGTGGTCGTCCCGGAAAATGTTGCATTTCCAATACGCCCGCCGCGGGAAATGAGATTTTCAATGGTCGCATCCTGAATAGATCCGCCAAGAATTCCCACATTGCCGGTGATCGGCAAATTGCCATCTATGCCTTCTATGCGGGCAACCGCCAAGGTGCCCGTAATAAGATGAGCAGGCGCTTCCGCCCCGGTGACTAATTCAACCGCCCCTTCATTATTCATACGAATAATAACGGTATGCGTTCCATCGGAAAGGGTCATTTGATCGAAGACGCTGCCAAGATAGCGATTAATTGCGGCACGAATAGACGGCAGGGTGATATCAATAGGCTCCCCGCCTTCCTGTTTAATGGTGATGGTCACATCGCCCGGGGACTCAATAAGTTCTCTCCATTTGGAAAGAATGGCGATTGCATCCGAATGCGCAGCACGAATGAGCTGGATGCCTTCACTAAAATCCATTGACTTTCCCACTTATGCATCCTCGCTATTAATAATGTTTAGGCGCACTGCACGCGCCACGGTCGATCTTCCTGCATTGGCAATATTCTTGGTAGCCACGAACACATGCCAAACGGATGCGCCAATCGCGATTAATTCCATGCGCTGGGTGGTCCCGTACGATGGAAATGATAGGTTCACCGATGTGCCGGAGTTCGCATATATAAAAAAGTCCGTGGTATGGAGAATATTCGTATCTTGAAGGGAGGGCGCCACCGTTATGGACGGATGGGCATTCGCGGGGATGGACCATGACCTAGGAAGCGGCCATTCCCTAAGGGTAGTGTTTTCCTGAAATTCGACAGCCTGATGCTCCATTCCAATTGCGGAATATTGTGCCCCGGCGCCGACACCGAAAAATGCGATGCCGCCATTCGTAACGCGCCCGGATCCGCTTTGGCCGCGAAGCGTAACGGAATCAAATGTAGGATCTGTCGGAAGCGTGCGCGTCCCAATAGTATCTATAACCTTTTGGATATTGGGTATAGTGTACGTGACCGGGGTCCCATCCTGCCCTTTCAAGGTGAATGTAACGTCATTGGGGGTGGAAGCAATCATCTCGCCCCACTTTTGGACAAGGACCATTACATCGGATTGCGCATTGAGCAATGTCTTCAATGCGGTTTCAAAATCATATACCAACGCGCCGGGCATTATTTAGCCTCCGTAAGATAAATGGACAAATCGTTTCTTGAAACATACTCATCCGTTCCAAGTTGCACGTGATCGCCGGGTGTCGTGCCGATTGAATCGGCGTCATTCCTTGCCATTGTAATATACACCTTCGTTATGCCGAATGCCTCGGTTAGCTTGGTATGAAGCTCCGCGCCGGACAAATATTTTCCGACGTTGTAGCACACATATCTTTGGATAAAACGGGTAATCTCCTCGTTCTCCTTATGGGCTCCGGTATACTTGCATGTAATGGCGACTTTTGCCGAGGTGCACGGTTCAACAACCACGGATGTGAAGCCAAGTTTTGAGGCGATTCCAAAATAGCCTTTCAATTCAAGTTCGTATGCCGCCTGCGTAATCGGGACATAATCATCAATCTTGTAGGCGCTATATGGCGAATCGCTAGGAAGGGCATCAAGATCCTCCTGCGAAATCCAATAGGCGGCTCCATCGTCCGTCCCGGGCTCAACCCCGTAGACATCCGCAATCGCCACATAGAGCATCGCGGTGCCTGCATGATAGACGATATTCCCGGGCGAATAGGCATGCTTGCCTTCCCAATATCGTCTTCCAGCCGCCATGAGTCCGGATAACACAATTGTCGCGTTATCATAGCGGAACGCGGTTTCGGCATTCAGTCCCATGGTCTTCAAGGACGCATATATGTCTGCGGGGACAATGACCTGCCATCCGCTATTTACATCCGTCGGAAGCGCCCCGTGTATACTGCCGCGATCCTTCGGCAAGGCAACGTATAAGGCGTTTTCAAATTCAACCATCGCGCCATGCGGGTATACAATTTCCCCGTTATATTCCTTTACGGGGAAGTGTCGGTTTTGTTCGCGGCGTGCCGCACAGGATTTAATCAGCGGGATTTTCATAATCTCCGTAACCAAATCCTTTTCATCCGTAATCTTTCCGGAGGCGAACGTTTCAGCAACTGCCCTGGACCTGAACATTTCCGGGGTATCCCCGGTGCTTGGCTTATTCAGTAGAGGTACGCCATTCTTATTCAAGGGCGTCACATCGCTATTGAACCCTATGGTTTCATTTGCCGCTTCGGCCAAACTGTCCGTTTTTATGTAGGAGATGCGTACTGCAGTGATATTTGCAAACGATTCCTTATTGTTGTAGCCCGCCCCATATACTTCGCCATCGCCGAGCGTAATGACCAGGCCACGTGCCGTGTGCTGACAAAGAACCAAATAGTCCGTATCGGTATAGGAAAGGAGTTCCGCCATGGAAAAGATCGGCACAACGTCCTTGTCAATTCCATCGAGATGTATACGTACGGACGGGGTCCAAATAGCCTTATATGTTTCGGGGACATATACAGCTTGGAACGTGCCCGGGGTTAAGTCAATATCGCTTGCCGCAAATTCCTGCGTGACATATTGTCCGGCGCAGTATAATGCTTCATATTTTTGCTCGCCGAGAGCAGTCTTTTCGTCCAGCTTATTGAATTCATAAAGAATCAGGTTTGCGCTGGACCCATCGCGTAATGTAATGGAGCCCACCGAGCTGTAGAGATTGTAATCGCGCAAGGATGCAAAAATAAACGGGTTTCCGGAAGGTATGAGCGGCGGGGTGATGCTTTCAATTGAGTTAAGAAGAAAGCCTTCGCCCAATTTAAGCAAGTAGGCGTCGTTCGCCCTCAAAATGTCCATATTAAGCAGGTGTGACGCGGCTCTCGCCGTGATCATATCGTCGCCATAGGACAGCATTTGAACTACGCCGCGTGCCTGCATGCCATACAATGCGGACAACTTATTAAGCGCATTAGGCGCAGTGCCTAAACGTTCCTGAATGGTTTTATTAGCAAGTGCAAAGTGATCAAAAAATTGCTGCACGATACCCTCGGGAGTGTAAAAGGGCGCATCGCCCTTTCCTAAATATAGACTTATTGAAAACCAATATCAAGCAATGACTGAAAACGGGGCCGCCAATTACGGCGCCCCCGTCCCTATACGGGTTGTATTGATGACCCAACCTTAATTCTGTTTCTTTGAGATGACGGACACCAGCGTATTCGAATCCGCGTATGCATCTATAAAGTCGCCGGCGTTGCCGTCGTATAGCTTCCATGGGCGATCATCCTGCCCTTCATATTGAATTGAATATATAACGGGAACAGTATCGGGCTTTTGGGCAATGAGAACTTCCTCGCCTACGGTTTCAAAGGAGACACCCCACCCGGCATCTTTCAATGCGGATGCCAATGCCTTATAGCCGTCAGGGTTGACCGTGCCCCAATTTTCTTCGGACATTTTTGATTCTGCGGCGCCGTTGATAGAACGCGTAAGCATTGATTCAATCACGTCCATAAGATCGGATCTTCCGCACATTTCATCCTCGATTATGGTTTTGCCATCCGGGGTCATGCGCATGACCTTATAGTCACTGGTATGTGTTGCACTTGCGAATTTCACATCCACCAAGGCGGCAATTTTAGTGAAAACGCCATTATGGGCGCCGATACGGAATGTATCGTAGCAATGCGTTTTGTCATCCAGGAGCAGGCTGACGGCGCAGTCATATCCAAGGTCTTCCACCACGCGTCGAATTTCAGGGTAGAGTTTGTTTTCGAGTTCGTCGAAATCCTTGAGTCGGTCTTGAAGTTCTTCCCTTTGGGGCTTCAGGTCAAAAAGAATACTTGCCATTTCATTACCTCAGGTCTTCAGGTTGATAGCCAAACTGGGCGGCGATATGCGCCAACACCGCCCGCATTATAATTTTACGTTCCGGGGAGTTAAGCTTGTTATCCTTGACGTCCGGGTCCGTATTCGCAATGTAATTTCCTGCATAAGTGGCGAGGGCGGTGACTTCGTGTAGGGCCTTATCTAATTGGCCGTCTTTCTGCAGCTTATCGAGAACCTTGCGCACTTCCTTCATGGTGATGCGGTTCAAGACTGCTTCATTCTTTTCAACGAGATTTAGTTTTCGCATAAAATCCTCTTTCAACCTAAAGATGCGGCCTAGCCCTGTGGACCGCTATCCTGCCCAATTTGAAGAGTATCATTCAAGGATGCAAATTCATCCTTGAATAACCCCTTGAGATCGTCCGCAGTAGTGAAGCTCAATTCGGCGACAATTTCGGAAGTCCCATTCATGACATTGTCGGCATAACGCGCCACAACGCCTGCATCCGGAAGAATGCGCCAAGATACGCCGCATAGTGCACCATCTAAGGTTTTCGGGAAGACATCAATGCCGCTGTGGCGTTGGTCATCATCCATGTCACATGTAAAGAGCTTTGCCCCGGATTCGGAGTACGCGGAGGTCACCGCACTTTTCGCTGCATCATTTGTTACTGGTCCGTCCGTGGATTCCGGCTTCGGCTCACCTTTCCCGGAAAGTTTTGCCTGCAAATCCTTAAACGCGCCAGTAAAGTATTCTTCCAAATCGCCCAAGGTGTCCATCTCGACGGACTTTACCGGTTCCTTGTCGCGGCTGGCGTTGTATTGGTCCGCCGTGATTTTTTCGCCGTCGCCAAAATTAATATCCCATTTGACGTCAACGTCCTTTTTACCATGGGGGTCCTTCGTATAGATGATTACGGAGTTTCCAAGGCGTACAATATCCAATTTGAAATCAACGGCATCGCTGGCGCTCCATGCAGAGCGTGCTGCTGCCTGAATTTGGCGTGAATCTAATTTTTCGGAAGCTTCCGCCTTATTTTCGATAATGCCGTAATAGCGGGCATAGTCGTCGAACGCGTCCTTATAGCAGGCGGGCACTTTTGACTTTGCCGCAGCATAACTAAGATGTTCAACCAAATCGTCGAAGAAGCTCCACAAAGACTTTCCGATATATTTGCGAGTATACTTGTTGGCAGGGTCGGAGTCGTAAGGGGCTGTTATGCGCTTGCCCTTGGACCAGCCGGTTTCACTGCCTTCGCCAATATGGTGCGTCACCCCGCCCTTTTTTAGAATACGTGATTGGTACATATAACAATCCTCTAAAATATATTTACTTAGCCTTTCAGTCCGAGCTTTCCTTCGACATCGCTGATAAGGGTATCAAGGCCCTTGAGAATGTAATCCATTAAGGAAATTTTCGCCTGATCCGCAGTTCTTTCGGTCGGCTGGAAGCTGTCGACAATCCCGGAGAGATGGTCAAGGCGTGACATGGTATCATCCTTGCGTTGGTCAAACACTTCCGCTGCGACATCATCCTCGTTTTTCTTGACCTCATATTTCTTCTTAATATACATGGGTTGCTCCTTTTGATTTATACCTTGTCCGCGTAGCTTTTCATACGTGCCAAATGTTTTTCGGCATCGTCTTTCTTTGGGAATGAGGCGAGGATGCGCCCGTCGGCGTGGCTACGAATCACCCACGGAGCGTCCTCGCCTTTTGAATTCTTGTGCCCTTTTTCATATTCGAGCTTTTCGTAGGCGGATTCGCCTACCGACTCCATAACGCCAAGGGACTTGAGATCCTTCTTCCAGTCTTTGAGGCTGCGGCCTACATAATACTTTCCGTCCTTCGTAAGGACATATGCGCACCATGGGACCAAAGAACCGGATAATTCTTTTCCGGCCTTTGTAAATTCAAAATATTGGGAATGATCATTGAAGAACCAACGCCAGCCATTTTTTTCCATGTAGGCCTTGATCTTGTCGATTTCATATGGCTCATCGAGCGAGCCGACAAGCTTTTCTTCCGCACCATCGCCCCTACCGGACTTAATCATTCCGGCGAGGCCCCTTGCAAGCGCCTCAAGCCCATTGGCATCTTCCGGACAGTCGATGCGGGTATCCGGGATATTTCTGCCTTTATAGGCGATTTTAAAATTCCCATCGCCGGCCGGGGAATAAACTTTCACTTCAAGATGCGGATTGCGCCCCGGATCATTTTTATCGACCACGGCTACCATGGGGTATACATCATCATAAGAGCGAATCGCCAAGGAGGATTCCGGTCCGCCCAATTCATTGCCGAGCATTATGGCGAAATAATTACGGACGGCGGTTGCTGCCTTGAATCCGGCATTATTAGGGAACTGCACGTTCCCTTCCGACTGCCCGGCACCGTTCTTTTCTTCCATATTATAAAACTGGACGTATGCATCAAACGCCGGAATGTAGCGTTGCGGGACGCGCGTGCGGGCAACCGCCGCCTTGAATCTTCGAATTAGGCTGTCGAAGAAGGTTTCCACTTCCTCGCCATAGAACGGCTTGATATATTTGTCATTGGGGTCTGTGGATGGTCCTTCTTTGGCAATGATATTGTCAAAGGCGGAAAACAGCTTTCCGATGGCGCTTTCCTCTGCCGCATTCTTGCGTGAATTCAATTTGATATGCATACCCTACCAATATAAATGATTTATCTAAAAATACATTCATTCGGCATAAGAGCCCACCGGTACGCCTAAACGGTATATTAGTCCTATGGAATATGCAAAAGAAGATTTGAGCAAATTGTCCAAGCGTGAACTCTACGCGGCGGCGGCGGCTGCAGAAGGATATGAGTCCGTTCCGGTGGACATTGATACGTTTTTGGACGACCCTTACTATTTGGGGCAGACGTATGGGGATGGCGCTGTATACCCCTACTGGCGTGAAGCCTTGCATAAAATTTACCCGAACCCGCTGTATTCGCCGTATGTGGAAGTATGCCTCTCCGGGGACACTGAAGTTGACTTGCTTGATGGCACCGCCAAAACAATGCGGCAAATTTGCGAAGAAGGGCCGAACCATGTGTTTTGGGTACTTGCTTTCAATATGCACACCAAGGAATGGGAACCTTGCAAGGCAGGCGCCGCCAAGATGACCGGGATTAAGCCCGTCTATAAGGTTACCCTGGACAACGGCAAGTGGTTCAAGGCGACCGGAAATCATAAGATTTTAGGAAAGGACAACCGGTGGCATCGGACCGACTCATTGAAGGTCGGCCAATCGTTAATGCCATATAATCTCCAATATGACCCTAATGGCTATGCCTATATATGGGACAACTCCGCCCAGTGCCTTTTGAAACGGGCGCGACTTGTCCAGCGCTGGAAAAACAATATTCCGGAAAAGCATCATACCCATCATAAAGATCAAAATCGCCGTAATGATGTGCCTGAAAATATTATTGCGCTAGCACCCGCGCGGCATTTGGCAATACATAATCGCTTGCTGCATGCAGCGCTATCCAACCATGAGACCGCATCCCTTTTAAAAGCGAAAATATCGGCGGGCCAGCACGCGTACATACATGCACATCCCGAATTATTTGCTGAAAAATGCCGTAAAGGAGGGCTCGCCTCTTGGGCATTGAAGACCCCGGAGGCCATTGCAAAGATGCGTACCGGACAGAAGGCATGGGTTAATTCGCCGGAAGGAAAGGCTAACTCTAGTAGGATAATCACGGAATACAATAGGTCGCACATGCCCGAATTACGCGCACGTGGACCGATTTCTGCCCGAAAGAAATGGGCAAATGCGTCCGACGCAGAACATCAGCGTGCCGCCCGCCACATGAGCGCCATGAATGCCAACCCTGAATTTCAGGCAAAGGCGGTTGCGGGGAATAGAGCGGCAAATCTAGATAAGCTCTTGCGTCGCCTTAACCAAATGTCAGGACTTCAAAATACCCATCCCAAAAAACTGCCATACCCGCTTCAAAAAGTAATTGCGCGTAATTTTGGCTGTTTTAAGCCCGGGACAGAGAATATAGATGATGAATTGCTTGTGGGAAAATGGCCGGAAATCGTGGAGAAGGCACACAACTATAATCACCGCATCGTATCCATAGAAATTCTCCCACCGGAACCGGTATATAATTTCACAGTTGACCGCTTACACAACTACCCACTCGCCTGCGGCGCCATCAGCTCTAACTGTGTAACCGGTTGTATTGGCGCTGGGAAAACAAGCTTTGCCATTATGGGCGCCCTTTACGATTTATACCATGTAACCCTTCTTCGCGCGCCGCAGCGGAAGTATAAGCTTTTGCGCACCACCCGCATCATCATGTCGCTTGTCACCGCTACCAAGGACCTAGCGTCCGCCGTTATGGCAAACCAAATGCTTGATGTTATTGCCGCATCACCATACTTTGTTTCAAAATTCATGCCTAAAAAAGGCGAGAAACTGGACGAGGATATGTTCCCGCATCATGTTGGAGTGGGCTTCGGATCCCGCGGCGGACACAACTTGGGCAAGGCAGTTATCGGCGCCATCATTGATGAAGCGAACTTTCAGGAGGCGGTCGCCGACCAGGCGGTGAAGAACTACGAAACCATCACGCGCCGTATGAAATCTCGTTTCATGGGAAAGAATGGCTCATTGCCGTGCAGGCGTTGGCTTGTATCTTCCCGTAACGGCGACTCGTCATTCCTTGAGTCGCATATAGAGTCCGTTAAAAACAACCCCGAAGTGATAGTCTTCGCACCTGCTATATGGGATATCCAAAAAGTCAAAGGAATTTATAGCGGAAAGACGTTCCCTGTCTTCATCGGCTCAAGCACCGAACAGCCGATGATTTGCACCACAGAAAAGGAAGTCGACGATCACGCCGGATTCATTATAGACGTTCCGGTTGAGTACCGGAACGAATTTGAGGAAAATCTTCCCGGTGCATTGATGGACTTGGCCGGCGTTGCCAACCGCTCATCAATGGCCCTTGTTTATAATGTCGAGAAATGGATTAAATGCCAGTCGCTCGATAACGCTGTCACGAAGGACGAAATCATGCTTTCGATTGATGGCAACGACCACCTGATAGACTACCTGAAGAAGGACCTTCCGCCACTCAGTTATTATGTCCATCTTGACGGCGCCTTGAAAGGGGACCGTTTCGGGTTTGCCATGTCCGCCGTCGAAAAGCAAATGACTGTTGCCGGAAATGATTTCTTGACCGGCGAAAAGACCGTGCGCCTTATGCCTGCCCTCGTTACCCCGATTTGTTTTGGCATCAAGGCAAGGCCCGGATCCGAAGTGCCGCTGTGGAAGGTGCGCAAGTTCCTGCTTGACCTGAGAAACAAAGGTGTACGCATTATGCAGGTGTCAACCGACGGATTCCAATCCGCCGATATGCGCCAGCTTCTTGCCAAGATGGGTTTTGAAGTCAAATATGTGTCCGTGGATACTACAAAGGAACCCTACCTGCAATTCGCATCCGGCATCAACCATGGGACCGTCAAGGTGCCGAAAAGCAATATTCTTGATTTTGAGGTGCGCAACCTTCAAAATCAGGAGAAGAAGATTGACCACCCGGCGAAGGTGATGGTCGATGGCAAATATGTCAAAGGTGGCAAGGATATTGCGGATGCAGTTGCCGCCAGCCAACATGAGGCGCTGATGGCGGCGCAGACCCTTACCGAGTCGTCAATAACATCGCAATTCGGGGAGAATAGCTATATGTCAATGAAGGATCGTCAGGAATATGTGCAGGATTTGATCTTCGGCGAAATGCTAGGCAAGCCGCAGATCAAGACCATGTATTAATGCGCCGGAAACGCGCATATACGCCCTTTAAATAAAGAAGGCGGGCATTTGCCCGCCTTTAAAATTCATGGCTGTAAAACACCGTTTATGCGCTTATTTATCCGCTCCTTACATAGCGTCAGGGTCCGGGAGGTAGTCGCTGATGACGGCGCTTCTATCGGACGGGGATGCGAACGCAAACACCAGGTTGCTGCCGCCGATGGTAAGCAAATACTTAAAGTCAAGCGCACCCATTGCATTCTTGAGATCGAAAACACCGGCATCGCCATCCCATCCGGATTCTTCCCCGTTGCTTTGCGCTTCCTTGAATTGTTCGTGAATGTCCTCCACCAAGGCACGAAGGCCCTTTTCATTGGTAAAGGCGGGAACATAGACGAGGTCCTTCTCCACCGTCGGCAACTTGGCCAGCTTTTCGTGCTTGGATTCATATTTCTTCTTGATATACATTATCCGGATACCTCCGAATCATTCAGCTTGTCGTATTCTGCGCCAAGATTTTCGGCAACAGAATCATTCAAGGATGATTCAATTATTTGTGTAACATCTTTCAATGGGCAGCCGACCGCATCAGCCGCCTGCATGAATTCGGGATTGGACTCAAGGCTGTCGACAAGCGCCTGCATATTCGATGCATCGTATCCCCAAAAATCGCCGACATAATCGTCCGACGTAACTCCGGAAAAAATTCCGAGGACAAATGCTTGAAGAACCGCCTTTGCCGTTTCAACCGCGTTATGCACCTTCAAGGTGGCATTGTAGCCGCTATCGCCGCCATCGCGCCAATAACGGACATCCGTCTCGAAATCCTCGAATACATCGGCAAGCCCCTCATCCATTTGATCCCAATTCGAAACTTTCCCTGTCAGCGCCTTAAACGAATTGGAGGCGCCGAGTAGACCTAAAAGCAAATTGGAGCCGGTGATAACGCTGCCATGCTCCTCGCGCTCGCTATACTCATATACAACGGAGTCGCCGCCTTGTTTGAAATATCCGACGACAGATTCCGTCTTGGAATCGTAGGTGCGGCGCTCATTCTTTACAAGTTTGAGCTTTCGCATACATTATGCCTCCAGTATCTTCTTTACAATATCGGCCGCCTTTTCGGAATCCACGTTCGGAACCTGAATGGTCAATTCGTCACCGGACATGTACATGGTGATAGGGGCCTCGGCAGAAATGGAGGTGCCAAACAGGACGGCGTCTTCGTCCTCGGCACCGCCAAATTTGAATGTCAGTGTCTTGGCGGCATCGGAATACGTAACCGCCGTGCCGTACTGGTCGCGGATCATAATGCCGCCCGGAATAGCCTTGGTGGCATACGAATCGCCCTTGACCATTTCATCGAATAAATCTTGCACTTTCATAAGTTGCTCCTATATTACCAAAGAACGGTGCCCTTTTGAAGAAATATTGTATTGCCGACGCCCTTATATGGTTCCTTGCGCAAATCTGTAATATTCTTGGGGTCCTCGTCCCTGTTAATCATGATGAAATTTTCCCATTCCTTGATGGCGGATTCGCCTTCGCTATAAATAGCCTCGCCGTCGAGCTGGAATGGCTGATTTTGATAGCTGCTGAATTTCAGCTTCTGCCCCATCACCTTCTTGCAGTAGCCCACGAACAAACACTCCAATTCGTGTGGCAAGCCCGCCAAATAGGCGTTATCCGAAGTTAAGGCGATTGTAACGGTGATGGATCCCGTCCCGTTAAAAATGCGGGTTTCGGTATCCACCAAGGTTGACAGCTTTACGGTTCTCCCTTGATACTTGACCTCTTGATTCATATCGATATCCGGCACATATTCCCCGGACTCAATACTAAAATTACAGGTGTTGGTGCGAGGGAATAGGCGATATTTACGATACCAGTTGACAGCCTTGCGATACATACGGGTCAAAGATTCATCCGTAATAAGTTCCTCGGTCTCGAGGCCCATTTCGTCATCAAGCACTTGTCGCAGGGATACAGCCATACCTGAAATATAATAAAAATCAAATGGCAGGCACACCGGAGAATACTGCGCGTTTAAGGCGCGAAAATAAATCACGCGCCCAAATGCCTAGGCGCGTAATTTGAAAGGCGTAGGCGCCGTTTTAGGCGCCTTTATGATTAAGCCGCGATGCTTTCGACCCACTTGATGATATTGTTCATCGGGGTGGCGAGGCTGCGTTCGAAACGCTTTTCCGCCATACGGGCACTCTTCTTTTGATTGGTGCCGGAGTAGTGGGTGGCGAAGTCCGCGTAGGCGTTGATCAAGCCCCAAGCGCTGTTGCGGAAGTTGCCGTTGTCGTCCGCGTTGAAGCAGTTGCGGAGGTCGGCACGCTTCACTTCGAGGCGGCGGAGTTCGTTTTCCTTCAGTTCGCCCTTGATCGGGAAGAGGAAGTCGGCGAAGGCGTCCACGGCGTCCGCACCAACGCGAAGCGTGGCGAACTTTTCGGCGAGCTTGCTGAACTCGGCCATATAGGCGGCTGCGGTGGACATCGTTGCCTTAGCCTGTTCCAGCTTTTCGGCGGCGGTGCGGCTGTGGCGGATGCACACGGCGTTTTCGGCGCTGCGGAAAGCAATATTGAACTGATTTTGGCACACAATGCGCAGCGGGTAAATGGCGGCCTTGCAGATGTATTTCTTGTTGAAGGAGTTTTGGAAGATGAGGTGCGGGGTGATCTCATCGCCAAGGACCTTGATGGACGGCAGGGCTGCAATGAGGTAGTTCAGGCCGGTTTCGGTTTCGCCGCCACGGAGGAACGTCAAGTCGTCCGGGATATACTGGGCGAAGTCGAATGCTTCACGGTTCTGAATGATGTGATAGGCATCGCTGACCACGCCGTGAATCTTATTGTCCGTGCCGACAACCGCGTTGGTGTTCGGGATGCGGGCGAGGATGCCATCCGGCATCGTGGTCATTGCGGGGGACATCGATGCGGTGAAGTCAAGGCCGCATTCGGCGAGGGCTTCATCGAACTTAGAGGTGTTGATGCCTGCTCCGATGGAATCCCAAGTGGCTTCGCGTGCGGAGAGGGTGGTAACGAGTGCGGTGTTGTTCTTCATAAGATTCTTTCCTTGTTTGAGAGTTGCTTGAGGCGCTGCCTACGCCGTTATGTTTATAATATAGAATCGTCTTCTGAAAAAGACACCCGTTTTGTGAAAATTTCTCACTTTTTTTAATTGGCGGGCCTAATATAAAAATTTGAGCGGTATTCCGTATTTGCCATCATGTTCGGCGCACCACCGTTCTATATATGCCTTTTCGGCAGGATCCAACAGGAGGCGCTTCATATCCGGCTGGCCCGTCCAATCCGCCACCGCGTGATATTCGATACAGGCGACCTTCGGGAATAATTCGGGGACCTTTTCAGGTAGCCCCTGCACGTCAGTGAAATTCGCCTTAGAAACCGTGACGGATAATTTATAGGCGGCATTTGGGAAGAGCGCCGTGGCGCGTTCATAGCCACGAATAAGGTTATGCCATTTGGATCCGGCGCGAATTGTTTCATATAGTTGGGGCGTGGCGCTATCCAATGAAATGATAATTTCCTTGACAAGCGGGTAATTCCCCGGATGAATCCTTTCACAATTTTGAAGGGTCCAAGTCTGTAGGCTAGTGATCAATTTGATTTCACGGATTCCAAAGTCCGCAAGGCGCATGCATAAAAGGTTCCGGTAGTTTTCCGAATAAAAGAGATCGCCAGCCGCCCCGATTACAATGGCAGGCGGCGGTGCGCCTTCCGCAGCATTCGAGGTCGCCACCTCCTTGTAAGTTTGGGAGAGGTCTTCCATATACTTTCTAATTTCAACCGGGGAAAGAATGCGCTCGTCCGCATGTTCGGCATGATTAGTGCAGGTAATGCAATGGCCCGGGCATTTGCGCCATTCGCCTAATGAAATTTCCTTAATGAAATTCCTTCCCGCACGAAAATGGGGGCACGTTCCTTTATTGCAGAAACCGCCGAGGCTCCCGGCATATGCCTTAAAATCAAACACGCCATTTTCAATAAAGCGTTCTCGCCGAAAAAACATTTCGGCGCCTTGCGGGGAATTGCAACATGGCAAAACTATCCTAGAACGGACCGGCAATGTAAAAAGGTTCACCGCAGTAAAATAAAGCCTATCGTGATAAATACAAGTGCACATACATTATTTTACGGGAAGCGGCCCTACATTGTCAAGCAGGGTGGACTTCATGCCTTTTCGTATGGCGAGCTTTATATAAGTGGTCATCGCCTGGATATAGTCCGGATGCGCCCCTTCATCCCCGCCAACGGAACCATTCAAGGTCGTCTTGGCGCTCAAGGCGCAGCGGATTCCGAGATGCCCCGCGACCGTCCCCATATATTGATCTTCCCCGCCCCATCCTTTGAATTCTTCGCTGAAGAACTCGCCGTCATTGAACGCCATTATCCTATCGATTGTTTTCTTGTATATGGCAAAGCCGCATGAGAAAAACGCATTCCCGGGGCCTTTTATATAAATCGGGGCGCCGGGCTTGGCGTATGCACTTCGAATATCCTTTTCGCATGGGTAGAGCAAGATGTCGGCACCAAGCGCCGACATCTCGGCGGCGGGGTCCGCGTATCGAATAGGAAAACGATCGCCATCGAAAAATTCGACGATTGTATCGTCTTCCGGATTTTGACTTAACCAATAAGCCAGCCCCGCGTTTCTATTGGCGCTGCGGTTGCCCGCTTGCCCCATTGTGATAACATGATGATCTGTTGCGGCGGCAATGTCGTCCGGGGTAGGATCATCAAACACGAATACGAGGTCGGCAAAATTAAAATGCCGGATGTATTCGGTTTGGTGGTGGCTTATTACGATTTTCATATTAATAATTCGGATAATCCTGACAACAATATCCACCAGTAAGGAGGATAATTGCAGGTGCGCCATCCACGATTACTTTGGTGAAAATTAATTTTGCGGACGCCGCGATTGGGATAGTAGGCATCTCTCCCGGAAGATACTGACCGTAGCCGCTTTTTTCCGGAGAATTAAAGGTCACTGCAATCGAATGGTTGGTTGGCGTAGTTTGGGACGTGGATGTAACTTTCGCCCCATTCGGATTCCCATAACCCCATGAATACGTTTTCAAGTATGGAGTGTCCGCCCCGGCTTGAAACCATAAATGCGGCACAGGTCCGCCGTTATGAGGGGTCGCCGCATGCAGTAGCCCCTTATTATCGGATAAGGGTGTTATTGCGTCCCACCAAGTACCTACCGAGCTTGCCGGGGTATTTCCGGAATTATTATTTTCGCGGGATATGTAGAAGGAATATTGCGGGCCGTTATCGCCTTGGGTTTCAACGGAAACAATTTCGCGGGACGCATATGTGGCGGCGGCATCCCATTCCCCGACAAAATGCTCAAGGCCCAAGTCACTGTGGAGTGCCTGCTTTGCCGGAGGGAATGATACAATATGCATGTTCAATTCAATAACTTGGCCTTCTTCCATGGCGGAAACATCCATGGTATATATAACGTCACTCCCTTGGGGAACGCGCAAGCCGGTGTCACCTAAGACAAACCCACAGGTGATATACATATCCAACTGCGTGACTTTCGGCCCGATCTTAATTGCGTTTAAGCTTGAGGCGCCTCGGGGTTCGCACCCAATAAAGGAGTCAGCCAGTACGAATCCGCATGTCGTGTTATCATGAATATATGAATTGGACGCAAAAGTGCCATCCGGTTCACGGAAAACCAATGCGGTGTCTCCATTGATTAGGCTGGATGGGAGCCAGTCTCCATTATATGCCGGCTTGGCACGCGGAACGAGATACCCATCCTCTTTTTTGCCAGGGGCCGGCGATGCCGGGAATAGATGCTCCGCCATGACAGCGCCAACCGTATTTCCATAAGTATATAGCCCATACAGCGGCCATTCCAGCGTTGGAAGGCCATCGACCGGCCCAATTCTTGAATAATCAAGAAGGGCAACGATTGCGTGGGTGCCGCCACCGGTAGCATTGCTCATCCATGAGGTGCGCCGCACCGTTGCGGTAACGCCGGATGGCACAACCGGGATCTTATCGAGGGTGGATTCATATGTAAAGGATTGGCCGCCGCCAAGTGTTTGGGCGGTTGCCATAATGAACGCGCCAACGCTAACATCCTTTGCCGCCATGCTTTCGATTGTAACCGCCTCGGCGGGGCCATGCGTATGAAAATAGAAATGGAAGAACGGCGAGCCATTCGCTCCGATAACGGCATGGAACGGGGCAATCGTATGTACATGGATCCGGAGATTCCCGGACGCCTCGCCTACGCTGCTATCCGGAAATACAAGAGTGATAGTATCGGGGACCACCGCGTTGATGAGCACGTGAAATTCGCCGCTCGCTATTCCGTGAATTTTATTTACGCCAAGCAAGGCATCAACATCAACATTGCCGGATTTCCCTGCAAGCATATCGGCAGTGACCACATAATCATATTGTATGGACTGCGTGATCGCATTCATGTTTTTCGGGGGGACTGTGTCATTAAGCTGGTAATTGGTGCGTATGCCTGCTTCCGGATTATTAATCATAGATACCTCTTTACGTTATGCCATTAAATCTAAGAAATTTAGTGGCATAACGCACAATTATGCCGCTAAACGTCCGGCGAAAGAAGAACGGTTGTCCCGGCGCTTTCCAGTGAAAGAAGGATTCCGGAATCTCCGATATTCTTTACGGACGCCTGAATGCCTGCCTTCATTAGGCGGAACGGGCTGGCATCGACGGTAAAGCTTCCGGTATATTCGCCATCCCAAGATGCTTCCCCGCAGAATGTGCCACTGGAATTTTCGGCGTTGACGGAAATAGTCCCCGGGGCAAATGTAATATGCACCGGCATCTGTTTCGAGAACGCATCGGTAAAGCCTTCCGCCTCCCTGATGGCGCCAAGCACCTCCTCATTGAATGTCGCCGTTGCGGTAACGGGGGCATCCTGTGATGCATGGATATAATCGCACAGCGGACCCATCGGAAAGTCATTGATGGCGCGATAGAGCACGGAGCATATAGTGCCATCATCATATTGAACATGAATATATGGCATATCATTCAACACATGGGTCGCCACCTTGCCTGCCTTGGACAAGGCATGAACCGCAGCGTCCGGGATCCATGCCCCGCCGGGCAACCCATCGCATGTCGCCGTGACAATTCGGATGGAATCGGTTGCAATAAGCCCCGAATAGATTTCGCTATCCCACGCAACCCCCGCGTATCCTGACTTGTTCGGGAAGGCAACCGCCCCTATCTTGTTAATAAAATCTGCGGGTGCCGGCTGCAATTCATCCGGAAAGGCCGGAAGGGTTGAAGGAACCTCGGCATACGGGAGCGTTAAACGGGAGCGGCCATGTTTAACCATAATCCCGGAGGCGTCGCCCGTAATGGTAATATTCCCCGTTGCCTTTGAAAGGATCTTGTCAATCGCGGCCTTGTCGACCATAAAGGCGAAATCGACGGATGGGCATGGAACCCTCACGTTGATACTGGTGCCGCACCCCATAATGTATCCGGGGACGAAAATAAGTTTTCCGGCCTGCAATAGCCCTGTTCCGGCATCTACACCGGCGGAGCATTTGCTTACGGCGTCCTTTAATTCTTTTGCTTCAATAATCACAGTTTGAATCCTCCGCGTCTACCGCGTGTTGGTGTTCTTTGCGGCTCGTCTTCATCGTTTTCCGCCTGAATATCCACATTCGCAATCATATGCGCCTCCATCATGGGCTCGCCAATGGCAAGGCAGGATGTGCAAAGCAACTGCGATGGCGCTACCGGCTCATCACGGGTAGTATTGCATGATAGTCTATACAAACCCTGTTCTCGCTCGGTCGCAGTTTGATTGATCATAATCATCTTGGTGACGTGGGCAACCTTGCGGATATCTTCCGCCACGTCCGCCTCATCCGCATCCTTTTGTCCGCCAACGGTTGCACGCCCGGTTTGCGTTGCGGTGATCAAAAGGCATTTGCGCTCGGACGCCAATCCACGCAATGACACCCATGTATCATTGATACGGTCTCGCATTTCCTTTGCCGCCGACGTGTGGCGCATAATGTCCGCATAGTCAAGAACGATAACGTCCGGGACAAAATGTTCATATAGTTGCAGCGAATCCAAATCTTCCTTTAAGCGGGCAATAGTCAAGGAGTTTGACGGATATGTGCGCACCCTAAGGTCGCCGCGATAATACATCGCGTAGTTGCCCATCGTCTTGGCAATTTCCGCCTCTTCCAATATTGGTGTACGGGAAAGAGTTTGCCCCGGCACAATGGTATAACGCCCCGGCGTAATCTCCATAAACGCGCTATATTCGGCGGATTGGCCATTGCGGGTAGATCCGGTAAGCTGTTGCCAAATACGGCGTAAAACCTGCGATTCCTTCATTTCGAGCGAAAGCACAAGCACGCGCAGTCCACGCTTGGCGCTTTCCGTCCCAAGTTTTAGGAGCCACCATGACTTGCCGCGTTTAGGCGGGGCGCCCAATGCGACAAAGTCCTCGCGGGCAAACGAGCCCAGCACCTTTCCGGCATCGCCTTCAAATGTAAGGAGGGTCTCCGTTTCTTCGTTGAATGCGCTTGCCACGATGCCTGCCGACTTAGGCGAGAACATTGCAACGGTAGAACTATGGATCGGCGCAGGCGCCGCGTATTGGGCGACCACGGCCTCGCCGCGGGCGGCATCCCGAATCAGCAAGGCGCGATCTATATCGTCACGCAATTTACGCAAGGCGCTGACCCTAAAAAAGTCCAACGCCTGCGACTTAATAAGATCGAGGTTGGTCGGCTGCCAATCGTCGCTAATGCTTTTTAAGAAAAGGCCAACCCCTTCGGCATCCTCCTTGCGCATGGATTGTGCCTTGAAGAGGAAAATGTCCTCGATTGCACGCTGCGGCGCCGCATGGTGCACCTGAAAGAACTCCCACAGCCATGTAGCCACATTACGGCATACGCCTTCGCTAAAAAGCTCCGGCTTGCCCATTTCCATGCAGGCGGAAAGCAATGGGGTGGACATGACAAGGTTGGCGATGAGGCGCCGTTCGCCGTCAACCAATGGATTGATTTGGGTTATTTCCATCCCTGGGATTCCTTGCTGGCATTGCCTTGATATTTTCCGGTGTATTGTGATGCGGGGTCACATTCAAAGAAAATCATCTGCGCAATACGATCGCCCGCATCAAACTTCACCGATTCATTGCCCATATTGTAAATGGTGCATCCCGAGGCGCCGGAGAAGCCCGGATCATAAAGTCCGGAAGAGATAAAGATGCCCTTTCGGGACAACGAGCTGCGAACGCAAAGCATCGCGGCCGCATTGGAGGGTACAGAAATCTTTTCGGCGATTTCAATGTTCAAAAATCCATGTGCGGGAATTTCGCAGGATTCCTTGATGGTAACGTCTACTCCGCATTGTTGCTTCTTGGTACCTTCGGCGGGAATGATGTGCTTGTTTTCCAAAATCTTATCAGGATTGATAATCATAAAAACTCCAATTTGGGTTTATTTAATATACGGAAAAAGGCGCGTGGCGCCTTTGTGTTAAACCTGCAACTGGTCCGGTTTCAAGTGGCAAAGCTTGAATACCTGCGCCGCCATTTTCGGGAACGCTTCGCCTTGGTCATAGACCGGTTCGCTAAGGTGTTCAATGAGGCGTAGGCATGCCACATCCGATCGCGCTATGAGTGTGGTAGTTGCATACGCGAGTGCCGTATGGCGAATTGCTTCCATCATCACGCCCTGCTTTTTCAGGTTGGTAAGTTGGGCGCCGAGGGTAGGCCACGCGCCCGGCACGCCTACCGATTTATATAAGGCACGGCAAAAGTCGATGACCACAGTCTCTTTCTTGCTTTCTTCCGCAACCATGGGATCCCCGGTGATCGCCTGCTCCAGCAATACAAGTGCTTCGCGTGGTATTCCGTTACAACCGTCAACAATCGAGGCCAACGCCGCTGCGGATAACTGGATATGTTCTTTTTGGGCAATTTCCGTGACAAGTTTAGTGATGTCCGGTTTCGACAATGCCTTCAACTTCCAAAATGTCATGCGGGACTTCAAGGCGGCGCCGGCATCACCGGAAAACAATGTATCCGGATCAGTAGTACAGAAAAACCAATAGGTAAACGGTGGAACATCCTCGGTCGGCTTCAATAATGCCTTTTTCCCTGGGCCAAGTAGGGAATGTGCCTCGTCAAGAATAATAACACGAGCCTTTCCCGTAGGCGGTCGATATGCGGCGAGGTCAATTACATCCTTCATGGATGCAATTCCACGCTCTGTGCCGCAATTCACTTCAGTGATGCTGAGTCCATCCGCGCCGAGCATACTTGCCGCAATGCGTGCGGTGGATGTCTTTCCCGCCCCGCGTGGGCCTATCAGGCAGTGGACATGCGAATGAATTTCATTGGAAAAATGACGTTCAAATGCGGCGAGGGTCTTTTCATTCCCGACCATTTCGTTAATTGTAGTCGGGCGGTATTTTTGATATAACATAAATAGCTCCTTTTATAGAATATACGGAAGGCCGCTTTCGCGGCCTAATGTAGTCTAATAAATCAGGTATCAAATACAGTTGCGCTCCATGATCTTGCGGAACATGCGCACGTTATAATACAGCAGCTCCGGATCAATTTTTGGCGGGGTATCCATCATAAGACGGATGTTGCTCTTCTTATCAACGCCAGTTTCGGAATAGCGCCAGCCTTCCGCCGCTGCCGTGACCGGATTTGACGTATCCACCGTTTCGAATTTAACGTGGCGATAGACCGGTGACAGAAACTCGCGTGCCGCATATGTGCCGAACAGGTGCATCGGATTTTCTTTCCAACACGGCAGCTGCGATAGCTTCTCAAGGAATGCAGGCCTACGCTCCCACGGCATAAGGCTTTGATCATAGCCATGGGAGTCAAACGGGATGGCTATCTTCTCGGTCTTCTCAATCATGAACTTGTAGCAATCGACAAGTTCATCGAATGTTTCGCCTTGGATGGCACAGATGCCGATACCGGGAAGGTCGGGGAATGTTTCCACAAACTTCTTGTAGGACTCAATGGTTTCAGCGCCATTGTGGCGCACGTCCGGTATCACGTACCAAGTCGGGCGCATATCCGCAACGATATCGCCAAACGTATCGAAGATTCCGGCGCCAAGTTCAAATGCGCTATTGTCGAGAAGCACCTTGCGGCCGAGATCCCCGCTCCCCTTATAGAAGAAATGAAAGTCCGGGTCGTTGCAAAGGTGGGCGAATGCGTAGTCATAATCATTGAAACTACGCGATTGGATAAGGAGGTCTTTGGGAACCTCGTGAGAAATTAATACCATAATTTAGAATTTGTAGGCGATGGCAATTCGACTACCGCTAGGGAGTGCCAGTTTGTTGAACGCCTTTGCGCCTGAACTGATGAAGTAATCGCGATGGGACCCCTTGTGAGTAATGATGACGGCATGTCCCGTTGCGTCATCCACTTCAAGGCCCAAAATAGGATCCTTGCAAGTATACGAATGCTGCCACACGGTATGGCTGCTTAAATGCGAAGCCCATTGGAGCTCTCGCTCATTTGCGGGATTCGACCGGAAATAAATTTTATCTTTCGGGGCGTAGATAACAGGCATATTACCATTTCCTCTTATATTTATCCGCCTTCCCTGCGGCTTCGCAATAGCTGCATATTGGGTGGCCCCCAATAGTCCGATAGGTACGGCGCTCTTTACATATTATACACTTTGGAGGCGGTTTCGCCACCGAAGGACTTGGCCCGCGAGGCTCCGCCGGAATAAGCGATATTTCCTCACCCCACTTCAAACGAGGACCTCTCCGCAAAATGATGTTCAAGATAAAGCTTGACCGCGGGCGCAAATTTGCCGTTAGTATCATTGAAGCATACCACGCATTTGTCGCGCAACGCATCTATCTTTTCCGGGGTGGCATCGGGCATCTCGATATATCCTTTATGGGGGAATCGCTCCGCATGCTTGGATATCCCGGTAAAGTCCTGCCAATAGCGGAGAATCCAATGGTTATAATTCTTTTCATCCCTGAATTTCGTCAAGGTCGGCTCTATGGTAGGCCAAAATGTATTGAGTGCCGGAATGATCGCATCACGTTTATAGCACACTGCCAAATGGTTATGGGTATAATGCGGGCACTGTTTCCCCACAATCTTGGACACCAAGTCAAAGTTATTGCATACGATGGAGCGGAAAAGGCATGTAGGCTGGAATCTCGATTCACGTATTTCCATCCACGTTAATGGCTGGTCGCCTTCGACGAAATTATCAAAGGTGCAAGGCGCGTTGAAATAGAAGTCATCATTCATCATCAAGAAAAATGGAGACAACTCGGATGCATGCTTATGAAGGAAACACAGCTCGATGCAGGAGCTATTATAGCTCGGAGTTGCCCACTCCGGCATGAAATCCGCGTGATAATGGATCTTGAGGCGGGGATGCGACCTATCTAGCCACTCCGGAATTTGCGATTCGGACTGTACTATTAAATGCACCGTTCCAGGCGGGCCGAACTTTTCATACCCGCGCCACCAATAGCGGAACATGCCATAGGACGCATAGCGATTCGAAAATAGCTTCAAGAATAATTCACGCGCCTTTTGAGTGGTAAACCGCTTCTTGCGCGTTGCAAGGAACCGTTCCTGCCATTCTCGGTCGGAGGAGTCCACATATGGAAGGACAATATCAAGATTCGAATCTACCATCTATTATGACCTTTCCTCGGAAGATATCCCGGCATTTTGGCATGGAAGTGCTTGCCGCCTTCCCCGGGGACAGATGTCTTCGGAATATAAAAATAACGCGATATGCGCCGTAGCTTATTGTAGATTGCAATAAGCAAAAGCACATTCACGCCCGCCGCTGCAATGGCTGCCACATTAAGGAGCAACACCGCCCTCCGTCATTTCTGCCGTTTTCTTCTTGCTTTTGTATTTCTTCTTGGATGTAGTTGGGGCAGCCACTTCCGGCGTCGGAATTTCAACCGGGGCTTCAACTTCAACCGGCGCTTCAACTTCAACAGGTTCTTCGGCCGCAACCGGCGTTTCAACCGGTTTGATGTCGGCGGGTTGACTAGATGCGACTGGCTGTTTCGGTGCGGTAGCTGCCTTGCGCTTTTTGCGGGCGGCAAGTTCACGCGCCTTCTTGCGCTTGGCGATTATGTCAATTACTGCACTCATTTTCGGATTCATAGTTTCAACTCCTTGGAAAGGGTGGTTTTAATAATTTTCACGCGATCCTGAACGGACCCGGTGAGTTCCTTATATGGAACATTACATTCTTTTGCGAATGTAATCAAGGCCGCATGCCATCTCTGCTGATAATCCGCGTCCGTCGAACGAATCCCATTTGCCGCGATTGCAAACTCGCCGGGCTTCGGGATAAACGCATAATTAATGTAGGATGCCATCTTACGAAGGCGTTTTTCAAAGGCAGCCTTGATATCCGCAGGCACGCTGTTGTCCAATGCCATATAGGAATAACAATCCAGGGCGGACCTGTCCAAATAAATCGGGGCGTCGATTGCAAGTGCCTGATTGAGCTGGCTCTCCATGGTAGATACGATAAATTCCTGCTTTTCTGCCGGGGATCTAAATTGCATGGATGCCGCGATGTTGGATGCGGAAGGGGTGACCACCGTTCCGCCGTCCGCAAAGATAGCCGTAATAATTGAGGTCTTGCCTACGCCCTGGGCACCGGAAATTGAGATAATACGATTCATGAATAGCCTACGGTTTTAAAACTGGTATTTTTCGTTTAAGGTTATCGAGCTGCATAAGAATGGCGCGTAATGCCTTACGAAGCCGGAATACACGGATTGTAAGATATACGCATATAATGAAAAGGAAAATTGAAAGAATCATCCATGTCATACCGGGGTCCTCTCAAATTCATCGATAGTTTGGGAAATTTCCGATTCGGCCGCATGCAGCCATGCATCCCCAATGGATTGGTCGAGCGCAACTGCAAATTGACGTAGGATTAAATCCAAAGATTCATGCGCCTGCGTCGCCAAAAGATTCAGGACCATGCGTGCCTGCGGGGCGCTGCGTTCCGCCTCGGGGAACAGCGCAAGGCATTTATTCGCCGATTTCTCATACGCGTTTAGACATTCTTTACGGATAGCTCGAATCGCCGCATTGAGTTGTTTTGTTTGAATATCCATAGCGGGTGCCCTTAATAATGATAGGTGACACGGTACCAGCGAATGATATCGCCGACACGTTCACACCACAAAAGCACATCCTCATCCGTCACAGTCGCTCCGGCATCGGATGTGACACAAAGCTTCCCGCGGATCCATGGGTCATCAATGGAAATCACAACACCGGATACTTCTTCGGGGGTATCGGAATTGATGAATATCCGGGCATCCGATTCGCCAAAAAAACTAGTGCTGAATATTACTTGGTCAAGGCGTTCAACCTGGGCCTTAATGCCGTCGTTATGCGGCATATCAAATGTGCTTTTTGCAATGTATCTCATGCCTATATATACGCCAAGGGCACCGCATGCCCCTGTCCTTTGCCTAAAAATACATTAAAGCCATTACGGCGCCAACACCGGGGCGATTAAGGTATATTTCAATTATAAGGAGTATATTGTGGATTTCAATCACGATTTCAATGGCAATAATGAGTTCCTGCTGACAGGGACAAAGGAGCGTCTTCAAATGGTGAAGGCTGCCATTCTTTCATTCGGCGATATGGGATACACGGATCCTCCGGTGCCTAACATTCAATATGCCATTGGCGATTATACAGATTCGAATGGGCGGGCAGCGCTTGAAGGCGCCATACGAGAAAACCTCATTTCATCTATGGTAGTGCGCCCGGATGAAATCGTTTCAATCCAAGTAGTATCCCCGATTGGGGATAACAAGTTTCAGGTACAGCTTGGTTTTACATTCGGGACATTGACCGTGGAGCATCCCGGCATATCCGGCGAATAACGCGCGTTTAAGGCGATAAAAGTTAAAGGCGGGCATTTACCCGCCTTTGTTTTATTTGCCTTTTATTTGCTGGTTATTTGCCAAATACGCCACGGTTAATCGGCTATTTCTTTTTCTTGATCATGTCCGAAATTTTCACGATGTGGGAGTCCGTGCCATCCAACGCCGATGCCAAGGCAACCGCCTTTGAATCAAGCTGGTAGGCCATAGTCACGTCAATCGTTCTAGGCGCCACAAGATAATAGACATTGACCGGAACTTCCTGCCCGCCACGATGCAAGCGGTCTTCAGCCTGCCAGTGGTCCGTAGGCGCCGCAGTGAACTCAACAAAGACGCAGTTCGAACAAGCCTTCTGCAAGCCGTCAATGCCAACGCCCGCCGATTGAATGTTCGCCACAATCACGCGGATGTTGGGGTCGTTGATGAATGATTCCTTGATTTTGTCGCGCTGCGCCCCGCTAGTTTCGCCAGTCAACACATGCGCGCCGATTCCCTTATCTTTCAGGAACCCGGCAATGTCATCGACCACCGCATGATGCCAAGCAAAGACAAGGAGCTTTTCATCGGTGGACAAAAAGTCCATAATCCATTGCTTACAGGCGTCCGCCTTCAAATCATAGGCGGAGCGGAATAGCCCGGCGATGGCGGCGGACTTTTCAAATTCGCTTGCCTCTCGTGCCTTCTTCGCCTGCTCGCGGTATGCTTCCATCTTGCCTTTATCAACGTCACATGGCACTGTCGTAATAATCTTAGGCGGGAGAAATGTCATCACCTCGGCCTTGGTTCGACGAAGAGCACGCGTTGAGAGAAGCGCATGAAGTTCTTCACCATTGGAGATGCCTTTATACTCAGTGCCATACGGGCCGACTTTCGGATTACAATAGCGATTCGCATACGCATAGAAGTTCGGGAATGTCGCTGGATCTATCGCATGAAGGACTGGCCATAACTGAACGGGGCGGCTTCTAGCAGGGGTTCCCGACATTGCAAGCAGGCACGGTATTTTTTGCGCCAAGCGCAAAAACGCTTTGGTTCTTTGGGAGGTACGGTTTCCGATCGCCTGCACCTCATCGCACACTATTGCCTTGAAGCCATGGGTATGCAAATTGCCCCGTAGCGGGGAACGCTCCCACTTATAAAGAATATCCCAGTTAATTATATAGGATTTGCCCGGTTCGAGTTGATAAGGGCGCTCGCCGGAAAGGACCTCAATATCATCCCGGTGCAACCACGACTTATAATTTCCCGCCCATTGATTTTTCGTAGACGCGGTCGCCACTATTAATACGGGAAGGATTCCATGATACCGAATCCATGAAAGTGCCTGAACGGTTTTGCCGCAATTATGTACGACCACGCCATTTGCCAAGAAATTGCCATGATTGAGAACCTTTACATCATAGGTCATTTGTTTTCCGGCGGGCTCGATTGAAATCACCCGATGGATCGAGGGATTCACAAACTTGAAATGCCGATATGCGGTGGCGCCGTGAAATGCGGCGTGCGCCGCCTGGTCATCCAATAGCATTAAATTCGAAATATCATTATTTTGCCGATTTCCATCAATATGATGAACCACCTCATACGGCAGCAGCGGGCGCCCGAGATGCTGCTCCATTATATAACGATGCTTTGGCACCTCCCCGCTTGCTAGGCGGCATCCACCTTTATAATCGCGCAGGAAACTTCCGGACAAATAAATATATCCATCCTTGCGCAATATTTCGTGCATGCCTTCATGCTCATACACATTGCGTGATTCATACATACATTTACGGCAGTACCCATAAAATTTAGCACGGCGATTGGTAATAACCCCGGTAGATGCTCCACATTTTTTACATCCGGAAGTTCCATTGCATACAATCGCCGCATTAAGTGATTTCGCGGCCGCAACCCAACCACTTTCTGTTTTCATCAAGTGATCGGGCGTGAGTGTCAACTTACGCCCGTCATCAAATGTAACAGTCACGCACTCTTTAACTCCGGACTCAATTACATCGATAACTTGCCCAAGGCGAAACACGCCATCGTCATGGATACAGCGGATGAACCATGGGCGTTCTTCATGTGAATAGATGCGGCGATGATCCTTGCTATGGAATTTTTTGTAAAATTGGGCGAGGGTCATTTGCTTGCCCAATTTATGCCGATTTACGCCAACAATCATGCCCCCGGCGATGCAGCCCTGTTCATCAAACAAGGCAAGGCGCGGGCGGGTCAGGGAGAATTTCAAAAAGTCTTCTTGATATGGGTAGAGACCGGGGAGCACGCGCTCCTTGATATAGGGAGGAGGCGGGCGGTTCACAATTTCGGGTTCAGGTATTTGCCAGCCCGAGGCACGGCACCAATCCCTCATCTCCTTTGTATTTGGAACGGACCACTTCTTTGTGGAGGAACTGTAACGTCGCCCCGGAATGTTCTTGATGGTGTCAAGGACCTGTCGCCATGCCGCCTGATCGGCGATATGCCATTCGAGGTTGATACGTAGCTTGTCCAAGTCAAATGTATACTTCATGCCCGGTATCACTATCGGATCCGGTATGGCTTGGGCCTGCAAAAATAACGGTTTTCGCATATTGAACATATATCCAATATACGTCCGTGCGGACATGGCATGTCATTTAATCGGAGAGTTGCCCCAGTCGTTTACATTAAAAAAAGTACGTCCGGCAAATATAATGACGCCTATAAATATAAAAGTAATCACGGCGTATCCTCCGTGTTCGGATCAAATATCGGATCTCCGGATGTCCATATATTCGGGTCAAATATGGCATCGCCATATCCATCGCCGTCCGGCTGATTAAATCCGGCCATCGGGTCCTTGACCACCGGCGGACCCACCATGCTATTCGGGAAAATATCGCGCTCCTTGACATTAACCAAGGTGATAATTGCCCCCTTGGCAATCAGGCTGCCAACCGTAATTGGCAACCTGATTAGCTTTCGAATACGGTTTACACTATCGCGCCTGATCGCCATCGGTGATCCTCGCTGATTGAATATCCTTGAATAATTTCTTTTTAATCGGCGGATTCGTTTCCAGCAATTCCAACGCACGGGCGGACAAGTCGATGCACGGAATCATCACCGGGCCTTTCGCCGTAATATGCATGAGCATCAAATCGCCAATGCGGAGGTTCGTTTTCTTTTCAACGATCGCCTTGTAGGTGGATAGCTGCAAACTGTAGTGGTAGTAGTTGGCATCGGGGAAATCGGAGAACGGCGGCATCATGCGTTGCCACGGATTGTCCTTCTTGATTTCCTTGTTCGTCTTGTAGTCAAGGATAGCATACTGCCCTGTCTTGGTATTGTAGGCGAGAAGGTCAATCGTTCCGCACAAGCCCCAATCGGAATTATGTACGATTAATTCTTCTTGGACCGGAATATAGGTCTGCGTAATCATTTGGTAGGCCGCGTTGCATGCTGGTATGCGGGAATCATAATCGGCAGGCATCTCCGGCCACTTCGCCATATCAAAATGTGGTACATAGCGCTTATGCTGCATAAGATTTTCCATGTAGGCATGCACTTCCGTACCGAGATCGCACGAATAATCCCCGGCGCGTTTCCACTTAGCCCTCAATTCTTCCGGTGTGCATCCGTTCTTTGCAGCGGACTTCTTGGCAATTTCATCCCAGTCCTGAGGCGGGCTAAATTCATGCACCCAAGAAGTGACGGAAGTAAAAGGTGTTCCCTTACTGTCCGTGTACTTATGCGGAACCGGATCAAAATGAATGTCGTGGAATTTCCAAAGTTCTATAGGTGTCATGTCCATAAATATACCCTTTTTTAGTCCTTAAACCAATGGCTATTTGTTAGATGAAAAAGATGTAGCGGAAGCAGGTTATACGCCAATCAAAATCATATAGAAAAGCGAATACAATATACGGCGCCCTGGCTGGATACGGTTTGTTCGCAAATGCCTATTACGCCGAATTACGCCGTCTTGGATTGTATGATAGAGTCCGAAAAAGAAACACGCCGCCGCATGTGGAGAAAATGCGTATCGGCTTGAATCTTTTTAGTCTTCCCATTATTGCCTCATGCGAACTTCATCGCATATGTGTTTGTCAATTTCCAGCCAATTTTCTTCACCGGGCGCCAAGCAGCCGTTTGTTGCCGCATTCGCGGAGAAGCCCAATGCGTGTTCCCCTCCCATCTCGGCCCAGCATCCCCCATCCTCGGACACCTCTGCTTCAATGACAAGGGGAACCGCAATCCACTTGAAGTTGTGCATAACCTTGACAACTCCATTCTTATACAGAATATCCTCGACCAGTTCCTGCTCCTCGGTCTTGACCAGCAGGACAATGGCGTCATGAATCTGTCCGATAATACGGCTCTGCAAGCCAAGCCTTTCAAAATCATCAAGGTCATCGCCTAACGCCTGCAATAGCGTGTGGAAACCGGATCCCTGAATACAGCGGTTGGCGCATTCGGTGAATGACATGGGGCCGTAGCATCGGCATCCCATATATCCTTCCACATATCCATTCTTTTGATAGCGCTCCCATTCCGCGTTGCGCCATTCGTTGTAGACCTTGAAGCGCTCATTCCAAAAGATCGAGTCTGCCGTCTTGACATGGTCAAGGAATTGCGGGTAGTTGGTGATGCCATGCGCCGCCAAATTCTCCTTCGCGGTATCCGGCATTTTCGCCCACATGCGCTCCGCACAATGCTTATAGCTTGCGCCGTAAAAGCTGGAGAACACATAGCCGGTCTTGATCGATTGGCGCTCCAATTTCGTCACATCCTCCGGCCGGCGCATATACATGTCCGCGGCGGTATCGCGATGCATGTCGGAACTGGGGTCCTGCAAATATTTAAGCATGCTCGGGTCATGATGGTAGCTGGCGGACACCATAACTTCAAGCGATTTGTAGTCCGCTTCCATATACTTCCATCCCGGCGGGGCAATGAACAAGGAGCGCAGAATATGCTTCATAGTCTTGTCGCGCTTCGGAATGTTTTGGAAGTTCGGGGAATCCGCCGAGCTTCTATATGTGCGGGGGCCGCCGCTTTCGCCGCCGGAACCGGTGGACAAGTTAAAGAAGGGGCGTATCAGGTAGCTTTCGGTAGGCTTATCATACATTGCCTCGCGATCGTAGCCCTTAATAAAGGTCTTCCCAATCTTCGCATACTTGCGCATTTGAAGAATGTTTTCGGCAAGCGGGGTATTCAATGATTCAAGATATTCAACGTCCAGGGATTTTCCTTCGGCATCCTTTTCGGAAATGGTCCCGTTCATTATAAATAGTTTCTTGAGGTCGGCGGGAGAGTTCGGGTTGAGTATTGCGGCGTAGCGCTGCATATACCTTTTGGCATCGTCCGAGTTGAGGATGGCATCCTGCGCCTCCTGTCTCTTGGCCTCCACTTCAGCTTTCGCAACGGCAACCTGATTCTTGTCCATTGGCAGGCCGCCGCTTTGAACCTTGGAGAGTGTCACCATCCCGCGCATGAAGAAGTTAAAGAACTCGCGTTCCCTGCCTACCATTTGCTTTTCTTGAATATCTCGGATGGGCAACGTGTATAACGAGTCCTGCCCGCAGTAATTCGCTATTTGGAACCACGGCACGCGCTTATCATCCGCAAGCCTATTCAGCGCATAGCACGATTCGTTGTCCTCGCCCGGCATGCATTGCGCCATGTAAGGATCCGCCTCGGTATCATAGCCGATAATGCCGAGTTCTGTATAAGTGTGGAACTTCAACCCGACCTTTTGGTTGTTGTTGAGAACATGGGCGCCGATGCAGGTGTCCCAATCCCAATTCAGCGGCCAATCCGTAATGCTTCCATGAAGACCCGCCTTGAAATGGGTCCAGCATGTTTCGAAGTCCGCCTTATGGGCAACCAGTCCAACCGGGGAGCCGGGCTTGAAAAGTTCATGCCACGCGTTTATAAGATTTTCATTGTCCGCATCCCATTTGAATCCGATGCCGCGATATTTGCCATTTGCTCGCCAAGCAAGGGAACCGGCGACAATACGCTGCTCGGGGCGATGCGGCTTGATGCCGGTGGTTTCGTAGTCTATTGCCATGGATGGATGCGGGTCATATTGGAGCGCTTCCTGAATGGCTGCCCGTATCCAAGATGCAGCCTCGTCCGGATTAACCGTGGTACGCAGGTCATTCGGAATTTCGGGGAAAGGCTTATTGACAAGTCCCAACGCCTTTTCAATGTGGGCGAGGCGTTGCTTGTAGTAGGCATTGTCCTCTTCCGCCTTGCGTCGCATCGCCTGCATATATGGGCAGCCCCAAGTCGGGCATATCCATGCATTATAGTAACGATCCGGGATGGTCTTGCCGAAGAAATCGTCCGCCTTCACGTTCGAGATACGCCCGGACAATCTTGGTCCGATCACGCACCATGTGGCAATGATGCCTACCGGGACTATCACCTTCGGCTTATACTTTGCGATCACTTCCGCAAGAAATGGCTGCCCCATGGCGGCGGTTTTGGTGTCCAATAAGGTCCCGGACGTTTTCCATGGGATTGCATTCACAAATGCGAATTGGTCCAGCACATCGGAAGCGTCCATGCCGATTTCGCGGAACGCCTCCCACAAATCCTTGAAGCGGGGAGACTGGAGCGGGCGGTTGCCATCCTCTATAATAGAAGGGCCGGCGATTTGGCGCTCCCACGGCTTTGGCAAGTTGACCGTGTATTTTTCCGAAAGCGGATAGTCGCCGACAAATAGAATGCCGCCGGACATATTTCCGACAACGGGGCTGGACTTGATTCCATTTGCTTGTGCGGGAAGATTGGCTTGTTTCTTTTTGGTGTCCTGTTTTTCAGGCGCGATACCTAGATTAAAAAATCCCATTGCATAATACCTCGCATTAATATACGGCGGAATCGCATTGTATGGATTTTGGCTATAAACAAGGAATTATGCGTTGGGATTCGAATATAAATTGGTTATATTTATGAAAAAGGAGATGGAATGGAACTTATCCCATATTTGGCCGACTTCGGAAAACTTCTTGGCTGGCCTGCCGTGGTAGTTGCGGTTATTTTGATTTTTATCATCCGTGATTTAATAAAAAGGGTCGACCGGCTTGAGGCGGAAAAGAAAGCACTTACGGAACGCCTAGAGGCCGAGAAGGCGGCACTTGAGAATAAGATCTCTTCCGAAACAAGCGCACTTGCCGATGCGGTTGCCACACGATTGGACGATGCCCTGTCAAAGGTCACCGCAAGGCTTGAAAAGCTTGAGTCCGCGGACACGTCCATCAAGAATGATTTCAAGGACGAGCTCGGCAAGATATATGAGAAGATTAATGCAATGGCTACGAATATTGCGGTATTGAAGGACCGCAGCGATCGAAAAGAAAAGAAGGAACCCGATGAGGTATAGTCATGAATGCAGTCTACTCCTATTCATTCGTACGGGGCCCCGACTATGATAAAGGCCGGGAGGACCTTAACAATTTAATCGAAAGCAAAAGCGCAAAGCGCAGATATTTGCTTGAACACCCCATTTATATGATCGCGGAATGCGACACCGGACGCCTGCTCGCAAGATCCGAGGCAGGATTCATGTTTGATGGCCGAAGCGGATCCCCGCTCATAGACTTCTTCATACCTAATCTTGGCAATGAGGATGAACGCGCAGCGTGGCTGTTCCATGACCTCCTAGCATACGGCGGCAGTCTTAATTTTCATGATACCAACAGATTCCTCCGAGTATTCCTCCGGGATCAGGCACGATATAGCGGATTCAAGTCATGGCTTGTCGAAACTGCGGTTAGCATCGATGATTCATGGTATGGGGAGCCGAAGGAAGGCGACTGGTGCCGCTACAACATTGGAAAGGTCACAACCCTTTGGATTCCGAAATAATGCGCGATTACTGCGCATATAACGGCGAATAATTAAAAGGCAGGTATATTTACCTGCCTAAATTTTTATTGCCTTAAACCGCCGTCTATGCGCGTTTCTTGTGGCGTAGCGGCCGCATGACAAAATAGATACATGGATAATTAGGATCGCCCTGTTTTTGGCAATAGGTCCCCAAATGCACCTTCGCCCGGCGGAACGCCTGCCTCATGAAATGCTCCGCCTTCTTCAAAACTTCAGGGGCGGTCGTCATCTCATATGTGATGCAATATACGTCCTCGTTTGTATTGCGGTGTACGCCCCAATACGTGCGCACCATTTTCATTCCAAGCGACTCGGCGATCCCGGCGGCTCTGTGGGCCAACTTGGTTTCATAGTAATCCTTCTTAACTGTCGACATGTCCTACTCCAATGCCAGTGGTGAAATCCCCGGTATCATACGGGGCGTGGTTGCGATAGCGTTGCTCGCGTGCCGTCCTTCGAAATGCGAAAGTTTTCCGGAGAGAACGCGCTGTCGGACATTCGCGCGATCATGTCGGCGATAAAAGCGACAATGGGCAGTTCGTAGAGGGATCCGTCCGTACAGATTTTCGGAATGATAGCTACCGGGTGCATGCTATGCGCCCTCCTTTTTAGATTCGGTTTCCTTTTTGAGAATTTCCTTGGGATTGACCAGCGATGCCTGATTCGTGATGGAGTTGAACAGCGCGTTAACCATAGTGCCGATGGACTGAACGCACTCTGCGCAAGCACGGACATATTCCACCGAAAGTGTCTTGCATTGCTTGAATTCAATCACGCGCGGGAGCGCACGGCAATCATAATTCACGAAATTAAGGATGAGGCGGCAATCGAGATGCTTGAAGTCGCCCTTAACGGTGCGGCAAATGCCCACGTTGAATGTGAAGTAGGCGCCAATCTTTTCAAGATTATGCTTGTCGCGATCGGGCACATACCCCATACTTTCGAGCGCCATGACAAAGTTGGCGATATCGCCACAGCTTGGTTTTTCAGCCATAATAAAATCTCCTTATGCGGCGAAGCCGCGTGCCCAGTTAATTGCATCGTTGGCGCAGCGCTTGAGTTGGCCATTGACTTCAACTGTCCAGCAATACTTCGCCTTGCGATTGAAGCCAACCAGCTTGAGCACACGGCCGTTAAGCGCGTAAACGGAATGGCCGATGACAGTGTCGCTATTTTTAACCTCTTCCGGGGCGGCGGCGATATGACCAAGAATAACCATACGGTCAAGTTCGCTCAATTCGGCGTATCCATTTTCTGCCTTTTCCTTGGCCTCGAACTTATAATCGAATGAGGTGTTTGAATAGGAAAGGGACTTCGGCACAAACACAAGGCCATGTTCTTCGCAATATTTTTTCATGATTGCGTTGAGGGCGTCGTGGTGCTGGCGGATTGTTTTTCTATCGAACATATTATGCCTCCTTGTCCGAACGGGTTTTACGTTCAATGATGACGGTGCCTTTTTCACGGCAGTGCTCGACCAGCTGGCCGCAGTAGTGCGGGAGAATGGCGCGGAGTTTTACCATTGTGGTAGGATAAAGACGAGGGTAACTGGCTACCGTGGTGCAGAAGTTGGCGTGACGCGGCTGGAACCCTACATTGTTGTGGTTGATCGTTGTACGCGTGGCCTTTTCTTCATCCGTTTGATAATTGGTGAGCGTTTGAAGTGCCCCGATAACCCACTTGTCGTCAGTGGCGATCTTTTTTTCGAAGAAAGCGACCGCGCCCTTTTTGGTCTTAAAGCGATAAACAGTTGCCATAATTTCTTTCCTTGATTGAGGCGCTACCTGCACCCTTATGTCTATAATATAGCTCCATTGTTTGAAAAAGACACCCCGTTTTGTGAAAATTTCTCGCTTTTTAAGGGCTGGCGCGTTTTTGCGCAAAAGGGCGCATTTAAGGCAAAAAGAAAGGCGCCAGGGTATTTAGGCGCCTTATTATAAATATGCGGTTATATGCGCAATTATGCGCGCGCATTTGCCATTTAAGCGAGGAGGGGTTCGTCATCCGCGGGCTTTTCAGGTTCCACATCAGCAGGCTGTTCCGTGGCTTCTTCAGCCACGGGTGCAGGCGCAGCAGGCGCTGGCGGCGGGACCACCGGAGAAACGGGGGCTGCCGGGCGCGGACCATACTTGCTCGGGCGATTCAGCAGGACAGAATCTTCAAGCGCTTCCCACTTCGCAATGACGCGGCGGGTAAGCTCCTGAGCCATATCCGGATTCGCCTCGCACAGGTTGATGAGCTCTTCACGGGTATACTGCTTGCCGAAGCGTTCCTCGAACTTTGCCAGCAATTCCGGGCGCTGCGCGATCCAGCCCTTCGCCCAATCCATCGAAATGTTGGTATTGTCTTCTTTCTTCTTGCGATCGGCACGACATTCGGCGGTGCAGCCCATTTCGTTCATCCAGTCCTTCATCGCCTTCACGTCGAGGTCCTGCCCTTCTTCCCACTTAATTGCGTTGGCGCATGGCTTGAGCTTGCCGTCCTTTTCGCGGAGGTTGAAGAGGTAGTCAAGGTTGCTCCCGATATTGTCAATGCCGTAGTTGAAATACACGGTGTAGTAAACCGTGCGGTAAGGACGCGGCGTCTTGGACTTGAAGGTGGTGGCCTTGACATAGGCGCCGATAACAAGGCCGTCCTTTTCGATCTTACGGATGGTTTGCAGGAATAAGCGGGTGTGGCAATAGAATTCCAACGCCTTGCCGCAACTCACGTCCCATTTCTGCCCATATCCCATGGAATCTATCTTATCGCGTATCTGCGAGATAATGATAAGCGAGGTGTGCGCATCTTCGAGCTTTTGATGCTTGGTGCGGAAGAACTGCTGACTGAGGAACTTCGGTCCCTGCATGCCGTAATCCCCTTTGTCCTTCACATCATATCCGGTCTTTAGCTGCCCAAGCCTTGCGCCTTCCATGGACTCCTTGGCGGCATCGCTCAAACCATCAAGGGAGTCAATCGCATAGATGCCAACCGCTTCGTCCGGCAAGGTGTTCATGTGTTCAAGGAACAGCGATACATGCGCATCCATCTCTTCAAGGGTTGTGGAGTCATAGACGCGCTTTTTTCCAATAGGAAGTTTGCCTTCTGCGTCCACGGGGCGGAGGTCCACATTGTAAAGGGCGCCTGTATTGAAGGTATCGCCGCTTTCGCAGTCATCGGAGAACCACGCGAATTTCTTGGGGTCACCTTGGTGTTTATGGTATGCCGCCGCGAGAATTTCATTCTTAATGAAGGTGTTATGTGTCGGAATGAAATTGTCCGTGATATACAGATGCTTGGGGTGATCGAGATATATGCACTGACATTCAATCTTTCCGAGATATTCAACGGACTGGAGCACACGGCGTTGCTTGGTATATACCTTTCGAGAAGAACGTTCCGCCCAATTTGCCATGTGCTTTTCGGACGAGAATGGAAGTATATCTCCGCCGACCATATAAATGCGATAATGGTCGGCGCAGTATTGACGCTTGCCTTCCCTCAGGTAGAACGGGGTATGCGGGGCGGATACCGTGGCACGCATTCCAAGACTGCGGGCGAGTTCCGCAACGTCAGCCGCCAAGGCCTTTGACGATGTCGAATATATGGCAGCTCCATTCTTGGAAATCCACCCATCCCCGTCAAAAAGGCCATGAAGAAGCGCAATGCGATCTTCCACGGAGGCACGCAAATAGATTTCAGGTATGTGTTTCTCCGTGCTTTTGCAATCAAGACCCAATTCGCAGATATATTCGGGAAGCCACGAGCGGCCCTGTTCATTTTTACCAAGAACCACGGAGTATTCCATGCCGCCATGCCCCTCTTTTTGATGGAGTTCCATTCCAATTTTTGCAGCATCTTTGGTGGCCTTTTCAATAATGTCCGGTTCCGGATTTGCAATAATCGGGGTGCGGGAAGTAAGCCCGCCTTCCGAAAGGAAAAGACCCATCAGGTAAGGCGGAATCTTTCCCTTGGATTTGGATTCGGCGTATTCAATAGGTTCAACCGGCGGCAATGCCATCACATCGGCGGACGCCGGGGCGCCATCCTTATAGAGTTCGGCGAGTTCCTTTGTGGTTACAAGGAAATGGCCGCGTGCACGCCCAAGCGCCGATTTATGTGCGGATGAGTATTGATTCGGCGATTGCATAACCCAATAGTGGTTGTCCGCCGAATCCACGGCGGTCCCATCGTTGAAGTGGAAGCGGTATGTGTCACGCTTGCCTTGCGGGAATACTGCAAGGACCTTTGCGGTCTCGCCACGGAACGGCGTGCACACTTCCGTGCCGACCTGCATGTCCCCCATGGTTTTCCATCCGGATGGAGTAAGCACTTTTGAATACAGCGGCTGCGCCTTTCCGCTAGATTTGTCCCCCGCAATACCTAATATTGCCCCGTAAGGCAAGCCCATCACGCCCTTGGCTCCGCCGACAAGCAGGTCAAGGAGATCGGAACCCATGCTCATGTATGGCGTGGGCTTTGCAATTTCTTTAGCCATAAAAAAATTCCTTAGCTGAATTAGCGATTCATTCATTGTTTTTGTCCGGTTAAGAATAAGAAGGCCGCCCAATATACAGGCGGCCTTCGGCCGTAGCCTTTACCGATATCAATTAGAAAGTCGGTTCCGGATAGCCGGTTGCGGCGGGATCATAAGCGGGAGCGCCCGTCGGAGCAGCCGGTGCGGCAGTGCCCGGTGCGCCATAACCCGGAGCTTGACCAGCGGGTGCGCCGTAGTTCGGGGTAGCAGGAGCGCCCTGCTGAAACGCCCCCTGCCCGTAACCCTGCGCCGGAGCGGCTGCGCCATAATTCGGGGTAGCGGAAGCGGCCGGCGGATAGGCAGGGGCGGCCGGTGCGGCAGCGGTGGTGTCCGAGCCGTAAAGCGCTTCGGCGATTTCCTTGTCGGTCGGAATATGCAGGAACTTGTCGATGGCCGGAATGGTTTCAAGGATGTTCTGTGCAATCGGGGCGCGGCGCGGGATGAAACCGAACTGGACGCAGTTGAGGAAATCAAAACCGCCACCACTCTTGTTTTCAACACGGAAGGTCACAATTTTGCCGTTGATGGACGGGTCTGCATACGGAATAGGGCCGGGGAGGCCGAGGCGGCGTCCCTGCACTTCGGCGGAATCGATTAATTCCTTGCCAAACGTTGCGTAGCTCGTAATGAAAAGCTTCGGAGTCGGGTCGCCACCGATCGGATTGCCCTGCGCATCTACATGCTGAACCCAAAGTGCCATGCGGTGGGATGCCTTGGCTTCGCCTGCGCCGGAGTTCTTGGATGCCTCGCAGAACGGGCAGCGCTGGCCATACATACGCTGAAGGCAAAGGGAATTGCCCTTGACAACGCCTTCAACACGGTGGGTCCACATTTCGGCGAAGATTTCGCCCTGGCCGATCTGTGCCGTACCGTTATGGACACCCATGTGCTTGTCGGTTTCAATGCCCCACGGAATGACGTTGAGGTAAACGTCCTGACCAATCATTTCCTTTTTAAGGTTGAAGAGCTTGACGCCGGCGGGGATATCAATGATGGTAGGACCGGATGCGCCGAAGCTGTCCTTGGATGCGGCGGCATTTGCCTGTGCGGTGTTGAGGTTCATTGTTTGCGGATTGTAAGGCATATTGATTTTTCCTTTTTGTTGATGGGCATTGCCCGGTTTATGTTTAGGTGATTATACTTTTTTGCGGATACTAAGACGCGCCTCGTCGGCGAGCGCATTGGTGAAGTTGCCGTTGAAGCCGCCGGAAACCTCGAGGCGGACAGCATCGTCAATCATGGACTTTTTGTGATCCATCGCCCATTTGGCGGTATCTAAAAGACCTGCCACTGCCTCGGCATCAATAAGTTCGTTTTCTAAGGCAATAAGGTCCTTGTCAACCGCAAGGAGCGCCTTGATATGATTTTCGGTATATTTCTTACCCTTCTCGTCTGCTTTGTCACGCAAGGCGAGTTCTTTTTCGCCGGTCGCTTGTTTAAGGCGAAGTTTTGCTTGGGCTGCCTCGCGCTTTGCATTAATGGCAAGCTTTCCATAATATTGGAACCACGAGGATTGCTTGCGGATATCTTCCACAAGATTGAAGACCTTGAAATGGTCCGGATTGATATTGACCGGGCCTTCGGACATCTCCGGACGGTCTAAATTGAATTGCGTTGCCATAATAGATACCCTTTTGAAAATTAGCCGTAGCATTTTATGAGCGGGTAATCATATATACGGTTTTGCGAAACTATATGTTTATTGCGGTTTCATAGTCATGCTTGACGGCAGCTGCTCGGCTATACATTCCATCACTTATACAAAATGCGGAAATTTTTAAAGCAGAACTCGTTGCGATAGGTGGCGGATTCCAACTGCATGCGGATGTATCTCAGGCTCAAGGGGTCTGCATAAGTAAGTAATGCGGAGCTAGTTTTAGAGGCGAGATATAAGTCAGTATATGTAACGGTTACTCTAATACTGTAACTATCTACAACCTCATACTTATAGTGTTTTGGTGCGGACACGCGCGCCGCGCTATTAATTCGTATTGACTTGCAGTATTCTGTAGGCTTTCCCGCCGCCTGATTTTGGTAATATGCATTGTTAAGTTCGGAATACGCCGGGAAAGAAATGCTATCATATCCAGTTGTGCTAAATTTCGCAATCAAAGGCAAATAACTTATCGTGTCAAAATTATAATGGGCTCTAACAGGAGCCGCATCCCAAATTCCATAATCACACGCATTTACGTAATCGCTTACGTAAATGTCAAACTCCACTTCCTTAACTGGTCCGTCAAACCAATACAGCGCCTGGGATAAACCGGTATCGAAATATTCGTAGGTTACGCCGTTTTTAGTTGTTTTCTGCAAATGCGCGGCGGTTTAGGGCGCCACGACGCTAGACAGGAACTCAAAGAAAACCTCTTTAGGTTGCGTAGGAGAATACACGGCAGTAGGCACAGTGAATGATTGGCGGTTATTGGAGTAGTCACCTTTCCTAATTGATAAGAAATTATTCCCAATATAAACGGGATATGCTTCTTGAGTAAACACACCTGTGAACGATTTTGGCATACTCGCTAGCGAACTATAGGTAGCTATCGCATTAAGCACGCCGTGAGCAAAAACATACGCCTTCAACTCGTCATAATCAATAACCACCGCAAAATGGCATCCTTTGGGGTCAGTGAACACGGACCGAGTGCTCTGAATATATACATAAGAACCCGCTGAAGCATGTAGCGTTGCTCCATTGTATAACTGATAAGAAGCGCCACTAGGACAGTATACCTGTAATCGGTAGATGTTTGGAGAAATTTCATATTCTACATTATACGTCACAAACCCTGCTTCGGTGATGGAATCATTATTGTAGTATCGCATACCGCCACTACATAAGTAAGCTTCCAAAGTAAGAACGGGATTATTCCCAGCTTTCACTGCTTGTAGTGTCCTAACAGTTCGTCGGACATCCGGGTCGTAGTTATTAATCCAATAGCAATAATGTCCGGATATATTATTAGATGTAGAACGAACAAAGCCTTCCGTTATACTGCAATCCGGGCCCACCTCGCTAATGAGGCGAGTCCCATCTCCCGACAAGGTGCCCATATTATTCAACAAAAGGAAAACAGGGTGCTCGCGGCGGAGAGAATTGATGCCATGTGTAAGTATCATCGTTCGTCACTCCCGCGGTCTTCCTGCAATATATCTTCTCCATCATCCCCTTCTGATGACGAGCCTTCCGACAAGTCACTTATTTTACGGGTATCCAGAGTATCAATGCTGCGCTGTGCATTCGGGTTTGTGAACTCCGCCAGTGTCCAGCAGTTTCCGACGCACGTTAACTGATAGTACTTGCCACTTTCAAGAGATGTGCCGCCCGCCTCCGACGGGTATAGTGTGGTTGCAACGTTGTTTACTGTCTTTGTCAACGTGAGAGTTATTGCGGCACTCGCGCTGATTTCAACCGCAAAGTTCGGCACTTCGGTTCCTTCACAATTTACGTTAAGAGTAAGTGCCGCTTGGGAGCTGGTGAGTTGCTGAGTTGCGTTGTTGGTAACATCGATGGTCGCTGCATCCGTGAGCGCTCCTGCATCATACAAGAGCGTCTGCATTTGCCCTTGGGAATTAAATCCAAGTCCGCGGCCAAGCTTTGCCGAAATCACATCGTTTGTAAGGTCTATGCCATTTCCGGCAGTATAGGTGGTGCCGCCGCCACCTCCGCCTCCAACCACGCTCAACGGATGTGCGCTCGTGCCATCACCCGTCAACGTAGTGTCAGTAGCCACCGACTGCAATGCGTGGGAAGCTATATCTGTTATTAATTCAATTAAAGTCTTCTTTTCCCATTTGGACCTATCGAAATTGGCCGGCGGGGCATATAGGGTTTTCAAACGATACAGACCCTCGCTTGTGATACAATAATCGCCTACTGCATATTGCTTGGTTCTATCATAGGGGTCCGCAATGGCAAGAAATTCTGTGCCGATTCTAAGGGAAAGGCCGAACAGGTCACTTTCGTCCTTATATACGCTAATATCGATACTGCTAAGTCCGGCATCCGCCGAGGTGTTCGATGTATAAACACTCATCATCGGAGTCTGTATCGGATAATTGACCCCGGCAAAGGTTGTCCCGGCAAATCGTATAAGGGTCTTCACGCCAGGGGTCATTCCGCTGGACGTATCAAAACCCAAAAACATCATATTGCTTATGCGAGGCAATCCCTGCGATACTGTCGTCATCGGAAGAAGCATGTACGCCTTGGAATTGGCCGCAGTGGCATTATCAAGCTGTAGAATCGCGGTAGTGCTCATGCCGGGCATAATGTTCATGACGGCAGCCCCGCTCCCCGAATCAATCCCAGTGATTTGGAAAGAATTGCGAAGCTTTATGCTCCACACGCTTTGGCTATTGAGCAATGCCTCCACGAATATGGTAAGCGGCGGCATGGTCCCCCCGGCACTGTGGGCAATGGAGCACCCAAAATGAATGCCGTCGGAATCTATGCCGGTAAATGGCATGGTGGTTCCCCTAGTCAATGGCGCATACGTTCCGGACCCTGCATACGGAATCGGCGTATCATACTTGAGCACACAAACCAACGGCATCTCTTTACTTTTTGCGCCCGTTGTATCCGTGCCGCCGTCAAGCATTGCCATTACATCTGCATACGATGTTACGCCATAAACCGCGTAGGCAGTGTCTACTGCCTGCTCACCGGTCGTCCATTGACTTGCGGATGAACATTCCGCCCAATAATATTTGCCGTTACATACGGCGCTAAAACGGAAGGCGCCCTGCGGGTCGAACTTTTCAGGATATAAATAGCGATACGCGGAATTTTCCGTTCCTTCAATAACAGGAAGGACCCCGCCCGCACAATCCGCGTTGCCATAGGCATAGCGTACAATGGTTGAATATGCGGTCCCTACCGAAATCTTGACCACCTTTGAATGGGGAACCAATTTCCCCGCCGCATTCTTGACATAGAGAAGATTATCATCAATGCACCAGCCGCCTTCATTTACGGCGAGATTCGCCTTGAGATAGGCGAAGGTGCCGCGATGTTCCAGCTGTTTTCCAGGGATATGAGATGTTTGATTTCCGGGCATAATACATCCTAACTATTGATTTATATCAACAAAAATACATTATATCTATGGGAAAGACCCCGATTACCATGCCTGAGTTGCCGCTATTAAATCTTCGCGCAACTTATATACGGCATCGATTGCATCCTTTAATTTTCCGGCAAACTCATTCATTGCGGTGAATTCAATGCGGACGGATTCGCCATCATTCTCAGGCAACTGTCCTACAAAGTGCGGGCCATTCCCGGGGCCATCGGCAACAATGCCGAATTGATTCAGCAAGTCATTTAGTTCCGCACGGCGCTTGCCGCCATCACCGCATAATGTGGTTAACGAATCTGCAAGCAGCCATAATTCATGGATTAAATCCATGACGGACCATTTTTCAGGGTCAACGTGCTTGGGCCATCGCGGGATCACATTTACTGTCAAATCATACTTATATTGGGTGCCGGTCGCCGGATCCACGGCATCCACGCGCTGAAGGCTGGCGAAGCTAGGCATCTCAGTGCCAAACATCTGCGCCGATTCCGGAACCATTGAAACGGTACATGTCTCGCTCGGGAAAATATGCACGGTATAGCTTTCGGACCCGCGAGATATTGTCTCGGACGCGGCCGCATTGCATGTTACAATATATTTCAGGAACCCCGCCCTGATTATATTGTCGGCGAACACCACCTTCGATGGATTATCCTTCCGATAATAAATGCGATATGATCCTTTGATACGCGCATATTTTTCCATGAAATCAGTGTACTCGACAACGCGATAATCCCATGGGCACATTTTAAGAAGATTCCCGTAAACGCCGATGGTTGCGAATAGCGGCTGGCGGCCGCCATCGATACGGCGCCCCACCTCCGCATCCACGTCAATTTCGGATGCCAACACCTTATTTGCCTCGGTATAGAAAACCCCGGCGGCTGCATTTATTGCATCTATGGCGCCGGTATATAGCATGAATGCGGCGGATGTGTTTTCATCAAGAGGCCGTGCCGTAAATACGCTATACGGCCCAAACATTTCCGGGGTAGTTTCCCCTTTTTCTATTACGGCGGTCAAGGCAGGCAACTCAGATTCGGTAGCCACCTGCGCATAAAAATTCTTTAAATATTTAATTAGCGGGGAAGACTCCCCGATTACATTGAAACCGGGTATAACATCCGGGGCGGATGGATCCACAACATCCCGATATGCGCCGGTCAATGCAGCCACCGCATTTCCAAACTTAACAAACGATTCCAATTCAGCCACAACATCATAACAGGCGGCGGTGGCGATGACATCCGGGGTTGCGCCTTGCTGCCCGGTAATGACGGACCACCACTTCCCTACATATTGGGCACTGTCTTCGCCATTCTCGGCGAGCATTGCAGTAATGGCGTCATCGCGCCGGGCGCAAACATCCGCATTCCCGAGATCCTTTTCAAGATCCGCCAACGCGGCATCCACCGCCGCATATGCGGAAGCCAAGGCATCCGTCATTATTTCAATCGGGTAGCTCTCATTCTTTCCGGTATAGAGCTGGGAAAAAGTATGCCCCACGCGTAGTGGGGTTCCGAGCGGATGATTGTGCTTGCGCCTGCCGAATCCGGCAGTAAACTTTCCTCCGGTCAATTTGCGGGATGCGGCGGATAATAATTCATTTACGCTTGTTTCATTTGTGTAATTGCTGCGCCAATATTTGTAGGCCTTTTGGAATGCGGCACGCGATTTCGACGTAAGCACATCCCACGTCTCCGGATTATCATAGCTAAAGCGGCTAGTAATTTCCTGTATGGAATAATGCTCGTAATCGAAAACCGGAATAGGCATCGGGGCAAATGCGCCGGGGCCCGGAGCCGGATTATACTTATCCAGTCCGGTGTTCGCGCTTCCGGGGAGCTGCCCGTTATCCACCGGCTTGTAATAATAAGCGCACGTTACCTGAGGGCAAATGCTGTCTGTTAATGGGAGCCAAATTTCCTTCGCATAGAGCCATCCCCAAAATTGGGTGAGCTGCGTTATGTATGACTCGAAATGCATAAGGCCATCTGTCATTGAAATTAACGCATATATGGTCCCCTTGATCGCCCCCTTGAGATTGGACGTAATATCCGCCCCAATCGATGCGCCTTGAGTTGACATTGTGGCAAGGGTATCCCAAAGGACCCAATAATTGGCCTCCCCCGCATAACGGCGAAGAACAGGATTGGAATTCAGCAGGTCAAATGCGGTCTTCATTATATCAAGATTCAACCCCGCCGCAAAGCTTGCACCGGCATCATTCATTTGCCCAAGTATTTCCTTATACTTGTCCGCGATCTTCTTGCAGCGCTCCTCAATCTGCCGAACTACCCCGCCCATTTTCTCAAGGACATTTGCCTTGCCGCGTATCACATACTTCAGCGCGTCAAACATCGTATCATAGACGGCGCATGCGGTGTCAATAACAGGGCCTACGAATTTGTTATCGCGGTGATCCTCCTGCATGGACTGATCATCGATATACTTATCATCCGGGGTATCGTCCCCTAAAATATTCCCGATAAAACTCATCTATGCATATCCCCGCGGCGCATAAGGAATGAAATATAGCCATAAATGTGCTTACAGCAGGTTACAATATGTTCCGGGTTTGCCTCGCGCCCGGTCTTGGTAGGCTTCTTGGTATAGCGCGTATACAAGGCGGCGCCGTTTTGATGAAGCAGCTCATTGTTACGGAATACATAGGTGGGGCAATTACAGTCCACCTTGCATGGGCTGGAAAGGGTATACGCGCCGGAGCGATCGCGCCCAAGCTTAATGATTACTTGATGGACCCCGCCGGTTGCGGAGCGAAGCGTTGCGGTAAACGTCTTTGCGGTTTTTTCCTTGTCCTCTGTCGCATCCGATTTAATGACGGTACAATTAACCTGAGATCCATATAATTTATTGTAATTGTTCAGGAGCCCGCCCAATGTCAATTTCGAGGTTACGCCTTCATTCAGCTGCATATTTATTCTCCTTTCACATACCCTTCATCCGTGTAATAATAGCCATCGCGGGCAAAGGTATAATTCAGTGTTTTGTCGGTGTCAAAGTATCCTACCACAATTCCGCCAGGGCTCATGTAGATGGAATCTCCACGGCTGACCCGGACCGTGCCTGCCACATCCGTCCCGGACTCTGTGCCGCTTCCGGATGGCTCGGGCAAATCTTCCACCACGGTAGGCTTATTTACTATCGCTGCAACATCATTCTTGAATGCAAGCCAGCCGTCAAAGGCGCCGTCGTTGTTGCACCACATTGCAGGGCAAAGCTTTCCGCTTATGTGATGATGCATAATCAAATTGCGGAGCGGGATGCCAAACTCATCTAGAAGCCATGCGGTCAATGCCACCAAATTTGAATACGTTTCATTCGGGAAGTAAAAGTCGGTGTCCATATAGGCATTAGGGCGGCCGCTCACGGGGGTACGCTTGGACGAGCAGGCTTCAATGTTAATCGTATTAACATTCCCCGCCAGTCGGAGATGCGTGCATGCATATGGGCTTGGATGCCCGTTTGCCTTTTCATAAAACTTCATATGATCATCGCACGCCTTTGAAGCGCAGGCATATTGGCATGAATACTTCTTGGGATCCACGCACTCGTAAATGCCACCGGAATCGACTATATAATGGGTATTCCCGCGGGAAGCCTTGGGGCGCTTGAGCCACGATTTATAGGTGTCCGCCGCGTTCCATCCATTACCCGATCCGGTAAAATGGATTACTACGAATTCCGGCGCGGGCGCCACCTTTCCACGCCCCCATCGGGCAATGTGCCAATCGATTGAATATGTGTGACGGATGCTGGGCTTCTCTACGGTCATATATTCAATATACTATTTTTTAGAGTCATCCGGTGCGGACTTTATGGGGATGATATATGCCTCCTCATCCTCCGAATTTACACGGACACAATCGATCGGAAGGAACTCGCCGTTCCAATAAATATATAGGGTGGTACCCTCCGGCATCAATGCCATCTTTTTTCGCATTGCCCCTGCATTCATAAGCCAAGCTCACTCCGTATACGTGCTATTTCATGCGGTGCCAAATCGCCTACATCCCGTTTCTTGCCATCCGGCGTAGAACCGAAATCTTCATATGCGACGGACACCTGAACGCCGCATCGTGCCAACTCTTCCGCGTATTCATGCGCTTCCGCCTGTGCGGCGGGTTCGGGGTCGAAAAAGAAGATCACCTCCTTCCACCGTGTCAGCGACATGATTTGTGCCTTCTTGCAACCTGTCCCGAATGTTGCCACGGCGCCGGGGCCTAATTTCCATGCATCCACAACACCTTCAACAACGACAACACGGTCCCCCTTTGCAAGATTTCCGCCGTAAACAAGATCCTTATAATGCATCAGCGATTTTTTGACCGGGCACACCTTATATCGGTCAACCCCGGGGCATCCGGTCACATCGCGCCCTTGGAAGGATACCAACATTCCATCAAAATCATAAATAGGGATAATTATGCGATTCCCATAATTTTGGCCATCGAACGTATCAAACGGATTGGTGCCTAAGATGCCATACTGCCGGACAAGAAAATCAGGGTCCAGCCCGCGGCGTAGAAGATAGTTGCGGTGATATGGCAAAAGTTCGCGACCCGGCAATTTAATGGAGGACGCAAACTGTAAATGTGAATCAGGCACGGCGGCGGCACCGCCGCATTCCTTTAATGCACGCGCAATTTCGTGCTGAGGACGGGAAGACAATGCCTGAAGCGCTTCCATCGCCGTGCCGCCCTTGCAGCGCCAACAATGGTAACGGAGTGCATACCGATAAAAGCCCCCGTGTTCACTTGGATCGTCACAGAAAGGGCAATGCACCTGCAACCAATTGCCGGTGCTTTTTCCCTTGGTATCATGAGGAATTCCAAGATCGTCGAGAAGCTTTGCGGTATCCATTTTAAATAGTCAATACGAATGGGAAGGTTTGCTTGACCATCTTTGTTTCCGGGCCGCCCTTGGACCACTGGGTCTTGGGCTTATCCACGGTTTCTTCCACACGATTGTTGAGATACGGCACAACGAGGCGGTTGACTGTTTCGAGCGCCATTTGGCGTGTGATGGCGAACTTATAGGTATTGGTGCCGCCGTCCTCGCATACCTTGCGGGAACAGCCAATTTCGGACAATTCCCCATGGAACTCCTGATCGTCAAACGTTACGGTGCACATGCTGTCTTGCGGATACTTGACGCTCCATGCATCCGGGTTAGCGGCGAGCTTTGCATCGAAGTGGCTGAGGATGGTGGGATACCCCTCTTCCTTCACGGTGAATACAATCTTTTCATAAACGAGAAGATCCTCCTTCTTCGTGAATGCGGAATAGGCAGTGAGGGCGGCTTCGCCCTCGATTTGGAGTTCAAATGGTTTTGCTTCAGGGGTCTGTGCTTGTTCAGTCATGTTTTATCCTTTTTTGAAAAGAAGTTGTCCGCGCGGCTTGGCGGCGAATCCTATATGGATCCATTTAATCGCCTGCTTTGTGGTCAGCGGGTCCTTGCCATCGGCGGTATAGATGATCAACTGGTCGATGTTGTAATTTTGGATGTTGATGCGGAGGAGGCGCATCAGTGCATCCATATTCGCTTTCGTATTCTTATACGGCTGAATATCAACCGCCATGCCCTTACGGTGTGCGCTTGTCTTGCTGCCGCCTACAGCAGTGTTTACGGCGGCGGAACGATAACCGGAAGTTACGCGGATGCCCTGCCCATAGGCTTCACGAATTTGATCGAGCGCCAACGCGGTTTCATGTAACGCAATAAACTCTTCCCAAGTCTCCGGCATGTTCGGAAGCTTGGTGGAGGTAGCCGTCATTTCCTTGAGGGTGAAATATTTAGGTAATTGAACGGACATGTGTAGCTCCTATATGTAAATGGTTCACCCGGATTTTATTTATTTTTTTCGGAAGGACTCCAGTAATACTTATGTTGCTGGAGCTGACAAACGAAATTGCCGTCCGGGTGCGCCAACACGAACTCCGGAATACGATTCATAGTGACCTTACCGAAACTCGGACTGATATAAATCGGTACGCAATGTGGCAGCCTTTCGCGCAATGCCAATACATCATCGAAGTCATCATCGGCAACCACGCACTTGACAATATCCCATGGCTTCAATAACATAAGATTTCCCGGGACCATTTTATTGAGCATTTTGGAGCTGGAGCACTTCCAGTCCATAATGAAATGCGTAGATACGGACGCTTCCTGCGAAGTGCGCCATTCCGCCATCGCATCCAAAGGCACAGCGCCATTCGTTTCAAAATCAACGTGGAATCCGCTGCCTATAAGCATATTGCCCAGCACCTGCATCCAAGGGACATTTTCGGGGAGCAGCGGTTCACCGCCGGTAATGGTCACATGATTGATATGGTCACCTGCAAGCTTCACGATGCGCTCATATGCCTCTTCCGGTTGCAATTCAAGCAGAGGACGGTCATAGTACTTTTCGTACTCGGACATAATCCAACTCTCGCGCGTATCACAATACGAGCATCTCAGATTACACCCATATGTACGGAGGAATATGGTCGGGCGGCCGGCATGATAGGCCTCGCCGTCAATGGACTTGAAGATATTGATGATTTTGAGTTTGGACATTTTCTTACCAAAAATTAAAATTTTATATAAAAATATACGTAACCGTGCTCAATGGCAGTTGCGGTGCTTAAAATCTTTTCAATTAGTTATATTTGTAGGATAACCAAGGGGCAGATATGAAAAACACTAGCACTATCAAAGAAATAGCAAAAACGTTAAAAACAATACAAATAAAAGGGATTAAATTACAGGAGGTGAAAGCATCTATTGTAAGTGTAATGCCATATACCGGAACTGGCAAATATATCATTGACAGTAATGGGTATATCGGCGCAATACTGCCGGATCCCAATCCTTATAGTTTTTGCCACGATAAAGCCATTTGCATATATAATGCAGACTTCTCCACACAAGGCCTCGGAAAAATTTCTATAGTAACTAACGGCGGCGATACTATTGGCGGAAAAAAATACCGCACCGTAAAAATAGGGAACCAAATATGGGCTGCGGAAAACCTCGATTATAAAATCGAAGGATTCCAAATAGCCACAGATGAAAATCCCATGGAATCCCAGCCACCATTCTCGTATCCGCAAAATGATATACCGGCATGCCGCTATTATAATAAAAACGAACAATATGCTTCGCCATATGGCTTGCTCTATAATGGGGCGGCAGTTCAATACATCATAGATAATGCGGAATCAATATGCCCAGGATGGCATGTTCCCACATACGATGATATGGTGGAATTGTTTAATTTTATAAGCGAGGACGTGAATATCAAGTTGGCCGCCACATCTACATGGAATACCCCATTTGGCGAAGATACCTATGGGTTTTCTGCCGTGGCTAATGGCTTTTTTGCGGGAAGCTATACCCAAATGGGCGATCTATGCAAACTCTACATAGACAGCAGCACGAGTCAAGTTACTTTAGGCCCCGGCACTGTATCGTTAAGCGGCCCAGGACTTAGTGACATGTACTGCGGTGTTCGCCTTATTAAAAACGCATAATAGGCAAATAATAACCCAATATAAAAGGCGCCCTTGTGGGGCGCCTTTTAAAATGCTAGGAGCATAGGTCTGCGGACTGGTCCTCGATTAGGTGAGTTCGAGGAGATACTTGATGGCGGCGCCGAGCGAGTTCTTGTAGGCGACCATTGCTTCTCGGACCTCGGCGATCGGGCGGGCGATCGCGACAGGTTCGCCAGTCGGGTTCTGTGCCTTGATATCTTCGTCCCATTCATTGATGCGGGTGCAGATGGCGTCACGATCCTCGGCGAGCTGAATGATGCGTTCACTCAAGGTCGGCGGGTTCTTCTTGTCGTTCATGATGTGGTCCAGCATTTCCGAGATTCCACGGGGAAGGCTGCACACGCGCTGCGGGGTTTCCGGGGTTTCTTGAGCCGCATTCTTAATTTCAGGTTCTTTCTTCTTGCTCGACATAGTTAATCCTTTGCCTATCAGGCGGTTAAAGTTTTTAATCGTTATCACACGCGGTTACGCGAAACAACAGCCGGAAAGATTCCCGATACTATTTTTTATCGGGGGAGGCACACCGTCCGGATTTACGGGAATAACGCCAATATACCTCAATGCTGTCACGACGGTATGCGTCCATACGTTCGGCGCATGCATAGGACATTAGAGTTCCGCATTCTTCTACAAGTGCATGGCGGGCCGAAAGTATCTTATCATAGCGATATGCCCAATAGCCGGTAGTATTCCTCGCGGAACCCGCCACCATCATCATTACGGTGGAGACGCAACAGATTGCGCCGAATATGATCCCCAAGCCATCCTTATTTGAAGGCGTGCATATTACGCCGAAAATCGACACAATACTCATAATTATGAATATGCCACTCAAATCAGCGATGTAATATGAAATCATAGCGACAACCCCACCGGCCCGCATTTGCCATGCTCATTTCCAACAATGGATACGCCATCCTTGATATCGACATGGTAATGCTCGGCTCCATCAATCGGGGCGCCGGCAACGTCCGCAACCATCACAACCTGAACCTTGCTTTCAACCGCAAGCAGGTTCAGCAGGTCTCCAAGACGCGTTCTCGCATCGCCACGGATGAATTTAAAAGGTTCATCCAAGAAAAGGACCTTGCGATTCTTGGACAAGAGCAGGCAGCAAGTGCGCAGGGCAAACGCGATCACATCCACCACGCCGCCGCCAGCGGCTTCCAAAGGCGGGACCTTTTCGCCGTTGCGATCGAGCCACATGTCCAGCTCCGCCTGATTGCGGCGCGATTCAAATTTCATCTTGAACTGGTAGGACCCGGGGAACACAATGTCAAGCGCCGACTGGACGCAGGAGGTGAAGAACGCCGTAAGATCCGCCTGCAATTCATTGGCGATGGTTTGCACCGTAAGAATTGCCTGCGTGATATGGTCCGAGCGCTTCGTCAGGTCGTCAATGCGCTGACGGGAATCGGCTACTGCCTTGGCAAGCGTTTCGCGCTGCCCTTCGGCCTTCGCCAGCGATATCAATGCGTTACTAAGTTTCATATTGACTTATACGGAAAAAGGACAAGTTATAGCGGCTTGCCGCAGATAGGGCACGCCTTGCCTTCAAGTGATGCGGACACCTCCGCCAATTCGTGTTCAGCGGTGTGAATCGAATTGGAAAGGGCTTCCACCTCGTTTACATAGCGGATTGTTTCTTCAAGATCGCGGATGCAATCGCCAACATACTGACCTCGCTCAATAAGCGCGTTTGCTGCGCTTATACAGCCGTTTTTCTTGGCGAGCCCTATAGTTATATTCTCCAAGGTGAAAAGCGCCGGAACGAGCGTATTAACCTCAAAATCGAGCGTGCGGACATCAATGTGGGAGAGCGCATCAATCTTCGGTTCGGCTGCCTGAACGGCGAGCTTGGAGCGTTCCAGCTTGGCCCCGGCATCCTTGATTTCGTCAAGGTGCTGAAGGCTCATCAGGTCCGCATACAAGACGTCCGTGTTCGGGTAGGAATTGATTTTGGCATCCGCGTTGATGAGAACGCATTTGGTGCGCTGAATTTTTTCGTCAAACTGAGCCAATTCTTCCAAAGCGCCCAACGTGGCGATGTCGGATTCAAACGCTTCAACAACGCCGCAGATCTTTTCCAGCTCGGCAACCTTTTCTTTGGCGCCATCAACCCAATCATACTTAGCAAAGTTCTTTTCAGCCTCGGCAAGGCGAGCGTTTTCGTCCTTCAAGGAATTGGCGTTGTCGCGGCTCTTGCCTTTCAATGCCTTTTGATAGGTATCAATTTCTTCAAGGCCGACCAACGAATTCAGGTAGCGGGCAGCCTCGCCCGGGGTGGCCGAAAGCAGGAACGGCGGATCCATTTGACGCTGAATGTTGACGGCGCCAATGTTAACGGCGCGTTCAATTTCAACCGGGACTGCGCCCTTCAATGCCTCATAGCGCTCTTCGCCGCTAGCGCCGTAACGGATATAGCCGTTAAACTCCTTCGAGCGGATGCGCGTGATGTTGTCAATCGAAACGGAAACGGGGGCTTGGATTTCGCCCTTCTTGTTCTTTGCCCAGTAGGAGGCAAAGGCGGTCCCATCCGGCTTGTTTGTCAGCGCCCACAGCATGGCACGCAAAACGGCGGACTTGCCGGAATCGCTCACGCCTTCCAAGGAGTTAACCGTAGGGGACAACTCAATTTGGGTTTCCTTGTGCGATTGGAAGTTTCGGATGGTTACGTGATGCATTGATTATGCCCCGGCAAAGATGGTGTCAAGTTCGCCTTCGATCTTGGCCTGCTCGGCCTTGGCGTTTGAGAGTTCTATCTGCTTTGCGTCTCGAATCTTGATGAGTGTCGGAATATCATCGGTCCCGAATTTCATTTTCAGGTCGTTGAGAATGGTGGCGCGTTTATTTTCCATGATGCCGATATCAACCTTGAGTTGATCGCGGCGCTTGATTGCGGTTTGAATATCCATTATTAGATCTCCGTGTAAGATGTACATATATACGGAATGCCCGCAAGGGTGGGGTCGGCGTATAATAGGGATACATGTGCCGAGGGTGGCGACGGAAGCACGCCGTTTGTATATTATGGATACATTAGCAAGCATGTCCAGTCCCCTTGCGCCACGAAAAAGAATTTAGAGAAATCCCGTTTGCAATACCCGGGGCTGGACACTTTGGGGCATTGCGGCGGGATTTCTCATTTTTTTTATTGATGGTATGCTACAATACATCAACAATCGCGCCATGGCCAAGGCAGATGCGGTCGCCTTCAAGTCCGGGAAAGGCCCGGCGGCGACGCAATTCTATTGCCTTGAAAATGAAACATGGGACGATATTGTGTATTTGGCATCAAATGGGTATACCATCGCCCGCGCCGGGAAAAGAACCTCCTTCGTATTCCTTGACATAGATGGCGGAAATGCCGAGGCGGCTGATCTCAAAAATGTAATAATCGGGTGGAACACCGCAGTTATCCTCCCATCCACATCCAAAAATCCCATAAAGCATCATGTCCTTATCAAAATTCCGGAAATTGAAATAGCGGACGAAATTGACGGGCAGGCGGAACAGGCACAGCGCGAATTTCGAAGGCTGGTCCTAAATCTATTTCACGATCTTGAACGGCGCCTGCCTCCGGGAAAGCGCATCGTCTTAGACGATGCCTCCACCTATTACTGGCAATGCCTCTATTCGGCATGCGACTTGGATGATTTTAATCCGGATATCCCCGCCGCCTGCGGGGGAAGCCGGATCAAAGGCTGGATACGCAAATACAGGGCGCCTAAATACATGGATGCGCCGGACGGATGCAAACGCTACATCCCGTCATGCCCGCGCCAACTCAATCGCGCCTACGGGAAGCATGAAAGGAAAGGGCTGCGCCTAGAATGGGACGCATGCACCTACGGGAATCAAGGAGGCGAGCTTGGGTATCATATCCACATAATCCCCGAGGGGAAACGGGGCAAATCGTTGGACCGCCTTTGCATGGCCAAGGCCTATTATGGGCACTACTGTAACATCCATTATGGCGGGGATAAAGGCGGGGTGTTATTTACGGCGGACGATGCCATTGCGTCCGTCCGATCCACAATCCGGCTCCAATTTGAAAAGGGCAAGAACTACCTGAACGAGAAGGCCTCCGAAATAATAGCGAAGTGCCGCTATTTTTGGAATGAAATTGAGGAGTCAGGGCTGGAAGTATTTGCCCGCCGGATCGAACGGCTGCTGGGTGAACGGCTGAAGGATGGGTATGTCCCGAGATCCCATGAAACCTCCAAATTATATGCGGACCATCTTGAAGAATTTTCCGCATGCACAACTAAAGAGGCCGCGATAGATTTAGCCTATGGCATCGCCGAAGGGGATGCCAAGATAGGGCAGCGATTGTATCGAAAATGGGCCAAGTCAAAAGAGGCACGCAAAAGCGTGCATATGGAATGGAAGGCCATCATCGAAAATGCCCCAAGAAATGAAAAAGGACGGTTAATCCTCCCAAAACGCCTATATGGACCAAATTTCAAGCGTTTCCTCAAAAAACTAGGAATAACAGACAAGTTGTCGTGGCGTTAATGCAACTTTAAGTCTGATTGCCCTTAGATATACCTCCTCCCCCCCAATATAATAGAAGGGCAATCAGACTTAAATTGAATGAGCCCAATAAACATAAGGGGTTTGTAAAAAATTAAGTCTGATTGCCCTTAGATATACCTCAAAAGGAGAGCAAAATGGCAATAATTCGAATAATACTAGGAAAGGATGGGCGCCCCATCTCCGCCGAGCAACGGGACGAGATGGAACGGGCGGCACGGGAATATGATCAAAAGGTCCGGGATGCGATCGCAAAAGACGAGCTGCGCAAAAAGATGAAACCGCCTAAAAAGAAGGGCAGGAGATCCGGAACAATGCATGGGCGCTATTTAAAGGCGTTTTACGGCAAATAATAGCGGCACACGCATGTTTGTATGCCAAATAGAAAATATCGCCTTAAATGCGCTTATATGCGCAAATAAAAAGCCGCCTAGCAACTAGGCGGCTTTTAGAAATGGGATTTTTTTTCGAATCATGCGGCGGATGTGAGGGATTCCATAACTTCCGTGAGGACCTGCTGAACGCCTTCGGGGAGTGTAGGCATCTTTTCGGCGAGCGCCTCGGAGAACGATTTCATTGAAATTGCCCCGGACTGGAGCGAGGCAATGAAGTGCGCCTTCATCCCTTCGACCTGATGCTCGCGCGCAAGATATTCGGTGGAGACGGTCCCTTGCACCGGAATGTCAACGCGTTCAGCCGAAAGGTCAAATGTGTCATATATGTAGACATGCGGCTGGTAGTCCTTCATGTCGGCTGCCTGAATGTTCAAGCATCCCGGAGTAATGACGCGGCGGCCATCCTTAGGGCTGGTGTAAATGTAGCCGTGGTGGTAGTCGCCGGTGAGCACTACGCTTGCGGCCGGGCATGCGTCCAACAGATCCGGTGCGATGACGCCTTTCATTCCGGCGATTGGCTTTGCGGCTTCATTAGGGAAGGTGAGCTGGTGGGTTGCCCATGTATGAATTGAATTCGCCTTCATATAGGCGGACAATTCCGCATATTGCGGTTCCATTCCGAACGGGAATGCGGAAATGCCCACACTTTTATCTTCCGCAAGCATCATGTATTTATGAAGAATGATACCAATGGAAGAGCGCTCCAGTTCGCGGAAGCTATGATACGGAAGGTCATGGTTTCCGCAGAGTACACGGATCTCGCATGGCGCCTTTTCAAATTCCTGAAGGACGAGGTTAACCGCCTCGGTGGAGACGCGGCTTGTGTCGAACAGGTCCCCGAGGATCCAAATAGATTCAACCTTCTTGGCGCGGGCAATTTCCCACACGGATTCAATATCGCGTCTTTGTGCCTCGATCCAATCTTCATCGGCACGGCAAAGCGGGCGCGTTCCGCTTATATGCCAGTCGGCAGTGATTAAACACCTCAATTTTGATCTCCTTTATTCAGCATTAAAGAATGTCTTCGCCCTTATTTATGATATCCTCTATTAAATTGCTAACCGGATTGCTCAACGACTCATCGGGCCGGCATCTTGGCGCAAAAGCCGTGGAAAGGGCGATGAGGCATGCGACCAAGTGGGCGGCGCCCCTAAGGATAGCATATACGAGTGTTGCGGGGATGGCGGAGATGGCCCATGCGAGGGCCCATGCCCGTCGAAGTTTAGGTTTCTTTTTAATTTTGAATGCGGTCATGCAATAATATACGGACAGGTTGCGCCAATCAAAGTTTTATATGCGAATAATGACTTCGCGCGTCATTATTCGTATTCCGCCGCTTTTTTTCTACACTTCATTTCTGCTATTATTAAAAGGTTTTCCATAATGGATTGGCTCCTTTTTGTCCCTGGCCGGCGCCTGCGGTATAAATCAATCCTGAAGTTGTGGCAGTAGTTTGCTCTCGCAAGCCACAGGGCATGTTTCGTTTCACGGAGATTTTCCTCATACGTCCACACTGCTAATCCTGCTTGGCCTTCGGTGACTTCGTCAATATAATGCAATTCATTTTTCAGCCTTTCGTTTTCGGCTTTCAGCTTTTCTACATAATTTGCAACATCAATGGTATTTTTGAATCCCATCTTAGAGAACCCGCAACCGTCCCAAAAGAAGTCTTTCTGTTGTATCCTATCTTTCAGCTCGGCGATGGCGGCGTCTACTTCGCCTTTTCCATACATTTGCAGCGTTATACTTGTACCCTGAGGTACTACTGTTTCGGCTTTCAGTCCGTCGCACTTCATAGTTTCCTCCAAATCTTAGCGACCACCAATGCGGCCACACGCGTAGCCTTTTTTCCATGCATCAAATTCACCACTTTCAGGGCATCGTAAGGCAAAGAATTTAGTCGTTGCGTCATATTTTACGGAGGCCCATCCTTTTGCGCCGCTGAGGGCAGCATCGCTGACGTCGGCACCGCGGAGATTCGCACTAATGAGGTAGGCGTTGCTAAGGTCTGCATGGCGGAGATTAGCTTTCAGGTTTTCCCAGCCCTCGCAATCTCTTAGCAGCCAATGTTTATGATTCTCGATAATCTTGTTTAATTCGTCTTGCGTGTATTGCATAGTGCTAGCCTCCGCAAATTATAGAAGTAACCATGTCCCCGACAATAACCAGCGCAACGGCGGCAATGGCAAGCAGGCGATCGCGGGCGGGATGGCCCTTGCGCTGCCGTTCCCAATATTCAGGGCATTTATATTCGTTGAAATAAGCGTGATTGCGCTTCATAAGATCTTTCCTTGATTTAGTGCTACCTGCACCGTTATGTCTATAATATAACTTCGTTGTTTGAAAAAGACACCCCGTTTTGGGAAGATTCTCGCTTCTTCGTGGCGGCATCCTACCCGATGAGAATTTTCGCTAGCTTGTCGCCAAGCACCAGCAATACGCCAATGCCATAGGCCACGGGCAAGTTTTTGATGAGCCATAAGAAGGCGCGCCGATGGGCACGACGTGGGGTGGCTCCGGCCCTACGTTCCAAGAAATAGACTACGATGTATGCGATAACCGGCATAAACACCGTTATGAGCAAAATTACGTGACCTGTCATATTACCCCCTAAATCTATCAGTGAGCGCCCGCCACTTACGGTCATGGTAGAAGCGAAGATCGTCAATTAAGTCATTGGGTTCGATGTGGCGCGGGCGGTTGCGTTCCAAGTCATTCGGCGTTGTCAACCTGCAGTTAATCAACCAGCATTCGTGCTGAAACTTGCTAATGAATATCGACTTGTATGGATTGTAAATAACTGGTGGCGGATTAGGATCGATAATAGTCGCCGAAACAAAGTGCTCGTATTCGAAGAACTTGATGTCGGGAAAAAATGCCCTCAAAAGAATTTTAAACGTTTCAATATCCATTTTATATTCTGTTTCATTCAACATGGCCATATTTTACCCCCTAAATTTGTCTGCAAGTTCGGTCCATCTACTGGACCACTTTTTAGCCCAGCGTATCCATTTTAGCCAACCGTCCCCAAACCCTTCCTCGGCATCGTACTCTGCACGATAATGACCGGCCTTCTCGCTGGACATGTTAGCCATCGCGCGGCAACACTTGCGCTTATAATGGCGAATTTCCTGTTCAGCCTCGGCTTTGAGTCTTTTAATTTCTGCATTCAGCCTACCTATTTCGGCGCCGTTCTCGATTAGCAAGTCATCCTTAATTTTCAAGGCGGCTTTCATTTCGGAGATGGCGTCGTCAACATCGGCCTTATCGTATACCACGTGCTCTGTATAGCATCCGGGATACCCTTCATATATGGTTTTTGATTCTAATTCGTCGCATTTCATATTTTTACTCCTTGGTGTGTGTCCGATTAACCGGCACTCTTTTTCATATTCATGGGCGGATTCTCCGGTCGATAGATTACCCGAAAATTAGGATTCGGCGCTCGCCTAAGTTCTTCAGGAATTTCATCATCAATCCAACGATGATTTTTACCAGTCCAGTACCAATAACCGTCATCGTTGTCGCGATAAAGCATTGGATTCTCGGTGAAAGTATGGAATCGCGGAGAATAAAGCGGCTCGTCCATAGCGACATAGCAGTGATGTTCATTCGCATAAGCCTGAAGCCATTTGACCAGGTCTTCAGCCGGTGCCCGCGGGCACCGGCTGCGGCTTTTTACGCAAAGGCTTAGAAAGAAATCCAAAGAACTTCATTTTGGTTACCTCCGGTTGATTATCCTTCAATAAATGGGGTAGCGCTGACGGAAAACTCGCCGATAAATTTGTCCCACCACGCGTCATTCCTGATCAGGAGCTTGGCATTGGATATGTTGCATGTTTTTGCCAAGGCATTGCGGAACGCGGCTGCACCTTTGAGGATCAAGAAGTTTTTGAAGTCCTTGCCGTGGTCCATTCGCATGCGTTTAATAATGGCGTCTTTATTCGTAAAAGCCAGCCCTACATATCGGCACTCCGAATGAATGCAGAAAAAGACATTTTCCTTATTTTTGTTATTGACCTTCATGGTTGAAACCTCATTGGTTAATCACTTACATTATAAATATACTTCCTCTTTTTGAAAAAGACACCCTATTTTTGAAAAAAATGGGGTGATTTTAGGTGAACAGCGCAGATTTAAAAAGCGGGAAATTTTCACAAAACGGGTGTCTTTTTCAAATAATGAAGTTATATTATAGACATAACGGCGCAGGTAGCGCCGAATCAAGGAAAGAACTATGGCTACGCTTTATGAAAAAGAATTCACGGCACAGGTCGCCCGCTTGATCGCGGCCGGATATACTATCGCGGTCCACCCTATGTGCGGCCATCAAGGCGAAATCGCCAAGGTCTGTTTCGAAAAGGATGGCAAGTATTACGCACTGTATTTGACCAACGAGTATAACCATGACATACCATCTCCGGAAAATCCCGGAGATGAAGTCCGCATAATTTTTGGATACGCTCCCGGGGATTACGGGGAGCCGTATTCTACAATGTGGCTGAAAAACGTATCTGAAATTGAACGCCGCACCTTTTACATCATCGGCGGCTATAACAAAAAGAACGCGTTTATCACGGAAGATAAAGACGCGGCTTGGAAGGCAGCGCAAGAACACGAGGTAGCGGCATGCCGGTAAAAACACTAGCGATGCGTAGGCTCAACGGCCAAAAACGCTCATTCTACTGCGATGATGGGTGCCATCACCGTAACATCGACTTCTACCCCGCAGAGCTCGTCGAAAAGATTATTACAGATCTCGCCAACGAAGTGCTGGACGGCCGCAAGGCGTTGAATTCCGCCTTCGATCATTATCGTGCCAAGCGCAAGGAACTGCGGGACGAGCGCCACACCGCCATCGCCGAACTCCACGCGCTTCAAAACAAAATGTGCGAGGATGTGTTCGAAGGCGTTTCGCCGCGCCATATCCAGTGCCCGCCTTTGAGATACGCCGCCTTCATCACCAACAAGACGCGCCGGAACTATTACCTTGCCCTGGCGCGTGCCGCCGAAACCGGTCGCCTCTTTTGGGCAAAAGAAGGCATCTTTGCTTTGCGCGAAGGACGCAAGAAAGATTCGGAAAAGGCTTACAAGCTGGAACTGCGCCGTAGCCGTCAGGTTCGCGTATTCACTGCGAAGGCTATGGAGGTTAAAATCTAATGACAGATGAAGAATTCCAAAAGGCGCCGGACTGGTCTTACTGGACCCCGAAACGCATCCTCAAGAAGAAGTGCGATTGCCCGGACTTCTGTGAACGGCGCGTTGTGGGTTGCGGCTATGATGGCAGCAAGCAGTATTTGTGCAAGAACTGCGGCCAAATTTATGAGGTGAAAGGGCTCCGCCCGATTCGCATTCGAGGGACCAAAAAAGGAACACTGCGGAGGTTGTGATGGCAGCTGTGGATTACTGTAAAAAAACGACCATTGCCCGACGCGGTCAAGGAAGCACTCCTTGATTTAGTCGATCGATTGGATTATTACTATTACGATAAAGAAAGCAGCCAATACAAAGGCCTGCATAGTGTTGTCGCCGACAAGTTGAAATACGTACATCGAAAAATGGATGGAAAATAATTGGGAGAGGCAGCCAAATGAGCAAGTATCCTAAACAAACAATTATGATTTGCACGAAATGCGGGTTGACCGAACCGCAAACCAAACAGAACGAAACCGGCTATTGCAGCCGCTGCGATACATTTCATATGGTCGCGAAGGCTGGAACGCGCGTCTATTTGACGGCGGATGAAGTCCAAGTCATCAAGAAGGCGCTGGACGCTTATTCCGACCACTGCGGCGAAGTCATTGGGGACTACAAAGAAAGTGAAACCTTGGGGATGCCGCATACGGACTTTGAAACGGAGAACTATAATGAAGCATTCCACGATCGGGATGTGATCCGGCTCTCGCTATCGGGCAAGCTCAAATAAAGGTGCATAGACAGCGATTTAAGGCGATTAAAAATGGCAGGCATGTAAATGCCTGCCTTTAATATTTGAAGCGCTTATACGCGCCTTTACGTGCATTTAATCGCCCGTTTATTCGCCCCTTTAATGGCTCCGGCGAATTTAAATATCGGCGCTCTTGGGGAGCAGCTTCTGCGTTTCTTCGCGGACCTGCTGGAGCAATTTTTCATATTCGCGCAAAGTAAGGTGCTTGTGATCCGGTGTGATGTAGATGGGGATTCCAGTCGGGAGCGGCTTTCCGTTTTCCATCGGCCATACCTTGATGCCACGCGCAAGGTATACGTCAAAAAAGATGTCGGATATCTTGCGGCGGATCACATCATAGCCTTTACCTTTGAGATACTCAATCGCCTTGTCCGCATCGTTCGGCTGGCTTTTGGGAATGGAAAAGTTAAAGGAGAAGGTGATCAAATCATCCGCAGATTTCACGAGGGAATCAAGGGTTGCAAGATCTTTGACAAACATGCAATCGCCGATGCGGAAATCGCGGTATCCATCTTTAAACTTATACTGGACGAGATAGCCATCCGCATTTTCAAGGGTGGCGGCTTCGTTCTTGTGTATCATCTTGATATTCATATGTTCTTCCTTATATTAAAATTCCTCTTAAATATACATTCCTTCGACTAGACGACCCAATATGTAAAACGCGCCCCGCGTGGCGTATAAACCGCCTCCTTCGCAACAACCAAGCGCTTGTCGTCCGTCAATGCGGAAACCACCATGCTTCCAACCGGAATGTCCTGCCCGTCCGTCGTAAATGTCTGCTTCTTGGACCATAGCGCCGCAAGATCATTGTAATTCTTCACAAGGCTCGCCATGACGCCCGCGGCATGCGTTATAGGGCGGCCGCCTTCAAGCACCACATTCGGGGTTTCCTTGCCGCCATATAAGGTGGCGTTAGGCTCCGATAATGTGTATCCTACCGAAAGGGGGCGGCTGTACGTTCCTTGGAATCCAGCCAATACGTCAACCGGCTTCTGCTTATAAAGGCGACTCAGGAACGTAATCTTCTTGTTTTTAAAATCGACAAACGCGGGGGAACTTCCCATATTCGCCAATGCCAAAACCATATCCGCGTCGGAGTGGCTCATATTCAAGATGGACATTTCAGCGGATAGCATTTCCGGCCCATCTATTTCAAACCCATAGTTGGCAATAATATCCGAAATGGGAGTGTCCCTAAAGCTGACCGGATGCGCCTCGTCAAATACGGGGCATGCGGAATCCACGGCGCCTGCGTTGTAAAGCAAGGCGCCTGTCCCGTCTACCGACACATCCATGCCGGAGAGGGTTCCTTCATATTCCTTATCGCCTACGGTGAGCATCACCTTTTCCAGCCCGGTATAACTATCGACCTTGCAGGTGAACCGATAAAATGGATACTCCGACAAGGCTTCACGGATAATGATGTGTTCAGGCGGCTCCGATGCAACCGAAATGTTTATGTTCATATGTGGAAGTCCTCGTCCATGTCGATCAGCTCACGATTCAGCGAAAGGTGGTCAGGGCGCGGATATGCACGGCCATGAACCAACATCCACGGCGAATCAATGCCCGCGGCGACCATGTCCAGCTTCATATACTCATTTGCGCCGAAAATCTTGTCCGGGCGGAATTCGGTATCCCGCCTAATTACCACCGGCTGCCCTGCCTGCACCTTCTTGATATGAAGATCGCTGTTCGTGGTGAGCAACATTTGAATGTTCTTGGATTCCAAATTTACGCCGGGCATACTCGCCTCCTACCCCAATTCCTTTGCCTTGCTTAAATAGCGGGACGGCACGGTTTCAAGAGATGTGCTGCTGTCCTGTGCCTTGCCTTCCGTTTCATCCGTGAAGTTCGCAAGAAGGCCGCCAAGCGGGTTTTCCATCGAAATAGAAACGGTACATTTGGTCGGATAGAATCCGGTATTGTCCGTTACGAATGCGCCCGGGGTCACCGACATGCTTGTCGGCATGTATGATATGTTTGCATGCCATTGCGGGATGCCATCTACAATCAAGGTCGGCGCAGTTTCCGCGCCCATGCCCGCCCACTGGTTTTGTACCTCACGTGGGGTATTCGAATAATACTGGATAGCGGCGGTATTAAATACGCTTCCGCCTAAATAACGGTCGCGCGCCGCGAAATATGCCTTTTCCTCATTGGATCCTGCCTTCACCTTCTCGTTTGTGGTGGCAATGGTCAATGCATCGCCCACATCGGAAAAGGAATGCATTACCATCCCCTTGACGGCCGCTTGCACCGGATCCGAATTCACGAATGAATTCTTGGCCGGATGGTATACCGCGCATGATGCAGCCGCCGACACCGATTGGCGCCAGCCGTATTCGGCCGCAATACTAGATACCTTTTCGTCAAATGCTGCACACTGGCGGGCATTTTCAAAGTACACATCCCCGGATAAGGACATGCTCATGGATGAGAGCTCGTCATAGGATACCCCGGGGACCGGCTTTGAATCGCTCATACGCAGGCCCTTGCGGATCTGCTCTATCTGCGTATTCATATTCACCAATGTGGAGAACAGCTGGGATACCGCCCCGTTAGGGCTTTGGGTCCTAAATGTCGGCAATGCCAATTTCTGCAGCTCGGGAATATTGGACACGTAAATGGGTATGCCCAAGTACATGATGCAATTCCGGCGGGCGGCTGCCCTGAACGTTCTCGATTCAATTGCCTCGGGCATGGTTACCTCCACATATCAACATTGCTATTGCTTGCGCCAACCGGGACAACCCCGACGGATTGTTCTCGCGGATAAGCAGGTGCGGGCGCCGGGGATTCAACGCGGCTGGACTTTGCGGCGGTACTGGTCGGCGCCTGATGCGTAATGCCGCCGGATGTTCCGGGGATGGTTTCCACGGAGAACGTGGCGGGCGCGTTTGCCCTCACGGGACTTCTAAGGGTGGCAACTGATCCGCGATCCGCCGAGCTTGCCAATGTTGTAGTCTTTGCACGCTGCCTTTCTTCTTCAACGCGGGCGCCCTGATATTCGGAAAACCATTCGGCGCGGGTCTTGCCGGTGGCTTCGGCCACGCGGGTGTTTGATTCCTCATAGCGTTCGCGAAGAGGATTGCTTGTCAGGCGGATGGCATCGGAAATTTGGGAGCCCATGAAAATGAGCTTGGCGGCCAATTCGTTCCCGAGGGTGATGCCGACAGCGGGGATGGCGGTTGCCATTTCAATCAAGGCGCCGCCGGTCTGTTCAAAGACCGGGAACATATCCTTGAACTTGTCCATAACCTTTCCAATGGCAATGACTGCAGGCGGGGCCACCGCCATATTCATCAGGTTGGAAAATCCAATATCCTTTTGCTGGGACGCGGTGACAAGCGAGCCTTCCTGTTTTTGGGCAAACGCCTCGCTTACCGTTTTTTCCTCCTCGCGTATGGCAGCGGCCTTGGATGCGGTTGCTTCGGCACGCGCCGCCTTATTCGCATCCTCCGCCGCAGTAAGGTCGGCTACGGCGCCCTTGCGTATCTCCGCCGCGTTATATGCCGCCCCAATGCCTTCCGAGTATGTAATGAGTCCGGAAGTTTCAACGGACGGCCTAGTCTTCCCTTCTGCGTCCGTTTTAGGGGTGACCAATTTTGCATAGGCATCGCCTGCCTTGGAAACAGCGGCATCCGCTTCCAAATTCTTGGAAGCAACTTCCGCCTCCACTTTAGCCATCTTTTCAGCCTGAACGGCGGCTTGGGTACCGGCATCAAGTATGAGCCCTGCGCTTGCTGCCGGGGCTTCGCGAATGGCGGATGCAATGTCGCCAATCGGGGAGATTACGGCGCCAAGGGCTGCCGTTATGGATTGGATCCCCGTGGCCCCGTTTAAACCTGCGGGGGTGGCGGTTTTGCGTGCTTCTTGTAGTTTGGCGGCACCGGCGGCGGCAACGGCATCCCGATTTTCTTTGGCAGTATCGAGTGCAGCCTTTGCGGTTTCTACCTGTGTGAGAGCCGCGTTGCCAACTTCAACCTTTTGGAGTGCACGCCCGCTCAGTTCTGCCGCTTTTTCCATGGAAGCGGCATATTTCTTTTGGGCGCGCGCAAGGGCGGCATCCGCATCATCCACGCCTTTATCAATCCCCGAAACGGTTTCTGCGCGTATATCGGAAGCCTCGCCTACCATGTTCTCATAACGCGCAGTGGATACCGCCGCTATGTCCGTTTTGGTCTGTTCGCTAGCCTTGACAAAATTTTCAACAAGTCCTTGAAATCCTTTTCCGCCTATGGCGCCTATTAAGCCAAGCCAATTTTTTTGAAGTTCTCCGGATTGGCGTCCGGAAACCGCATTTAAATTTTCGGCACGTTTAGCTGCGGCGTCAGCACGGCGGCGCGCAGCCTCGCCGTCCTTCGCTTCCTTCTCCGCCAGCTTGAGTGAGCGGGCCTCTGTTTCATTTAACGCATTGAAGGCGCGGGCTGCTTCTTTAAGGTCCACCAAAAATTGGCGTTCAAGTCCCGCCATTTCATTTTTTCGGTTTTCGGCAGCATCGAGTTCTTTCTTATTGGTATTTGCCCTAATAAGATTGCTTTCATCTATGGCATCCACCAATTTCTTCAAGGAATCGGGCAAGGCGTTGCGCTCTTCCTTAGATAAGGAATCCTTGCCGCCGGTTATTTGTCTTGCAAGAAATGTAGTTATATCTGTCGCCATGGCCGCATCCTGAAACCTTAGAAGTATACTACAAAACTACATAATTTGACGGTTATTAACACCGCTGCCTATTTGCGTGCGGCATCCCTTTGACGGATCATTTCCTCGCGGGCATTTAGAAAATCCAGTATCTCCGCAAGGCATTGATCTTCATCAAGGTTGTAGCCTAAAATTAGTTTTATATTGGCTAAGCGTTTCCGAGTCAAGAAATGGAACGTATTGAGTGACCTCCAAGGCACTCAACGGCACTCGATAAACCTTCTTGCACTTTTCACAAACGCATTCCTTATATGTGTCCGGGATTGCAAAGTATTGTACCACGGTCTTGAGCAGCAAGGTCACCAAAGAAAAGTCGGTTATATCCCCCAGCATTTCAAAAATCTTGTCCGGGTCGGTCTCTTCATCAATCTTCGTTACATATTGCGCAATGCTTGCAATTATATTGGAATGCTGCGGATCCCGTTCTTCATATTTCTCCATCGATTCCACGGTTGCAAAGCCTAGTTCATAAATATGAACCCCGTCGGAGATAGTTAACGGATACGGGGCGTCCTTATCGAGCACGCCAATCGGAGGAAAATCATTTCGCGTCAGCCCAATGGTGCGCTTATCCTTACAATAAGGGCAGGTTACATCTATGCGCCAAGAGCGATTCTTTTCAGTGTTGAAGGCAAGCACCGCGATTAGAAAACGAAGATCCTTTGGCACAAGCAGCTTCGTGTCAATTTCGTCGGTCAATTCCCCCATCAAATCGCGGATATCCCTATCCGTGGGGCGCGAGCCTAATTTAAGCGCCTGATTGATGGTCATTGCCTTGATTTTAAAGCTTTTAAATGGATATGGCTTGAATCCGGTAGGGAGTTCACGAATTGGTATGTAAATCATTAAATTAACCTCAATACCATAGATACGGGTAGCAAGGTCGCGGCCGCAAATGTGACATTATTTGGCGGGGTATATGCCGCAAGGTAGAAGTCGTGGGAATCCAGTCCGGAATCGTTTAAAAGTCCGTCGGTATCGGATGCGGGGCGTGCAAAAGGCATTGCAGAAACATCGCCCCATTCAACCCTGATAGGATAGCGCTGGTCAATGTATCCGGGGCGGACCGTTGCCACATACAGATGGCGGAGCAATGAATCTTGCTGCTTGGTTACATGTGCCGTAATGGTAAGCTCCGGGGTATGCATTTGCCCATTTTCAATCAGGAAGGCATTTGCGCCATTTATGCTTTCAACCAATAAGGAATTAGGCCCCCCGTCATAGGGGGCCGGAAGCTTTACGAAAACATCATAGTTTCCGTTATCGAGATACTGCGTCTCGATTACAGATTCTAAAATGTCCTTCGCCATTCATTATGCCTCGAACGGCTTATGCCAGCCGTGACAGAACAAGGTGAATTGCGTGCCTACAATCTCGGCATTGTTGCCGGAAGTGAAGGTGCCGGGCTGGACGCCCTTGATTTGGGCGCCATCAAGGATAATGATATTGTCCGGGTTGGCCTTGCCGTCATTGCCGAGTTCAATGAGTGTGATGCCGGAGAACGTGTATACATTCTTTGCGGCAATGTCGCGCGATCCGAAATAGCCGGCGCCCTTATTCTGCGCCTTGATAAGCGCATTTTCAACGGAACGGTCCATCGGTTCAAGCACGGTAATCTGCAAATTATCAATTACGCGGGTTTGCCATGCCGCCTGACTGATTGATATGCCCTTGATATTCTGCTGCGCATAGGTCGTTTCCGAATTGAAGGTATAATCGGTAGTGCATGCATAACTGAGATGCTGTGCAATGCCGACGTCACCGCCCAATAATTCCACGAACTTCTTGCAGGTCGCAAAATCAATGCGCCAGTTTGAACTGACGGCGTAGTCCTTCTCGCTGAAGTCTGCGCCGAGCAATTCATTGAAAGTAACATTCGCCATATCTGCCATATTATGCATCCTCCGCCAAGCTGATTTCGAGTGACTGTGTCTGCGGGTAGGCTGTCACGTAAACGTCCACAAAAAAGGCTACACCCTTGAAACGTACCGGGAAATCGAAGCGCATGACTGTGTCCCCGATAATATTCTTGTCGGCGTTCGGCTTGCCTTCCTCAATGTAGTTGCGGTCCGTGAAAGTCTTGTTCAGGCTCTTCAAAACGCGGAGACCTTCATTGATGGTAGGCACATCGTTGTATTCTGCCACGAACGGACGCATCGACTGATAAATCATGTACTTCATCCAGCAGTATGAAAGAATAACATGAGTGTCGGAAAGTGCGGTATTCGTGATCTGCGAAGTGGCTTCTGCCCAAAGATAAACGCCGCCTTCAACGATTGCCGGGTTGATTTTATAGGTCTCTGCAAGAACCTTACGCTGCGGACCGGTGAATTCCTGCGACAATTCTTCGCACTGGAGCTGGCCGTAAGTCAAGCCCATCGGCGGGCGAGCCTCGTTGCGATTCTTATAGTTGGTGTTAAGGCAAAGGGTGACCAAGGCTGCAAACGTCATCCACATGCGGCGTCCGGCAACGGTCTTGCGCCCGTATTGCGAGAAGTCCGCGATGAAGCGGTTGCCATGGCGGCCGCCCATATTTTCGAATGCCGAGATAGATGCTGCCTTGCCGATATTGGATATGCCGAGGGTTGTTTCGCCCGCGGCTTCAATGACGCCTAAGAAATCCGGGGCGTTCATTACATCCGCAAGGTTTGCCGTGACCACGCAACGATACTTGGTAAGGTTATCGCCTGCAATTTGACGAAGTGCCAAGGCGTATGCGTAGGACTTTTGCCCCGGGGCAATGGAATTGCTCTTCAGCTGGTCGTTGCCATCAAAGTATTGCGGCTTCATGATGAAGAGACTCGGCTCTGTCGGGGAGGCCTTGTGAGCGAGGCTTGCAGCTTCAACATCGCTTGCAAAATCAATGGAATACTCGCCAAATACTTCACTTGTGCGGCACACCAAATAATTTGATGCGGCAAGCACAGTATCCATTTGCATGGATACGCCGGAAGCGTCATAGTCATCGTAGTTGAAGCTGGCGATATATGTTTCCTTCACATAGGCGGAGTAACATGCGGCCCAAACCGCATTCTCTTCGCCCATATACATATAATCCTTGCGATTCTCGAGATAAAGGCCGGTTGCAATGGCAAATTCAACGGTTGCCATTTCTCCATCGGCATCCGGGGTCACCGTCACGGATCCGCATCCGTAATTGAGATATGCGGTACGTGCCTTGCCTTCATCCGGGACGCCGCGGGCAGTAGCCGAAATCGAAATCGAGATAGAAAGATTGAAGCAGTTAAATGCACCTGCCGGGACCGTAAACGTGCCATTGTCATTCGCCGTGAATGCCGCGAGACCTGCCATATCGTCCCCGCCATTTTCGGCGGCATTACGTACGGCATTCTGTATGGCGATGTACACAGATCCACCATTGTATTCAGCAGTGCCCTTAACGCCGTTTACAAATGCCGTGACGGTATTCGTTGCGCGGGCAGCGCCTTCATCACCGGAAGAGCCGGAATCAAATACGAGGGTGTAGCCCTTAAGGGAAAGTCTATCCGAATCTTCATCGGAGCCATCCCCGCCAAGTACTGAATCTAGACTTGGGGTCAAGCCCAAGATACCGGGCATGTCCGTATCAATATGGCGGGCACCGGCAAAATCAAACACCTGAAGCTGGAAAACGCGTTTCTTGTCTGCGTATGCGGACTGGGTGGCAGGCTCGCTAAAACGAAGAACGATATTGGAGTAATTGGCAGTGTCCTCGCCCTGGCCGATCACCTTGCCGCAATAATTGCCTTCGCCTTTGAAGAAAAGCAAGGCGGTATTATCGTCCGCCGGGGTCGCTATTGCATTTTGGTTTGCATCCGGATCAATGAATAGCTTCTTGGTATCCTTATTGATGCTAACGCGCATACAGCCGAAAACCGGATCGCCGGGCTCAATGCTCGGATCCTTGGCACGGGAGATAACAAGCGGCACATTGCGTTGTGCCAAGAAGTATGCTTCCATGTTTGCCTGACCATACTTATCGTATGCAGGATTGCCAAACACTTTCACAAAATCATCGGAGCTTGTGATAAATACCGGCTTGTTGCAAAGGCCACGTTCCGCTTCTATCGCAACGGCAGCCTTGAAACCATCCGCGGGTGCGGGGCGCTGGGACTTGTCAACAAGAATTACGTCGGTTCCGGCGGAATCATTGACCATTTTCTTACCTCACGGTTTTGAACGAACAGAGTTGAAAAGTTGGGGCAACGGCGAATTACTTCGCCTTGATCGTTTGGCTGGAGATGATTGCACTCACGCCGGGGCTAGCACGATGCGATCCAGTCATGCCACGATGCAAATTGTCCAAAAGCGACTCAAATGCGTCCGGGGAAGTTTCCTTCGCCGGATTCTGCTTCGGGGCGGGCGTGCCAAGCGCTTCAATCACGGCGCGTGCCTTGCGTGCACCGAAACGGAGAGTCATCAAGGCTTCAGCCTTATCGTTCCCGTAGGCATCTCGAACAGAGGCAACAGCCTGCGCAAACTTTTCATCGGACATTGCAAGGGCAAGGCCGTCTGCGCTCTTCATGAATGAAAGGCGGCGGGCCATATTGGCATCCGGAACAGCGTTTTCAATATCGTCTGCCCAAGAATCAACATCCTTCGGTTCCGGCGTATCAGCGTCATCAAGAACGCCAACCACTGCCTTATCGATAAATTCGAGCAATTCTTCCACGCCAAAAATTTCGGACGGGAGAACCACCACCACGCAGTCGCCATCATTGCAAGTTTCAATACCGGAGCCGTAATAGTCATCGCCTTCCGGAATGGCCTCGCACATTTTAGAAAGGGTGTTGCCCTTGGCGCCGCTGACACGGATGAGGCGATCTTCGCGCTTGATGGTGCAGCCTGTGCCGGTAAGCGCCGTCATTGCCTGTTCAATGCGTTCATCGATTAAGTCTTCGGCCTTGCGGAAATTCGATCCGGTGGTCTTGTTTAGGTTGGATACATACTTATCGGGGTCATCCACCTCGACAGCCTTTCCGTCCTTATTGACCATGTATTTCTTGCCATCCTTTTCGATGGAAGCCACGGCATTCTTGCCATCCGTATAAACAGATTCGTTTTTCGGCGCGTCTTCCATGGTCTTTGCGGCGGTAAAATCAATGGTGAATGCATAAGATTCATCTGCCCTGGAGGTGGACGATACCTTTACGCCGCAACCAATGGCTTCTTCCAAGCGGGCGCAAATGCCCATTGCATCGCGGGCACTGGTGGCATGTTCCGTTACGGACACACGACCGTGTACGTAATCTTGCTCATACAGCCAATTTTCGGGGTTTTGGGTGTGTCTGCCAAATACGGCGGAAATGCCTTCGCAAATTTTTTGACTTAATATATTACGGGTCATGGTGAACTCCTAATGTCTATTGGAAATATAAGAAAAAAACCCCAAGGAGAACACCTCGGGGTTTTTGTAAAAATGAGGCTTATGCTTCAGGCGAATTTTGGCCGCCATCGCCCGCCGGGTTAGGCAATGAATCCGGTGAAGTCGGCTCATCATTATAGATCGCGGAAACCTCTGAGCTCAACGAATCCGTCGGGGCGCCTGCATCCCTTTCGGAATCGCCTTCATCATCGCCACCGGCAATTTCCTTGATCGCATCGCCCAGCAAGGAAAGGGCCTTCATGGTATCCTCATTCTTATGATAGGACATTGCCTTGCCCATCATAAGAAGTGAAACCGATGCCTTTTCTACGCATGATTGCATCCCGGCGATGGCGTTGTTGAGGGCAAGAATATCGCCGTCGCAATCTTCAACCATCACAGAATTCGTGTCGTAAATTGCCTTTACGGCGGCACGGCACTTGGCTGCAAATGCCTCGACATGCTTTTTAAGGGAAAGCGGCGGCACCGGGGTAACGCCCAATGCGGATGCGCTTTCCTTTGAAGGTTTCCCTTCTTTTGGAAGACCCGGATTTTCCGGGGTACGCACTTCGATTGCGGAATAGAGATCCTTGTTTTCCTTGGCGGCGGCAACCAATTCGGCAGCCTCATCCTCGGAAATAAAGTTGTCGGAGACAAGGCTTGCGGCCCAATCGATAACATCATCGTGCTTCGGGTCCCCGGTTCTTCCGGCTATGGCAAACCAAGTCGGGAAGTCTGCAAAGTAGTGCCTAATTGCATTTTCGGTCATTTTGGCGTTCCTCCATTAATTTTCAGCCGTGGATGCATCGGCCGTATCAAGAACGGCCATAAGTGAATTGACTTCATCATCGGCTTCCTTTACGAGGCCGAGAATGCGATTGACAAAGCCGCGAATCTTGTCGGCGACTCCGGTGAACCAATCCGCAAGCCTTGAGAAGATGCCTTCCCTAATCTTCGATTCGCCAAGGGTATCCGGAAGCGGAATGGCCTTGAGATCTTCGGGGCTGGCTGCTGCGACGGTTGTCTTCACGGTCTGTTTGACAGTTTCCGCATCTGCCTGGGCCTGATCGAACATATCCTTCATTTCGAGGAGGATGGCGTTGATGTCGGAAGCTACAATCGCGTCCGCCGCCTTGACGGCGTCAATTGCCTTTTCCAGCTGCGGACGCATCTTTACGATGAACTCCGCCACTGCCTTGCTTTTTTGTGAATTGGTGATGGTCGTTGCGGAATAGAGGCCGGTTGTAACGTCGTCACCGGTAAGGCCATACTTTTCCATTTCCGCTTTAGAAACTTCGATATTGTGAATGCCATCCTCAAGCACGCGCTTCGCATTGGTGGCATACTTGGAAGTAAGGGTATTCACCATGCCGTTGAGCTTATCATCATAAATCGCCTTGCGGACGAGGAATACGGCGCTGCGTGCACCCTTAAAAATGCTTTCCTTTTCGGCGTCCGCCTGTGCAAGCGGGCCGTGGATGCGATTGAGGGAGGCTCGCATATCGGCAGGCTCAATCGCCATTTCCTTTTCAAGTGCTTCCTTTGCGGCCGCAATCTTATTTGCCAGATCCTCGGACACCTGTGCGGATGCCAAGGCTTCCTCGCAACGGGCAATAAAGGCCTTGTCATCGTCAAGGTAATATCCGAAGTTTGTCATCTTCGCAAGAGAGCCCTTGCGCTTGACGGTGCCGGTAGAACGGGCGCCTGCTTCGTTATGTGAATTCATGATTTATCTCCTATAGGGTTTCTTCCATGAAAAATAACAACATTAAGTCGGGACGGGCACATCCCTTGCGCATAGGCGCGTGTTTTAGCGCATCAAATAAAAAAGCGCCTAAATATCCGCAAAGGAAATTTAAGCGCCGTAAACGCGCGATATGCGCATTTATTTAGATGTCCCAAGGACCATCGGAAATATCATCGGGATATGCTCGCACATATGCGCATGATGCCGGTTCAAGCCGTCCAAATACCGCAGGCAAGCTAGTTTCTCCTGCCTGAGTAATGGCATCCGCAAGGCGATGAACCATTTCGGTAAATGCCATGCGTCCGGTTTTTTCCGAGTGGACCTTATCGATCAACTCTTTTTGTGTCATAATTTCTCCTTTTTAGAATATGACGATACAATATACGGGATATAAAAAAGGCCCCCGCCGAAACGGGGAACCTTCTCCTCAAGGAAAGAAACCTCGATTAACCCTGGGAGCCTGCGGAACTGCCGCCGCCCACCGCATTGGTGAGAGCCACAACGGCATCCGGGGTGACCGCCGGGGTGCGGGTCAGGACGATGCGGACCACATACTCGGGGACAACACTTTGGATTGCCTTCCAAGCGGCGATAGCACGCATGTTCTGGAACGGGTTGTTTGCAACCTTGAGAGTGTTCGTGAGGAACACCGGCATATAGGTTGCGTCGACCACGGCAGCTTCATACGGGCTGTTCGGGTTAATGTAGCAGCCGATAATTTCGTTCGTTGCCACAATCGTGCTGGAACGAATCACCGTGATGCCTTCATTTTCAAGGGTACCGTACACATGCGGGCCAATGCCGTTGTGTGCGGGTGCCTGACGCCAGCCGTCCAAGGCCGCAAGGTATTCACAGGCGGCATAACCGGCAACAATCTTGTTGATGCGGCCACGTCCGGTGCGGACACCGATAAGGGAGCTGCCTGCATTGATCGTGAAGAGCAAGCTCTTACGATGCTGGGCTTCTGCAATGCCAACCGGGCAGGTGATATTCCAAGTAAGCGGCTTGCCATTTCCGTTGGCTGCCAACTTGAGGGCGCCGATAACCTTTTCGGATTCGGCCATGGCGAGATGGCCGGAAAGGTCTGCAACCATATCGTCTTCGGCGCTCTTGCCGAAGCGCTTTTGGAACTGGTAGGACTTGAAGTCGCCCTGGACTTCCTTCACGCCGAAGATGTGGGCGGTCACGAAGGTGGAAGTCGTTGCGGATTCGATTGTCGGAACATCCGGAGCTTTTTCAAAGTCAACATCGTATGCGACAGCGCCGCCAACGATGGCCTTGCCCTGAATCGTACCATCGAACACGAGAACGAGGTTATTGCCCTGCGGGACTACTTCAACGTTGACGCCGTTGCCGAAGAACTTCGGGAGCTGGCCCGGGCCATCGCAAATACCCTTCAGGTCGACAGTCGCGCCGTCTTCATTTACAAGGCGAACGTCCATCGGAACATTCCAACGGGTGTTGCCAATGACGTTTTCCAACGTAGCGGCGGAATCGACCACCTTCGCATACTGGCGTTCGCTCATGTATGCGGTCGGGGAGGACTGCCAGCCTTTCAAGGCGCTAAAGGTAATAGCGTCAAAGTTCTTTGCGGAAATGTCCTTGGACGGAAGCGTGCCTGCGGAAGAGGCGCCTTCGGAACCTGTAGGTGCGCCACGGTGGTCATGCCATGTCTTCCACATGCCATTGAACTTGGAGCCCGGTTCATTGCCATCTGCATCCATCCAGCCATCATTCGGAAGTGCCGTTAGGCCTTCAGTTGCGGTGAACGGATAGCCATGGGTGAAGACCTTCTTGAAGTAGATGATGCCCTGGCATTCATCAATATTCTGCATCGATGCAAGCTGCGGGGCAACGGTGAGGCCATAGGAAGCGCTGATCAAATCGACGGCGACTGCCGGGAGCTTTCCGAGAGAAGATGCGGAAGAGCCTCCGGAAACGAGATCGGATTCATAGCGCTTGTAGGCGTCGAGGTTGGAGCCGAGAACAAAACGGGCGTTATCATCAAGTCCGCCCTTGTAGGAATTGGACTTGGCAAGAGCTTCGAACTGTTCGGCATAACGACGGTCGTAAGACTCAAGCTGACGCGCGTGCTTGGCAACGAGAGCGTTTTCGTCCATTTTTTCGGTAGTAGGCTGTGCCATAAGAGGTGTCTCCTTATAGTAAAATTAATTAGCGCTGAAGACGACCGCGGATTGCCTTGCGGGCTTCTTCAACCGCAGCGGCCTTCTTTGCTTCTTCAGTGGTTTCAGGTTCGTTGCCGCCTTCCGCAGCGGGGGCTTCGCCTTCGCCAACGGTCACCGACGTAAGGACTTCTTCTTCTTCGAGGTTATCGTGTTCGGCGGTTACAACGGCAACGGTGATGCCGCCATCCGGATCTTCGCCCACGACGACCTGTACATTTGCGTCCTTGTCGGAATAGATAACAGATGCGGTATCGGCATCGATGTTGATGTCTTCAATCTGTTCGCCTTCGCCTTCGCGCATGGAAGCCTTCTTTGCGGCAACAAGTGCTTCGGCTGCCTTGCGTGCAGCACGGCGGGCGGATTCGCGTGCAATCACAGATTCACCCTGCGTTGCCGTGCCGCTCTTTGCGCTGTACTTCTTGATAGTACGGATCATAATTTTATCTCCTTAAAGAGGTGGTTAACAGTAATATAACTCATTTTAAGAACGTGGGCAACACCCCGTGTTATCCCAAGATCCTTTCAAGGCGGGACTTTGTCTTTTTGGGGGTATATGCATTGGATTCCATAATACGGAATTCCGGCGTACGGACAATATGTTCCTTCGCAATCATGTCGAACGTGGCGCCCTCATCTAAGCGGGTACGGACATATGATTCATCCAAGCCATTCTCATTTGCAAAACGGGCAATTTTCAAATCGCGGGTCAATACCGAGTGATCCTCGCACTTTGCGGCCTTGATAATGGACTTTTCGAGCGACGGGATGACCTCCGCAAAATCCATAAATGAATAGGATTCGGAAAGATGCGTATCGACCATTTCCATCTTGGCGCCGGACTTGTCCAACGATTCGACCATATAATTGCGGCCATCAAGGAATAAAGGCGCCTTCAACGTTTGGGCGATACGGAGCAAGGATTCAACGGCAAGCAACTTTCCGTCGCTCTTGCCTAAGGATTCGGATACAAGGGACGGCTGGGCTTCAAGGAAACCCGGATCCTGAACGAAATCAAAGCGTTCAAGGCAATAAGTGTCAGGGTCCATAATATCATCGCCGCTTTCGGTCTTGCCCTTATAATCGCCGGTAGCACGGGAGCTGATGAAAAGAATTACGCCTGCTCTCAGGTACGTAAGCAGGTTGCGGCCCATCGGGGTATCCATGATAACGGATTCGGCATCCCCGGTTTCCCAGTTGATATTTCGGGTGAAATGGGAGCACTTTCCTTCGGCGATGTCCTCGTCCGTAATTTCAGGTTCATGGCCTACGCGGCCGATTACGGCATTGCGCTTGAGGCGCGCCATAAAGTTTTCGTCCTTCTTCACGCCGGTCCAAAGTTCAGGTGGGTACCAACGATGGTTACGGGAGGTGCCGCCGGGACAGAAATGTTTGCCCTTGACGATGGCAAGAATGGCGCCGTGGCTATTGTTAACCTCATCCTTAAACGCCTCGGAAATTTTAGCGCGATCTTCGATAAGGGTGTAGCCTTCAAAAGCGATCTCGTCAACTATTTTGCGTTTCATATAAATGGATCCTCTTTTAATAGTGAATATATGAAAAAAGACGGGTCACGACAACCCGTCCTCCAAACATTGCGGACAATTTTATTTGTTCGAGTTCTTGTCCATTAAGGCGAATGCCTCTGTGCGTGCCGCGTCATTCTCCGTGAAGATGCCACGCACGCAACTGGTAGTCGTCTTGGAAGTCTGTTCGGAAGCGCCTCGCATCGAGACACAGGAATGGATCCCGCTAATGCGAACGGCAACGGCAATGGCGCCGAGCTTTTCCATAATGGCGTCCGCGATGTTTGCCTGCCAGCCTTCCTGAAGATTCAGGCGGCGGCCATACATCTTGACCATACGGACAATCTTGGAGAGCCCGACCACCTTGTCTTTCGGGATGTAGGCAACATCCACGCGACAATGCATCGGGGCGAGATGATGGACGCAGTTGGACCACGCATCGGTCGAAACAACTACAATGCCCTGCTCGTAAAGGGTCGGGGTGGTGTTTGCGTCAAAGTGGCGATTTTCCGCATCATCCGCCATATTCGGACTGTTCACGGGGAACATCTTGTTCAAGAAGTCCGCAGGGTTCGTGCGATAACCTTCGGTCATTTCGGTCCACATCTTGCAAACGCGATGAGGAGTTTCTTTGAGATTATCATCCAGCTCCTCATCCTCGGAGATGCCAAGCATCTTGCGGATGAGATGTTCTACCATCTTTTCGTCTTCGGCACTAAAGATGTTTTTGGTGACGGACACCTGTTCGGTGATTTCATATTTGCGTTTCAAAGGGAGTCTCCTATTGTAAGTATACAAATATACGAAAAGCGGCCCCTCCCGAAGGAGGAGCCGGCTCCGTTTGAGTGATAGGAACTCTTACTTAGGCAACCGCAACCAATGGGGTATATCCTATTTAAATGGGATATTCTTAACCTGATCGTAGTTATAATATTTCGCGCCGGAAGTATCAATGAACGTAAATTGCTTGCGCAAGTCATCTTTATAGCGCCCGCGCTTATATGAAGCTTCCATGTCAGCGGCACATACATCCTTATCATCATACCGCCAAATATACGAATCGACAAACTTGCTATGCCCCAAAATATCGACATATAGGCGCACGCTGTCGCCATTTACGCCACACCAAGGCTCGCTCGAATCGACCGCCTTGAAGAAATCGTCAGCGCTCTTGAATTTGCTGGCCGGTATCTCCACGCGATCATCCCCCCAGCCCCATGCTATCTTGACGATCTTTGGTCCGGTAGTCCCCTGCGCTTTTGGTTCGGCGGGGCTACCTGCAAGAGTATACGGGGCATCGGTTTTGGTATTGCGTTTTACGCCTTTGAGATCATAATAATACGGGCGGCCCAAATCTTTACATGCTGCGACGTAGTTGCCATGAAGTTCCGGGGAAATGCTGTAAATATAGTAAGGCTTGCCCGACACCTGATCCTTGCCAAGCCCATCCGTATTATTGAGCACATTCGAAAGAGCCATATAGCCGGAATAGATACCTTGAAGATCCGTGGCGCGCGCATTATTACCCGTGGCGGCAATGCGGTCGACCACCTGAAAAAGGCCGGTCGGCTTATTGCCACGAATAAAGGTAGACGCCTCATTGGTGTTGTAGACGAAATGAATCTTCACTAGTCTTCGCCAAGTTCGCGCAGAATATTTGCGGCAGCACTGTCGAAATCGCGCTCATATGAAAGCTTGTGGGTGGCAAGATCCACCTCGTAACGGACTTTCTTGGTGGAAGCGCCGTTATCGTATGCCGGGGTCTTGAGGTCCTTTTGGATGTAGTAATCCATTGCCTTCAAGGCGGCGTTCTGCAGTGCGATGGAAATTTTCTCATTGGTAAACGGTGTCACCACGGTTATGCTGCCGGATGCGCCTACCGCATTGTCGGACAATTTCATAGAAACTTCCAACAAGATGGTTGCGTTTTTCAATTCATAGTAGGCATCATACCCGCTATTGATTTCAAGGGAGCCGGAGTTCCCTTCATTCGCATGCGCGATAACGGCGCCGTCAGCAGCCTCGGAAGCATTTTCCTTTTTGGCAGGCTTGATTCGAATCACATAGCAGTCGCAGTGGTAGCCCGCCGAATAAACCTTTTCCATCGACAAAACATAAGCACCTTTGCCATACTTTTGAGTGATGTAGTCGTTGCCGGCCTTGACAATTTTCTCAAGGTCGTTTCTGTAGTAATAAGGAAACGGAAACAACAGCTTCTTGGTATCGCTATACCACTTGGGGAATGTAATGGACGTAGGATTGCCAAATGCATTCGTTGCCGTTACCTTTTCGGGCTGGACACCCTTGAGATAATTCGCAATGTCCTTGACAGCAGCCGTATCTTCCGCGCTCAAGGCCTCATTCTTCACCAGTTTAATCTTTTTCATATACACTCCTATTTGTAATTCCAGTTGATGATACGCGGGTTGGCCGGATATGGTTCAACGAACTGGACCTTTTCATCGGTTTCATACCCGTCCTTATTCACAATCGCGTATTCACCATCATGTTCGCCGGTTGGCTTGAGTTTCAAGCCATTAAAGTATGCCTTGAATTCGTCCATTGTGGCATCCTCTTTATTGTCCGGATCCCAACCAAGACGGCGAATATAATACTCCCTTGATACAACCGGGCGCCATCCCGCCCCCTGGCTAAGCTTGTGCGAGAAGGTGAGTTCAATTAGCTCGCAATCCGGGGAGGCATCCCGAGGCTTCAATCGATTGATATAATCCGATGCCTTATTCATAACATCCTGGGCGGTCTCCCGGTAGCGCATATCATAGATAAAATTCATCAAGATGCCCTTAATACGATTGTAAAAATCCGCGTCCTTAGGGCCGACATCAAGCGCACGGCTCAGATCATCGAAATACGAGAAGGTCGCGCTGGTATCTGCGGTATTGGGAAACGGGGGCAAATCATATTTGTCGGCCCTTTTCTTCGGAGTCGGAGCTTCTCCAGCCGGGGTTCTGCCCAATTCCTTACACGCGGCAATATAATCCTTCTTCAAATCATCTGTAATCGTTAATGCGGGGAAGGACCCCGAAGTGTCCCGGATAATTCCGGAAGCATTGCGCAATGTCGAATAGAGGACTTGAGGGCGCGTAAAGAACTGATGAAGATCCTTCCCGCGGCATTTGCCGCCATTTTTCATGATATAGTCCACTATCTCGAAAAGCTTGGCCGGGCGCCCGCCGCGAACCAAGACAGATGCTTCATCCTTGCTGGTCACTAAATGAATTTTTGGCATATGATTCTCCGAGATGCCGCTGCCTTACGCTGAAGCGCCTTCGCCAAGTTTTTGAATAATTTTCGAGGCGGCGTCCTTGAAATCTCGAATATTGTTTGCCGCCACGATAGCATCGGCGGCGCCCTTTCCTACCTGCTTGGTGGATGCACCGCCGTCCTTTGCAGGAGATTTGAGGGTATTTCCCATATAAAAATAAACTGCGCTTAATGCCGCATACTGCAATGCTGTAGCAATTCCATCAACCGTAAACGGCACATTCACTATAGCACTGCCGGAAGCGGGAGATACTC
>Ga0310690_10000244_pt1 | contig 127686 bp, 139 predicted proteins | sample AusTroGonzalo_MG_2_FD_207661 | JGI IMG/M metagenome (GOLD analysis project Ga0310690, IMG submission 207661) | Bovine rumen microbial communities from tropical cattle in Woodstock, Queensland, Australia - Gonzalo_04 (v2) (version 2) | ecosystem: Host-associated > Mammals > Digestive system >...
TGAATTACAAAATGCTAATGAAGATTTAAAAGAATTAAGCAACCAAAAAATGAGTGCTTTATTAAAACAATTAGTAGATAATGGAATTGTTAAAAAACAAGTAGATAAGAAAAAAACTTACTTTGGTATTTAACAAGTCGGGACTTGATAAGTTAAAATCAAGTCCACTTTTTTTATTCTAAAATGAAACGCCTGGGTGCGTTGCGTGGGCCGCTGACGCTCACTTTGTTTCGCTGCGGCCCAAGTTTACAAATGGTTTACACTTTAGAAATTTGCGGAGGAAGCGGTACTGGCTGCTGCCGCATTTATTTTTCCTAAAATTATTATTTTGCTATTGACAAAATATTTTATTTATAGTATAATAATTATAGAAACAAAGGAAAAGTGATAAAAATGGAAGAAAGAGATTTTATTTTTACAGTTTACGCAAGGGTTTATTATACTGGAGTTGTTACTGCAACAAATGAAGAAGAAGCAAAAGAAAAATGCTTTAATAATGGAGATTTTCAAATAATAGATGAATGTCCTTGTGAAATTGACTGGGATACAATAGAAATCGAGGAAGATTAAAAATGGAAAAAATTTACGCCGTAAAATTAAAACAACAAAATAACATACAAATATTAAACTTTACTCTACAATTAGACCAAGCAAATGCTATTGTTCGCCAAGTATTAAGCGGAAATCCGCAACTTAAAACTGAAGATATTTGGGTTGATGAATTTACTTATCAAAAATCTATAAAAACACTTGACAATACCAAAGAAGAAGAAGGCAATAATTAACCTTCTTCTTTACATTTATTTGACAGCGGCCGGCGCACGGTTGTTCTTCTTCGGGGGAGGCCGAATGTCAAGAAAGTGTCAACCTTACGGAATTTTACACTAGCATTTCCGCATTTTACATTTTAAATTTTTTTCCTAAAATTAAAAAAAACTATTGACTTTTTTAATTTAATTTGATATAATTATTATAGAAATAAAGAAAAGAAACAAAAAAAATGTAAAAAATAAAAAAATATTTAAAAAAATTAAAAAAACTATTGACAAAAGTAAATAAAAATGATATAATTAATATAGAAAAAAACAAAAAAGGTTATAACATAACTAAAAAAAATTAAAAAACTTTTAAAAAAGTATTGACAATTTAAATTAGTTATGATATAATATAAATGTAATAAAGAAAAGATACTTTATTACCACAGTCAAAAGAAAGGGAGAGTGATTACAATGACTGAAAAAAAATTAACTAAAAGAGATGTTTTAAACTATATAATTGAAACATACTCAAATGATGAAAAGGTAGTTGAATATGCTACACACGAAATTGAACTTTTAGACAAAAAAGCATCATATAAAGGTGAAACAAAAGTTCAAAAAGAAAATGTTGCTATTATGGAAACAATAGTTGAAACATTAGGCGAATTAGCAAAACCTTCAAGAATTGCCGATATTCAAGGTGCTAATGAAACATTATCTACTTTATCAAATCAAAAAATGTCTGCATTATTAAAGAAATTAGTTGATAATAAAACAATAGTAAAAACAACTGATAAAAAAGTAACTTATTTCTCTATTGCTGAATAGTAAAGGCGGAAATAGTCGGTTAAAGCGGTAGTTAACCGACTTCCCGCAAAAAACTATTGACAAATTAATTTAAAAGTGATATAATTAAAGTGTAATAGAAAAGGAGTGATATTATGAAATATTTAGACTGGGACTACATAAAAGAAAAAGACAAGTATATTATAACATTTGAAAATGGAAAAAAATATTTTGTTAAGGAAAAAGATATTGACAATTTACAAGCACATTTAAAAGTTAGTGTATTTGAAGCAATAGAGTTATGGCTTGAAGATAATAACTACATACAAAACGATATTCAAAACGAATTAGATAAACAAGCAAAAGAAAATAAATCAAAAGTAGTTGCAAAATCTAGCACTGAAAAAAAGAAAGTTGTTAGAGAAAGAAAACCAAACCCTACAAAAGAAAATATAATAAAATCACTTGCCGAATATCTAAACACTATTGCTACTGATATAATTGTAGAAAATGTCGGTAAGATAATCACTTTTAAAGTAGATAATAAGGAATTTAAAATTGACTTAACAGAAAAAAGACAACCTAAAGTAAAATAGGTTGTCTTTTATTTTACATTAAAAATGTCAAGTTTACATTTACTTTACAGCGACGGCATGCGGGCGATCGCCAGGAGCCGAAAATTTTTATTATACCACATTTTTGTGATTTTGTCAAGTAAAAATTCAAAATTTTTTAAAAAAATTTTTTTCCCGAAAAAGCGAACAAATGTTCACATCCTAAGCGGCGGGACCCATTCCATCCGTATATGGCCAAGATTAATCCGTAAAGTCGACCGCGTTCATATGGCAAAATTTTCTGAGTAAAGTTGAGCGACCGCGATCCTTCATATGATTTCCCAAAATAATGAAAGATGAATTTGACTCACAAAAAATTTTTGATTATACTGTAAAAAAAACCCTCATAAAAAACCGCTTTTCTTTTCTGAGGGACGGGAACCGCTCTGCCGCATTCCTTTTTTATATATTAGGCAATATTTGCCAATCTGAGCCGTTTTATCTTAAAAATGATAAAATATTCATGAAGACAATAGTCAAGCAAAATGTAGGATAATTAGCTTATATACAGTAGCAAAAAGTAAATGTCAGAGAGTTAAAATTTTCATCATTGATTTTTTTAATAAATTATATTATAATTATAATAGGGAAGTATTATTATTATATATTATTATTATTCTCTCCCATTATATTATATCATAAAATAAAAATAAAATCAATAGCAAAAATAAAGATGCGGCAAAAGCTGCCAAAATTAGCCATTTTTATATAAAAAGTGATAAAGGTTTCATAACAATAGCAAAGTAATAAAATGAGGGCAAATTAACTATGATAGACAATAGCAAAAAGAAAAAGAGAGGTTGAAAAATCTCTCCTTTTTATGAAATTAATTTTTACTATGCGGCAACCGCAATTCGTTTTTTGAAATTATATATGGTGTAGGACGCGGTCGGTGCCACGCACATAACACCAAATTACAAATTATTAAATTACAACTACTAAATTACTAAACTATATATATTATATACTACCTATTATACTGAAATCAAATCAGAAGATTCATTTAATATATTATTATAATTATATAATATATTATTATAATGATATCTAGGTTTAAACCATTTTATATATCTATCCATTTCCTCTTTAGCTTCATATTCATTATCTAATACTTCTAATATCACTACTTCAATAGGTTTATTCTCATATATATTAACTAAATCTCTCCAATAAGGATTTTCTGCATACTGCATATTTTCAATAGCATTATCTAAAAAGACTTTATCTTCTTTATAGATATAATTTTCATTATCTACATAAAAATCTATATACACTATTTTTCTTGTTTCTGGTTCTATCATACCATATATTACTCATTTATCCATTTATATTTCCTTTCAATTATTAAAATTAGGACCGCAAAGTTTTTCACTTTAACAGCCTGTAAGGATGTTTTGTGAAAAACATATTTATATTTAGGCTTTCTCACAATCTCACATTTCACAAAAATCTCACAATATTATTCACATTTTCTCACAAATATTGTTCACAACTAACAATTTATTTCTCACATTTCACAATTTTTGTTAGAAACCGTGAGTATCGTAAATTACATCAATATCACTAATAATCACATCTTTATTTTTTCAAGGTTCCCTTTGTCTTATAGAATCCCCCGACATTCCTAATATAGCCCCCAATTCAGAATTACTTGGTAATTTTTTATGCTCCTTGAAAAACTCTCTTATAGCCTCCGTCATTTCTTCATCAGATATTTTAGGTTTACGCCCTCCTTTTTTACCTTTTTCAGATTGATTACTATTTCAATCATGGGAACCTTCTATTAAAGCTTTTACACTAGTAATAAAAAGTTTAGATACATCTCCTGAATCAGGCGGAAGTTCACCATATACTCCATAATAACATAAATCATAATTTAATTTATATCTTAATTGTTCATCTTGTATTTCATTTACTGCTTCTAGATATCTTTCATTATATGTAAAAGTAGTGCCTAATTTTCCCATACTAAACACCTACCCCTCGATACCTTCAAAGTATTCTTTTACGGCGGGATGCGTCTCTAAAAACTCATGTAATTCTTTCATTTGCTGTTCTTCACTTTTATTAATTTTTTCTATATAAATTGCTTTTTTACCTTTCCCTATTTTTTCTATTAATACTCCAGTTTTTCTAAGTATATTATATTGTACAGAAGGAAAGTTTTTATAAATTGAATTTACACTATATCCATATTTATTTGCTAATTCTTCTTGTGTCATATTTTCCCTCTTTTCTTATTATACTTATATTATAATTAAAATTTTTCTCATTTGCAAATTCTTTTTGAATATTATTTCCGACTTTTTTCGCCTTATTTTCCAAAATACCATTTGACTTTATTGACATTATCTTAATATGGAATGCGGAAATGTCTGCTTTATCAAAGATTAACCACGAAAAAAAGAGCATTAAACATGCTCTATCATATATGAAATCATATCCTCTGCATTATCAAAGAAATATTCTTCTTCTGCATTAGACCATCTATCAAAAGTAGTTTTAAGATTTATTCTTAACATATAGCGGAAATCGTTACCTTTATGCGGCATTACTGCAAGATAATATTTATCTTCAAAAGACCAATAAATATGACTAAGTTCTCCATCATTTTTTACTATTTCTATATTTTCTCCCCAACCACTTACATAATTAAAAACTTTATTCATATTCTTATCTCCTTCCGCATTTATATTCATAAGAAACTACTCTTATATGTTTAGTTGCGGCAATAGTACAATACTTACCCCCTAAAGTACCTTCACCACATCTTTGTGTTTCTCCAATTTCCCCTTCTTCAGTTTGATAAGTATAATTACATATATAAGGATGTTTAAAAGAATAATTTAAATAAAATAACAATAACATAAATCCAATAAGTGCGGCAGACCCCGCAATTATTATTATATAGTTAAGTATTTTAAATATTTTTTCCATATTTTATTAATTTTTGACTCTAGTTTCTATAAGGTCTAATTTAAAATTTTTTCCATTATATTTGAATGTAATTATTTTACCTATATTTTCAATAACTCCATCAGAACAGCCATTTGTATTACCTAATGCATCAAATAATGTTTGAATTAAAAATTCTTTATCTGGGTTAGGTTTTCTTTCTACTTTTTTGCGTTCTTTATTTTTACCTTCAGCTTTATGTATAGATGCAGTTATTTTATTATTTTTGGCTTTTTTAGTTAATTCTTCTTGTTCTTCATTAACTTCATATCCTTCATCCTCAAGATATACTTGAATAGCATCTTCTTTAGTTAAATCTAATTGTTCCATTAAATTTTCAATAGTCTTCTCATTAATTCTAATTATTTTTCCATTTTCTAATTTATAATCAAACATTCTAATCACCTTATCCCTTTCTAATTATTCTAAGCAACTTTCTATTTTAAATTGCGGATTTGGGTCTCCATCCTTGCAAGTTAAATTATATAAAGATATTTCTTGTTTTACAATATTTGCGGCAGTATCAATAGTATCATAACTACCTATCAATATCCAACTATTTGCAGGATATATAATATAACCTTCCATATCTCTTATTTCTTTTTCTGTCCATTCAAATACTTTCCACATATCAATCACCACTCCTTTAAAAATTTTTTTCTTTTTTATTTATTTTCTATATATATTATATCATAAAAAATTAAAAAAATCAAGTAGTTCGTCTAAAAAATTATTAATTTATTATGTGCGGCAATCAATAAAAAAATCTATGCGGCGTCAGCCATATAGATTTTTAATTGTTCACTTCTTATAGGATTTCTCATTTTCCTTAAAGCTTTTTCTTCAATTTGTCTTATACGCTCTCTAGATAATCCCATTTCTTCGCCTATTTCTTCAAGAGTCATAGGTTCTTCAGTTTCTAACCCATATCTTTTAATTAATACAGTTTTTTCTCTAGGTTCTAAACTATCCATAACTTTTAATAGTTGTTCTTTTAAATCTATCTTAGCCAATGCTTTAGAAGGACTTTCAAAATGAGTATCCTCTACAAAATCCATTATACAATCATCTTCTTCATCTCCAACAGGAGTATCTAATGATAATGTATTTAAACCTATATCTTGAATATCTTTTACTTCTTGTGCGGAAATCCCCATTTTTTCTGCTATTTCCTCAACAGTAGGTTCTCTATTTAATTCAAGTGATAACTGTCTTTCAACTTTTTTAATTTTATATAATCTATCATTTATATGAGCAGGTAATCTAATTGCTCTAGTTTTATTAATTATTGCTTTAGTTATTGCTTGTTTTATCCAATATGTTGCATATGTTGAAAATCTATAACCAAGTTTATAATCAAATTTATCTACTGCCGCCATTAAACCAAAACTACCCTCTTGAATTAAATCTATTAATCCTAATCCAGTACATTTATATTTTTTAGCAATAGCAACAACTAATTTTAAATTATGATTTATAATATCATTGCGGGCATCTGGATCTCCAGCCTCCATTTTCTGGAATGCTTGAATTTCTTGTTCTGGAGTATATATTTCATAATCTCCAATTCTTTTTAAATATTCTTGAAAACCATTAACATAATTTACAGGACTTTTCATAATATCACCCTTTCTTTTATAAAGTTAAATGGGGAAATTGCTTTCCCCTTAGATATATTAATCAGCAATTACATAAATTGTTTTTTTGCCATCTTTATCTCTATTAACTTTACCAGCATCAACTAATTTTTTGATTAATGCAGATGTTTTTTGATTTGAAGTTAATTCAAATTTTGCTTGAACATCAGCTGCTGTAACTGGTCCATTTACTTCTACCATATATTCATAGATTTTTTCAACAATTTCAGCATTTTCTTTTTGTGCTGGTGTTAATGATGTTCTTTTCTTAGAAACTAATTCAATTTGTTTATCTAAGAATTCTACCATTTCAGGATTAGCTTTAACTCCTTCTACATTTTTGATTGCTTCAAACATTTCTCTTTTAGTCATATATTCCACTCTCCTTTTCCATTTTGACTTTTAAAAGAATTATTCTTTTTTCTTTTTCTATAATAATTATATAATATTTTTTAATAAAAATCAATAAATAAGGTTGAGGCTCAGGACAATCTTTTTATCCTCATTCTGCTATATGCACCCTGATTACCATCTGCAACTTTTGGTTTGCGTTCCCTCTCTTACGAACGGATTAGCTAACGCGGGAATGTTGCTATACCATTTCTATATAGAACCAGTCTTTTATTAAAAGGGAGACTGTTTTAAGAACCCTTAATTATTATTCAGCTATTGAGAAATATGATTTACCTTTTTCAGTAACTTTTACTACTCTATTGCTATCAACTAATTTCTTTAATAAAGCAGATACTTTTTGATTAGATAATTCACCTAATTCATTATTTGCTTCTTGAATTTCAGTTATAGTAACTGGTTTAGCTAATTCAGTTAAAGTATCATATATAACTTCTATTGTTTCTAAGTTTTCTTTTTGTGTTTTTGTTAATGTATTACGATTAGCTCTATTATCTAATAATTCTAATTCATGATTAATGAAGTTAATTAAATCCCCTCTACCTAATTCAGTTACTATTGATAACAATTCATTATAGTTATCTCTTTTAGTTATTCTTTTTTCCATAATATCAATTCCTTTCTAAATATTTTATTTGAGTTTTTACCGACCTCCACCTCAGAACTCTAACTGAACTAATTTAATTAAACTTTTTCGGCGGCTAGGGATACTAATTAGTCAACATTACCTAGCTATCCTTGCTCGTGTTTTGCAACCAGTTCTGCTGTTCTTTATTTTAAGTTGCAGCCCCTAACAACTAACTCATTTTGCTACTAAGTAGCAAGGGATTAGTTCACCTTCGGTTCTTTCTAAGTAGTACCGAAAACTTAACTATATATATAAAACAAGGACTTTTCAACCTTCGCACGATATTAATTGATTAAACTGGATTTGCACCATCGCACAGTTTTATTTTTGTTTTATTTTTTTCTTTTTCTATAATAATTATATAATAATTTTTATAGAAAATCAAAAGTTATTCTTTACTTTACTTTAATTAGTATTTCAACTGTAACCAACAGATATTTACTTTAATTAGTAGTAAATAAACTAGGCTTGTTTTCGAGTTCCCCTAAGGCAGTATACCACTCGACGGGATTATCAGCCATTCCATTAAAACTCCACCGCGCCCATATTTATACTGTGCCATCGGCCCACAGTCCTATATGTTTCTTCTTACAGAAGACATCCATAGATTTTTTTATTACCTACATTTTCATTAAACCACATTCTCTGTCACATACTAGAACTTAATCAGTATGACGGGTTCGGGCCCGCGTGAGGATTTCTCAATTTGATTGCCTCAGGTAATATATAAGCCATTTATCTCACAGAATCTTGGACACTTCCCACTTACTTACAGCCTTTGTGTCGTTACCCTATTTTATATTATGATTCCCAATCCCTCGGCTTATTTTTTATTTTATTTTTTTCTTTTTGTTAATATAATTATATAATATTTTTTATAAAAAATCAATATTAATCTTTTTTCTTAGTACCTAAGAAAGTTACTTTTTCAGCAAAAATTTTATTTCCGCCTCTAATGCTTCCTCTTATTCCTACTAAATCACCTTTTGTACAGAAATCTTTTAAATTTTCTGCTATTTTACCTTTTATTTCAATATTAATCATATCAGTTTCATATATACCCTTTTCATTTTTAAAAGAGCGATTAATTGCAAGAGTTAATGTTTCATCTTTAAAATCTTTTATTCTACCTACTAATATACATTGATTTAACATATTTAACACTCCCTTTCCATTTTTTAATATGTTTTTTTCTTTTTGTTATATATATTATATAATAATTTTTATAAAAAATAAAGAGAAATGCGGCAACCGCGGTCCATCATTTGATAGAACTGGGTTATATATGGCAGCCATATATAATCGGTTCCCGCATTATCTTATATTTGATTTAACATAATCAAAAACTAATTCTTGGTTATTTATAATTTCTTTTGGTATTGCTACATTAAGTCTTTCAAGTTTATTAAAATTAGATAACTCATAAATCATATAATTTGGATTAATTGGATCTTCATATATTCTTTCTAATGCTGTATTAAAATCATCTATTGTAAAATCTTGCTTACCTATTATTTTATAAAAAGCTAAATCTTTATTTATTTGGTTTATATTAATACTAGCAGCACTTGATACTATTGTAGGAGGAGTAATTAATCCATTATCAATATCTATCGGTAAAGATTTTATTGTGTAAGTAACTGCATCTGGAATATCATTATTAGGTTCTTTTTCTTCTTCTTCAATTTCTTCAGGATGGTGTAATTTATATAATGGACATTCTGCACAATGTTCTGGATTACATCTTACAACATTATTTTCATATGAATCAAAATCGCCCTCATCTTCTGCATCCCAACAATTTCTATCATAACATCTTTCATTTTCATCTAATTCACAAACCATATTATTTCTATTATATGTTGGGCAATTTATACAATCTCCATCACATTCTTCATATTCTTCGGTATATTCACAATATGTACCTCTTTCTTCATAATTATCATTAGTATGACCATATCCATTATACCAATAATTATCATCAGATCCTGTTCCTATATATTGATCACCGCATCCGCATGGACATAATATAGGTTCATTATATACCATTAAATCTCCATATTCTTTTTCATCTTTTATAGCCCATACATTACTATCAGAATATTCACTATATCCATATTGACTATAACAACGAATAGCATTTAAATCAATTCTTTTATTCCAGAAATTTATTTTACTAGTTTTTCCACAAATATAATCTTCAACTTTAGTTCTTAATAATTTATAAAAATCATCACTTAAATTTCCTTTACCTGGATATATTGTATTAAAATGTACTGCGTTAAAAGTTTTATTAATAGCAATAGTCATTCTCATCATTTTATATCTAATTTTTTTAAATTCATATTTATCATATAAATCAAATTTACCTTCTTTATTCCAAATATAAGTAATTAATGTTTTATTATCAAGTACTCCTGCTAAACATCCATCTGCATGACTTTCTTCAAAATCATTTTCAAGTCTATAACAAGATGTCCAATTATAAGGATTTTCACTTGCTAACATTATATCAACTGGATCAATAGATATTGTAAATGTTGCATTTATAGAACTATGTTCCCATACTCTTCCAATAGCAGTAACTAATTCATCAGGAGCTTCTAATTTAGATTTAAAGAAATGTGTTAAAGATACTCCTTCTATATTATAATTAGGAAATGCTGAATTAATCATTTCTCTATTTGTATAATTAAGATTATTAAGTTGAATTTTATTATTTTCAGTAGCTCTAAACATATGTAGCCATGGAAAATAAACAGGATATTCAATACCTAAATTTAAAATTTTTTCTCCATAGTTTTCATTTTCATCAATAAAAGTGATAGGCATATCAACTCTTATATCGCCTAAAAAGTCAAATAAATGTTTTTTATTCCTAGCCCATTTTACTAAATAATCTTTTATAACTTCATCTTTTAAATATTGCAAGTCTATATTTGCATATTGAGCTATACATTTAGTGAAATCAGCAATATTAATTTTATTAATCATATTAATATATTCAGCACCTAATTCTTTTATTAAATCATTTCTTTTTAACATATATATCAACCCTTTCCATAATTATAATTATCTTTTTGATTTACATATATATTATATAATAATTTTAATAAAAAATCAACAAATTATTCATTTGTTGAATCTCGATTAATAAATTTTCTATCAAATAGCCCGAATTTGTTTTGAGTTTCCGCAGTAATAAAATATTGGTCTGTTTTTATTTTATGTGCGGGAATAACAATAGTATAATTAACCCCATATGAATTAATTATAGCTTGTCTATCTAAATAATCATCATATACTTCGTATGAACCTTCCCATCTTTCTCCAGATTCATCATAAATATATGAGCCATCTCTATTTTTTTCTTTGATATTTCCATCTAACATAAACATATCTTCAATTTCTGCTAATGTTTTATGGCGGGAATAAGTATAATAAGTATTAAATGTATATCTTTCATGAACAACTTCTATTACTACCCAATTAGGTTTAAATATTTTTAACATATTAATTATCTCCTTCATAAATACATTTTTCAAAAAAGCCAAAATAATCAGTAATAGCCTTGCCGCCATTATCTAAACATTTATTCATTCTTTCTTTAGAATTTGTAATTCCAATTCTAATAGCAAGACCTAATAAAATAATTATAAATAATGCAAATAAAAATTTTAATATTATTAAATTTTCTTCTTTCATATTTATTTCCCCTTTCATTTTTTCTATATATATTATATTATAAATAATAAAAAAAATCAATAGAAGTTAATTTTTTCTATTGATTATTTCCATATTTTGAAGTAAGATAAAAATTTGACACTGCTTTAAAAGAATTTACACCATCATAAGTTCTTAAAACAACTCCTTCTCTGTAATCGCCATCAACAACAGAATCTCCTTCTGCATATGCAATCATTTCATCTATGCTATTAGGTAATTTAAAATGTTCATCTAATATAGGTACACAAGGTATTCCATATTGAGCTAAATAATTAACCATTATTCTTGGATTAAATCTTTGAACTCTACCATCATCATAACCAAATATTAAATTAAACACTTTTAAATCAATAGCTTCCATATGATAATCTCGATTTTGTATACCTTTTCCAAAAGTTTCTCCTTGAATAGTTACGAATTGTAAATCTTTATCTTTATCTAATATATCTTTTAATACTTCTTCTATATGATATTTTTCAGACATTTGAGTATAAACATTTGTTTCATAAAAACATTGTTTATCTGCTTTATCAAAACATACATTTCTTGAACATACATAGTATTCATATTTATTGCGGCGGCCTCGTTTCATAGTAAATGTAGTTGAGGTACCATCTATTTTTTCTGTAACAAACCATTCTGTGTTGTCGGGTGGAAATAATTGAGGTAGGTTTTGAACTCTTTCCTCATCTGTTTTTACTACCCATTCAGGCCAAAATGATGCTTTAGCGTCATGTCTATTTCCTAAGAATAAAAATAATATTTTTTTACCCCATTTTTTATTATATAATTTATTTAAAAATTTATATTTAGTAAATAGTTTAGCATTTCTTTGCTTCATTCTTGCATATTTATTTACTGTTAATTTTCTTTTATTATCATCAGCAACAGAGTAAACAACACCTAATTCTTTAGTTAAGAAATCTCCAACTTCATATTTATCTTTATCCCAACCAAAATCATCAAAAGACATAAGTAAGCCTTGTGAAATAAAATTACCACGACCTCCAAATGTATATTTTTGAGTTTTAACTTTATAATGTTTAGAAGCTAAAAAAGCATATTGTTCTGTTTCAGGAACTTTACTATCAATTTCAAAATAAACAGCTTTATCTCCTATTTGAAAAGTTCCTTTTCTAGTCATAATTTTCCATCCGCCTACAACAGCCGCTTCACAATTATCTGAACCAATTATAGGTTCTATTGCATCTATATGAACTATATAACAAAGTTCACGTTCTTTAGTTTTTGGGTTAAGCATATTTATACCTTCTTTCTTATTTTATTTCTTCATATTCAGTTAATTCAATTTCTACTATATCTTCAAAATCACAATCAGTACATTCATCTTCAAAAAAGTCTGCAATATAATCATGTTTGTTTTCCATGTACCATTGCCAATTATCAACACCACCTGCATATAAACAATTTAAAATTTCATTATTATATAATAATGTTTTTAATTTTTCTTCACTTATTTTATAAAACTTTTCCATAATACATCTTCTTTCTTATTTATATAAATATTATATAATATTTTTAAACAATAGTCAAATAAAAAAGAAATGCGGCGGACCTCGTCTAGTGTTTCTTAGGATCTGGTCCCGCGCATTATTCTATTTCTATAAAATTATTATATAAGCATCTAAATTTATCATCTAACTGGACATCTGTGTGGTAATGTCCGAATAACCAATGTTTGAATTGAATATTTTTACTCATTTCTTCTAGTCTATCTTCACTAGTATGATCAACTATATCTTCATCAATCATACCTGCTAAAGTACATAAAATGAATTTATTCTTATTAAATACTGAAGTTGGACAACAATGAGTTAAGACATAATCATAATTACCTTTAATTCCTTTTATATCTTCTTTGGTTATTTGTTCATCTTTCCACCAAGTAAAATGTTCTTCTCTTCTAAATTTATCTATACTATCAGCTCCACCCATACATAAATATTTTTTACCACATAATTCAAATGCGCAACCTCGAGGTAAATAATATATATGTTCAGATATTTTACTTAAACCATTTTCTCCCACTGGTATTTGTTTTAATCTATCAAAATTTTCGTGATTACCATCTATAAACATTAAATTTACTTCATAATCTTTTTCATACATTTGAATAAAAGCTTTAGCATCTTTGCCATCTTTTCTCCAATATAATCCCATATCGCCTAATATAATAATAAAATCTCCATATCCTAATTCATATTTTTCAATAAAATTAATAATAGGATAGAAATCTCCATGCTTGTCTCCAGTAATAAATACTCTATTCATAATAATCACTTTCCTTTCATATATATTATATTATAAAATATTAAAAAATTCAACCAAATAAAAAAGTGCGGCCGAAGCCGCGTGGAAAGGGATTGAATAGTAGATGAATTAATTCCCGAAGGAATATAGATATTAAAAATATCTCTTATCTCATCTACAATTATATTATATCAAAAATTTTTAGTTTAGTCAAAAAAATAAGCAAAAATTTTTGCTTATTTTTAAAAAAGAGTGATAATTAATTTTTTGTATGCCTAACACTGGTACATACTTGACGAAACCCTTTAGTGAACCAAGTAGTATTCTCATCCCGAGCACTCGATCATCTTGGTTTATACACTCAATTTCTATAGCGCCAGCTCAGTCCTATCAGCTGCGTATTGTTACTTCCCTTGACTTGAATTGAGGGGTAGCCGCGAGCACACTGTCGTCTTCCCTCTGGACCCGCTTTTATAATCGCGGTAAATGCGCACAATGCTTCCTTTTACCGTTTTATAATAAAATTGTAAGGGTAGGCATTTCACCTGTCCAACATATCTATTAGGGTTGCGGAGCCTTTATTAATTTGTTCATTGAGCTGCACGAAACGAATACACAATTAAGTTATAATCCCTATAACACCCAACGCAGTGAGTACACCACTGGCGTCCCTACTTCGATACCTCTATTTTCTTTCGTCCGTTTATCTTTCGGCACTTACAATTTTAAATTAAATAATTCGTCTGAGACATATTTTTCCTAACGAGAGTCATGCATGTGAACTGACAGCTGGATTCTTTATTTAAAGACGCTTCTCCATTTACTCTCTGTTTGATTATAAGGTATGCCTATGAATAAATTATTACTCGCAAATGAGACTAATAGGGATAAACCACACGCTCGCAAATGAGATTTACATAATTTATTCATAGCCATATCTTATGATATAGCCCAGTATTCATTACTTTATTTTAGCATCTGAAGTTACTAAAATTCTTGTAATTTTCCTGCTCATACTACTTCACTTCAGATTAGGGTTTACCAGCAGCTTTCCCTTTTTATAGAGTTTTTCAAAACTCCTTATAAATAAATTATTGCACGGGCGTCAGAGTTCTATCGAGAAAAGTCACTGACTAGCTTTTACCTTTTGATAATCTTCATCTCGATTGCTAATTGTATAGATTATCATATCAATAATTTATTTATAATGAGATTTGAAATGTTCTCTAATAGACCCGAACCATACAAACAGTCTATGTATATCCCCAATATAGAACGATATAGCTTCCAAGAGTGATAATTATTTTATATTTATTTGTTTTTTCTATAATAATTATATAATAATTTTTATAAAAAATCAATTATAATCAAATGGCTGCGGGGGCAAGATTTGAACTTGCGACCTTCGGGTTATGAGCCCGACGAGCTACCAAACTGCTCCACCCCGCGATATTAAGTCTAGATTTATTCAGCCCTAGACAAGCCCGGTTTCATGTTATTTTTGATAAAGGAGTTAAAACATCACCGCCGCAATCTCTCCTATATTATATATAAGTGGACTTATTGCCGTAGTTTTTAAAGAGAACCTCTGTTTAAGCATTACCCTGTTCACTTAGTGGGTTTCACAAACTCTTTATTTTCTTTTTTTTTATTACATTTATATTATATAATAATTTTTATAAATTATCAATAAAATTTTCCATTTCTTCAATAGACATTACTTGATTTATATTTATAAAAGTTCCTTCTAGAAAATTTATCTTTAAATCAGGTATTTTTAATTTTAAATTATCATATATATAATGATTATATTTATTATGAAAATAATAATCATTATTATTATAAGTAAATTTTACTGCATATACTTTTATTAAAAAACAATTTTTAATTTTATTTTTTAATTCTTTTAAATCACTATCTTTATCAAAAGTATATATCTTTTGAACTTGAATATATGTAGATAAATTATAATCAGATATTTCATATTGTTGTTCTTTTAATTGATTAATTGTTTCATATAAAGTTTCATCAATTAAATTATTATTTTTAGAAATACCTAAAATAATTTGATTACCTTGATTATCTATTATAGTATATCTATACTTAATTTTAATATTTTTTAATATTAAACTCAAGCCACTTAATATTAATAATATAATTAATATTTTCTGTAATCTATATCTTTTTCTTTGAATTTGTTTTAAATTAATAGTTTCCATTTTATTCATCCTTTCCTGAGGTAAAATGGAAGGGGAAATAATTTTCCCCAACCGCTTAATTTAATATATATTTTCTTTGGAAGAAATGAAAATATGAAATTGATATTATTTAAAGCATTACAATTTCGCTTTTAAGTGCCGCGGTTGGAATTGCACCAACATTATAATAACCTAAAGGTTCTTCAATAGTCTTACTATTAAACGACAGCGACATATGAGTGGGAGGTTTGATAAAGGACAACCTCACCGTAAACCTAATCAGAAATAATTAATTATTAATACAATAGCAATATTGAATTTTTATAACCTAGGCACTATTGTATTTTCGTAGAGCTCTACTACAGATCGCGGCCTCTGCTAAAACCACTATTTAAGGTTAGCCACCTTTAGAATGATAATGAGTTTTAAACGATAACTCACAAACGAACGACTAGTGGCGGAAACAAGAATTGAACTTATACCTTCTAATCTACTTATCATAGAAAAGAAATGCTACCTTTACACCATTCACGCCATATAACAAGACAGAGTTATTTCTTAAAGCCAACTAGAAATTAAAAATTGCTGTATCTGTCTTTTCTTATATATATTATAAAATAATTTTTATAAAAAATCAATTACTGGTGGGTTGTCTGAGATTCGAACTCAGGACCCTTACATTAAAAGTGTAATGCTCTAGCCTACTGAGCTAACAACCCATGGTGGACCTGATGGGACTCGAACCCATGTCTTATATACTTCAATTATTAAAAATCTCATTCTTACCTTACAAGTTTTGTATATATCGTTTTATCTTATTTCTTTACCATATATAAATCTCAAGAATAAGTTCTTATATATTATAGCTCACAATAGCAAATCTATAAGAAAAATTATACTATGCGGCAATCCTTGCTAGTTAATACGACTACACTTTTTCTGATTGCTTACTGATACTTATGTAGAAGTTACTTAACTTTACGCGAAAGCTACGCAATTAAATGCGAATAAAGATTTAACTTTATTAGTAATTTTTGAAAATAAGTTTCCATTTATTTTTATAAGTTGCCTTTTAGATAACTGCCTATCACTTGTATTCTAATACTTAAAATATATAATCGAAACCAAAACAAGCCCAAAATTAAAATGGCGGTTCCAGGGGGAATTGAACCCCCATCTCGACAGTGACAGTGTCGTGTCATAACCACTGGACCATGGAACCATAATAATGGTTGGGATGACAGGATTTGAACCTGCGACCTCGCGCTCCCAAGGCGTGCGCTCTAGCCAAACTGAGCCACATCCCAATATGGTGGGGAAGGTGGGACTTGAACCCACACGGAACTAAATTCCAACGGATTTTAAGTCCGTCCTGGCTACCAATTACAGCACTCCCCCTAATTATAATGGCGCCTCAAGTAGGACTCGAACCTACGACCCCTTGATTAACAGTCAAGTGCTCTAACCGACTGAGCTATTGAGGCAAATTAATTGGTGACCCCAGCGGGATTCGAACCCACGATGCAACCGTGAAAGGGTTGTGTCTTAAACCACTTGACGATGGGGCCATGATCGCAGCTTTTTTAATAAAGGAGAAAGCTCCAATATACTCAAACTCCTACTTTTCTTTTTTCTATAATAATTATATATTATTTTTTATAAAATTTCAAGTTTTTACTTTTTGTTTAGATTTTTCATCTTTTGGTCTTTCTATTGCTTGATAACCATATTGTTTTAACAAATCATCAAATAAAATTCCAGTATTTGGAATATAAGTTCTATAAGCAAGTTCATATGCAATATGATTTACTGTACTTTGGTCATTTGCTTTATCTGCTAAAATTAAATGATTTAAAAGGGCAACAGTAGACATTTCTCTTACATTTAAAACATCTTGCATATTAATTCTCCTTTTATTCTAATTAATTTTTTGGTGCGGGAAGCAGGACTTGAACCTGCACGAGCTAAGCTCACCAGTTTCTAAGACTGGAACGGCTACCATTACGCCATTCCCGCATATGGCGGAGAGTTAGGGACTCGAACCCTAAAGCCAGTTACCTGACCAACGGTTTTCAAGACCGCCCGACTACCAATTATCACAACTCTCCAAAATTATTTATGGTGTCCCGCCAGAGATTCGAACTCCGGACCCACGCCTTAGAAGGGCGTTGCTCTATCCAACTGAGCTAGCGAGACATAATGGTGGGCAGGGATGGATTTGAACCACCGTAGACCGAAGTCAAGGGATTTACAGTCCCCCGCAATTGACCGCTCTGCCACCTACCCAATTAGAATAATGTTATTTATAATATACTGCATCATACATAGGTGCAAATTGTTTAATATGATTATGAGTTAAAATACCTAATATTTTTTCAGTTCCATCTATTTGTTTTATATAAATATTTGCTATATCAGTTGTTAAAGCAGACCTTCCTTTTGGAGAGGTCATATATTTAGCAGTTTCTTCTAATTCTTTCATATTAGTTGTATTAATTTCTACGAACCCCATTTTACTACGAATAATAAATATTGGTTTACCATTCTCTATTTTTGGTTTAGTATCCATAATACTTCCACACCATCGTATATGATATTCTTCATGAATATCAGTTATAATTAAATGAGTTTTAACTAATATTTCATTCATTAATTATTTTCTCCTTGTAAAGAATTAAAAAATTGTATCATATCTTTATTTATTTCAACTGTAGTTATATTTTCACTATGAGGAGCTGGTTTAGATTTATGTTTAGGATTATTATTTTTCCAACATTTTAAAAAATGTTTAGAAACCTCTTTTTCCATATCAAATTCTTTATTACAAGTTGGACATATATATTTCATAATCATTATTCCCTTCCCTAATTAATGGCGGCTCCAGGCTGAATCGAACAGCCGACACCAAGATTTTCAGTCTTGTGCTCTAACCTACTGAGCTACAGAGCCATAAAAAGAAACAAGGCACAATTGTTATGATGGAATTGAACCATCTCTTTTTTAACTGAATTTTAAAAAATTTAACCACTTATTTATTTGCTGTATATGCCTTTACTTCTTCTTTAGCTAATTTTTCTTTTTCCCTATTTTTTTTAGTTCTAGTATCATAGCACCATTTACAAGAGCCATGATTACGACAAGTAGGATCAACCGCTTTACAATATGGTTGTCCTTTAGTTCCATATTTAATTCTTTTTTCTTTTCCACTTTTAATTGCTTTATATAGAGACATAATGTCTCACCTCCTCATTATGAGGCTGAAGCAACTTTTTCTTCTATTTTTTGCATATTTCTCTTATATCTTCTTCCACTTCCTGCTGGATGAGCTTCTGCATAAGCTTTTGCTTGTTCAATTAACTCTCTTCCTTTAGCAGATAAATATTTAGAAGCTAATGGGTTCTTTTTTATTTTTTTATTTGTTTTTCCTTTTTTATCTAAGTTTGCTTGTGTAATTGTATATTGTCCTTCACCACTATGTGAAGCTCCTCTTCTTTTAGCCATATAAATCATTCCTTCTTTCTTTTTTGTTATATATATTATATAATAATTTTATATAAAAATCAATAAAAAATATGCGGCAGCAGGTTAGAGATGAAAAAACGCGAATTATCTTTATTTAAGCTGAATCCCGCACATAATTAATGGCAGCGCGACTAGGATTTGAACCCAGATACTCAGTTTTGGAGACTGAAGTCCTACCATTGGACGATCACGCTATATATGGCAGGGGCTGTAGGATTCGAACCCACACCCACGGTTTTGGAGACCGTTACCCTGGTTTTGAAGACCAGTGTGCTACCCTTACACTAAGCCCCTATAGAATAGGCATTTCCGCCTACAACTCTATTAAATAGAAACATTCTTTTGAACAAGCAGTTAAGTGTTTTGGATCTTCTGCCCATTCTTTATAAGTTATATAATCAGATATTTCTACATAATCTTTTAAATCAATATTTAATTTATTTTCATTAATTATATTATAATAATTTTTTAATAAATAATCAAATAAAGATTCATCTTTTGAAGTTCTTATTCCTATAGGATACTTTTTATTCATTTCTGCGATTATATCAAAAAATAATTCTTTCCAATAAGCTGTTAATTCATAAGAATATGATAAATCATTTAAATCATATTTATTAATTAATAACTTTTTATCTTCTAATTCTTTTAATTGATAATTTTCAATTTTCTTAATTGTCATATTTTCTCTCCTTCTCTCTAAAAGTAAAAGGTGACTTAAGTCACCTTTATTTAAAAATAAAGACAACTTTTTTTAATATAAAATTTATTGTCTTTTTGCATTATATCTATACATAATATATTTACAGTTTATATTTCTAGACTCTACTTAAATATATTATTTAGTGTATAGACTGTTAAACTGTAACAAAAATACATTTTCTTTTTCCTAAGTAAACTACTGAATATTTTTGCTGTCTGAGTCTATATATATTATATTAAAAATTTTATTTTAAAACAAATTGGAGTACCCAACAGGATTCGAACCTGTGAATGCGGAAGTTGCAGTTCCGTGCCTTAAACCAACTTGGCTATAGGTACATATGGGGTGACTACTGAGACTCGAACCCAGATAACTAGAGTCACAATCTAGTGCGTTACCCTTACGCCATAGTCACACCATTATATTCCAATTTCTTTAAAGATAATGGTCTAACTATTGCTAGTACCATAAGCTACCAAAATATTTAATAAATAATCTCATTCCATATTTAATTTGTTTTTGTTTATTTTTTGATAATTTTTGCCATTCTTTTGTAGATTTAGATAAATCTGTTATTTGACTTTCATCTATTAAATATAATTTGAATCCATTAATCATTTTTTGAATAATTTTTTCCCATTTATTAAAATCTATTCCCATCGGACATCCAATTAAACAATTATCTTGAAAATAACGAAGTCTTGAATATATATATAAAGCAAGAGAATAATCTAAACTAAAAAATTCTATTTCAGAAAATCCTTCTTCATTTTCAATATTTCTATCACAAATATCTTCACTTTTTTCAAAAGGAAAATCAGTTTCTTTTAAACCTAATTCTTTATAATAATGATTAAATTTCATTTTAACACCTTCTTTATATAATTAGAGGGCGGCAGACCTCGCTGTAAGTCCCTGGACTGGCGCCCGCGGTAATGCTTTGTACCTTATTTTAAACAAAACCCAACTCTAATTATTAACGCTTTTCTTACAGATTAAAGGTTGCGTTATTAAAATATATTTTTAAAGGTAGGTATTCTTCTTCAGAAAACATACCACATAAATATTTTTCAAATAAATTATAATAACATATTTTTAAATATATATCATTCATTTTTTCTTTATATATTTCTTCAATAGGTAAAAAATTATAATCAGGTTTTAAACTAATTATTTTTTGCCATACTGAATCCATAGTTCTTACTCCTCGAGCAGATAATTCTTCTCTAACAAATTTAGCATAAGAAATAAAATGGTCATAATCATAATCTAATACAAAATTTACTAAAACATGATTAGGAGTTCCATTTTTTTGAATTGCACCAGCTATTGCTGATAATTCTCTCCATTGTGCTTGTAAATGCATTTTTGGCAATGCAGGAATTAAATTTTTATGCCATAATCTCATAATTATTTCACTTCCTTTTATATAATAATTATATTATAATTTTATATAAAAATCAAATAAAATAATTATTTTATTAACTTATGTAACAAAGCACCAATAGCATTTCCTATAATAACAATAATAATAAATATTAAAGTATCTAAATTAAGCATTTGACTATTACATATATAAAACATATCTGCAATAGAATGCTCAAATCCAGATAATAAGAATGCGGTAACACCGCCAATAGTACCAATAAAGGTATTATATTTTTTATAAGTATCAACAGCAATAAACATTAAAAATCCACATCCTATAGCTTTTATAAAACTTAATCATAGCGGATTGGCTAATTTAGATAAAATTATAGTATCTGTATTTACTGTTGATGTAAAAGATATTAATAATACACCTATTAGATTACCTAAAATATATAATAACATAATAGGAATTTCTTTATATGATTTAATATATCCTATTTTTCCAGTATATAAATTATATCCTTGAGCAAGAATAATTATTAAACCAATAGAAAAAAGTAATGAGCCTATTCAAGATCCTCCTGCACCAATACTAGTAAGTGCGGCAATACCTATCATAAAACCTGCAAAAATTGCTTTGATAAATTTTTTCATTTTTATCTCCTTTTATCTCAAAAAATGGCGCCCACTGAAGGACTTGAACCTTCGCGCCGATATTATCGACCTAAGAGATTAGCAATCTCTCCTCTTCACCAACTTGAGTAAGTGAGCATGTATAAAAAATGGTCCTCGCTCAAGGACTCGAACCTAGGACTTCAACCTTGTAAGGGTTGCACTCTAACCAACTGAGTTAAGCGAGGATAATAAAAATGGCTGCCGGGGTTGGATTCGAACCAACGCGTGTTACAGTCAAAGTGTAATGTGTTACCCACTTCACCACCCGGCAATAAAATGAAGTGACCCCGTGTTTAAAGAGCTTTCTGCACACTTCACTGACCAGCTCTATATGAGATTTTGCGCGGAACCCGGTTCAATTCTCCGTGAACCGCGACCGCCGCTAAATTTTTATACTGTTTAACTTTGTAATCCCATTCGCTTTTAACTCTCTTTTTATAAGAGCATTAGCAAGTTTTTTCATATTGGTAATTTTTTTATATTTTCTATACCAATATAATGCAAGAATAAATCTTTTTTCCACCTTAAATTGGTGGTATTTCAGATATGCTTCTGTTTCTTGCTTTAAAAGTTCATTGTTTTCCATAAGTCTCACTTTCTTTTGCTTATTAAGCATATATTTCAAAAATAATGGTGGAGAATAAGGGACTCGAACCCTTGACCCCCTGCGTGCAAAGCAGGTGCTCTAGCCAACTGAGCTAATTCCCCATAGATAAAAGTGCGAACTGTGGTTTCATGCCCTTTAGGTCAGTCTTTATCCTAGTCCTCACACTCCCTAAAGTCGACTGGGCTGACTTGGATACTAGGTTACACTTATATTTAAAATGGTTGCGGCGGAGGGATTCGGACCCCCGACATATCGGGTATGAACCGATCGCTCTAGCCAACTGAGCTACGCCGCAATTAGGCAGGCATTACCGCCTTTTTAATTATTTCTATTTTAAATATAATATTATTATATTTAAAAGTTATAAACTTACCACTATTGATAGTATATTCTATTTTATTATCATTCAATTTTTTAACAATCTGTTCCACCACAAAGTCTTTATCAGCATCTCTAAATGCTTTTTTACCATCATTAACTAGTAAGTTTTTTGCAGTTTTTAAAGATATATCATAAATTTTATTATTAATAAAAATTAAATTATATATCCCATCTCCAATTAAAGAATATTTTCTTTTATAATTATCATTAAAAATAGATTGTAAAAAATCTTCTCCAAATGGATAATCATATTCCCAAGTATATTCATATTTTTCAAAAAATTTTCTCATATTTATCACTTTCTTTCTATTAATATTATATAATATTTTTTATAAAAAATAAAGTAATAAATATTATTTTGCAAAAATCATATGGAGCGGGTAGCCGGATTCGAACCGGCGTCGTCTGCTTGGAAGGCAGAGGTCCTACCACTGAACGATACCCGCATATGGTGCCGAACCTTTTCAAAGCATGGGATCCTCTTGCTTAAGGAGAAGTGCAAGGTTAGGTCGTCATTATACCCCTAATAATCTATGTTTTTAAAATTATATTCAAAATGGTGCCGGCGGTAGGAATTGAACCCACAACCTACTGATTACAAGTCAGTTGCTCTACCGATTGAGCTACGCCGGCATGAGTGGTTTGTTTCTTTTTTTGGAAGAACAATCCGTAAGAAACCTAATATAATATTATATTATATTATACAACAGCAGTCTAGGCAACCTCAAAATTAGACTTTCTACTCGCACTTCTACTTTTTGTTTTACCTTATAGGTCGCCGAAGCTAAGCTGGGGCTGTTATCTCCCGTCATTATGGTGGAGTAGTTCACCGCCGCATATCAACACTAGGTTAATAAGCAAATGTAGAGCCACGCTCTCTACCTGTGCCTTTTAGAGATAAATCTCCTACGAGCCAGCCTTATAGTCTGTATAAAACAGCGAACTCGGTGTCGTGTTAATGTCAGCTTATATCTCGAACACTCTGACGAACGATTTGCACCCTAATTGGTGCTATTGAATAGATAAATAGGTATGCTCCTTATGGCGGCAGCACTCTTTTAACCCTATTGCTGTCACGGAGTTATCTACTCAATACCACCAATTAAGTTGGTATAGTAAGAAACTTTCCTAATTTATATTGCGGTATTCAGCCTTTCTTACCAAATGCCTGGTCCCGCATAAACATAAAAGCAATACTTTTATAAAATAGTTTTTACTATTCCTTCAGTTATGGATAAGCAATAGTCAAGCAACCATCAGTCTCTCACACCACTGCGGCGATGAAATTTCTTACGCCCAAATTTCACAAAACGGTCTGGTCTATTTGGCAGAGAAAACTAAAACTTGCCGTGCGTGAGACAGCCCGCACAAATAACTTAATACTCAAGACACTAAAATTAAAATTTAAATCATTTGGCAAATTTAATCTTATAATACTTTTGCTGTTCGTGTCTTATTTAATTATCTATATATATTATACTATTATTTTTTTATTTTGTCAATATTATTCATTTTCATCTTCATCTACTATTTTAGCAATTTTAAATTTTACTCCTGTAAAATCACTTGCATCTAAAATAATATCACAATCATTATATGCAGCTTCAACCTTAGCAATAGCTTCTTCTTCTGAATCTGCTTCTACAATAACTTTCTTTTTTAAAGTTTCTATTACTTTAACATAATAAGTTTTCATATTTATACACTCTCCTTTTCTTTTATATAAATATTATATAATATATTTATATAAAAATCAATAAATTTAACAAAAGACTAAATAAATAGCCTTTTGTTAAATTTTAATAGAAAGAAGGCTTACGAATTCTAAATATTGAATTCGTTATATATATTTAAAAATTGCTTATTAATATTTATAATTTTAGACCTTTTCTTTAAAACAAAAAAATGGTGCACCATCTAGGACTTGAACCTAGGACCCCACGCTTATCAAGCGTGTGCTCTAACCTACTGAGCTAATGGTGCAATTGAGATCTGCGGAAGCATCCGTCTAAAGATTGATAAATCTCAACTTATATTGCATAGATCGATGCCACCGCAATGTATATTATAGGAAGTCTCCTTTTTTACTTTACGAATTAGCTTACTGCATAATGTAAGATATTTTTCTCAATTAGCTATTTTGTTACTCATTCTCTTACTTATTGGAGAAAAGGTTTTATCTGCAGTTTTATCCTTTACCTTTAGCAATGTTTGATCCGCTGATCCAACGAACTAATTCAACCCATATACATTTGAGTAGATTTTCTTAATTTAGGACTATATAAATTTTTACCAAATCTACAAAGATTAATTTAGTCCTTATCAAAATTGATAATGTAAATATTACTTATTTATTTCATATTTACAATTTTATTATATAATATTTTTTTAAAATAATCAAATTTATTTATAAACCTAAAGCATTTAACAAATCTCTAACATTTTGTTTTTCTTCTTCTGTAGGTTCTATTACTTTTTTTTCAGTTTGATTAAAATTAATACCCTCTTCTTGTTTATTTATAATTGTTTTTTCTCCAGGTAATGCATTATCATCGCCAGGAACAACATTTTCTTTTGCTGCTGTTAAAGTAACTTTTACTTGAATTTCTTCTCCATCTTCAACAGTAGGAATTCTTATTTCTTTTCCATCATTATATAAAAATGCTCCATCAAAAGTAGAAAGTATTTTTTTAGTTATTTCTAATTTACTCGCTTGTCCCCTCGCCATTAGAATCTTCCTCCTCATTTTTTATATCAATCATTAAATTTACTTTTTCTAAATTAACTGATAATTCTTTTATTCTATCACACATTTGACAATTTCCACCTTTAAGGCATTCGCGGCCGCATTTAACTCTTTTCTTAACAAATCTAGGTACAATATAACGGCTATCAAAAGTGTCTTTTAAACCAATAATAATTTCTTTTAAATCTCCAAACCATTTTTTATCTTTTTTATATATACTATATAATAAATCAGAATTTTTATTATCATCAAAAAATTCACATACATCTATATATGGATTGTAAAATTCAATATCTTCAGGTCTAATCCAGAATTTTCGTAAATCATCTAATTCTTTTCAAGATGATTGTGCTACATTTGGGAAAACTCTAATTTGAACTTTATTTTTGTGAGCTATTGTTGATATTTTATCTAATTCAAAACCTAATCCTTCAACAATATATATATCAGAAACACCATAATCAATTAAACCAACTACACGATCCCAATCATTTACTCTTATATTAAAATAAAAATTAGCTTCAGGATATTCATTTAAAATGACCCCAATTTCTTCATTTTTTCCACCTAAACGAATATAAAGTTTATATTCTTTTTGATATTTTTTTTGAATATCTAATGCAGTTTTTATTCAATTATTATTAATTGCTTCTTCAATGTCATCCATACATAAATTAATTCTTTGGTCTTTATGTTTTTCACAAAATTGAACTAAAGCATCTTCATTTTCTATTCTTCCATATTGAATATTAATTTCATCAACTTTATCTAAAATTTTGCTACCTCTGTTAAAATTTATACAATATTTCATTATTATATAACCTCCTAATAGCAAAAAAGACTTATATGTCTTATTTTACTTTATAATTAAACTAATTTATATGCTTTTTTAGTTTTATTATCTTCAGTTTTAACATCAGCTTTTTCAACTTCACCTAAATTAACTAATTGTGTTAATCTAGCTCTTACTTTAGCAACTGATAAATCTTCACCATTTAATTGAACAAAAATATCATCAGCAGTTTGTAATTCACTTGTTAATACTGATTTAACAGCTTCTCTTAATGCATCTCCTTCTGCTTTTTTAGCAGCAGCTCTTTCTTTTGCTTTTTCAGCTTTTGCATCAATAGATGCTTTTTGTGCTTCAATGAAGTAGATTAATTCTTCTTTAATTTCACTATTTGATTCTCTTACAATATTTTCTAATTCATTAAAATAATCTTTCTTTGTAAATTTCTTTTCCATAATATTTCCTCCTTCATTTAATTTACATTTACATTATACTATAAATTTTTTGAGTTATCAAATCTTTTACCCAATCCAGCTCATTCTTCTTTGAATTTCATCTAATATTTCATGTTCATCAGATATTGTTAAATCATTATCATTATATCCATAATCACTTAATATTAAATCTAATATTTTTATATTATTATCTATATTAAATTGTTTTGCTTTATATATTATATAATCTAAATTAGATAATATTTCTTCTTTAACACTTTCACTATTCCTTATATGATAACGCACTCCATCTATAAATGGATTTCTTCCATCTTTACTTGGATCTAATGGATTCTCAAATCTAAGCATATATATCACTTTCCTTTCTTTATTTTAATATCCTTTTAACATATTCTATCATTTGATCTTCATAATCCATATTTTCAACTTCTTCAAAGAATTTATTTAAATCAAAATCTTCATCTCCAATAAAATTATCAAAACCAAAATCACATTCAATAGCCCATTTTAATAAAATTCTTAAACATTTATTTTCTAATTCTAATTTAGAATATTTATATTTTAAATTACTTATCATATTTATTTTTCATCTCCTTTTTTTATTCAATTATATTTTATAATATTTTTTATAAATAATCAATAAAAAATATATTTGACTATTTTAAAATTTTTAATATAATTTTTTAATTATCTTTATATATAAAGAAAAATATAAAAAAAGAAACTTGCGCGGCGGCCGATCAAGGCGCAGGAAAAGAGACTCTTCAAATGGTGAACCGGCGACCGCGTATTTTCTTTAGTTGCTTTTTAAAAAAATTTTTTATATAATTATTTTGAAATCAAAAGGAAAGGCATCTCGACAGAGATGAAGGTGAAACTATGGAAAATAATCCTTTTTTAAATGCATTAGTTAATGCAACAAATTATGGATATACAGAAAATGGTGGATTAAAACATAAGTCAACTAATTCTGCAGTATATGATATGTTTGCTTTAGGTGGGGCATATCGTAGTCGTCCAAATGAAGATTGTATCTTATTATTTAAAAATGCTTATGCAGAAGATAAAAATTTAGCATTAAAATGTTTATTTTATCTTCGTGATGTAAGAGGTGGACAAGGAGAAAGAAGATTTTTTAGAGTATGTTTTAAATGGTTATGTGAAAATTATCCTGATGATGCTAGAAAATTAATTAAATATTTACCTGAATATGGTAGATACGATGATTTATGGCATGCAACTGAAGGAACTCAATTATTTAATGTAGCTTTAGCATTGGTAGAAGATCAATTACATCTAGATTTAGAATGTAAAACTCCAAGTTTATTAGCAAAATGGTTACCATCAATTAACACTTCAAGTTATGAAACTAGAAGAATGGCAAAAATAATTTGTAATGAACTTGAATATTCTAATAAACAATATCGTAAAAATTTATCATCTTTAAGAAATAAAATTAAAGTTGTTGAAAAATTAATGTCTGAAAATAGATGGGATGAAATCTATTTTGATGAAATTCCATCAAAAGCAGGTTTAATTTATAAAAATGCTTTCGCAAAAAGAGATATTACCGCCAAGAGATATGAACATTTCATTAAATCTGAAAAAACAACTGTAAATGCAAAAACATTATATCCATATGAAATTGTAGCAAAAGCAATTCAATTAAGAAGATCTAGCAATATAATAGATAGAGAAGCTATCGAAAAATATTGGGATAATTTACCTAATTATTTAGAAGGCGGAAATAATCAATCTATTATGTGTGTTGTTGATACATCTGGATCAATGGTTAGATATGATGCAGCCGCACCTATTAATGTTGCAATATCACTTGGTATATATGCAGGTGAAAGATGTACAGGTCCATTCCAAAATCATTATATTTCATTTGCTTCTAGACCTCAATTAATTAAAATTGAAGGAGTAGATTTTGTAGATAAAGTTAGAAAAATATATGACACAAGTTTATGTGATAACACAGATTTATGTGCTGTATTTAATTTATTAAAAGAAACTGCATTATCTTCACCTTTAGCAGCAGAAAGTTTACCAAATACAATAGTAGTAATATCAGATATGGAAATAGATGAGGGAACTTCAAGTTGGAGAGTTAGAAATAAAGGTTGGACAACAGAAACTGCGGCAACTGAAATGGAAAAAATCAGAGAAGATTGGGTTAAATGTGGATTAAAACTTCCTAAATTAGTTTATTGGAATGTTGATGCAAGACATAATACAATTTTAGATTCTGGAGATAATGTATCATTCGTATCTGGATGTTCACCTATATTATTTGAACAAGTATGTAAAGGTGTAAGTGGATATCAATTAATGTTAGATAAACTTTTAAATAAAAGATATGAAGTTATTACAATAGAAAAATAAAAGATGAAACACAATAAAAGTTTCATCTTTTATTATTATAAAAAAATATTATATAATATATATGTAAGAAAATTTATAAAATAGAAAGGAGAAGATAATTAGATGAAAATATCACAAAGTAGATTTTTTTGCACAAAATGTGGTCGAGAAGGTTTTCCTATAATCAGAAAAGCTGGACAACAACGAGAACCAGGTCATTTAAAAAAATTATATTGTATATATTGTCAAGAAGAAGTAAATCATGCAGAAGTTCGAGAAATTGGTGGATATACAGAAGAAGATTTTAAAAGAGAATTTAAATTAGGAAGATTTGTTGATGGAAAAAGAGAAACTTTAGCAGATTGTACTAATATAAAATGTCCTTTCAATCAAAATGGTAAATGTTGGAATAGCAATAAAGATAATGATTGCGGGCATAGATTATAAGATAGGAGTTGATTAAAATGAGTAAAATGTATTTAATGTGTGGATGCCCAGGAGTAGGAAAATCATATTATATTAAAACACATTTAAAAGAAGGCGAAAAGATAATTTCAAGAGATGAAATTCGTTTTAGTATGCTTAAAGATGAAGATGAATATTTTTCAAAAGAAAAAGAAGTTTATAATGAATTTCTTAGAAGAATAAATGCGGAAATAGCAGCTGGATCGGACTTTTATGTCGATCAAACATCTCTTAATACCGGGGCCCGCGCAAAATTATTAAATAAATTAAATAAAAAACCTGATAAATTAATTGCAATTTATATTAATAAACCACTAAATATTATATTAAATCAAAATGCTCAAAGAACAGGACGCGCTTTTGTCCCTGAAGATGCAGTAATTAATATGTTTAATTCAATAGAAAAACCTACAAAAAAAGAAGGTTTTGATGAAATATGGGAGATTAAATAATATGTGGTTTTTTGAAATAAAATATGGAAATAATTGTGCGCTTGGTGGACATTTTTATTCAAGAGAAGAAATGTTTGATTGGTTTGAATGTCATTTAAAATATTATACTTTTATTGATAAATTTTATGATTTACATATATGGTATAAAAAGGAGGTAGATTAATATGAAAGAATTAGTTAAATATTTTATAGAAAATGGAATATACCCTGATGAAGAATTTAAAAAAAGTGAACAAGAAGCAATTAAAAAATTAAGTATTCCAATGAAAAATAATTTTTATGATTATTATAAAAAAAGAAAAATTTGGTTTACCTCAGATTTACATTTTGGTCATAATAAAGAATTTTTATGGGGTCCAAGAGGTTTTGAATCTAGTCAAGAACATGATGAGGCGGTTATCCGCAATTGGAATAGTGTAGTAGATTATGATGATGATGTATATGTTCTTGGAGATTTAATGCTTGGTGATAATGAATATGGACTTAATTGTATTAAAAGATTATCAGGACATATTCACATTATTCTTGGTAATCATGATACAGAAACAAGAGCTGTATTATATTTACATTGTCCTAATGTTGAAACAATAGATTATGCAAGAGAAGAAAAATTTGAAAAAAATTATTTCTTTTTATGCCATTATCCTGTAATTACTGCAAATTATGATGATCAAAAAGCATGGGCTAAACATTTAATTAATTTACATGGACATACACATTCAGACAAAAGATTTTATAATAATAATCCATATATGTATAATGTATCATTAGATGCACATTATAATTATCCTGTAGAATTAAACGAAATTATTGATGATATTAAGATGTTTAAAGAACAACTTGATAAACAATAATTTTTTTTCTATAATAAAAATAAGATAGGAGAAAAGAAAATGTTTAAAATTTTTAAAACTTTAATTTTAATTATTTGAATTATTGATATATTAGATATTAATTTTTTAATTAATAATATACAAGTTGCAGAATTTCTTGATAAAACTGTACCTTTAAATTTTTGATTTTGATTAATATTATGAATTTTTATACCAAGTTCAAATTATATAGATTTAAATAAAAGAATAGGAGAAATAAAATGAAAAAAATAAAAACTTTAGATACTTATTTTGATGAAAATGGAATCTCTTATGCAACTATTATGACTGAATTAGGTGCTTTTAATGGAACTTGTAAATTACATGATGAAGATAAAGATATAGTTTCAGAATTTCAAGGTTGTAGATGGGCGGAAATGCGTGCAGGAATCAAATATTTACAAGAAAAAGTTAAATTATTAAAAATAAAAGTTGATACATTAGAAAATTTAATTAATACTTTATCATTAGTTAAAGGATATGAAAAAGACTCTGTAGAAGCAAGATATTTAAGAAAACAATATTTTATTAATAAAAATGAATATCAAATAAAAAAGAAAAATATTCAAAAAATAAAAGAAAATTTATATAATTCAATGAAATATTATAGAAAAGATAAAGAAGACTTTTTAAATAAAATACAAAATAAAAAAGAGTCAGTTGAATAATAATTGGCTCTTTTATTCTTAGGAGATGATAAATATGAAAAAACCATTGATAAGACTTTATACAGATGGAGCATGTAGTGGAAATCCTGGAATAGGAGCATGAAGTTGTATTAGATATGATGGAGAAACTAATACTATATATGATGCTTATACTGGCGGAGAAGAAACTTATATGGATGGACATTTGATTCAAAAAGTTGAAACAACTAATAATCGTATGGAAATAAAAGGATTACTTCAAGCTCTTGAATTAGCGGTAACTAAATATAAAAATTGTGATGTGGTTATTTATTGTGATAGTTCATATGTAGTAAATATTTTTAATGAATGGATTCACAATTGGGCGCGCAATAATTGGATTAATAGTTCTAAAGAGCAAGTTAAAAATTTAGATTTAATATTAAAATTATATGAATATGCTAAAAAAGAATTCCCAAATTATGGAGTATATAAAATAGCAGGTCATAATAATGAATTAGGAAATGAATTAGCTGACGCTTACGCAGTTGCAGAACGAAGCGGAAATGCTACAAAATTAGCTAAAATTTTAAAAGAAAATAATATTACTCTCTCTATAGAGTAATTTTTTGATTTTAAAGGAAAATTTTATTATAATTAATATAGAAGATTTTATGAAAGGAGAAAATTATGGCTGATAATAAATTATATACAAAAGATTCAATTGAGTCATTATCTCCATTAGAGTTTACTCGTTTAAAACCGGGTGTATATGCTGGTGATACTACATATTCAACTCAATTACTTGTAGAAATAATTTCTAATGCTGTTGATGAATTTAGATTAGGTCATGGTAATGAAATAGATATTGATATTAATAAAGATATTATATCTGTAAAAGATTATGGTCAAGGTTTTTTAGTAAATGAAAAAAGAGAAGATGGTAAAACCGTTCTAGAAGCAGCTTTCAGTGTTCTTAATACTTCTGGCAAATATCGTGAAGATGGAACTTATGAAGGAACTTCATTAGGTAGTTTTGGTATCGGATCAAAAATCACTACTTTTTTATCTCACTGGTTAGAAGTTCAAACTTGGAGAGATAATAAATCTGAATTTATTAGATTTGAAGAAGGTGTATTTAAAGATAGAGTTGTAAGAGAGGATCCATTAATCCCATCTGGAACTCTTGTAAGATGGCAACCTAGTGAACAATTTTTTACTCATACAACAGTAGAAATTAATAAAATAAAAGAATTATTTAATACAATAACTTGTTTATGTCCTGGGTTAAAAATGACTTTAACTATTGATGGAGAACAAACTATTTATTATTCAGAAAATGGTATTAATGATTTAGTTGATGAAGCTGTTAAAAATAAAGAAATTATTGTTAATAGATTTAATATGAAATATGAAGAAGGAAAAGAAAAATTAGATATGGTATTAACTTATACATCTAATTATTCACTTACTCTTGTTCCTTATGTTAATACAGGTTTAACAGAGAAGGGTCCTCATATCACTCAAGTTAAAACTATTATAACAAGAGAATTTAATAAATTTTTTAAAGATAAAAAATGGTTAAAAGATAAAGAAGAAAATTTAACTGGAGATGATATACAAGAGGGTATGTATATAGTATTTAATATGACAGCTCCTAATGTTGCATATGATGCTCAAGTTAAATCAACAGTAACTAAATTAGATATGAGTAATTTTAGTGCGGCAATTGCTGAACAATTACAATATTGGCTAATTAATAATGAAAAAGAAATAAAAGTAATCTTTGATAAAGCTGCAGCCGCACGTAAAGCAAGAGAAGCAGCTAAATCTGCACGAGAAAGAGTTAGAGAAAACAATAAGAAAAAAGAAAAAGCTCTTAAATTTGATAGTAAATTAGCAGATTGTTATTCAAAAGATAGAAGTAAATGTGAAATATATATCACAGAGGGTGATTCAGCTTCAGGAAATTTAAAATCAGCTAGAAATAATGAATTCCAAGCAGTAATGCCTGTTCGTGGTAAAATATTAAACACACAAAAAGCAAGTTTAGATAAGATACAAAAGAATGCAGAAATTATGACAATGATAGATGCATTTGGATTATATATTGATACTAAAACTATGCAAGTGACTTATGATAAAAATAGTCTTCGATATGGTAAAATTATAATTGAATCAGATGCCGATGTAGATGGCGCTCATATTAAGAATTTATTCTATACATTTATATGGAACTTCTGTCCTCAACTAATTGAAGATGGTTATATTTATGCTGGTGTTCCACCATTATATAAAGTAACAATAGGAAAAGAATATAAATATATTAAAAATGATGAAGAATTAGAAGAATTTAAAAAAACAGTTGGCGATAAAAAAATAACTGTTAATCGTATGAAAGGTCTTGGTGAAATGTCGGTTGATGAAACTGAAGAAACACTAACTGATCCTAATAACAGAATTATTAAACAAATAACAGTTGAAGATATGGCTGCCGCAGATAAACTATTTAATGATTTAATGGGAACTGCTATTGTTGTTAGAAAAGATTTTATAAAAGAACATAGTAAGGAGGCTACATACAATGCAGAATAATGATATTTTAAATGAGTTAAGTACAAACTTTATTGAATATGCTGTTGCAGTTAACACAGATCGTGCTATTCCAGATGCGACTTGTGGTTTAAAACCAGTAGCCCGTAGAATATTATGGGGAGCTTTTGAAAAAGGTTATACATTTAGTAAACCTCATGTTAAATCAGCAAAAATTGTCGGGGATGTAATGGGTACTTATCATCCACATGGAGATTCTTCTATATATGGAGCTCTTGTTAGATTATCTCAACCTTGGGTTATGAGATATCCACTTATAGATTGGCATGGATCTAATGGAAATATTGATGGTGATGGTCCAGCCCATATGCGTTATACAGAAGCAAGATTATCAAAACTTGCGGAAGATGGTATGTTAAAAGGAATTAAAAAAAGAAATGTAGAATTTATTCCTAATTATTCTGAAGATGCAGAAGAACCAATTACATTACCTGCTATATTCCCTAATTTATTATGTAATCCTAACACAGGTATAGGGGTTGCAATGGCTTGTAATTTTGCTCCACATAACTTATGTGAAGTAGCTACAGCTATATATGATTATATTGATGGTAAAGAACCAATGTTACCAGGTCCTGATTTTCCAACAGGTGGATTAATTATTAATATGAATGATATTCCATCTATTATGAAAACAGGACATGGTAGTGTAAAAGTTAGAGCTAAATATAAAACAGAAGGTCAGAATATAGTATTTTATGAAATACCATATGGAACTTCCACTGAAGCACTTATTGCGGAAATAGGTGAAGTAGCAGAAAACGACATTCCTGATATAATAAATATTAGAAATGAAAGTAATAAAAAAGGTTTAAGAATAGTTGTAGAGTGTGCAAAAGGAATTAATCCAGATACAATAGCTAATAAATTATTTACAAAAACTGATTTACAAAGTAGTTTTTCATATAATCAAGTTGCTTTAATAAACAAAACTCCAACTGAAGTTAATTTAAAAGATTGTATTAAATTATACTTAGATCATAATATTGAATGTTTAATTAAAGAAACTAAATTTGATTTACAAGCTGCAGAGGCCCGTCTTGAAGTTGTAGAAGGTTTAATAAAAGCATTAGAAGATATAGATAATATAATTGCATTTATTAAAAAGTCTGAATCAAGTGCTGCCGCAAAAGATGGTTTAGTTAAAGAATATAAATTCACAGAAGCTCAAGCTAAGTCTATTGTAGCTATGAGATTAGGTAGTTTAGCTAAATTAGAAAAAATTGAATTAAATGAAGAAAAGGCTCAATTAGAACATGATATAGATGGTTATAAATATTTATTAAATAATAAAGATGCTCAAGTTTCTACTATAAGAACTAGATTATCTGATTTAGTTAAGAAGTATGGAGATAAGAGAAGAACTGAATTAGCACAAATTGATATTCCAAAAGAAGATAAAGAAATAATTACTGTTATTCCTGAAGATGTAGTTGTTATGGTATCTCAAACAGGAGATGTTAAGCGTATTCCTAAATCAAGTTTTAGAACACAAAGAAGAAATGGTAAAGGTATCAAATCTGAAGATGATGCAATATTAACTACTATAAAGACTAATACTATTGATAATTTATTAGTATTTACTAACAAAGGAAAAATGTATAAAATATTAGTTGATAAACTTCCTATTGGAACAAATGTTTCAAAAGGACAAAATTTAGCTAGTTTAGTGAATATGGATGCTGATGAAAAAGTTATAGCGGCATCAAGTTTAGATAGAGATACGGATGCAGAATATGTAGTGTTTATAACTAAACAAGGTTTATTTAAGAAAACTTTATTAAGTGAATATAAATCAATTAAAAAATCAACAGGTACTCAAGCTATTAAATTAAAAGATGGAGATAGTATTGCTAATGTAGTATTTATGAAAGAAGAAGAATTTATGATATTTACTAAATTAGGTATGGCTATCAGATTTACAACAAAAGATATTGCAGCAATAGGTAGAGTTACTAGTGGAGTTAAAGGTATTAATTTAATAGATGGCGATGAAGTAATTTGCGGATTCCCTATATTAGATGGTAAGACTGAAATTGCTATTATTGGTAAAAATGGCTATGGAAAGAAAACTAGTTTAAATGAATTTACTTGCCAAGGTAGAGGCGGAAAAGGATTAAAATTAGGCGCGGAAATAGCAGGTGCTGCAATGATAGGGGCTGAAGATAATCTTCTATTAATTGGTAAACCAAATAGCATATGTATAGATAGTAGTGAATTACCTTTACAAGGTAGAGCTACACTTGGTGTAAAATTAGCACAAAATGAAATTAAAAATGTTGTTATTGTATAACAACATTTTTTAGTTATGCGGGAGAGCCATTCTCCTGGATCTATGAGGTATTGACCGGCCGCCGCACTTGACAATAATAAAAAATTATTATATAATATATATAATAAATAAAGAAGGAGAGATACATATGAATCCAGATAAATTAGAAGAATATAAAATGCAAGAATTAGTAGATAAATTAAATTATTATACAAAAAAATATGATGAAGGTAAACCTGAAATATCTGATTTTGAATGGGATTCTATGTATTTTCAACTACAAGATTGGGAAAATAGAACTGGAATATATCTTTCAGATAGTCCTACTCAAAATATTAATTATCAAGTAGTTAATAAACTTAATAAAGTAGAACACAATCACCCTATGTTATCTCTTGATAAAACAAAAGATATAACAGTAGCAGATTCATTTTACAATAGTCATAAGTGTATTGTAATGGCTAAAATGGATGGACTAACTTGTTCACTTCGTTATTTAGATGGTAAACTTGTATCTGCGGAAACTCGCGGAAATGGAATAATAGGTGAAGATATACTTCATAATGCTTTACAAGTAAAAAATATTCCTAATAGAATTGATTATTATGAAGAATTAATTGTAGATGGAGAAATTATTTGTACTTATAATGATTTTAAAGCATTTGAAAATGAATATAAAAATCCTAGAAATTTTGCTTCAGGAAGTATTAGATTATTAGATAGTCAAGAAAGCGCCACTAGAAATCTTACTTTTGTTGCATGGGATGTTGTAAAAGGATTAGATTTAGAAAATCTATCTGATAAATTAAAATGGTTAGGAGATTTAAATTTTACTGTTGTTCCAAAAGGAAATAATTTTTATACATTTCCTGTTCAAATAGAACATATTCAAAATGAATGTAATGCTTTAGGCTATCCAATTGATGGAATTGTAATTAAATATGATAATTGTAAAGAGTATGAAATTGCAGGTAAAACTGATCATCATTTTAAAGGTGGATTAGCATATAAATTTTATGATGAAGAATATGAAACTACTCTTCTAGATATAGAATGGAGTATGGGTAGAACTGGAGTTCTTTCTCCTATTGGAGTTTTTGAGCCTATTGAAATAGATGGTACTACAATTACTAGAGCAAGTTTATCTAATATATCAATTATGCATCAAACATTAGGGGAAAAACCTTTTAAAGGACAGAAGATTTGGGTATCAAAACGAAATATGATAATTCCAAAAATTGAAAGAGCGGAAAAGGAGGAATAATATTATGAATTTAAATATAGAAAAAAGAGAATATGATGAAAATGGCATATTAAAAAATAAACAATGTAATATTTGTTTTAGAATGTTACCTATTGAACAATATTATTCTAACAAAGCTCAATATGATGGACATAGTAACACATGTAAAGAATGTGAAAATGCTTCTTTATCTGTTAGATTAAAAAATTACAAAAGAAATGCTAAAAATAGAAATCTTAATTTTAATTTAACAAAAGAAGAATTTGATAAAATAACTTCCCAACCATGTTATTATTGTGGAGATTTGGGTGCAATATCTCCTTCTGGATTTAGATATAATGGAATAGATAGAAAAGATTCATCGCAAGGATATAACTTAGATAATATAGTTCCTTGTTGCAAGATTTGTAATTTAATGAAATTAGATATTCCAGAAAAAGATTTTTTATATCATATTCAAAAAATATATGAATTTCAGTTATGGGGGGATTAAAATGAAACAATATTTTGAAATTCCTGAAATCTGTCCAATATGTGGCGGCAATACTGAAATTAGAAAAGATAATGATAGTGAGATGTTGTATTGTATAAATCCTCACTGCGAAGGAAAATTAATAAATCACCTAGACCATTTTTGTGGTAAAAATGGGTTAGATATAAAGGGGCTCTCAACGGCAACTCTCGAGAAACTTATAGACTGGGGTTGGGTTTCTAATTATATTGATATATATAAATTAGAAAACTACTCAAACGAATGGAAAAACAAAGCTGGTTTTGGAGAAAAGTCAGTAGAGAGGATCTTGAGCGCCCTTGAACTAAGTAAAAATACTACATTAAATAAAGTTATTGCGGCCGCAGGTATACCTTTAATAGGTCCTGGAGTAGCAAAAATGTTAAGTGAGATTTATCATACTTGGATAGAGTTTCGTAATGAAAAAGATTTTGAATATATAGATGGAATCGGTCCAGAAATGAATAATTCATTATTAAATTTTAATTATACTGAAATTGAACAAGTTATTCCTTATTTAAATATAGAAAATGATAAAATAGAAAAGAAAAATAAATTAGAAAATTTAACTTTTTGTATTACTGGTAAAGTACATACAGTAAAAAATAGAGATGAATTAAAAGCAATAATAGAAAATAATGGTGGAAAAGTTGTTGGTTCAATGTCAAGCAAAGTTAATTATTTAATTAATAATGATAATACTTCAACTAGTGCAAAAAATATTGCCGCAAAACAAGCAGGAATTCCAATTATTACAGAGGAAGAATTGCAATTAATGATTTAATATTTTGATACCTTAAAAATTTTTATATATAATATAGATATGAAAGATAAAAAAAAGAAGGTTAAAAAAATAGCTCAACAAATCGTATCATTAGAAAATAAATGTCATCAAACTAATAATATAGATGAAAGAAATAAATATATGATACAAATTCAAAAATTAATAGAAAATCTTTCATTAACAGAGCTATTACAAATTGATGAATATATAGTTGAAAATAGTCTTTTGACAAAATAAAAATTTTTAATTATAATATTTATGTAAAAAATAATAAAATAGGTTTAAAGAGAAGGAGAAGAAAAATTATGTTAAAACCAAATAGTATAACAGTTTACAATTATGTAAAAGAAAATCAAGCAAATAATATTACAGCTGCAGATATCGCTGAAGGAACTGGATTACCAGTAAGAACAATCAATGGTATCGTTACATCAGCATTCCAAAGAAAAGGTTTAATGGAAAGAATCGAAAAAGAAGTTGAATTAGAAGATGGTTCACACAAAAAAGTAAAATTCATTAAATTAACTGCTGAAGGTGAAGCTTTCGATCCAGAAGCAACTGAAGACGCTGAATAATTTTAATTATATAATAAAGAAAGCTAAATATTTATTTAGCTTTTTTATTTTAGAAAGGATTGATTAATATAAAAGATTTTATTACAATATTTTTCTTTATTACAACAATAATATTATTTATTATATTATTATGTAAAAAATATAAAATTAATGAAATTAATAAAAATATTGAATTAGAAAATGAAAAATTATTAAAAAATAAAGATAATATTATAAATGAAATAAAAATTTTAAATATAACAAAAGAAGAAAAAAATAAAGATTTACAAGAGATAGAAAAAATTACAAATAATATGAATGCGGCCGCTCATAAAGCATTTTCTGAATACTGTGATTCTTTAGATTCAGAATATAAAATTACTGAACAAGAACATGATGCAGCAATTGATGGATTAAGAACTGCATATGATAATCTTCAAGATATATTAATGATGAAAATTAAAAATACTCAAAAAGAATTAGATAAAATTTCTGCAACCCGTGCTGCCGCATTAGAAACTCAATTAAAAGAACAAGAAATAAAAAATAAACAATCTTTCTATTGTCCGCAAATTCCTGAAGATGAATTAAAAGATGTTAAAGTTTTACATGAAATAGAATATAAATTAAATAATCCAAGAATATTAAGAATGCTTATATGACAAACATATTATCAAAAACCTATGAATCAAGTTTGTGCAAATGTATTAGGAGATGCATCCGCAGAAAAATGCGGTATATATAAAATAACAAATCAAAAAAACGATTTATTATATATAGGTCAAGCTGTTGATATTGCTACTCGTTGAAAAAATCATGCTAAAGCAGGTTTAGGAATAGATACTCCTGCAAATAATAAATTATATAAAGCAATTATAGAAGATGGGCTTGAAAATTTTTCTTTTGAATTATTAGAAGAATGTAATAGAGATCAACTTAATGAAAAAGAAAAATTTTATATAAAATTATATCAATCTGATCAATTTGGATATAATTCTAATTCAGGTATAAATAAGTAATTTGATAATTACTTATTTTTTAAGTATAATAATTATATAAATAAAATAATAAAAAATAAATAAATTTGACAATTATGAATTTTTTTATTATAATATTTATAGAAATAATGAAATCATAAGATAAATTAAATGAAATGAAGTTATTTTAAAAGAAATAGGAGGAAAAATTAAATGAGAAAACCACAAAATACAGAAAAAATTATTGGAAGAATTTATCAACATGATTTAGCTATAAAACAAGTTCAAAATAAAGATTCAGAGAACTTTGGAAAAGATTTTATAGCTGGAAATATTGAAGTAGCAACTGATGAAGAATGTTTAAATGTTATTAAAGTACATTTTACATATGTTACACCAACAAATAAAACTGGAGCAGAAAATAAAACTTATACAGTTTTAAAGAAAATTATTGATGAAAATAAAACTATCACTTCAGTAGGAAAAGATAGTGCTATGAAAGTAAGAATTGATACTGCAATAGCATTAAATGATTTTTATAATAATAATGATGAATTAGTATCAGCAAAAACTAATGAAGGTGGATTTGTTACTATTATAAATGATTTAGGAGAAGAAAAAGAAAGAAATATCTTCTCAGTAGATATGGTTATCACTGGAGTTACTCATGTAGATAAAGATGATGAAAAGAAAACTGAAGAATATGCATCTGTAAGAGGAGCAATATTTAATTTTAGAAATGATTTATTACCTGTTGAATTTAAAGTAAAAAGTTCTGATGGTATTAAATATTTTGAAAATTTAGGTGCATCTAACTCAGAACCTATTTATACAAAAGTATGGGGAAAAATTATATCTGCAACTAGTACAACAACTCAAGAGGTTGAAAGTGCATTTGGAGAACCTGCAGTAAGAACTTATAGAAATACAAATAAAGAATGGGTTATTACAGGAACAGCAAAAGTTGCTTATGATTTTGGTGATGAAAATATATTAACAGCTCAAGAATTAACAAAAGCAATGCAAGATAGAGAAGTTTATTTAGCAGATGTTAAAAAAAGAGCTGAAGAATATAAAACAACAAAAGCTAGCTCTACTCCTGCAGCATCAAGTACAACTACAACAATAACAGGAAAAAAAGCCGATTTTAATTTTTAATATCGGCTTCTTATTTTAAGAAAGGAGAAAGAAAATGGCTATAGATTTAATGAATTTAGCACCTCATAAAGTTAGTAGAGATTTACGCGGATATAGTGTATTCTTTTATGGAGAACCTAAAAGCGGTAAAACAACAACTGCCGCACATTTTCCTGAAGCTTTACTTTTAGCTTTTGAAAAGGGATATAATGCTATTCCTGGAATTATGGCTCAACCAATAAATTCATGGAGTGAATTTAAACAAACTTTAAGAGAATTAAAAAAACAAGAAGTAAAAGATAAATTCTCAACTATTATTATTGATACAGTTGATATTGCTTATGATTATTGTACTAAATATATTTGTGATAATGCAAAAAGATCTGATGGAGGATTTGGAGTAGATTCAATTAGCGATATTGGATATGGAAAAGGTTATGGTATGGTTAGTCAAGAATTTGATGATAGTCTTCGTAGTATTGTTCAAATGGATTATGGTCTAGTTCTTATTAGTCATGCAACTGATAAAACTTTCAAAAATGAGAGTGGAGAAGAATATAATCAAATAGTTCCAACATTAGATAAAAGAGGAACTAATATTGTATCTCGTATGGCAGATATTATTGGTTATTCAAGAGTAGTAACTACTGATGAAGGAGATAAAACAATGTTATTTATGAGAGGTACAAATAGATATATGGCTGGAAGTAGATTTAAATATACTCCAGATTATATTGAATTCTCATATAAAAATCTTACAGATGCTATTGCAAATGCAATAGATATGCAATCTAAAGAAGAAGGAGAACAATATTTTACTGAAGAAAGAAGTAATTTATATGCTCCTAAAGATAATGAATTGGATTTTGATAAACTAATGGTTGAATTTCAAAATTGTATTAATCGCATGATAGCAAAAGCTGGAGATAAATTTGAATCAGAATATACTCCAAGAATTACTCAAATAACTGAAAAATATTTAGGACGCGGTAATAAAGTAAGTCAATGTTCAAGAGAACAAGTTGAAGCATTATCATTAATAGTTGAAGATTTAAAAGATTTAGAAAAAATTAATATTTAATTTTATTTATAAACGCCCTTTAGGAGCGTTTTTTGATTTTTTAAGAAATAAAAGTTATAATATAAAAAAGAGAAATATAAGGAGGTGCGGAAATGGCAAAATTATTAGCAAAATGTTTTTATTGCGGAGAACAATTTGATCGTAATCAAGAAGAATGAATTGCGATAAATGCTCGTAGATATGCACATAAAAAATGTTATGATTTGGCTGAATCTGGTAAAACTCAAGATGAAAAAGATTATGAAGCTTTAATTAGTTATATTAAACAAAAATTTTGTATTTCAACTATTTCCGCAAAAATAACTAGACAAATTACAGATTATAAAAAACAATATGGTTTTACTTATAGTGGAATGTTAAAAGCATTAATATGGTGGTTTGATATTAAAAAAAATAGTTTAGAAGGTACTAATGGTGGAATTGGTATTTTACCTTATATTTATAACGATGCTAAAACCTATTATTATGGATTATATATGGCTAAATTATATAATGAAGATAAAATTATCCATAATAAAATTGAAGAGGTTGAGATAGCTCCGCCTCAAGTATATGTACAACCGCCACGATTATTTAAATTAGAGGAGGATGAATAATATGAAGTCAAAATATATAGATATTCCATCAACAATTCAAGTTATTGGAAATATATTTAATAATCCAAATCTATTAGATAATGAAAAATATACTTTTTTAGAAGAAGATTTTCCTAATGAATTTCATAAAATAATTTTTGGTTCTATATACAATCTTCATATGATGGGAGCAAAAGAAATTACAATTAATGCTGTTGAAGATTATTTGTATAATAGACCTACTTCTTATGGAATTTATCAAAATAATAAAGGAAATGAATATTTACAAAAATTATCTGAAGAAATACAATTATCTACTTTTGATTATTATTATAATCGTTTGAAAAAAATGACATTATTAAGAGAATATGATAAAATAGGTTTAGATTTAAAATGGTTATATGATCCAGATAATATTTTAGATAGTAAAAAGAAACAAGCTCAAGAAGATTGGTTTGATAATACATCTCTTGAATCAATGGCAGAAATAATAGATAGAAAAATAACAGATATAAAATTAAAATATGTAGATGGAACAGATGAAGAATATGTTCAAGCTGGAGATAATATTGATGAACTTATTGATAGATTACAAAAAAATCCAGAAATAGGATATCCATTATATGGACCTCTTATTAATACAGTAACTCGCGGAGCAAGATTAAAGAAATTATATCTTCGTAGTGCAGCAACAGGTGTTGGTAAGACTCGTGCTATGATTGCAGATGCTTGTAATATAGCCTGCGATCAAATATATAATTTAGAAACTAATCAATGGGAACTTAATGGAACAAAAGAACCTACATTATTTATTACAACAGAACAAGAAGTTGATGAAATACAAACAATGATGTTAGCTTTTTTAAGTGGAGTTAATGAAGCACATATTATTTATAATAAATATGAAACAGGAGAGTTAGAAAGAGTTATACAAGCAGCAAAACTTATTAAAACATCTCCGCTTCATATAAAAAGATTACCTGATTTTAGTTTACAAGATATTGAAAATGCAATTAAATTTGGTATTCATGAATGGGGTATTAGATATGTATTTTTTGATTATTTACATACTTCATTAAAAATATTAGGTGAAGTATCATCTAAAGCAGGAATAAAAGGATTAAGAGAAGATAATGTATTATTTATGATAGCAATAAGATTAAAAGATATTTGTAATGAATATGGTGTATTTATTATGACAGCAACTCAATTAAATGCAGAATATACAACAGCTCAACAATATGACCAAAATTTATTAAGAGGTGCTAAATCTATTGCTGATAAAATTGACTATGGTGCTATTATGCTTCAAACATCACAAGAAGATAAAGATGCATTAAAACCTATATTAGTAAAACAAAATCTTCCAGAACCAATAATAAAAATATCTATATATAAAAATAGACGTGGGCAATATAAAGATATATTATTATGGTGCAAAGCAGATAGAGGAACTTGTAGAATAGAACCTATGTTTGCTACTGATTATCAATATCAAATTATTGATTTACCTGACTTAAAAATTAAAATTAATCCAAATATAAGTAGTAGTGCATTTTAGGAAGGAGGATTGCGGCAATGGATGATAAAGAAAGATTAGAAGAAATAAAAAATAATTTATCAATAGAACAAATTTTTGATTTATTATTAACTTTAGGTGCAGATCCAATTCAACATGGAGATTTAATAGTATGTCGTACTATATGTCATGGCGGATCTAGTCATAAATTATATTATTATGAAAATACGCATCTTTTTCGTTGTTATACAGAATGTTCAGATACTTTTGATATATTTGAATTAATAGTAAAAATTGAAACATCATGCGGCCGCAAATTCTCATTACCTCAAGCATTAAATTATATAATAAATTATTTTAATTTAAGCATAGAAACTAAAAATTTTGAAAAAAATGATGACCAATTAATAGATTGGCAAATTTTAAGTAGATATAATAAAATTTTAAATAAAGAAAATAATGAAAATAAAAAAGTAGAAATAAAAATTTATGATGATAAAATATTATCATATTTACCTCATCCTCGTATACTACCTTGGGAGCAAGAAGGAATCACAAAAGAAGTAATTAAATATCATAATATATGCTATAATCCTTCTTCTCAAGCTATTGTTATTCCTCATTATAATATTAATAATGAATTAATAGGTATAAGAGAAAGAACTTTAATTAAAGAAAATGAAATTTATGGAAAATATAGACCTATGTATTTAAATCATCAAATGTATAATCACCCATTAGGTTTTAATTTATATAATATAAATTTTAGTAAAGATAATATAAAAAGAATTAAGAAAGCTATTGTCTTTGAAGGTGAGAAAAGTCCTCTTTTATTCGCATCCTATTTTGGACAAGAAAATGATATAACAGTAGCAGTATGTGGAAGTTCATTATCTTTATATCAAGTTCAGTTATTATTAGATCTTGGAATTGAAGAATTAATTATTGCATTTGATAAACAGTTTCAAGAACTTGGTGATAAAGAACATGGCGGTTGGGTAAAAAAATTAAAAGAGATTAATAAAAAATATAGTAAATATGTTTATATAACTTATATGTTTGATAAATGAAATATATTAAGTTATAAATCTAGTCCGATAGATGAAGGTAAAGAAAAATTTTTAGAATTATTTGAAAAAAGATTTAGTATAGAATAGGAGAAGATTATTAAATGAAATATAAACTTATAAAAGAAATAGATCCAAATTTAAGTCCTATTCAAGTTATTTTATTTAATAGAGGAATTAAATTAAGTGAAATTCATCATTATCTTAATACAACAGATGAAGATATAAATAATGCGGAAATGTTCGGTAAAGACAAATTAGACCTCGCTACTTTAGAATTAGCCAAGGCTATTCAAAATAATAAAGACACTTTAGTATTAGTAGACTGCGACTGTGATGGATATACTGCCGCCGCAATACTTATAAATTATTTATATGATTTATTTCCTTCATTTGTTGAAAATCATTTAAAATATTATTTACATGAAGATAAAACACATGGATTATCAGATTGTATGGACTATATAGAAGATAATAATTTTGAATTAATTATTATACCTGATGCCGCAAGCAATGATTATGAATATCATAAAAAATTAAAAGAAGAAGGTAAAACTATTATTATATTAGATCACCATGAAGCACCAAAAGTATCTGAAGATGCTATTATTATAAATAATCAATTAAGTGATTATCCAAATAAACAATTATCAGGTGCTGGTGTTGTATGACAATTTTGTAGACATTTTGATAAAATACGTGGCGGATTTAATGCAGATCAATATATAGATTTAGCAGCGTTAGGAAATTGCGGAGATATGATGAGTCTTAAATCAATTGAGACTAAGCATATTATAACCAAAGGTTTCCGTAATGAAAATATTAAAAATCCATTTATATATGGAATGGCTGAAAAAAATAGTTATTCTTTAGGAAATAAAATTACTCCAATTGGAGCAGCATTTTATATAGTTCCTTTTATAAATAGTATGGTTAGAAGTGGAACTCTTGAGGAAAAAGAAATATTATTTAAATCAATGTTAAAATCTGAAGCTTTCAAAGAAATTCCTTCTAATAAAAGAGGTCATGCTCTAGGAGAAACAGAAAAATTAATAGATCAAGCATTAAGAACAGCAACAAATGTAAAGAGTAGACAAACAAGAGAACAAGAGAAAGGTATGACTCTTGTAGAAGATATGATAATAAAAAATAATATGATGGAACATAAAGTATTATTATTTTTACTTGAACCTGGACAAATAGATCCAAATATTGCAGGTTTAATAGCAAATAAAATTATGGCTAAATATCAAAGACCTACATTAATGTTAATAAAATGTGAAGTTCTTAATCCTAATATTGTATTAACTTCTAATCCACCAAAACCCTATTATGAAATATATTATCGCGGAAGTGCTCGTGGATATTCTAAATCTGGTATAGATAATTTTAAGGATATATGTCAAGAAACTGGGTTGGTAGAATATGCAGAAGGACATCAAAATGCATTTGGTATTAGTATAAAAAGAGAATATATAGATAAATTTATAGAACTAACAGATATAACACTTAAAGATTTACAAAGTGAACCTTTATATTATGTTGATTATATATTTAAAGGTGTAGATGTAACTCCAAATGTAATATTAGAAATAGCGGGTTTAAATGATATATGGGGCCAAGATATGGATGAAAGTTTAATTTGTGTAGAAAATTTAAAAGTAACAAAAGAAAACTTAACTCTTATGTCTCCAGATAAAAAACCTACATTAAAAATAATATTACCAAATAAATTATGTTTTATTAAGTTTGGAAGTTCACAAGAAGAATATGAAAAATTATTAAGTGATGGATATATAGAAATTAATATTATAGGTAAATGTAATGCTAATGAATGAAATGGAAATGTGACTCCTCAAATATTAATTGAGGATTATGAAATAATAGGACAAAGTAAATATAATTTTTAGTTGATAAATAAATAAAAATATATTATAATATAATTATAAGTAGGAGGTGTATATGATAGAATTAAATGAAAAACAACTTGAAGGATTAAAATTAGCAGTTGATAGATATAGAGCTGGAGAAAAATGTACTATAATTGCTGGCTATGCTGGAACTGGTAAGTCAACCCTAGTTAAATTTATTATTGCTGCACTAAAAGAAGATGGAATTGATCCAGATAAAAATGTTGTATATACATCTTTTACAGGTAAAGCTACACAAGTTTTACAAAAAAAGGGAAATAAAAATGTAAGTACATTACATAAATTATTATTTGAACATTATCCTAAGGCAGATGGAACATTTTATCGTGTTCCTGTACCTTCTATTCCATTTAAAATTGTTATTGTAGATGAATGTAGTATGGTGCCAAAAGATTTATTAAAAAGATTGGCAAGTTATAAAGTTCATATTATATGTTTAGGTGATCCAGGTCAATTACCTCCAATAGATAAAAATGAAGATAATCATTTATTAGATATTCCGCATATTTTTCTTGATGAAATTATGCGTCAGGAAGAACAAAGTGAAATTATAAAATTAACTATGGATATAAGAGAAGGTAAACCTTTAAATCATTTTAAAGGTAAAGAAGTTCAAATTTTAGATGCTGATGAATTAACAACAGGTATGCTAACTTGAGCTGATCAAATTATTTGTGCAACCAATGCAACTAGAGTCGCTTTAAACAATCAAATGAGAAAATTATTAGGGCGTGGAGACAAACCTGAAGATGGAGATAAAGTAATTTGTTTAAGAAATTATTGGGATGTATGTAGTGAAGATGGTCAACCATTAGTGAATGGAACTATCGGAACTCTTCAAAATAGTTTTGAAAGTTTTTTAAAAATTCCTAGTTATGTTACAAATGGAAGAACTAATAAAATAGATACTATTATTAGTAATTTTAAATCAGATGATGAAATAACTAATTTTAATAATTTATCAATGGATAAAAAAATGATATTAGATGGAGAACCTAGTTTGAATTGAAAAGAAAGTTTTAAATTAAGTAAAAATAAAAATTATATAAATAGTATTCCATTAAATTTTACTTATGGCTATGCAATTACAGGATGGAAAGCTCAGGGTAGTGAATGGGATAATGTATTAGTTATAGAAGAAGGTTTTCCTTTTGATAAAGAAGAACATCAAAAATTTTTATATACATGCGCAACTAGAGCAGCTAAAAAACTAGTTATTATTAGAAAGGGTTAGGTAATATGAATAGATATAAAATAAAAGAAGTAAAAGATGAAAGATGGGCAATTTGGTATATGGATTTTCCTAAAAGAAGAGGTGGAAAGATCGGCTGCTATAAAATTATAGATTTATTTAAACCAACAAGAGAAAAAAAATTTGCATTTAGATATTTACCTAGAGAAGGACAAACTCAAGAGCAAAGTGATAATTTAATTATTTTAAATACAATAAATAATTTTTATAAAAAAAGAAATTTTATAGTAAATAAAGAAGATTAGCGGAAATACTCGATTGATGAAAAATTAATCGAGGTTTTCTTATATTTAAACAATAATTGTAAAGGAGAATATAAATGGAAAAAATAATTATACCAACTTTTATAGAATATAATGCTTGCCAATTCACTACTGATAATTTAGAAAATTTTTTAAATTTTATTGATGAATATATTTATAAAACATCTGTAAAAATTACATATAGATATTATAAAGATAAAAATATTCCTGTAAAAATTAGTTTTAAATGAAATCCTTATGAATGAGATAACCCTCCTACAATAGAATTAGAACTTAATCAATATTTTATGTATGAAGATGGATATCCAGATAATTATAAAATAATTAATTCAGAAGAAATAAGTGAGGATTGGTATATTCATGAAACTTAGATTATCATATTTTTATCAAATAAGAAATTTTAAACCTAATATGATTCCAATGTCTACAGCTATGTCAGATCCAGCTTGATATCATGATTTTAAAGATCAAGATCATATATTTATAGATAAAAGAGGGATTCTTAATGGATTGAGACTTAAACCAATAATAGTACAAGGAGTTCATGAAGAAGTTCATTGCCCTTGTGAAGCTAAAGATCCAACTCAATGTCCATTAACAAAAAACTATGAGTTTGAATTAGAATTAATTGATTTACCTAAAATGATGAAAGGAATAGAAGATTTTTGTAATGATTATTGTAGAAAAAATAAAATAAAAGAAGAACCTATTGCTGTTTTAATAGTTTATGAAGCTCCTAATAATCCTTGTAGTGAACGACATAGTCTTTTAAAATATTTTAATAATCATGGAATAGAATGTAAAGAACTGGATTATCCAATTAATCAGCCAGTCTCAATGAAAGATGAATCATTTGATTTTTAGATAAATTTGTTGTATAATATATATAGAAAATAAAAGAGGAGGACGAAAATATGAATAAAAGATTTGAAGTTCATTCACATACATATTATAGTAATTTGCGTTTATTGGATTGTATTAATCGTCCTAAAGATTTAATAAATCGTGCGATTGAATTAGGATTATCTGGAATAGCCATTACAGATCATGAATGTATTAGTTCGCATCCAGAAATAAACTTTTATCAATCTGAAATAGAACAAGAACATCCTGATTTTAAAATAGCACTAGGGAATGAAATATATTTAACTGATGATAGAGAAAAAGGACAAAGATATTATCACTTTATTTTAATAGCAAAAAATAAAGAAGGTCATAGAGCATTAAGAGAATTATCTTCAAGAGCATGGATGAATAGTTATTGGGATAGAGGTCTTGAAAGAGTACCAACATTAAAAAGTGATTTAGAAGAAATATTAAAAAAATATCCTAATAGTTTAATTGGAACAACAGCATGCTTAGGTGGAGAATTATCAGTTAATACATTAAATTTAATTAGAAGTGAAACAACAGGAGATGAAAATGGTGCGGTAACTGCACATAATAATATAGTAAATTTTTTATTATGGTGTAAAGAAGTATTTGGTAAAGACAATTTTTATATAGAATGTGCGCCAGGTGCTAGCCGCGATCAAGTGTTAGTTAATAAAAGATTTCCTGCTATTGCAAAAGCATTTGGATTAAAAATGGTAATAGGTTCAGATGCTCATTATCTTAAAAAAGAAGATAGATATGTTCATAAAGCATATCTTAATTCTAAAGGTGGAGAGCGTGAAGTAGATGAATTTTATGAATATGCATATCTACAAGATAATGAAGAAATAAAAAATAATTTATATGCATCTCAATTTAGTAATGAATTTATAGAAGAAATGTTTAATAATAGTTATGAAATATATGAGAAAATAGAAAAATTTAGTTTGGCTCATGCACAAACAATTCCAAAAGTAGAAGTAGAAGATTATCCAAAAATTAAAGTTGGAGAACTAGAAAAACAAGAATTTCCTATTTTATCTAGTATGTTAGAATCAGAAGATAAAATAGAAAGATATTGGGTTAATCAATGCTTTAATAAATTAAAAGAAATTAATTTATATAATAATGAATATTGTCATAGATTAGAAGAAGAAGCTGATATAAAAAGAACAATTAGTGAAAAATTAGGAACTAATATGTTTGCATATCCAGTAACATTACAACATTATGTTGATTTATTCTGGGAATGTGGTAGTATAGTTGGAGCAGGAAGAGGTTCAAGTTGTTCTGGTTTAAATCATTATCTTTTAGGTATAACTCAATTAGATCCTATTAAATGGAGTCTTCCTTTCTGGAGATATTTAAACAAAGAGCGTGTTGAATTAGGAGATATAGATTTAGATTTATGTCCAAGTAAACGTCCTAAAATTTTAAATGAAATAAAAAAAGAAAGAGGACAAAAATTTAATAAAGATATAGATGAATTGAGTAGAAAAAATTTAGGTTGTACTTTAATAGCAACATTTGGAACAGAAGGAACAAGATCTACAATTTTAACTGCTTGCCGCGGATATAGAAGTGAAGATTTTCCAGATGGTATTGATGTTGATACAGCTCAATATTTATCTTCATTAATTCCTAGTGAGCGTGGATTTTTATGACCACTATCTGATGTTATTAATGGAAATGAAGATAAAGAAAGAAAACCTATAAAAACTTTTATAAATGAAGTTAATCAATTTCCTGGATTATTAGATATAATGCTAGGAATAGAAGGTTTAGTAAATAAAAGAAGTAGTCATGCTTCAGGAGTTATATTATTTGATGAAGATCCATATGAGTTCGGTTCATTTATGAGAACTCCAAAAGGAGAAGTTATAACAGCATATGATCTTCATATGTGTGAAGCATGTGGTATGACAAAATATGACTTTTTAGTAACAGAAGTTCAAGATAAATTGGCGGAAGCAATTAGAATGTTACAAGATTATGGAGAAATTGAAAGTGATTTAACATTAAGAGAAGTATATGATAAATATTTTCATCCAAATGTTTTACCTATTGAAGAGGATAAATATTGGAAAGTTATTCAAGAAAATAATATATTAAATTTATTTCAATTTGATTCAGAAGTTGGTAGTCAAGCAGCTAAAAAAATTAAGCCAACAAATATGATGGAATTAGCAGATGCAAATGGTTTAATGAGATTAATGACTGCGGAAAAAGGTCAAGAATCTCCAATGGATAAATATATTAGATTTAAGAATAATATTAATTTATGGTATAAAGAAATGGATGAATATGGTTTAACAAAAGAAGAACAAAAAGTATTAGAGCCATATTTTAAAAGTTCACATGGTGTTCCACCATCACAAGAACAATTAATGAGAATGTTAATGGATGAAAATATTTGTAATTTTAGCTTAAAAGATGCAAACGCCGCGAGAAAAATTGTAGGTAAAAAACAAATGAGTAAGATCCCTGGATTAAGACAACAAGTATTAGATCAAGCTAAAAGTCCATGTTTAGGTAATTATGTTTGGAAATGTGGTATCGGTCCACAAATGGGTTATTCATTTAGTATTATTCACGCTCTTGCATATAGTTTTATAGGTTTTCAAACTGCCTATATAGCAACAAAGTGGAATCCTATATATTGGAATACAGCATGTTTAATAGTAAATAGCGGAAGTCTTGAAGAAGAAAGTGATTTTGAAGAAGATGAAGATGGATTTGTTGTAGAGAAAAAAGAAAAGACAACAGATTATAGTAAAATAGCAAAAGCATTAAGTGATATTATAAATAAAGGAATAAAAGTTAGTTTAGTAGATATAAATAAATCAGATTATAGTTTTGAACCAGATGTTGATAATAATGAAATATTATTTGGAATGAAAGCATTAAGTAATGTAGGAGGTCCAATAATAGAACAAATTAAAGCTGGTCGTCCATATGCAGGAATTGCAGATTTTATGGTTAAATGTCCATTAAATAAAAGTGCAATGATAAGTTTAATTAAAGCGGGGGCTTTTGATAAAATAGATAATAAAAATGCGAAAGAAGCAAATGTTGAACCTAGATTATGGGTTATGACATATTATTTATCTAAAGTGTGTGATGCAAAAAAAAGATTAACTTTACAAAATTTTAATGGTTTATTACAACATAATTTAATTCCTGAAGAATTAGATTTACAAAAAAGAGTATTTAATTTTAATAAATATTTAAAAGCAAATCAAAAAGTAGGAAAATATTATGTATTTAATCAACCTTGTGAAGATTTTTATAATAAATATTTTGATTTAGATCAGTTAGAAGTAATAAATGGTATTACATGTATTCTTCAAACAAGATGGGATAAAATATATCAAGATATAATGGGAACAGCTAGAGATTATTTACAAGTACATCAAGATGAAATGTTAAAGAAATTTAATACAATGTTATTTAAAGAATGTTGGGATAAATATGCACAAGGAAATATTTCTGCGTGGGAAATGGAATCTTTATGTTTTTATTATCATGAACATGAATTAGCTCATATTAATAATTTAAAATATGGATTAACAAATTTCTTTGATTTATCTCCATCTCCAGAAATTGATACAATGTTTAAAAGAAATGGTAAAGAAATTCCTATATTTAAAACTTTTAAAATAGTTGGAACAGTTATTAATAAAAATGATAATAAAAATAGTATAACTTTATTAACAACAAATGGTATTGTTATTGTTAAATTTACAAAAGAATATTTTGCAATGTTTAATAGACAATTAAGTGAAATGGGAGAAGATGGAACTAAACATGTTATTGAAAAAGGTTGGTTTACAAGAGGAACTAAAGTAATGATAACAGGTTTTAGAAGAGATGATACTTTTGTAGCAAAAACTTATACACGAACAGCAACTCATCAATTATATAAAATAGAAAAAGTATTTGAAAATGGAGATATGGAATTAACTCATGAAAGAGGAAATAATAATGAAGAATAGCGGCGGATCCAGTTCTATAGAATCTTTAGACACGGTCCTCCGCAAGGAGGTTTAAAATGAAAAAAATAATAGAGCATGGATATAAATATCATATGGAAACTAAATGTCCTTCATGTGGTTGTAAATTTTCGTATGATTGGGAAGATGTATTAAAAACTGATTTATATCATTATGGATACAATGGTTATTATACTTACCCAAATTATAAAATTACTTGCCCAGAATGTGGAGCTGAATTTCAAATATTAAATTGGACTTTTAATTATCCTAGTGATACAATTACCTGTATTCATACTTCAGGAGATACAAAAAATGAAAATTAAAATTATAGCATTATTTGGGGCAAGTGGTAGCGGAAAAGATACATTATCAAAAATTTTAGCAAAGCAAGATAATATAAACGAAATAATTAGTAATACAACAAGACCTAAAAGAGATTATGAACAAGATGGAATAGATTATCATTTTTTAACCGAAGCAGAATTTACTAAAAAAATATTAAAAGGGGATATGTTAGAAGCAACTAGTTTCCGCAACTGATTCTATGGAACTTCTATTGATTCATTAAAAGAAGATAAAATAAATGTTGGAGTATTTAATATTCAAGGAATTGAATGTCTTTTAAAAGATGAAAGATTAGAAGTGTATCCAATTTTAATTGCTTGTGAAGATAAACTTCGTTTACAAAGATGTTTAGATAGAGAAGCAAATCCAGATTGTGAAGAGATTTGTCGCAGATTCTTAGCAGATTTAAAAGATTTTGAAGATATACCTTTTGAATATAATATACATTATAATGGAGCAAAAGTAGAGCCATCATGGATTATTCAAGATCTTATCGACTTAAATATACTCAACAAGATAGATTAATTTATATAAGCTAAAAATAAAATAATATAGAGGGTAATTTTAACCACTCGAAATAATTTATATACTGAGGAGGTTGACTATGAAAGTCATAAAACGTGACGGTCGTATTGTAGAATTCGATCCTACTAAAATCCATAACGCAATTTTAGCAGCTTTTCAAAGTGTTGATGGAGAAATTACTGATTATGCAAAAGATAAAGCTGAAAATATAGCAAGTTATATTGAAGGATATTATTTAGATGTTGATGAAACACCTGGGATAGAAGATATCCAAGATTTAGTTGAAAAAGGATTAATGGCAACTAAAAGAAAAGATGTAGCTAAAGCTTATATATTATATAGAGAAGAAAGAAATAAAAAAAGACAATTAAAAACTTCTTTAATGCAAAATGTAAAAGAAAAAATTGAAGCTTCAGATGTACAAAATCAAAATGCTAATGTTGATGAATATTCATTTGGTGGAAGAATGGGTGAAGCCCGCAGTGAAGTAATGAAAGATTATGCACTTAATTATATTGTATCTGATATGGCTAAACAAAATCATTTAAATAATGAAGTATATATCCATGATTTAGATTCATATGCTGTTGGTATGCATAACTGTTTAACCGTACCTTTTGATCATTTATTATCACATGGTTTTAATACTAGACAAACAGATGTTCGTCCAGCTCGTTCAATTAATACTGCATTTCAACTAGTAGCAGTTATATTCCAATTACAATCACTTCAACAATTTGGTGGAGTTAGTGCAAGTCATTTAGATTGGACTATGGTACCATATGTTCGTATGAGTTTTTATAAACATTTTCAAGATGGTTTAAAATATATTTCACCAGATCCATATTATAGTGGAGATGATTTTAATAGTGATATGTCTATTGAAGATGAGCAATATAAGAAATATCCAAAAGCATATAAATATGCAATGGATATGACTGAAAAAGAATTAAATCAAGCTGTTCAAGGTATGTACCATAACTTAAATACATTACAATCTAGAAGCGGAAATCAATTACCTTTTACTTCAATTAATTATGGTACTTGTACTTTACCAGAAGGTAGAATGGTTACAAAAGCATTATTAGAAGGTAGTATTGAAGGTGTTGGTAAAGTTAGAAAAACTCCAATATTCCCATGTAGTATATTCCAATGTATGAATGGTGTTAATCGTAAACATGGAGATCCAAACTATGATTTATTTAAATTAGCACTTAAATCAACAGCTCAAAGATTATATCCAAACTATGTTAATGTAGATTGGTCTGTAAATGCGGGTTATGATAAAAACGACCCTAAAACATATGTTTCTACAATGGGATGTCGTACATATAATGGAGCAGATATAAATGCTGAACCTGGAACTAATCCACAAACTAAAGATGGCCGCGGAAATATTTGCCCTGTTACAGTTATTATGCCTACTTTAGCAATGGAAGCTAAAAAATTAGCTGATGAAGAGTATGAAGCTACAGGTCAAGCTGATATTATTGATGCTTTTATGTCTTTGTTAGATAAAAAAATTCATGAAGCAAAAGATATGCTTATTGAAAGATATAATTATATTATCAGCCAAAGTCCTAATGGAGCAAAATTTATGTATGAAAATGGTTGTATATTAGGTTATGATGGTAAAACAGTAGAAAGTGCTATGAAACATGGAACATTAGCTCTTGGTCAAATAGGTCTTGCAGAAACACTTCAAATATTAATTGATAAAGATCACACAACACCTGAAGGTATGGAATTAGCAAAAAAAATAGAACAATTATTTAAAGATAGATGTGCTGAATTTAAAAAAGAATATAAATTAAATATTGGTGTATATTATACTCCAGCTGAAAATTTATGTTATACAGCTATGAAAAAATTTAAAAACAAATATGGAATAATTCCTAATGTAAGTGATAGAGATTACTTCACTAATTCAATTCATGTTCCAGTTTGAAAAGAAATGAGTCCTTTTGATAAAATAGATATTGAAAGTCAATTAACTGGATATAGTAATGCAGGATGTATTACTTATGTTGAATTAGATGGCGGAGTTAAAAATAATTTAGATGCATTAGAAACAATTGTAAATTATGCTATTGATAAAGATATACCTTATTTTGCAATTAATGTTCCAAATGATACCTGTTTAGATTGTGGATATACAGATGAATTTAATGATAATTGTCCAATGTGTGGAGGTACACATATTCAACAATTGCGTAGAGTAACAGGATATTTAACTGGAGATTATAAAACTGCTTTCAATAAAGGAAAACAACAAGAAACTGAACAAAGAATAAAACATCAAAAATTTAATGGAGATTGTTCTCATGATTAGAATAGCAGGAATTAATGAAAATGATATGGTGAATGGAGAAGGAGTAAGTGTTAGTTTATTTCTCCAAGGATGTCCATTTCATTGTAAAGGATGTCATAATCCAGAAACATGAGATCCTGAAGGCGGCAATGCCTGATTTGAAGAGAATTTAATTAAACATATTAAAGAACTAATTGCCGCAAATGGAATACAAAGAAATTTAAGTATTTTAGGTGGCGAACCATTAGACACTCCTGATAAATTAAATTTTCTTGAAAAATTAATATTTTCAGTAAAAAATAAATATCCTAATATAATAATTTGTTTATGAACAGGTTATAATTATGAATATTTACAAACAAGATGAGATATGAATTTTATATTAAATAATATAGATTATTTGATAGACGGTCCTTTTAAAATAAAAGAACGCGATATAACTTTAAAATGACGCGGCAGCCGCAATCAAAGAATAATAGATTTAAAAAAGGGACTAATTATTCAAAATTAGTCCTTTTATTTTTTATATATATCAAAGAGAGTGTGATATCTATGCGTACAGTAGTAAATGAAATGATAAAAGATTATGATTTAAAAAAATGAAATTGTGATTTTATGGGCTATACTTTTGATACTATTAAAGATTTAAGTTTTCATCATTTAATCATTCCTAAAAGAGATAGTAAAAAAAATGGTATTGGTGAAGGTTATGTATCTTGAAATGGTGCTATTTTAAATAGAGATACTTCACATCCTTATTTACATACAATAGAAAGAATTGATAGAAATTTATTTTTAAAAATTACACAAGAAATGGTAGAAGAAAATATAAATAAAAAATTGACAAAAGAAAATTTAGAAAATATTAGAGATATGCTATTATGATTTGAAAGTAAGTATGAAGATACTATAACTTCACATGAAAAATTAATTGTAAAACCTGAATTTAAAACAAAAAGATTAGTTTTATCTATTGATGAAGAATGAAATTGAAAAAATAAAAAATATAAATTATAATATTTATATATAAAAGAAAGAAGGTAATAATATATGATAAGACCAATTTTTAAATATCCACAAGATAAAGATATATTAACAAAAGAAAGTTATAAGGTAGAAGTTCCTTACACAGAAGAAATAAAACAAACTATTGAAGATTTAGTGGATACATTAAAATCATCAAATGGAGTAGGTATTTCCGCAATTCAAATAGGAAAGCCATACTGTATTTGTGCTATTAATTGGAATGGAATTCATGTATTAGTTAATCCAGAAATAACAAGAGTTAGGGGTGAACATACTATGAGAGAAGGATGTTTGTCTGTTCCTGGATTATTTATAGATACAACTAGATATCAAAAAGTATGGATCAAAGCATTAAATGAAAACGAACAAGAAATAGAATATGCTGAAGGCGGAAATGGCAGTTATATAGCTCAACATGAATTAGATCATTTTAAAGGTAAATGTAATTTATTTGATGCTTATGATAATTTAAAAGAAGAATAAAAAGAAAGAAGGGAGAATAATATGAATATAAGTACTTTAAGTGCATTTAATTGAGGATTAATCATAGGTTTTATTATATGTTTTATTCTCCCATTTTTTATAGATATAGATGATGAAGATGATGAGGAGGATAATTTCAATGAAATTCCTAAAAAAAATCAAGAAAAACACAACAAAAAATAATAAAGTTGAAATAGGAACTTTATATGATATAAATAAAAATTTAATAGAAAAAAATATTAAAGATTTAACCATAGAAGAAATAAATAATAAAAAAGAATTATTTGAAGAATATATTGAAAAAACACAAAATGAATATTATATGTTATTATGTAATGATAGAAAAGATTATACTATATTTAGAAGAACTGGAATAGGATCTGAAGATAGTATAGGATGTTGTTTAATAGATATATTACTTAATGAATGCTTGCCTAATCGTGGTAATACAAAATCTATAGAATTAACAGAAAATAAAGATGCTATTGAAATATGGATTTCAATTGATGGAGAAAGTTATTGTTATTATTTCTTCCCATATGATACAGCAATTATAGAATGCTAAGGAGGTGCAAAATGAAAATTATAGTAAATTTAAAAGGCTTTACTTTAGCATATCAAGTCATGTTTATAGATGATCAAGAACATGTTACTATTACAAAATCTACTTTAAAAAATATTCCTGAGGTAGTAAGTGAATTGGCAAATAAATATAATTGTAATAATGTTTTAATTTATGGAAATAAAACATTTGCAAAAAATATTGGTGATAATATAAAAAATACTTTTTCTGCTAAATTTAGAGAAAAAGAAATGTTAAATGTAGAAATATATACAAAATAATAAAAGTATATATTTCTACTTTTTTTTATTTGTTTGAAAATATTAAAAAAATATATTATAATATAATTAAATAAAGGAGGAAATATAATAATGAGATATTTAATTGAAGTTACAGAAAATTATAGAGTAGATAATGAAGCAGAAGCAAAAACTTTAATTGAAGAAGCTAAAGCTGGAAATAATTATATTGTTAAAAAATACTCTTCTCAATATAAAGAAAGAAAACAAAAGGGAGAAGTTGTAGATGCTTGGTATAAAGTTGTTTTAGTAAAAAGTTTTACAAGTGAAAAAGAACCTGATGCTCAAATTGAAATAGAATATAAAGAAGGAAGTGCTTTTTAATTATGTTTGGAATAGATATATTAGGAAGATATGAAACTAAATTTATTAAATATAAAAAATTAAATGAATTAGCAATAGAACCAACTAGAGGAAGTGCTACAGCAGCTGGCTACGATCTTTATGCTGCGATTAGCGATCCTGTAAAGATTCCCGCACATTCAACAGTAAAGATAGGAACAGGATTAGCTTTTGCATTACCTAATAACACTTTCGCAGCAATATTTGCTAGAAGCGGATTAGCTACTAAAGAAGGATTAAGACCAGCAAATTGTGTTGGAGTATGTGATAGTGATTATCGTGGAGAATATATAGTAGCATTACATAACGATACAGATAGTGAAAAATTTATTAATCCAGGTGAAAGGATTGCTCAAATGATTTTAATACCATATATTCCAATGATATTTGAAGAAGTAGAAGAACTTTCAGATACTAATCGTGGTAATGGAGGATTTGGAAGCACAGGAAAATAATATATAAGAAAGGGGTTTTATTATGTTATTAAATATTTTATGTTTTTTAGGTGGTACTATTACAGGTGCTATTCTTATGGCAGCAATTGCCGCAGGTAAAGAAAGATAAAAAAAGAAAGGGAAAATTTTTATGGATTTAATTTTATTATTTAGTATTATAGGAGGAATACTTTTATTAATTATATTGTTAACATCAAGTTATGTTAAATGCCCTCCTGATATGGTATTTATTATTTCAGGTTTAAGAAAAAAACCTAGAGTTATTATTGGAAAAGCTACTCTTAGAATTCCATTCTTTGAAAGAGTAGATAAATTAACCTTAGAGTTAATACAAATTGATGTTCAAGCTCATAATGTTCCAACATCTGATTTTATTAATGTAGATGTTGATGCTGTTGCAAATGTAAGAATTCCAAATAATCCAGATTTAATTCAAGTTGCAGCAAGACATTTTTTAAATCAAACTTCTAAATATATTGCAGATAATGTACAACAAGTACTTGAAGGAAATATGCGTGAAATTATAGGACAAATGAATTTAGTTGCTCTTGTAAATGATAAACAATTATTTTCTCAAAAGATACAAGAAAATGCAAGTGATGATATAAAAAATATAGGATTGGAAATTGTTAATTTAAATGTTCAAAGTTGTACTGATGATAATCAAGCTATTGAAAATTTAGGAATTGATAATTTAGTTAAGATACAAAAGGCAGCTAAAATTGCAAAAGCTCAAGCTGAAAAAGAAATTAAAGTTGCGGAAGCAGCCGCTGACGAAGAAGGAGCTCGAGCTCGTGCAGAAGCAGATGCTAAAATAGCTGAACAACAAAAAAATTTACAACTTAAAAAAGCAGAATATAAAATCGAACAAGATAAAAAGAAAGCTGATGCAGATGCCGCATATGAAATACAAAAGGCAGTTCAACAAAAAACAATTAATGAAAATAATGTAGAAGCAGAAGTTGCTAAAACTGAAAAGTTAACCGCTTTAAAACAAAAAGAAGTTGCTTTAAAAGAACAAACTTTGGAAGCAGAAATTAAAAAGCAAGCTGATGCTGAAAGATATGCTGCGGAAATTCAAGCTGAAGTTGATAAAACTCGTGCTATTAAAGCCGCTGAAGCTGAAGCTCAAGCAAGAATAGCTCGTGCTGAAGCTGAAAAAGAAGCTAATGTAAAAGAGGCAGAAGGTATTCGTGCAAAATTACAAGCTGAAGCTGATGGTAAAAAAGCCATATTACTTGCTGAAGCAGAAGGTGTTCGTGCCAAAGCATTAGCTGAAGCTGAAGGTATTGAAAAGAAAGCAGAAGCTCAAAAGAAAATGGGTGAAGCATCTATCGTTGAAATGATTATGAATGCATTACCACAAGTAGCTAAAGAAGTATCTGCTCCATTAGCAAATGTAGATAATATTACAATGTATGGCGACCAATCAACTAAACTTATTGAAAATAATACTCAAAAAATAGATCAAGTATTAAAAGTGGCTCAAGATAGTTTAGGACTTGACCTTAAGAGTCTTATAGCAGGGTTTGCCGCAAACAAAATATTAGACAATAAAAAACCTGGAGACTTAGACAAATAATCTAAGTCTTTTTTGATGAAATAAAAAATCTTTATTATACTATAATTAGGGACTGAATAAAATAATAAAAATAATCAAATTTTTATAATATAATAGAATATAAAAAGGAGAATATATTATGAATACTTACCCTATTGATATCGTTGTAACTTTTTTAGATAATTCGGATAAAAACTGACAAAAAGAATTTTACAAATATAAAAAAGAAGAAATAAAAAACAGAATTACTCAAGCAGAAAATTCTCAAGCATTTGGAAAAGATAGATTTCGTGAATGAGATGTGTTCAAATATTGGTTTAGAGGAGTTGAAAAGAATTGTTCATGAGTAAACAAGATATTTTTAATAGTTCAAAGTGAAACACAAATTCCTAAATGATTAAATAAAAATCATCCAAAATTAAGAATTGTTTATCATGAAGAATATATTCCTAAAGAATTATTACCTACTTTTAATGATAGACCTATTGAATTTTATACTTGTTTTATTAAAGATTTATCTAAAAATTATATTAGAAGTAACGATGATTGTTATTTTTTAAATCCAATTCCTGAAGATATGTTTTTTAAAAATGATAGACCAGTATTACCAGATAATCAAAGACCATTTGAATTTTTTGAGGCTAAAGGTTCAGGTGCAACATTTTGAGGAGCATTAAATAATAATTTAGAATTAGAAAAAGAATATTTAAATGGAAAAAATTATACTTATGGTATAGCTCATTTACAAATGGCATGTGATAAAAATTTTGAATTAAAAATAATTAATAATCATAAAGAAAAATTTTTATCTGCTTTATCTTATAGTCGTTTTAGAAGTGAAAAACATTATACAATTTATTTATTTGATGATTTAGAAAGAATATGTGAAAACGCAATTTTAGATAAAAACATTTTTAATACAAGTTGTTATTGTTATTTAAATAAAAATTTAAATTTTGAAGATATAAAAAATAAATTATGTGTTTGCTTAAATGATACAGATAAAGCAAATTCAGATTATTCTTTAATTAAAAAAAATATGCAAAAATTTTTTGAAGATAAATTTCCTAATAAATCTTCTTTTGAAATTTAATAAAGGAGGCTATATGAAAATATTAGTATTAAGCTGTGATAAAAATGAAGATACTTTTAAAGCATTTCATCATTGTATGGAAAAATATTATCCAAATCATCCTGAAGTAATATATGCAACAGAAACATTAAAAAATCCATATTATAAAACAATAAGTAAAAATTATCCTTTAAATTTATGAACTAAAAGAATAAGAGAAACTTTAAAAGAAATTGATGATGATAAAATATTATTAATGATAGATGATTGTTTTATTAGAGAACCTGTTGATACAAAAAGAATTCAATATGCAATAGATAATTTAAAAGGAAATATTGCAATGTTTAATTTTGAAAAATCATTTGATAATACCGATGAAGAAACTAATCTAATAGATTTTAAAAAAAGAAAACATGGATCTTCTTATGAAGTTAGTTTGTTATGTGGATTATGACAAAAAGATAAATTAATAAAAGTTATTTCTACTGATAGTGATCCATGATCAATAGAATATGGTCAAAAAAATTATAATTTTGATTATTATATTAATAGTGGTGATTATATTATTGATTGAGGATATAAAACTTGGAAACCAGCAGGTATTTTTAAAGGTTTATGATGTAAAGAAGTGGTGCCATTTTTTGAAAAGGAGGGTATCAAGATTGATTATGACAAACGAGGATTTTCTAATTAGTATTATAACTCCTTATTATAATACATTAACACAAACAAAAAAATTAGCAAAAATATTAGAACCACAACTTACAGAAGAAATAGAATGAATAATTATAGATGATGGATGTCATGAAAAAAAATTAGATAATATAAAAGCAAAAGTTATTCATCTCGAAAATAATAGCGGCGGAGGTAGTGTCCCTAGAAATGTCGGTTTAGATAATGCTAAAGGAAAATATATATTATTTATAGATAGTGATGATATGATCAAAACTAATTATATAGAAACTATAATAGATAAAATTAATCAAGAAGATTTTGATTATTGTTACTTTGGTTGAGAATCACATACATTTTCTATTATAATAACAGATGAACCTCCAGAATGAAATTGTTGTATATGAGATTGTATTTATAAAAAAGAATTAATTGGAAATGTTAGATTTGATCCAAAATTACGAGTAGGGGAAGACTTAGATTTTAATAAAAAAGTTAGAAAAGGTAAAAAAGCTCATATTCATAAAATTTTATATTATTATAATGATACTCCTAACTCCTTAACAAAACGAGGTGACAAATAATGCATTTTACTAATATTTATTATTTTTATTATCTTAATGTTATAGGTGGAACAGAAACTTTTTTATATCAATTAGCAAAAAAATATAAAGATTATGATTTAACTATTATATATCGTTATGCAGATGCTAAACAAGTTGAAAGATTAAAAAAATATGTTCGATGTATAAAATTTACAGGGCAACAAATTGAATGCGATAGAGCGTTTTTTAATTATGGTGCAGATATTATAGGAAATGTTCATGCTAAAGATTATTATTTAGTTGTTCATGCAGATTATGAAGCAGTTGCAAAAACAAATCCTAATTTTATGGCAAGTTTTTCTCCAAAAATAAATCATTTTATTGGAGTTAGTGATTTAGCTTGCAAAGCGTTTACAAAAGTAACTGGAAAATTATGTGAAAAAAGTTATAATCCAATTGAAATAGAAAAACCTAAAAAAGTATTAAATCTTATTAGTGCAACAAGATTATCAAAAGAAAAGGGTAAACATAGAATGGAACAACTTGCGGCCGCACTTGATAAAGAAGGAATACCTTATATATGAACAATATTTACAACAGATACTAATGCTATTGATAATCCTAATATAGTATATATGAAACCTAGATTAGATATTACTAATTTTATTGCTAATGCAGATTATCTTGTACAATTATCAGATAATGAAGGATATTGTTATTCGGTTGTAGAAGCATTGGGTATGGGAACTCCAGTAATAGTAACTCATTGTCCTGTATTTGATGAAATAGGTTTAAAAAATAAAGAAAATTGTTTCTTATTAGATTTTGATATGAAAAATATTCCTATTAAAGAAATTTATGAAAGTGAATTAAAATTTACTTATACGCCTCTTCCAGATAGTTGAGATAAATTTATTATAAAAAACCCTTCAACATATAAAGAAGAAATTAATACAATATATACGGTTCAAGCATTAAAAACTTATGAAGAAAATCATATTGAAGATGGACAATTACATATGATTCCAAATCCTGGATTTAAATGAGATGTTGATTGTGAACGTATGAGAGTATTGACTGGAGATAATGATAGGCATTTAAAATTCGTAAAAGTAGTTAGTGAAAGAAAAAAAGACTAACTTCTTTTTTTTATATAAAAATTGCGTTTTAAAAAATTTTTAAGTATACTGTAGTTAAGAAATATAGGAGTTGATTAATATGATATTATTATCATTAGATTTAAGTACAAAAAGTTCAGGTTGGGCAATATTTAAAGATGGTTTATTAATGGATTCTGGATGTATTACCTCTTCATCTACAGATTTGTTAAAAAGAATTAATGTAATGATAAATGGATTAAAAACAATAGTAGAACAATATCAACCTAATAGAATAATTGCGGAAGAAGTAAGACCTGAAAATGGAATGCAAAATCTTAAAACTCATCGTGCTCTTATGTGATTACAAGGTGGCATTGCTTTAATGATTTATGCTTATAATAAAAATTTAGAATTAGAATTAATATATCCTAGTTCTTGAAGGGCGGCAATTGGTATTAAAACTGGGCGCGGAATTAAAAGAACTACATTAAAAGAAAAAGATATACAATTTGTAAAAGAAAATTATAATCTTGATGTTAATGATGATGAAGCTGATGCAATTTGTATAGGATATGCAAATTGTCATGATATAGAAACTGAAATTAATTGAGAATAAAAAATTTTACACTTTATGATACTTTTATCATAAAGTTATTTTTTTTTATATTTCCTGCCAAATTTTAAGCATAAAAAAATAGCACAGATATAAAAATCTGTGCTTTTTTATTTTTATAATTTTGTTTGTACTTGTATTGCCGCAATATTCATAGTTCCACTTATAGTTAAAGGTATTGAAATAGATTTTATCATAAAATCTCCATGAATATCTGCATCTATAGATTGAACTGTAATTCTAGTATTAGGTTCAAGATGGTAAATTGGAATAACTGATAAACTAATACTACTATTATAATCAGTATAATCTCATAATAATTCTTTAATTCTATTAAAACAACTATTATTTAATCCACCAATTATTAACATATTATATAAATTTTCACTCATTAAATAATAATCTTGTCCTCTTTTTTCACATTCTTCAATCTTAGATTGAGTATCTGATTGATTATTTTCTATAATTACAATATCAGGAATATCAGATTCAAAAATACAATTATATTCATTTCTATTTTCAACAATACTTCTTCTTCCTATATTTGAAACATTAAATTGACTAATTGCCGCCTCGCTATCTATAAAATCTAATCAATAATTTACATCTCAAGGATTTAATTTAACTTCTTGATAAAAATCACCAGTATAAATAACATCTCCTGTTTCGCTATCTATGTAACTATTTGCTTGTAAATTATATAATTTTGGTCATTCTGCAGCAAGTTCAGCATAATAATAATTATTTGCTAAACCTAATGGTTCAGAAGAAACTCCATCTAAATATAATTCACTTCTTCAATCTGTTGTTTTTACTTTTACTAATCTAGCTCCTTCATATTCTATATATTCAGGTTGAGATAATAAATAATTAGTTTTATTAGTTTCATAAGTTCTTTCTAAATTATTTAAAACTTCATTATAATTATTAATTAATTCTTGTTTATCGCTAATTTGATTTTCTAAATCATTATATGTATTATCATAATCTATAAGAGCTTCATTTAACGGTATTAATGATTCTTCAGTTTCAAGTTTTTCATCAGTTCAATTTATAATATTATTATTATTTTGAATTATTTTATTATTAGCTCTATTATTTTCTTCTTGTAATTTTTCAATATCAGAATTTAAACTATCTATTTCAGATTGAATTTGGGCTCTTCTAACTGGATCTGTTTCATGTTCTAATTCATCTTCTAATATTGCAATTTGATTTAATTTTTGAGTAATTAAATTAGAATTAGCATTTATTAATTCTTGTAATTCTACATTTTCTTCAGTAGCAGTATTTATTTGTGAAGTTAATAAATCTATTTGTTTATTTAATTGATTTCTAGGAATAATTCATTTAATATATTGATTATATAAATCAGTTTCTTGCTCTTTTAAATTATTTATTTGTATATTTATATTATCAATAATATCTAAATATCCCTGTTTTTCAATATCATATTCATTTTTTAAAATATTTAATTGATTAACTACAGTTTGATAATGAGCAGAACCAGGATTTAAACTTCATATATATTGTTTATTAGTACTTGTACTAATGTAAATAATATCATATTGACCAATATCAGGAAAATCATTTATATTATCATATTCTTCATAATAATATCCTTCAGGAGAAACATACATTTGTTTTTCCGCATCTCATTTATATATGATTCCTGTATTTTCGCTCATATAAAATAATTCTTCTACTCCAGGATAAGGAAATCTAGTTATATTACTATATTTAATTGGGCATTTAGCTTTTCTTAATCCATCAATAGGATCTATATAAAAAAATACTTCATATATATTTCCAATTTGAGGCTTTTTATCAATAACTAAATGATATCTTATAGGAATTTTTATATTATTTGTATCTTCTTTTATACCTCATACAACATAATCATTTTTTATTCTATTATATTGAGGGCTATTTGAATAATTTGTTATTAATTTACCATCTAAAAAACTATATACTGATTTGCCTTTGGCAATATCAATTATATAATCATCATTTTTCATTTTATTTAATTCTACAGTAGCTTGAGTAGTATTAAGATAATCTTTTATTTCTTGTCATATAAAATTACCTCATATGTCATAATAATATTCATAGTTACCTAATAAATTTTTTATTTTATCCAAGACAGTACAAACACTATCTCCAGCATTTGCAGTTAATTCAGATGGATAAATAAAATCTTCTAAAATAAAACCAACATTCATTCCATAAGAAAGTTCTTGAATTATTCCTCCAAATTGAATAGCTTCAACTTCATTCGTTGTATATAAATGACTATTATCTTTAGTTGCTAAATATAAAGGATTCTCTGCTGTTCATTTCATAACTGTTTTTATTTTATCATCTACATCATGAACAATAATTCTAGCTAAATTTTCATTTCCAAAATGATTAACTATTTCTTTAATAATTTGAGATATTAAAGGTTTTTTTAATATAATTTGACCAGTTGAATCTTCAATAGTATCATAAGTATCTAGTTGAACTGCGGAAGTAATGGTTCCACCGCATTCGCCATTTAATAAACACATTTTATCTTTTAATTGAGCAGATAAAGTAGTTGCTTGCCCAACTCCAAAAGATACACTACAAGATGTAAAAATAAATAACCCTTGTGGATATCATAAAATAGGATAATCTGAATATTGATTAGTTTTATTTTCTATTCCTATTTCTAAATATACTTTTTTATTAATAGAAATTAAATTTTTTGTATCTGTAATTTTCCCTGTTGAAATATCTTTTACTGTCATATTTAAACTACATGTTCTACGAATTGCGGAGTCACCGTTTAGAGAAACGGTTCCTCCAGTTGCAATTCCTTGGATTTCTTCTAATGGATTTTCATCTCAATCAAGTAAAGTTAATTTTACATATTGATTTTGTAATTTTTCAGTGTCTGCTAAATATAAAAATTTTTCATCTTGTAAATAAGGATAACTTTTTTTCATATGCTATTCCTCCATAATAGGAACAGAAATTTTTTCATATTCATCTGTATTATTATTCCAAATATATAAATCATTTACTTCGTCAGTATATAATCTTCTTGAAACTCCAGTTAAACCATCTGTACTTGGATCAACATAATTCCAAATTGGAGCAGAAATTAAAATATATTGATTAGTATTTACATCTCAAATATATATTTCTTTTTTATAAATATATAATACATTTTTTCTTCCTTCTTCAGGAAATTGACTATTATCATCAATAAATACAATTCTTTTGATAGGTGTTAATGTATTTGGCTCATCTCCGCCAGAACTAATAACAGTACTATTATCATAAACTGTTATTACTTTATATTTATCAAAATTATTTAAATTACATTCATCAATTTCATAAGCATTACTTGAAAAACTCCATAGTCTACGACCTAAAGTTTGATTAGGTTGAAATTGAACATCCATAAGTTTTATTAAAAAATTTCCTTCTGTTGGACTACGAAATAATTTAACATCATCAGCATATAAGAAATCTAAAATTTTATCTCTAAAGAATTTTTCTCAAATTACATCTCTTCAACGAGGAATTTCATTATCTTCATTATATTGATTATATTGAGGTAAATAATCTCCAAAAACTTCTTGTTTAGAAGTAAATGTTCCACTTGCATCCATTGCAGATGAAATAAATCCCCCTAAAGGAAATTGAACATAATTAATATATCCATTTCTTTTAATAAAAGGATATTTACTTCCTATTGTATCTGTACGAACCTCACTAATAGTTCTTTTAAATGAAGATAAAGATGGATTAAATTCTAATTTTAATTGTCTATCTCCACTTGTTAAAAATATATGTTCAAAATTTAATAATAAAGGTTCTTCTATCATAACCATTTGAGTACGAGTTTGATTACTACTCATTCCTTGTACTCCATATCTATACCATATACCATTCTCAACAGTATAATCATATCAATCTAAATTTATTATTCCAGCTTGATCAAAATTAGTAATATACATATCATCTCATATTGTATAATTATTTTTATTACAAGCTCTTCTTATAATTAATTTACCAGTATATGTTTGAGAACTTGCTGATGTTTTCTCAATATGAATTTTTACTCTTCCATTTTCTTCATCTTTTTCTGCGGCTATTGAAAAATCAAAACCTTCAGATGGAGCTGGAATGACATTAAAATCATAACTAATTGTTTCTTGATATAAATTTTGAGTTGTATAAGTTATATCAAAATGATAAAATTCTCCAACAGTAAATCAATATTGAATATTATAATAAAAATTGTTTACATCTGAAAATTGATTTGCAAAAATTTCTCCACTATCAGTTAATAAATTATTACTATTATCATAAGATTTTATTCTAAAACTTCTTAATGTTTCAGTTTCATTTTCATCTGCAAATCTTAATTCACCAAGAATTAATGTATTAATAACTGAATCATAAATTTCAGTAGCAGACCCTGGATCAAAATCTTGAATAACTAAATCTGGAACTGAAATCCCTCTAATTAAACATACTGTTGACCATTCACTAAAATTATATAAATTTTTAGTTAATCATCCATCAATAGCTTGAACAGCATCTTTATCACTTAAATCAATACCTGGATCATCTGCATTACTACTTGTAAATCTAATTTGTACTTTGTAATATTGATCTATGATAAAATTACAATCTTTTAAATCTTCAGGTCTAATTTCAATAAAATATTTATCATCACTAACTCTATGCTCATCTAATTGAATATTTTGTAACATTATTTCACATGGATATTTATCAGGATGTAAAACTGTTTTATTTGTTAATTGACTTCTGACAGTAATTTGTGCATTCTGAATTTGAGATAAAGAATTATAAGGAGATAAAGCAAAATATATTCTACAAATAAATTTATTATCAGTAGTATCAACAGTATTAAACTCTGCAGATTTAGAAATAACAACAGCTGAAGGTTCTTCTGCAAAGAAAATTTCTTCAGTTTTAGTTTTTTTAGAACTTCCTTGTAATAATTCTTCTAAATAACCTCGATATTCTATTTTTAATAATCTTTCTTGTTCAATTTCTTCTGGAGTAATACCACCTGCACGTAAAGCAGCTAATTTTGCTTCATATTCTTCTCAAAGTTCTTCTACACCATCTATTTCTGAATTTGTAATATATTCATCAACAGCATTCTCATATGCATCTTCTGCGGCATATGATGTTATTGTATATTGTTTAGTAATTTTAGTTACATTTTCCGAATTATCTTTAACTAAAAATGCTGGCATATATGTTTCTATTAAAGGTGGGTATAAATTAGTAGTTACTGCCATATAAACATCTCCTTTTATCTCGCGGCGGCCGGTGTTAGAATATTCACCAAGACTCATCAAATGATGAACCTGATTTCCGCATTATCTATTATTATCTTCTTCTTTTATTTTTTAGCTTCATAAGATGTAACTTCTATTGTTTTCTTAGGTAAAGCTCTTATTTCTCTCATTAAATCTTCTACAAAGCTATTTCCGCCTTCATCTTTATAATGAGAATATCTTTTCTCTATACAATCTAAATTATAATCATCTATAAATCCTAATTTATAACAAAAATAATGATGTTCTCTTGTTATATAAGCTTTAATATCATCTTTATCAGAAGCAACTAATAAATCAATTGTATCATCAATTTGAGTTATTTTATCTAATATTTTATCTACAGTTTCTTTTAATTCATTAATATCTTGTTTTAAAGTTTCTTCTTCTTTTTTCTTACCCATTTTTTCCATAATTTTTCCTTTTGCTCAATCTATTCATGTAATAACCCCTTTTATTGCAACTGCTAATAAGATAATAAATATAATGATTTCTTGTATACTATAAGTTTCTAATAGTTGTTTCATAATTTATCATCTCCATTTTTCTAATTTATATTAAAAATAATTAATGTAAATGATTTATTTTAGTCCAAATAAAAAAGATATATTAATTATTATCTTTTTTATTATAATAATCTTTAGCACATACTCCACATTCTATATTTTTATTTTTTATTTCTTCAGGAATTTTTGCTTGTATTGAATAAATATCATCTTCATTATATTCTAATTCTGATAACATATCCATAAATTGGACTATATTTGGCTGTGCCATAAATATTTGTGCTGAAGTTGACATTTCTCCACATCAAATTTTAAAATTTTCATTAAAACTATTGATAAATTGTTCAGTATGATAATCTAAATTATATTGTTTTCAAGTATAATAATAAAATTTTTTAATATATTCTAAATTTTGTTCTTGAAACATTTCAGAATTTGCACCTACATCACAATAAGTAAAATATAGAAATATAATTGCTCCAATAATTTCTTCTATAATAACTTCTTTTTTTATATTATGATTTCTAGCTCATTCAAAAGTTTCAATCATCCCATCTACAAATCCACATACACTTTGATCATATGTATATTGTCCATGATTAATTCTTGTAATAGAATTAGAACGAACATGTCATAAATAAGTAAATGCATCCATAAAAGGAATTGTTTTATTTTCATTCATATAATAAATTAATATTTTTCTATTAAAACAAGTATCTTCATTAGCCCTTAAATCTGTAAAAGTAATCTTATTATCTATTAAAAATTGTCTACGATAAATTTTGCCAAAAACTCAGACAGTATCCCCATAATGAGGTATATAATTATCATCATGTTCTTCTATAAAACCACTAAATAAGACATTTTCTTTAGATATTTCAATTTGTTTATAAAATTCTTTAAAAGTAAATCCTCCCATATAACTATCATCTGCATCTGCAAACATTATATAGGGGCAAGAAGTATGCTCAATTCCATATCTTCTAGCATAACCTGGTCCATGATTTTCAGGAAGACGTCTAACATTTATATCTAATTTTTCTTTAAATAATTTTGCAATAGATTTATAATCTCCTTCAGGACAATGATCATCTACTATTGTTACTTTTACCAATTCAGAACCATCTTGCATAGCAATAGAACATAAAGTTTTAAAAATAGATTTATGAGCTTTATAAGCAGGAATAATTACATCAATTTGTTTTTCCATATTATCATATTCCTTTCTTTTAAATATTATACTATATTTTTTTCTTTTTGTCCATAAAAAAAGAACATGCGGCGATCGGTTAGTCGCTCTTCCGCATGTTTTAAAAATTATCTTGGTATCATTGAAAAATAATAATAAACTTTATCTTCTTTTGCATCTTCATCTTTTATAAAATCTTTACTATATCTTGCATACATTTCAATATTATCTTTAAAAATATCATTATAATCATTATAGGCGCTATTCATCACAATTCAAAAATCAACAGGTCTAATATCATCAAAACCATAACTAGTTCTTACACTTTCTGTATCTGGTAATCCTCATTTCATACCAAATGGTTTCATATTTTCAATTAAATATTTTGCTTTTTCTTCATTTAGAACTCTACCTTCTGCTATTTCATATAATTTTCTTTCAGTTTCTTCTAAATCTTCATCCATATGTTTTAAAATTTCACACATTCAATGAGATAAATCATTTTTTTTATCTACATTATCTGAAGATAAAATTTTATCAATATAATATTTAATTTCCATTTTTATTCCCTTCCACCTTTCTTAAAATTTCATTTAATATTTTATTTTGATATTCTAATTTATTTTCCATATCAAAAATAATAATATCAAGTTTTTTACTTTGAGATTCATTCTCTTCATAAGAATGAAGAGAAATATATGACAATAGTACAGTTAATAAGTCTAAGGCATCTATGTCTCTATTTATCATATTAAATACTTCCTATTGTATCAGATGAAACACTTTTTGGACATATACAATTTTGAATAACAAATTGACCATTTTCATAATTGTCATTATCATTACCATATATAATTGTATATCTTATTCTTGTATCTAATTGATTAGCATATACTGTATTTCCAGCTTTACATAAAACAGGAATATCTCCTATATTTGTTCTAATAAATACTGGCAAATTTGCGGTTGCAGCAGCATTTGAACAGATTACTAATCCATAAGTAGAAGTATTAATTAAATTTTTTATTGCTCTATTTGGCACTAAAACAACAGTAGTTTGAGTTGTTTCTGCGGTAGAACAATACATTGTATTACAATTACAGCTCATTTCAATTCTCCTTTCCTAATAAAAAAAATGCGGAAGCAATTTGACCCGCTTCCGCATTATCTCAACTTGCAAAGCAAGGAATTATTAACTACTAATAAAGTGAATTACATCCGCAATTAGTATAGCAAGGTGGATTTAATACATATCTACCTTGTAAATTTAAGATTGAATCTGTTGAGTTTTGAATTGCGGCTGTTAAAGCAGCTGTTTGATTTGCATTAGATAAAGCATCTCTTGTAGTTTGAAGTTTATCACTTAATTCTCTAATGTAATTATCTTGAATCATTGATCTTGTAGCAGCATTTTCGCTTACAACTAAATTTCCAATTGCGGCAATACTATTACCAATTTGTTGAGAAATATCTTTCATAGTTGATAAGCTATTATAGCTTGCATTTAAGACTGTATCAGTAATTCCACATTGACCTTGAGCTAAACCTCTAATGGCATTATCTTGACTTTGGAAATATAATGAATTTTGTAAGTCACTTTGTCCTAAAGCAGTAGCTCCAGCATTATTTCCCCAGAATCCACCATTTCCACCAAATAATAAGATGAATATGATAATTAATGAGAAGATTCCCATAGAACCACCAAATAATCCACCATCATTAGATCTTGTTAATGCTAATACATCAGCAGCTGACATTCCAGTTGTGTCGTTCATAAATTTCCTCCCTTTCCATAAAAATAAAATATTATATATAATAAAAAATTAGTAAAATACTAACTTTTATTACCATTCATTAAATTAAGCATCCAAGCTAATTGTTCTTTTGAAATTCCTTTTTGATTACATAAATTTGCAATAGCTTCCGCCTTTTGTTGATCTGGTTGACCATTTAATTGATTAAAAATTTGTTGTTGTTGTGGATTTAACAGGCTTAACAATGCTTGTTGTGGTTGTTTTGACATCATTACTTGAGATAATAGACTCTGAATGTTTATCATTTATCTTCTCCTCCAATTCTAAAATTTTATTTTCTAATTCTTCTATTTTTAAATCTTTTTCATCTTTAGGAATTATAATATCATAAGATTTAGAAATAGTTCCATCTACCTCTTTTAAACATATTTTAGTTCTAGGTTCATCTATAAATAATGTTTTTTTAGTAATAAGAATATTTGAAATATCATCATCTTTATTTAAAAACTTGACATCTATATCTGATCCAGTTCCAGATGTAGTAGTATTAATAATATTTTGAACTGGAGCCTGTGGATTCATAAGACCTTGAGAATATTGAGCTATCATATTTTCAATATTATCTTTATAACGATAAAGTTGATTCATCATTCCCGCATTATTATAATTATATGCCATAATTTTCTCTCCCTTTCTAAAACACAAAAAAACCATGCAATAAGGAAATGAATTTAATCCTTATTGCATGGTAATATATACTTAATCCTGCATTTAAATTTCTTTTCAATCCATTTCCCTTTATAAATTCATATAGAAAAAATATTATTTCTTTTTTCTACATTATTATTTTATTTTTAGCTTATATAAATTATAAACTTTGTCCCAATTTTTATAAAATTAGCTTATTTTTTCTATTGTAAAATTACCTAATCATAATGTAGTAGTTATCCCATCTGCAGCTAAACCATAATTATAATTTATATATGTTACATCACCAACAGCGGTAAAATTAAATGTTAATCTTTGAGTTTGAACATTTGATAAAGGAGATAAAAGAATTTCATTTATAACATTTGAATTAACTCTTTCATCACTATCAGTAGGTAATGATCTTAAAGCTTGACATGAAATACCAGTATATCCACTTAAAGGTGTATATCCATTTGGATTAAAATAATCAAATGTAACTCTATAAGTAGAACCACTTTCAGTTGCAAAAGGATAATATAATTCTTCGCAACCGCTTGATCCAACACATGATACTCTATTTAATTCAAGTTCATTATCATAAGTAATATTTCATCTTGAACTATAATCTGATTCTTTTCAATATTTTCAATAGCAGAAATTATCATATTTGTCTATTTTAGCTTTTGTCCAATTACCACTATTTTTAATATAACATTGTTTAGCATCTACTCAATTTCCATTAATTTTAATTTTTGGAATTCCTCTTAATCATTTTGATTGAGATTCAACAATAGATCCAGCAGTAAAAGTACCTGTTCCAGCATTAGTAAAAAATGTATTTGAAACTAAATCATATAATCCAACTACATTATCACTATTTCTTTCCGCAGGCACATAATCTCTTAATAAATTACCTTCAAAATCATATAATTTTAAATAATATAATTTTAATCCTGGCGCAAGTTGAGTTGCGGAACCAACAGAGTTATTTGCAAATATATACATATTATAAGTTTCAGGTTCGTATTCACCTCTAGGAACATTATAATTATAATTAGTTCCATTAATTTTAATTTTTTCTTTAAGAATATTAAAATCAATTTCATAATCAGTATTAATTGTAAATGAAGCTATTTGTACACTTTTATTTCCTCATTGAGGACGTAATGTTGTTCCTGATTGGATTCTTATTCCACATCCAGGTCAAATATCATCTATTACATATTCTGAAAAACATACTGAATTTCAACTATTTCCAATAGAAGTACAATTAAATTTAGTTATGATTTCTCCAATATTAGATCCAGGAATTTCACTATTAATATATTGAGTTCCTGAATTTTGAATATAACTTAATTGAGTATATCCTGCTGGGAAATTTCTTTTAATTTTTACTATTGGAGATTGAATAGCTGTTGTTGCATTACTTACTTTATAATCAAAAGTATCATAAGCATTTGCTCCTGTATGAGTTGCAATTACCCCATTTGCTAAATAATAAGTAGTATTTTCTTTTAATCCATCATATACAAAAGCATCATCATCTTTATATTGTAATGCTTGGAATGATAAATCATTAAATACTCCTGTTGTAGATCCAGTACCAGCAGTATCATTTGTTAAATAAAAAGTTAAACGATAAAATGGAAAAATACTTTTATCTACATAAAAACATATTTCTTTGTTAGCAGTTGCATCTTTATATATAACTCTATTACTAGTTGGAGATCTATGAGCAGAAACAGATATTGCTCCTCAATAAGTAGAACCTCCAGTTATAGAAAAACTACCTGTTGATATTTTATAAAAAGTTTTATCTTCTAATAAATCACTAATATCTATATAAGTAGAACTTCAAGTTTGTCCTGAAGTATTTTTAACTACCGTTACTTTAGTTGCACTATTAACAGTTACGTCAGATTGAGGATCTCCATTTCTTAAATCTATTTCTGAATTTTTATTTGTTCAAATTCCATAATAATAATTTAAAGTTCTAGAAGGTGTTATAGATGCGGCAATGGAATCTTTTATACTATTTGGAGTAATACGATTAATAATAGGATCTGATACAGTTGGTAAAGGTAAATATGTAGATTGTGTTCATGTAGTAGAAGTGTCACTCATAGAATGAGAATATGAACCATAACTTAAACTTCATGCTTTAACTTTAAAACTGTAATCTGTATCTGGAGATAATCCAGTCCAAGTATAATAAGGGCTGTCATCAACAAATGCTACATAATCTCCTGTAGAATTTGTTCCAAAATAAATATTACTAAATGTTTGACTTTGTCCACTTACATCAATATCAAATCTTAAACATGCATATACCGCATTGCTAGGTGAAGTAAATGATGCAACACGTCTTTCTGAAGTTGCTGCATCTGAAAATGCTGCATGACTTAAATAATTTCAATTTGTGTCATATCAAAATACAAAAGCCTGAGTTTGAACATTTGCATTACTTGGAGTATAACCAAAATAATATAAAGTATTAGGAGCAACAGGAAAACCATATTTTCCAACTATACCTTTTTGAACTTCTGTAACAGATGATGAAGTCATATGATAAGTATTTGTATAACTATCACTATCTATTGAAGTAAAAGTTATACTAGTTCCGCTTATTGTAGCTGAAGCTCCACCTTTAACAGCTACTCCGCAATTTGCTCATCTTTGAAAATTAAATAAATTTCTATTATTTCTTTTTCAAGTTGTTCCACCATCAGAACTAAATAAATATTCTAAAGGAGTTCTATATCCAGTAGCAGTAACTCTTTGTCTAATAGAAGTTGTTGTTACATTATCAAAATAATGATCTGCAATAGTAACCTCACTTAATAAAGTTGAATAAGAAATTGTAGACGATGTAGATGTTCCAACTGAATTAGTAGCAGTAAAATATATTGTATAATCTTGATCTGTTACTAATCCTGTAATTTGTTTTGAAGTAGAAGTTCCTGCACTAACACTAGAATAATTTGAATCAGTTGGTCTCTTATAATAAATAGTATAATTTGTTATAGGAGTCCCTGAATCTGCAGTAGCACTAAAACTAACTGTAATAGTATTATAAGTATGTGCAGTTGCAGAAATTGTTAAATTACTAGGTTTGTTTCCAGTTGTTTTTCCTTGTACTGAACTATAAACATATGGACTTTCATTTCCACTTGCAGAAGAAGTTGTTTTAGCTCTTAAATAAAAAGTATATGTAGTATTAGGAGTTAAACTACTAAATACATTACTACTTTGTCATGAACTATTATCTCTTGAATATTCAACAGTAGGTGTTGTAGTATTTAAATTTAAATATAATTGTGGATTTCCACTATCTGTTGTTTTGTTAAATATATAATTATTTGTTGAACCTCCTGTATTATGAATCTGTAATCAAAATGCTTGATTTCCTGATGGAACTATACCAACATTAAAATTGTCAGTAACATATTTATTTTGAGCATTATCTTTTCATTCCCAATAAGCTCCATTAGATGTATTTAAGAAAAAGTGAACATTTTGATTAATAACTGTAGAACCAAATCCCATATTAACTCAACAGTTATTATATCTACTATAACTATTTGATGAACCACGTCTTCCACGCATATTATTTATAAAAAATGAACCTGTAGTAGGTGCGGCAATAGAACTTGATAAAGTTATTTGAGTTTGTGCATTAGAAGCAGTAAAGGAAGTTACTGAAGGTGCATTTGGTACAAAAGATCAATAAGTCATTAATCTCATCCCAGTACTATTAGTACAAACAATATTAGTAAAAATTGCTGCCATATTATAACTTCCTTTCTATTAAATTAACACATATAAATCTCCGTCTGCTCCAATTGAAGCTGATGGAGTTGTAGATCCAGAATAAATTTCATGAGTGGCTCCTCCACCACCAGATGAAGCAATTGATTGACCTAACCAAACAAAGTTAGTTCCATCATACATGTATATAACAGGCTTATTTGCTGTTCCTATAATATCTAAATTTGCAGTAGTAATTAAAGCTCCATTATATTTAATGCTTTTAGCTCCTTTACTATTAACATTTAAAGTTGGATTTGAAGCACTGTTTGTATTTGTAAAATTAATTACTACAATAGCACCTGTTTGTAAATTTCAATTACTATTTTCAGATACTGTAACTACTTTTGCGGCAGTTGCTGCAGCAGTATCACAAGTTGCATAAGTAATATTTGTATAATCTATTTTTGCTTTATCAGTAGTAGACATTAAACCATGAGTTGATGTAGTTGCATCATTATAAGTTGTATCTGTAAATTTTGCTCCACTAGGAACATTTTCAGCTACTGTTTTTCCATTAACTGTTGCGGCATCACCAGTAATACTTGCAGTTAATTTACCATCTGTTCTGAAATAATAATTTGTTCCATCATAATAAGTTAAATAAGAACCTGCAGGTAATGTATAGTTAGTTGAACTTGAAGCTGTACCATTAATATAAATTGGACAAGCTGTTTTACTATTAACTTTAAATGTTAATGCAGATGCACTAGTATTTGAATTTTTAATAATTACATGTAAATATGAATTATTTAATAAAACATAATCAGTGCAAGATGCTGTTTTAGCAGCAGTATCTGCGGCAGTAGTACAATAAGCTGATGGAATTGTATTTGAATTATCATTTGCATCATATCCGCCACTTATCCAAACCCAATATGTTCCATCATATTGATAAAATAATGTTCTATTAGCATAACCAGTAATCATTGAAGAATTTCCAGTATAAGGTATATTTGTACTATATACTATACTTATATCTCCAGTTTCATTAACATTAAGTGTACATGATGAAGCACTATTAGTATTTGTAAATTTAACACCTATAATATCTCCTGTTTGTAAATTCCAAGTAGGATCTGCAATAGTAACTACTTTAGCTGCGGTTGCCGCTGCAGTGCTACAAGTACCATAAGCAAGTTTTGGAGAACTATTATAAATATTTCCAATAAACTTTGAATCACCAGTAACTATTAAATCTTTTAATTGTGCCATGTCCTTTTTCCTCCTTCTTATATTTCAATAAAATTGTTTGAAACAATTTTATTACCTTCATAAATTTGTGCATTTGGTATCGAATACCCTATTTTTAATTGAGTTTTTATATCATTACTTGTAACATTAATGTTATTTTCATCAAGATACAATTTAATACTATTAAGTTGATTAATTAATTCTTTATCAGTAATAGTTTCATAAATTGGATTTTCTAATACATAATATACTGTTGTGTTATGTGTTAATAATCAATCTTTAAAACCTGTGACATCTATACTAGATAATCTATTTCTTTTTATTTCAAAATATATTGCATCATTAGCAGTACCATATCCTTCATTGCCATCTTGTGAACTTTGGCTATAACTAAAATAATTACAATATTTATTATTACCATATGGCATAATAAAATTTGATAAATTAAAAGATATTGTTGTACTTCCATCACCTGTATTTCTTTGTGTATAATTTTCACTACCATCTAAAACAACCTTACCAATATTTCTCTTAATAAATAAATCTTTTTTATAAGGTTCATATGATGTGGCTATACTTCCTTTTTCAATTTGAATATATGTTGAAAAATTAATAACATTTTGGAATTGCAAATAATAACAATTATTTGGTGTTGTGAATGTATATTTATTTAATGAATTAATTATATTATCTGAACGACTTATCCATACTTTTTCTTTTGTATAATAATATATTCTTGATACTGCACTTGTTAAAACACCACTTATTGTATAAGTAGTATTTGGTTCTACTAATGTATAAGATGTTGTATAATTACCACCTATATTTGCTGTTTCATTTCCACTATCATCTTTTGCATAATCATTTTTTATAGTTTGATTATCTTCATCAAATAAATTTTTTCCATTATTGCTAATTAATTCATCTTGATAACTACCAATACCATATAATTTTATTGGTGTTTTGTATGGTACATAATCTGTTGCGGTAGAACCTTTTTCTAACATTGGATTGTTAACTTCGCAAGTATCTCCAATACCAACAGCTTCACTTGAACTAACATATATACCGATTCTTATTTTTGAATTTGTATTTCCGCTATTAAATGTATATGAACCATTACTATCTATTGTTCCTTGTGCAATATAAGAACTTCACATGGTTCCTACATATATTGTTAAATTATTTTTTGTAACATCTTTTATTTTGTAGTCTCCCATACTAAATGTATAATTTGTATTAGGTTCAGGAATAAAATCTCAAGTTATAGGAAAACTATTTTCATTAGCAGTATTAGATGTAGCAATAACTTTATTTTCACTACCTACAACTGTATATTGAGTACTATATGATGAACTAGCAGTTAAATTATTAATTAAATTTTTTCCTAAATTTAATTTAAAATTTTGTCCTTTATAGGATTCATAAGTCATATCTTCATCATCTATTGTTAATACCATATCAGTAAAATCTATATAATCATTTTGATTTATTGTACCTGCTTCTGTATTTACATATAAATTTAAATACAAATATGTTTGATTTCCACTTAATTCTGGTACTATAAAACTTACAATACCACCACTTGTGCTGCTAGTACTTTTTGAAGTTCTATTACTTCCATCTGCATTACATAATCCTATAATATATCTTCCTCTATTAGAAGAACTTGCAATAAATTTTGCTTTAAATCTAATTGTTTTCCCAACATAATTTGATAAATCCATTATTGTATAAATTAAAAATTGAGTTGTTGCTGATGCTGTACTAGAAGTATATGTTAATCTTTTTCCTGTATCTAATGTAGTATCAGTTATTACAGAATATTGACCTTGTGTTTTTCTTACAATTGATTTATCAAAATAATTTTTTCCACATATATTAATATTTTGTTCTCCTGTAACAATTTTTATATCTTGTGGATAATCTGGATTTGGACTTGCAATTCCACCAACATAAGGTTCATAATCAGTTGCTGGTGAACCTAATTCCAATTGAGGTTTTATTTGTACATTTTCTAATTTTGTTCCATTTGATATTCTTATTGTAAATCTTACATTTTGAGTAGTATCATTAGTAAATGTTGTATTATTATTTAGTAAAGTAAATCTTGTTAAACTACCGGATAAATTTGTTGTTGTATCCTGTAATCTTAAACTTATATAATCATTTGTATTAGTAGATGAAAAATTATTATTTGCACTTAATGAATAAGTTCCTTGTTTTAATTCAAATTGATTAGTTCTTACAACAAAATCTGTTGTACAAGTTCCATTTAATGTTATAGAACCATCTCTATTATTTGTAATAGTTATTCCATTTATTTCTTGAGTTGTTAATGTTGATAAGTTTAATAAATTCTTTCCAGTGTATTGTTGTTGTTCACATTTACCTTTCAATGCTATTAAAGAAGGATTTTCTGATGTATTATTTTTCATATTGAAATTAAAACCTTCTGCAGTTTTAAATTCTTGTATATTTTCATTTTCTCAAATACCATTTTTATAAATACTCATAATTATTCCTCCTCTATAAATTCATATGAATAAGAATTTCCTTTATTATCTATAATAGCAAAAGCCTCATATAATTGTTTTACATCATTTGCAGAAAGTGCTGTGACATAAAAACGTAAATCACTCATATATCCTTGAAATTGTCCAGTATTTTTTCTTCCGCCAATATTTAAAACTTCTTTACTATAAACAGTTCCATTTGTTGAAATTTGTTGATTTTGAATTCCATTTATATATAAAGTTAAAGTTTGTGCCGTACTATTATGAACTAAAGTAAGATATTGTCAAACATTATCAGTTGCATTTCATGTTCCTACATGTGCAGTTCCTGAAGAATCATATATAAAAAATCTATTTTTTTCAAGAGCAACTGTAATAGCATTTGCATTATCTCCTGCATAATAACAAGTTCCATCTGTATGATAAAATCATCCACTAATAGTAAAATCTTTTGAATTAGCTAATACATTTCCGATAGAAACATTTAATAATTGAGATCCTGTAAAAATTGCACTTTTATCATATCTAGGACTTTCATTATTTAAAGTTAAAGTTCCTACACTAGTTGTATTATAACCATTTCCACTTACATCAGTATTAATAAAATCTAAATTATTTAATTTATAATGACATATTAAACCTTTACTTAATTCTTTTATCTCTTTTGTAGATAAAGCCTCATCATAAAGTCTAAAATCATTTAATAAACCTTTAAATTTATACCCATTTGCAATTCATCCTATATACATTTGAGTTTCTGGTATAGAATAAATTTCAGAACAAGCTACAGTTTTTTCTAATATACCATCAATATATAAACGAAGTTTTTCTCCATTAAAAGTTCCACATATATGATGTCATTTACCATCTTTAACACTTGATGTTGAATAAGCTACAGTTCTATGACCTTCTGTATCAGTTCCATCTTGTGTAGTTCAAAATCTAATACGACCATCATCATAAATATCAAAATGATATTGATTATGATAACCTCTTCCACAAAGTCTTCTTCAAGTTTGCGTAGCTGGAACATCTTCATCTTTTATTCAAATACTCATAGTAAAACTTGTTGTATAATTTCCAACACTTGAAGTAGGAGTAGTTAAATAACTATCTCCATCAAAACTATAACACTTTCCTATTTTACCTGTATCACTAACAGTGGCATTAATATTTGCAAACCTAAGATTACTTAAACCTTTATTTTTTAAATCGCCATTAAGAGGCAGCCAAACACGTAAAGCCATATTTGATTACCTCCTAAGCAAAAATAAATTCTATACATTTATCTGTTGAATTATATTGCATTGTTGCAGCAGTTCCACCAACTTGCACTGATTTAGTAGTAAGAACCCCATCAGTAGCATATATTTCATTATCTGAATAAGTTTGTGGATTAGCAGCTTGACTAGTTGCACCAATTAAATAAATTTTACTTGATGTATCTGTTGAGCCAGCAGTATTTTTAGTATTTGTATAACAAGCAGTTGGAATAGTTCCACTTAATTTAGTTGCATCTAAAGTAGAAGCAGCAGTAAGTGGAGTAATTGTTTCACTACCTAAAGTAATAGTGCCATTTTCTAATTTAGCATCTGTAATTCCATAACCACTTATTGTAGTTGGATTAGTTCCCCCAGTAACATGTCCTGTTTCATTAACTGTTACAGAAGTATAAGTTCCAGCTGTAACTCCTGAATTAGCGTGTGATATTGTTCTAGTACCACTTGTTGTAATTGCACTTGTACTATTTACTGCAATAGGTGAAGTAGCTTTTATAACAATACTTGTTACAGTTCCACTTGGTTCATCTCCAGAAGGAATTAATTCCCAAGTATTTGCATTAGAAGTTTTTGTTAAACATATAAAAGTATCTCCAATCTTTGCATTTTGAGATGCATATACTCCAGCAGTAATAACTTTATAAGTATCACCAACATCTGCAGAACCATCAACAGGTAAATCAGTAATAGTTCCATCTGTTCCTAAACTACCTTTAAATACCATTGGTTCTGGTAAATTATCAATAGCAGTTTTAACAAATGAAGTTGTTGCTATTTGATCTGTATTAGTACCAGCATCCGCAGTTGGTGCACTTGGAATACCATTTACAATACTAATAGCTTCTTTATAATTATTACTTACTGTATTACCTAAAGATAATCTAGCATTTGCATCATCTGTAGTTGTAAGAGCTGTAACGCCAGTATCTGCAGTAGTAGAAGCGTAATTTAATTTAAAACCATCTGAAGATCCAGTTACCTCTATAATATTTGTTGAAGCAACAGTCCCACTACCAGCTAAAGTATTTTTTAATACACTAGCTTCAGTAGCATAAGGTACTGTAATTGATTGAGCGCTTCCAGAACTAGGTGTTAATTTAATTTGTTTATTTGTTGTATCTGCCTCTAATAAATAAGTAGTATTATTATCAGGCATTGTAATTTCATGAGATGTTCCACTTGGATCTGTAAAAATTAATTTATGAGTATCAGTTCCATCTTGAATTAAATTATAAGAACTAATTTCAATACGATTTGAATTAGTTTGATCTAAATATAATCTTTTTGTATCTGTTACAAAAATAAGTTGCCCTGCAGTAATAGGTAAAGAAGAAAGATTAGTATTAGTTGTTTGATAAAATTTTACTAATGTTCTGTTTGTTTCAGCCATTTTATTTCCTCCTTCATATTATTGCGGAAGATCTCGATTTAATATTCTTTAAATCGGGATCCAGCGCCTTTATTTACATTAAGCTGAATAAGTTTCCCAAGCTAGGATACTTTCAGCGTAAGCTTTTGCTCCATAGATTGTATTTGCAGTAGCAGTGTCTGAAGCAGTTCCTATTGCTGTACTTAATGCAGCAGCAGCACTACCACTTGCATCATAAGCACTACTTGCAGTATAAGCAGCTGATCCTAAACCATGGACACTAACTTCTGCAGTTGTTCCACCAGTATTAACACTAATTGTACCATTATTAGATCCTTCAGCTACGCTTCTAACTGCGTTATCAGCTAAAGTTCCTTGAGCAGCAGTTGCATAATTTGAAGCTAAACTATCTGCATATTTTTTAGCACCATAAATAGTATTAGCAGTTGCAGCATCACTACTTGAACCAATAACTTCTGATTTAACTGTTGCAGCAGCTCCGCTAGCATCATAAGCTGATGAAGCAGTATAAGCAGCACTACCTAAACCATAAACTGCAACATCTGTACCATCAACTGCAATTGTACCATTAGTAGCACCAGTTGTAATATCTGCAGCTTGTAATGCGCTATCAGCAGCATTAATTGAGCTTTGTAATGAACTAGATAATTTTGCTTTTGTTACATTAGCATCTAAAATTTTTGCAGTTGTAACAGCATCATCAGCTAATTCTGTAGCAGTAACTGATCCAGCTACGATTGAACCACTAATTACATTAGCATTACTAATAGCTAATTGAATTTGACTAGCATTTTGTTCTGCAGTATAAATATCTACTAAATCTTTAGCAGCAATATATAATACATCACTTGAGCTATTAGCGATTTGTAATTTAATATATTTACCAGCATCTGCAGCAGTAGCAGTTCCACCTTGACCTTTGATTTTTTCAGTTACATCTGTTTGTCCATCATATAATTTTCCATCTTCAGAGTTATAAGTGATATCTACAACAGATCCACTTTCAACTACCATATCTTTTGGAATATCAATATTTACATTTAATCCTGTAGCAGATTGAACTACATTATATCTTTTTGAATATGGATCCCCAGTTTGTCCTGAAGTTTCAGTAATTGCTACTGTATAATTAGTTTGACTAGGTACATTAACGTATAATCCTTTTTCTCCTGCTCCAGTTTGTAAACTTAAACTATTTCCTGATTTTTCAGAAATTTGAACTTTAATTTTTTTATTATCTGAAACTACAATTGAATCATCTTTACCTTCAACAGCAGTTAAGAAACTTGATAAATCTTGATCTGTTAAATGTCTTTCTCCTAGATATAATTCATTAGTATCAGTTAATAAATAAAAATAATCTGCATTAACTGTTCCTGCAGTTTTTAATGCAGCATATTCACTAGCTAAAATTTTAATAAATTTAATCATATTTTTTCTTCCTTTCTTTTATTATTAAATTGATTGATTAGAATAATTTTCCCAATCATTTCCGCCTAATCGATAATAACTATCCATTTCTCCATTTCAACGATACATTTTATCATTTTTTACATAGATAACATCTTCAATTCCTATATAAGGTAAATCACCATCTATAAAAATTATATTAGGCTCTTCTTGTCCTGTCATTTGAATCCATTCACCGAAATAACTCCATAAAGTATTAGTACTCATTACATAGTAATATCCTTCAAAAGGAGATTCAATAGCTAATCTAGCTTCTTCATCGGCTACATTTAAAATTGATTGATAAGGTGTTCTCTCATCATTAACATCTAAATATATTGCTCTAGTATCTGAACAGAAAATTAATTGTCCTGCTTTAACTTCTATATATGGAAGTTTATTAGATGTAGTAGCAATAAAATGCATACTTGGTTTAACAGCCATATTTTATTCCTCCTTTTTAAAAAATATCTAATACTAAAGAACCATCAATACTTTCGATTACATCTTGAATGATTTCTTCTTTATCCTCGCCAGTATAGTAATCTACTCCTTTTTGAGGAATGTACATAGGAACTTCTCCTGAATCAATAGTATCACCATTTGACATAGTACATATTAAATGATTATCTTCATTAATATAAACGTCAATTATAGAAATACCATCTTCTGGAGCTGGGAAATCAATCTCTAAAATTTCTCCGCTTTTTGTTTCAATATAAAGTGTAGTCTCTTCAACCCACATTCTTTCAATTCCTGAAGCGGCTGCACCTGCTATTTTTTTACAAAGAGCATATGTAACTATATCCATACTATCTTCCTTTCTTCCTCAAAAATTTTATTGAGCAATTCATTCTTTTTGAGAATTTAGAATATAAACAGCACCAGTTGCAATGATGTAAGCTACACTCCCTGCAACAATATTAGGGAATTTTGTAAGAACTTGATTTAATTCACTTGCGGAATCTAGGAACACTTCCATATAATTATAATCAGTTCTTCCACCTTGTTTAACTATTTGCATATTACACTCCTCCTTCTGAAACTATTTAAAAATTGCCTTTTTTCTATTTTCTTAATTTGACCATAAAAAAAACGCGGAAATAACTCCGCAATCTTTTTTATTTATTATTTTTCTTCATTTTCAGGAACTTTTACTTCCCAAGTAATTTCTTCATTATTAGCTTTTACAGTTAATAATTGACCAATTCCTTCTAAAGCCTTTTTTCCTTGTGCTATTATAGAATTGATTACAATACCTAATACTGCAACTGTACTTAAAGTATTCAAAGTATCACTTGCAATAAGTTGAATTCCATATACATTAGTAATCATATCATTAACAAAAGGTAACATTGTGAAAGCTATAGATAATAAAGCTGAACAAATATAGAATACTATAGCTTTTAAAATTCCTTTAAAGAAAACTTTTCAAGAAAAACTTTCTCCCTTTTTATTAATATTAAATATTACACCACAAACAGTATTAATTGTTACTAAAATTCCTAAAACAACTCCTAACCAACCTACTATTTGTAATGTAGACATTATAGCTTCATACATAAAACTTTACCTCCTATAATTTTTTTAAGGCATCAGCTTGATAAAATCCAGTAGTACCAGTATTATTACCAACTTGATATGGATAAGGTTTACCATTCCAAATTTTTAATATTTGTCTTGTCCAGCCAATACCATAAGCAGTATTACAATCTCCATAACAAGAACCATTACCAGTGCCTATAATTTGAACTTTATCTCCAACTTTTAATTCTTCTGGTTTTGGTGGTACAGGTGTTGGAGTTGGTTCTGGATCTACATAAGGACTAATAGAATCTTCAGCCATCCAACCTAAATCTCCAGTAGTATTATATGGATAAGGATGTCCCCATGCAATTCTAGTAATATTAGTTACTTTATTATGCGCAGTTTTACCAGGATATTTTCCATCTGCGGTTCCATATAATTGACCATTAATAATAACCTTATCCCCTATATTATATTTAGGAGTAGGTTGTGGTTGTGCAGGATAAATAGTTGTCCATTCATCACTTGAAGCTATCCATTGTTCATCTGCAATTCTATACCATATATAACCTGATGCTTCCGCAGTTTCATAATAATTATAATATCCAATATGAGCAAATCCTAAAACTTCTTTATCAGTTCCAGCACCTTTTCTAACTCTTAAATTAGATATTTTTACTTCTATTTGATCTTTATAAATATCTCTATCTACATTTGGAGTAATTGGTGATTCTCCACCATCAACCCATTTTTGTACGTCATCTGGTAAATAAATAAAACATCTAAATGTATAAGCAGATCCTTGTCCCCATCTACCATTTTTATTAGATCTTGTTGTATTTCTAAATGTATAAGAATTATATCCTGATTCAGAAACATAAATCGAACCATCTGCATTAATTCTTTCTACAACAGCAACATGTCCAGCCCCATCTTTACTAGCTAAAGAGCCTTTTTGCCATACTATAATAGCACCAACTTTTGGAGTTGATCCAGTTTTTAACCCAGCTGGGATAGCTCTTTCAGGGAAGTTTTCTGCATTACAATTTAATGTTTTATAAGTACATCCAGTTGTATTTCTTGCTTCGTTAATAATTTCATTAAAACGACCTGAAGCATATCCAACACAGTTTGCTAATACATTAGCTTCTGGATCTTTTGGTTTACCTAAAATACAAGTATTCCATCCACCTGTTCCAGCCTTTATAAAGTTTTTATTATTTTTTGGTTTAGTAGTTCTCATTGAAAACCCACTAGCTCCAATACCTTCTTGCTCTTCTTCATTAACATTTTCTATTGAAATAATATCTTCCATATCATCTTGTTCTTCTTGAGGATCTGTATTAAATAAATATTGTACATCCTCATCATCAATATCATCTCTTAAGAAGGCTTTAGCTACCATATGTTGTACTTCAATAGGAGCCATTTCAACTCTAGCTATTCTTTCTTCTGAAGTTAATTGTGCCATATTAATTTTCCTCCTTTTCTATTATATCTGCGGAAGGAACCGCTTGTTCTTCTTGAACCTCTTCTTTAGATTCTTGAGCGGCCGCCGCATTTTGTTCTCTTTCTAATTGAAGTTGCTGATTATAAAGACTAGTAACTTCATTCATTATATCTTTCATTACATAATATATTACATCAATACTTAAACCCGATTGATTTAATACTTTTGTAATATTTACTCTTAAATCATTTAAAATCATTTTTTACCTTCTTTCTTTTGTATTTTTAAGTATTACAAATTAATCCATGTCTAATCTTATAAGCAGTGCCATTAATATTTATTGATATATCATTAGCAGCTTGATTTCCTTTTACTATTATTTGACCTATATCAGTTCCAAAATTAAAAGTATAAGTATTTAAATAAATACCTGTACCAGCTGTTAAAGTAATACTATTAGTTGTAGTTGCTCTTTGAATAATACGTGTATTTCCATTAATTAAGATTCCTCCATTGTTATCAGATAAATCAGAACGAATTTTAATTTCACCATTACTACCATCAACATTTAAACCAGATACTTGAGGATGTTTAGTGCTAACTCCCATTCTAAAATAATAAGTACTGTTTCCTAAACTTATTCCATCAGTACCAACATATATTCCTTGGGTATTACTTGTCCTAGAATTTTTCTTATTGTATAAAGATGAACCTGTAATAGTAAAACCACCTATTGTACCCATCCTTGAAAAAATAGCTCCATCATGTCCTACTCTAAAAGGGGCACTTGCTGAACTTCCTTGTTCTGCTCCAGCTCAAAATGCTCAATCTGTATGATCTGGTTCTGAACACATACCAACTTGACTTCCATATAATCTTCATTCATCTATTGTATATCCACCAATTTTACCTGATCTAGCTGTTAAAGCTCCTGCTGTAGTTACTTGAAATGGATTTCCTAAAGTAGAATCATAAGCTCCTAAAGCAATTCCATCAGTACCTATATAAAAACCATTATTGGTATTATTAAATGATGATTTACTTCCTGAATAAATTGAACTATTTGAAGTATTATTTGTACCAATATTAATTTTATTAGTTCCATCTCCAAAAGTTCCAGTTTTAGCATTTATTGTTCCAGTAATTTCTGCACTTGAAGCATATAATCCACCATTATGACTAACTTTAAATTTAGCATTTGTTTCTGAAGTACCATTTTTACTATTTGTTTCTCCAGCTCAAAATGCATACTTTGCAGTATCAGAACTCATACCTGTTTTATTATCTACATAAATTCTTGTTGCATCAATAGTTCAACCACCTATTTTACCATTTTCAGCAGTTATTGTTCCTTTTATATTAGCATTTGCAGCAAATAAATTACCAGCAGAATTTACCCCAAAATTATCTCCTGCTTTAAATACTATACTATTATGACTTTCATTACCAATAACAACATTATCTAAACCTGTAGTTCCTAAATATAAATTATTATTTGTAGTATATAAAGCACTATTACTTAATGTCCAGCCACCTATTTGTCCAGCACCAGCATAAATAGTCCCATGTATTAATGCATTATCAGCTTCTAATAAACCATTTTTACTAATTTTAACATAATTATTTGCATGTGTTGAAGTATCTTGAGTACCAATACCAACATTAGTATAAACATATCCATCTGAAGTAGATGTATATGTTGTATACGTTTGTTCTACTCCATTTATATCTTTAAATGTTACAGTATCTGTAATCAAATGTCCATCTGAAGATGTTGTTCTTGTATGTTGTATATCTCCTTGATAAAGAACGCCTAATGCTTCAACTTCATCATCAATAGCATTATTTAATCCATCTACTTTATTTGCTGGAACTGTTACTCCATCAGCCAAAGTTAAACTTGTTGCTGTAATAGCTCCAGAGATATTTGCCTCTGTTGCATTTAAAACTCCATTATTATTTACACTAAATTTATCACTACCAAATTTTATTTCAGGAGTAGTAAAATCAATTAACATACCACTTATTCCAGGTACATAATTACCAGATTGAATTTTTGCTGTGTTATTAGTTGGATCTAAAATAATTTGTCCAGCCCCAGCTTTACCAAATTCAGCTTTACCTGTATTTGCATCTAAAAAGATTGTTCTTTGACCATTATGATAACCAAATAATCCTTCTTCTGCATTATCTCTGCCAGATTCTTTTACTGAACCCATTAACACTCCAGTAAATTGATTAGCATTATTTTTCTTTCCTGCACCAACTTGAGGAGCTAATATTGCACCTAATTCATCATTAAGTGTAATTTTATTCCCATCTCAATCATTAAGTGCAGCAATACCATATTTATATAAATATAAATGAACAGGAATATGAATTGAACCAATATTTGTTAAATTAGAATCTTGTAAATTGGCATGAATTGTATTATTTATACATTCTCCATCATATTCTTCATTTGGAATAAAAAATTTTGAATTTCCTGTCAAATCATTTTCTTTTGTTAAATATTCTTTATTTATTCAAGTAGTTCCATTATAAATACTTCCTGAAGAAGACCAATTATAAATAACTTGATATTGATTTTCAATAGTTGAGACATCTTCTCAATAACCATTGATTTTCCTTTTTACTTCAAGAGTAAATGGATGCATATTATCATACTGTGGACTGCGGCCATCACTTGTATAAAGAACATATCTAAAACCAGTGCCTTCTACTAATTTTATTTGATATTCATTAATATCATAATTTGCACAAATTAAAGGTAATGTTGCATAATATTTTTGTCCTAAATATTTAATTTCCGCTTTTATAATATTTGCATCGGCATTATTATAAGTACCATTATAAGTAAAATCTCCATTATTATCAATATTTATTGAACTACTATTTTCAATTTCATTTGTATATTTATTTTTTAAAATAGACCATTTTAAATCTATACCAGCTATAGCATCAGATTGATATCCTTCTCAAATTTTATTTCCGCTTTTCCATAATTGAACCTTAAATCATTTTTTAGCAACTGCTATTGAATAATTTGGAGTTCCATTAATTAACATTGGATAATCTTTAAAATCTTCATCTGTTGTATTTAGTACTATTTTACAAATTACTTCAGAACCATTAGTTCCAGGTTCTCCCTCTTTTATAAAATTAAAAGTTGTTTTTGCTTTTAACACTAAATTTTTATATTTTACTGTTAAATTAATTGTATTATTATTTATTTTAGATAAATCATAATTATCTGCAATAGTATAAGGTAATAATAAATCTTGACTATCTTCCGCAATAATTAATGAATTTTTAGGTACTTCCCAATTAACTATACAATTATTTAAAACTAATTTATTTAATTTACCACCTAAATTATCTGTTATTTCAAAAGATAGGGGTTGTATTTCTACATTTTTTTCTAAACTTTGGTTGGTTGGAGAAGTCCCCATTGCATTGTAAATATAAGTTTGATCTCCATTTATAATATTTAAAAAATATTCTCCTTCGGTAATAAGCATATTTTTTAAAGTGATACTTGCAGTACCTAATAATTCATCATTATTTCAAACAGAGCATTTAAAAGTTGCTGTATTTTTTATCTGAGGAATATTTACATGATATATGTATCTTCCTTCAACTCTCTGTGTATTTTTATATTCATTTATAATTGCTAAATAACTATCTAATTCAGCTTGACTTGCGGCTGCCATTGCAATACCAGTTGCAATTTTTGCTTGTAATGCTTCATAATTAATTACTGCCGCATTATATATTTGATTAATTTCTTTGGTTTCATCTAATACAGTATAAATACCATTATTATCAATCATACTTCATTTATAAGTTAAATTATTATTTTCATCTTCATCTCAAACACTATTTGTTTTACAAGTTAATGTTGGACTTCCAATATCATAATAAAATAATGTACCTTCATCACTTTTAATAGTTAAATTAATATCTGCTGCATAATTACTAATTGAAATAATTTTTTCTGCTAATATTTTATCATTTCTAACTGCAACACATTTAACATTTAAAATTGCATTTGGAGCATCTGATTTAACTATAGAAATCGTATTAATTGTAGGAATATACATTTTAGATTGCATTTGTCCACCAATTAAAGTATAATTATTTAAACAAGTCCATCCTTTTCCACCAAAATGATTATAATCACTAGATGAAACATCTACTCCATTATTCTCTTTAAACCAATAATAATTTATATCTGTATTAATAGTTTTATTTTTAAATTTTACTGCCGCAAATAATTGAATAGTAGCATTTTCATCATCATAAGAATTAAAATAAGTTTTACTTCCTTTTGAAATATATATAACATACTCTTTTAATTCTTCATCTGATAAAGCAGAGAATAAATTTAATTCAAAATTTTTTACAAAAATATCTTTAGTAGTAATTTCTTCACTACTATTAGGAAAATCTTTTGCAAAAATATAAATTTGTTTTATATCTACAAAATTTTCAGTTTCTATTTCAAATATTTTATATTGTCTAGTAAAAGTTGTTAATTCATAAGGACTTCCTGACATTTGATTAACATCTAATTGATATAATTTTGTAATAATATCTCCAGATATATTATCTTTAAATTCCATTTCAATAACATAACCAAAATTTCCAGGTACTTTTTGACTTATATCTAGATTATTCTTGAAACTAGCTCCTAATAATATACTATCACTATTTTCTAAATTTTCTTTAAAATTAGTAATATTTATATCAATGTCATTTATTTCTCTATTTCTATCATAAAGAATAATTTTATCTCCGTCAACTTTATAAGAACATAAGCTAAACTCTTGATTTGAAGTAATTACATTTCCGCTTATATCTTCATATTTTTCGTAATCTTCTAAAACTGTTGTATATTGAACATCTTTTTTCTCAACTGCATCAATAATAGTTTTAGATTGACTAAAATCATTACCTGGAACTAAAATATTTACCATAGTTCCAATAGGATAAATAATATCAGGATTATTAGAAAAAACTTCTAATTCACTATCTTGATATTTAACTTTATATTTTCCTATTGATGAATCAATGTTTTCTAAAATTACTGCTTGAATAGTTTTATCATAACCTGCATTATTAACAGCATTATTTACAACTGTTTCAATAGCATTAAGAATTTGATTTTCATAATTAGTGCTATTCATTGAAACATCTCTCCTTTTCTCTCATTTTTATCTTCTTATTTAATTTGATTTTTTACTTAAAAATATTATCTCTATTAGACCAAAATAAAAAAGAGATAGTTTTTATACTATCTCTTTTCCATAATTCTTTGACTTGCGGCATTAACTAAATTATTTAAAGCAGTTTCAATTTCTGCAGCGTTATGTACATTAGGGAATGTTGCATCAATATGAACATCTTGTTCAAATAATCCGTTTCCGCTTGATATATCATTTCCATGAATATTTGCACTAACACCTGCTAATCTAGCTAATGTATTTGAACCTAATGAATAATTTAAATTTCTTATAACTTCAACACTATCTAAAAGATTTTTAGTATCTTTTGAATTTAATACTAATTCTTTTTGATGTAATCAAGCTAAACGCCCATCATTATCTCCATTATTTCATTCTCCAGTATATCCACCAGTTGCAAATGTAGGTTTAACAAATTTAGATGAAGATGATGAAGAAGTATTTATAGTAGTTCCATTTACACTAATAGATACAACACTTACTGTTTCTGATTTATTAGGAACATAAGTATATGACATCCCCATTCCAGTACATAATCCTTTGGAAGGAATAGACCATGAAGCTTTTACAGAAACTCCATTAATTGTAGCAGTACCAGGAATAGTTACAGATTGGCCTGCTTCTACTTTTTTAGTAGAATCAGATAAACCATATCCATAATGTAAAGTTATTGTATAATATGTTTTTGCAACAGTAGTAGTTTTTGTAGAAGAAGTTGTTTTTGAAGATGAACTACTATTTATCTTATTTCCACTATTAGAAGTATTGTTCGAAGAACTATTTGTATTACTAGAAGTATTTGTTGTAGTTTTTCCATCATTAAATGCTTTGGCTTCATTTGTTGGAACTGCATCTGGATTAGTTGTATTTCTTGTTTGTTCTTGTGCTGCAGCTTCTTGTCTTTGTCTTTCTAATTCTTGTTGTTGATATGCATAAGCTGCGGCCGCAGCATCTTTAGCAGCTTTTTCCGCCTCTTTATAATATTCTATTAAATTTTTAACTTCTCCTCAAACAGCTTTTACTGCTTCTAATTCTCTACCATAAGCATCAATTAAATCATCATTATCTTTTAATAATTCTTCCATTTTTGGTAAATTATCATCTAAACCTTCAGATATTACTCCAAAAGTAATTCCTGCAGCAACTTCTAATGCTTCAGTATCTGTTTTATATTGATTTTGTGCTTCAATAATTTGATTTCAAGCATTTGTTGTAACTTTTGCAAATCCTTGATCTCCAGCAAAAGCATCAATCATTTCAGTTAAACCATTTTTTCAAGTTGGAATTAAATTTTCTCTAACAATTTCTCTTTCTTTTTCACTTAAATTTTCATAAGTTGCATCATTTAATCTTTCTAAATCTCAATAGAATGATTGAGATAAATTATATTTTGAAGTTTCATAATCATTAGCAATTTGCATCATTAATTCATTATATTGTTCCTGAATCATTCGCTCTTTTTCAGCTCTTAATACAGGATCATTGATTAATGCGGCTTCTGCCATTGCTTGTTGATAATTATCTCATGAATCATAAGCATCATTTAATACTTGATTATATCTTTCTTTATCAAAATTATATAAACTATTATATAATTCATCTAATTTATTTTGAGCTTCATCAATAGCAGCTTGATTTGCAACATATTGATAAGTATAATTACCTTGGCTGTCTCTTCTAAGTCTCATTTCAGACCTATTTGCGGCAGCATTTTCTAATTCAATTCTTGCTAATTCAATTTCATATAATTTATTTGCTCTATCTAAGTCATATTGAGTTAATCTATCTTTTTCTTTTAATTGAGTAATTTGTTCGTTCATTAATTTTTGTAATCTTTGTTGAATTGAAATTTGTTTACTATCATTTATAGATTTTTGATATTTCTTTTCTAATTCTTTAATACCATAAGTTTTATTTATAGTATCTAAATATCTATCCGCATTTTCATTAATTAAGTCTCATTCAGTTTTTACATAATCCAATCCTAATCCGCCCGTAATTGATTCATTTAATTTTTTGAAAATATCATTAATTGCATTTTCAAATTTATTTTTAGCATTTTCAAGACCTTGTTCTAATATATTATTAAATTCTTGAACTGCACTTTCTCATTTTTCTCTTGCTGATTCTCATTCTTTAGATCCTTCTTCTGCAGCTTGCATTTCCGCATATCAGAAATCTTTTTGTTGTCTTTGGAAATTTAATTGTTTAGTATAATTTTCTTGTTGTTTTTCATAAAATTTAGCCATTTCTCCATAAGCATCTTCACCAAGATACATTTGAGTTAATTTTAAATCATGTTGAATAATTTCAGATAATAATTCATAAGTATGAACTTGCTCTGAGAATTTTTCTTGAACTCTATCCATTTCATCAAGAACTGCTTGATGTATTTCTTCTTGTAAATCAAGAACCTCAGATAATGAATCTCTTAATTGATCATAATATGTTTTTAAATCTTCTAAAGCTTGTGCTCTATTATTACCATAAACATTATCTTCTCCATTGTCCATTTTACGAATTTCTTCTAAAAGATCATTTACTTGTCGAGTAGCTTCTTGTACATCTGCGGTTGCCGCATTATTATAATAAGTGCTATAGTCTAATACTCTAGCTTTAGCATTACCTAAAATATCATCTTCTTGAATTCCATCAACAACACGTTTTTTCCATTGATTTCAATCTCTTGTTGCTTGATCCATATTTAAAGAAATTTCAATTTCCATATTAAATTTCTTAATATTTATTTCAATTTGTTTATCTAGTGAATCAAATATATTTTGTCTTAATTGAGGAATAAAATCAGAAACTAATTCATCATATCTATCTAAATCAGTTTGGAATTGTTCAAAATCTTTTTTAGCTTGTTCTACGGTATCTTTATATTTTTCTTGTTGCGCTTTTGACATTGAATTATAATTTGCAACAAGGCTATTTACATAAGCCTCTTGGCTACGAATTGCTTCAACATAATTATTAATTGTGCCATCTTCATTAAATAGAACACCTTTACCAGATAATTTTTCTGCTAATTCTTCTTGTTCTCCATTTGCAATTCTTAATTTTTCATTATAATTATCTATTTGAGTATTTAATAATTCTCATTGTTTATTTAAATTGTCTATTAATTTAGCACCAACAAATTTTTCTTGCTCAGCTTGTAATTTTTTTAATGAATTATCTACTTTAGTAATTTGAGTATTTATTTTATGATATCTATCTACTGTTGCTTCAACAGGATCCATTTTATCAGGCTTACTTGATGATCCCGATTTACTTAATCCAGTTCCGCCTTTGTTTTTAGATGAAAAATTATTAGCAGACCCACTAGCTCCTTTAGTAATTTTATTAATTTTTGGAATTACTGTTGTACCAGGTTCAGAAGTAGACATTCCAAAAGCAGGAATCTCACTTTCAATTGGTTTAGATCCAGTTTCTCTTGTCTCTGTTATTTCATCAAAAGTTTCATAAGTTTGGCCATTTATTGTTTCTGTACCACGATTACCAATTTTATGAGTTGTTGTATATTGTTTTACTATACTAGTTACTTTTTGAGGTTGTTCAGCGAAAGTTACATCATAACCCATTCCTGAAAATAATTGATTAACTTGATCAGTTGTTAAACCAGCTTTTTCAATCATTTTATTACAAGCTTCAACAAAAGCTTGTTGATCTTCTTCTTTAATTTCTACTCCAGCTTCAAGTTTAATATTTAAATTATTTAAATCATTTTGAAGTTGTTGAATTTGAGATTGAAAAACTTTTGTATCTAATTTGTTTTCTATTCCAATTCCAATAATAATTTCATCTAATGCTGCTTGTCTTAATCTATCAATTGCCTCTGCATCACCCTCTGCAGCCAATTGGATATCTTTAGATTGTTTTACAAAAAATTCACCAGATAAAAATTTCTCAGCTTCATCTTCTAAATTTAATAAATCTGAAAAAGCTTTTCTCATATCTTTTAAAGATTTTCAATATTCTTCAGATGCTTTATTACTTTCTTTTAATATACTTAATCATTCTTCTTGATTTTTATTTAAATCTTCAATAGCATCATTCATTCTCATAATAGAACGTGCTACAAATCCTGCGGAAGTACCATTCTCATCTAATGTATCTGCAAGTTCTTCTGATTCATCTGCAATATCAGCCAAATATTGACCAAATTCTTTTAAATCATCTTTTTCTAATCCATATAAACTTGCATCTTGAGTTGCAGAAGCTGTTAAAGCATTTTCAAATTGTTCTTTTAAAAATTGAGCATACTTTTCTGCATCTCATTCAGATTTCATTGCTAATTCAAAATTTTCAATTAAAGATTTTGCAGCATCTCCGCCAACTTCTTCTAAATCTTTTACAATAAGATCTTTATACTTAGATACTAATGCATATTCTTTTTCAGATAATTGATTTACATCAAAATCAGCATCAAATAATTTATTAATTAATTCATAGCTTAATTTATTTTGAGTATCTTCTCTTAATTTATTTGGTATTTTAGTAACTAAATCTTGATTTTTTGAACCAAATCATTCTTCTGCAGCTTGCCAACTACCAAGAATTTGTCCTCATTGTGTTCTTGTATAAGATTCAATTTCTCCTGTTTTAGCATTTCTTACATCTATACCATTATTGCCATCTCATCCTCTAACTGCATTATCTATAGAACTATCAACTACATAAGTACCTTCTCCTGCATATTCATTTAATCATGATACAAATTTATCATATTGTCAATCTCCAGGATCAATAGTAACATTTATATAATCAGCAATTTTTTGTTGTCATTGTTTAGTATATTTTTCAAGATTTTCTTGATATTGATCACTAAATAAACGAATTTCTATATTTGATGCTTCGCTACCTAAAATTGAATTTGAAATAGCCTTCATTGTATTTTTTATTTGAATTTCATTATCTTCTCATGCTTTTCCTCATTGTTGTAATTCTATTCGAGCATTTTTCATTGTTTTAACTCATTGCTGTCCAGCATTTTCAGTAATATAACCATTTTTAATAAATGAATCTGCCATTTCTTGAATTTTTTGATTATATTCTTCTGTTGTTATAGTAAATTTAGATAATTCTAATATTTCTGCGTTTGTTAAAACTGCAGGAGTATCTTTTGTATAAGTTCCACCTAATTCTTTTCTATGAGTTTCTCTTAAATTACTATTAATTCTATTATTTATTGTTTTTGTTTGTAAATCAAACTTCTTTTGTTCCGCTTTACTTTGTAAAGATAATGCTGCAGTATTTAAAACAATACTTTGATTTTGTAATTGTTGAACATAATCTTTATATATACCTTCATTTATTGATAATAAACCAGTATTAATATCTCTTGTAATTATTCCTTCAATTTTTGCTAATTGAGGATATTTTTGTAATATTTCTAATATTGTTTGATTTACATTTTGACAAGCCTTATTTCATTCTATAGTTCCATCTTTACATTTTTGTAAAGTTTCTAAAGCAGAAGAATATTTATCAAAAGAACTGTTTAAATTATCAACTGTAGTTTGTAATTTTTCACTTTGTTCTTTTAATTGTTCAGAAGCTTTCTCTAAAGATTTAATTTCTTCTGTTTCTCTATTAGCAGCTTTTACAATAGCATAAATAACTCCAACAACAGCCGCTCCAATAGCTAACCAAGGAACTACTTTTTTTAATAAAGCCCCTACATAAGTACCTAATTTAAATACTGAACCACTTGTTTTATTAATAGCTCCACTTATTTTATCTTGTTGTAATATAAATTTACCAGAAGTTTCTGTAGCTTTTTTAGAAATAAATGTCATATTAATTCCTTTTAAATTAGAACTATCTGCCATACTATTTCTTATTTTTGCAGCCGTATTTTTATCTAATTCTGCAGTATGCTTTTTAATAATAGCTATACTACCAAATCTTGCAATATTAGCAGAATTAATTCCTACTAAAATACCAGGCATAATTGCCTTTAATGTTTGAGCGCCTTTTATAAGTAAGCTTAATCCATTAATAAATAAAGGTAAACTCGTGCCGAGTGCTGAAAATATTTGAACAGTTTTTTCTCAAATTGATAAACCTTCATTATTTCATATTTTTGAAATATTTAATAATGAATTAATTCCAGAAAACATTTGACCCAAACCAGCAATTGCATTGGTAAATAATTTTAATTCACCAATTCTTTGCATATTTTCAAAAAATACTTTTGCTTTTGATTCTATAGTACTAATAACTTCTTCATTATTTTTAATTTCTATTTGTTTATTTTTTAAACTTTCTTTATTTAAAGTATCATAAATATTAGTAATTTTTATTCCTGCAATTTTTGCTCCATTATACATATCATTATAAAGTTTACTTAAATTTGAACGTGCTTCTTTTGTTAATCCTGTTTCTATTTGAGTATTTATTTTTTGCATAGTTTCAATAATATTTTGATAATCTTCTGTAGAATATATATTTGTTAAAGTAAGAAGAGGTTCATTTGAAAGGGTATTTTTTAAATTTTTATATGCATCTTTAATTTCTTGAATTCTTTCTTCATATGACTGAGTATCAGTAGAATTTCATTGATATGCTAATTTAGGTATAATTTCTTGATTTAATTCTTCATTAGTTTGTTTTAATTCTTTTAAAAAATTATTATCTAAATTATTTCAATCTTCTAATAATTCTTCATGTTCAGCTTCAGATAAATCAATTAATTCAACATATTCAGTGATAGCAGTTTTTATTTCTTCTTCAATTTTTGCATTAGCTCTTAATTTAGATTCTAATGTTTCAAGATAATCATTACCTTGTTGCACTTGAACTTGGTTTAAATCCCCTTGATATGTATTAAAAATATCTTTATAATTACTTAAATTTTTAACTCCTTGTTTATCTAATTCAGAAGAAACACTTATTCTATTAATATTATCTAAGGCAGCTTTAAAATCATCTGCGGCATGTTTATTTCTTTCTAAATTAGTTAATGTAATATTTAAACTATTTGCTAAAGTACCACTTAACATTTGAGTTCCAACAGAACCTAACATTAATAAAGCATTACGACCGCCGCCAATACCTTCAGTAAAGTTAGCTACAAGTGAAATTACTCCAGTTAAACCATCTATTAAACTATTTATACCTTTTTTATCTATTAAAGCATTCATTAATCGTTCTGTAGCAGCACTTAATTGATTTAAATGAGCTTCTGTACTTTGCATATAAATATCTTGTTTTTCTTGTAATGAACCAGTTGCTGTTTCTGCAATAGTTAAATTCTTTTGAAAATCTCCTCAACTATCCATTAATGCAACTAATTGTGTGTATTGTCTAGTACCAGCAACATTTTGTGCTAATGCTACTTGTTGATCTTTACTTAAAGATTGTCATTTTGAACCCATTTCATCCAAGATTTCATTCATGGATTTAAGCTCACCTTGTTGATTTTTGATATTAATACCAACTTTATTTAATGCTTCTGCATATTTACCTAAAGTTGTTCCATCATCTAAAGTTTTTCCTAATTCTAAATCTTGAATTCTTGCAAATAATGTTTTAAATGCAGTACCAACTATATCTGCGCTTTGACGAGTTTTAGCAACTACAGTAGCCAATGCAGCAGTTGCATATTCATAACTTAATCCAACAGTATCTGAAACTGCAGCAAATTTTTCTAACCCTTCTGCAATTTCTTCAGCGCTTGATGCTGTTGCCGCACCTAATGCAGTAATAACATCTGCAAAATACTCTAATGATTTAGAACCTGAATCAAAATTATTCCAAATAGCAGTCATATAATCAGAAACTTCTTTTGCAGAAGATCCTAATACATTAGCCATTTTTAAAGTAATTTCAGTTCTTTGATTAGCTTCAGTATCTGATAAACCTTGTTGATAATAAATTAAAGCACCCTTTGTATAATCAAGTGTAGTTCCGCCTAATTCTTTTGCAGCTTTGTTTGCTTGAACTGCAAATCTTTCCATTTCATCTGCACTTTTTCCAGTAACAATTCTAATATCATTTAATGATTTATCTAAATTTTGACTAAAACTTCAAGCTTTTTGAATTGATCCTGTTAAATTATTAAATACACTTGAAGATAAGCCCCATTTAACTGTATTTTTAAATGAAGTTGCAATAGAATTTAATAAAGTATGAGTTTGTTTAAAATAAGCATTAGTAGTTGTTAATGCTGTATTTAAAGTACCAAATGCGGCAGCTCCAGTAGGACCTAATTTATTTAAATCTTTAGCTACTTTATCTATACCTATATCTTTGATACCTTTACTAAACTTAGTTAAATTTGTTACACCTACAGCTGGATTAAAAGACTTATCTAATGCCACGCCAACTTCATTAGCTGTTTTTTTCAATGACATTAATTCATGTACTGCTTCTTTATAAGTTCCTTGATAATTTGTTGAACCTATAAAACTTGAAGTGGTCATATCTTGAATCTCTTTTAATTGAGCTTTTAATTGTTGTATTGACTGAGTATCAACATTAAATTTAATACCATACTCCATAGTTCCAGCTTTTGCCATATCCTTTTTCCTCCTATCATTATGATATTTATATTTTCATTTTTTCTTCCAAAATAAAAAATTCCTTCTTATCATATTATGATAAAAAGGAATGATATATTATCTTATTTTACCCATGCAAATATTAATTAATATCTCTTCCACCGTTTGCAGCTCTAGCAAAATCAATTACATTTTGAAATTTTTCTTTATCAAAATTATCTACTATTTCTGCAGCAGCTTGTGCATTTCTAGGTAAATCATTAATAAATTTTGATACTATTGCAGCTGCAGTTGTATTATATTTTAATTCATTATCTATTTTTTCTGCAGTTTTATTTAATAAATCAGTATATTCATTTTCAGGTATTGCCGCAACTACTTCATTAATAATACCATTACTATCTAATACATCGTATAATTTTTCTTCATCTTCTCTTTGTTTATCTGTAAAAGTAATATTAGTATATAAATATATTAAATTTAAATGAAAATACATATTTACTTTTAATGGATTGTATAAATTGTCTTCTTTTGATTTTTGTAAAGTAATATCTACTAAATCAATTTTATCACTAATTGGTAAATATTGTTTAACTTCTATTGAATTTCCTTCAATATTAATAGTTTTTATTTCTTCTTTTTGTTTTAATTTTAAACTAGCATAAGTAATTTTACTCATATTAATTCCTCCTTTTATCTCTATTTATATTTTAAAAATAAAATTTAACTTTGTCAAATTTTATTTATACCCATTTAATATTTTATCCAAATGAATATGAGCACTCATATTTGCACTATTTATCGCTTCATTAGTTTCTCTAACTCTCATATTCATATTCATTCTTCTAGCTCCCTGAGAAATTGCATTTCTTCCATCAATAGATAATGTAATTGGTTGTTTTTTATCTCCTTTTGCTAAACTGTGAGAAACTCCTAAAAAATGATTTTCTGCATATAAAATTAATTCTCATATTGATATAACATTTCCATTAGCAAAAATAAATTGAGAAAAATCTTCTGAGCCACCTCTTGAAGATACAGCATTTAATAAAAATCTTTTTAAAATTACATCTTGTAAAGCTTGATTTTGAGTTACTCATTCTGGAGATTGATTTCTTGACATGACATTATAAGCTAAATAAATATTAAAATTATCTCCATAAATAAATCTAATTGCATCTCCTAATTTAACACCTAAACTACCAACTTCAAAATCTTGACTTCCTTTTTTATCTAAGTTTCTAAATTTCTTTCCTGAATAAAATTTATTACTAATTCCAATATCAATTATTAAATCTATAAAACTTTTTTCTTCTCCAATTCCATATTCAATAGACATTCCAACATTTCCTTCTTTTCTATCGGTTTTTCCATAACGAGTATCACCTTTATTAAAAGTTTGCATACCTCCTTCTGGAGTATATGTTATAGAAGCTACTTGAGTTGTTCCTGCAAAACTTGTTGTTTTATTAGAAAAATCAACAATAGCATTTTCAATTGCAATTTTTCCAGTTTCATTAGCTACTGTAGTAATACCTTCTCCTAGAGCAGTATTAAAAATAGCTCCTACTGAAGTTGCAATACTTTTTTCATTTAATCCTTTTCCAGAAGTTGCAAAAGTACCCGTTTTTAAACCTTGTGCTAAATAATTAATATATATTGCAGCTCTTTGAACTTGTTCTTCTTTAAATGTCATACCATTATTTTCTTTTATAAAACTTTTAACAGCATTTTCTAATCTTTGTCCTAATGTTGTTAATGAAGCTCCACCTTTTTCACTCATTTTTGCGGCTGCCAATGCAGCTCCTAAAGCATTACTATCTGGAGAATCAATTAAATCAACTGCTTTTTCTAAAGTTTCTAATAATTTATTAAAACTTGCAATTCTACTTTGCGCTTGATCAAACGCTTTTACAAAAGAATCTTTTGCATTAGTATTTCTATATAATTGCATTAACTCTGCTTGTTTTATATTTTGATCTAATCCTTTTTGAAAACTTTCTTTCAACCCTTTATCAATATTTGAAACCAAATTATCAGATTCAAAAATTAAATTTAATAAATCTATTGATGAACTTGAAATATTATCACTTAACATTTTTTTATAGTTATATTTAGTTGCCGCCATAGCTTGTTCTTTTTGAGATTGCATTATTGAAGTAATATTAGATTTACTAACATTTCTATTTTCTGCTTTACCAATGTTTTTTTGATGGCTGTGTATATAATATAAATTAGTATTTTCAAAATATGAAGTCCCTGTATAGACTCCATTAACTCTCTGATATTTAGCCATATTTATCACCTACTATAATATAAAATAAAAAAGAGGAGTTATAAAAAACTCCTCTCTATAAAAAATTTAATCCCTTTAATTTATAAACTATTAAATAGATCCGTAAGGTTCTCCATTAGTTGTAACAGAATCATATCCAGTTGAATCTATTCTAATTCCAGCTTCATGTTCCATAACAGTGTTAATATCACCAGCTAATTTTTCTGAATCTTCAACAACTTGGATAACACATAAAACTTTTTTAGTTCTATTGAAATAAGTATATCCAGGGAATGCATCCATTGTGAATGTAAATGTTGAAGGATCTCCAGTAGCAGCCATTGAGAATGTGAAGTTTGATTGAATTTTTACGTTTGGTAATGTAATTTCAGCAGGCATATCTTTTCCTGAGATTTGATCTCTGAATAATGTGCTAGCTTCAACATAATAGTATCCAGCGAAGTTTTCTGCATCAATTTGTAATTCAGAAACTTTTGCAGAATTTTTAACTACATAGTAGTCTACTAAAACAGTAGATCCAGCTTTACTTGCAGCACCTTCTAATTTTTTACCATCAGCTGATACAGTTAATTCTTCAACCATTTCTCCTGTAATAGATCCATCAGCTTCAGTAATTGTTACGAATACTGGAGCAGTAGCATCGATTTCTTCAGAAGCTCCTAAAGCATCAGTTAAATCAATATTTCCTTCTGCATCAATATTAGCAGCTGAAGTAGCATGAACGTGAACTTCAACACCTTCTTTTTTGAATAATCCAGCTCCTGATAACATTGAGAAACTAATTGGAGATAATAAAGCATCTTCAACAGTGAAAGTTAATGTTTTTTCACCTTCCCATGCGATTAAACGAGTATTTCCTCTACCACCAGTTGCATAAACTGTAGTTGCTGCACCTTCGATAGTAGATGTTTTAGCTGTATCAATATATAATACTGGTTGTCCAGCTTTGAATGTAGTTCCACCAATTGAAATTGGATATTTAGCTTTGAAAACTACATTACATATCTCTCTTACACCAAATTTCATAAGTTTTTTCCTCCTTTATAAATTATTAATTTTTCCTTTTATCACTTAATAAGATTCGCTTAATTACGTGTTTCTTATTATAATTCATTTATTAGAGTTTTATTATAAACTCTGGTCTTTTTTATCAACATTCGAGTGAATATCTTCCATCCAGTCATCAACTTCCTCTAAATCCTTTGCTCCAGCTAATTGAGCTTTTAAATGGATATCTCAATTAAATTTTAATTGATATCTCTTAAATTCATCAAATAATTGATAAATTGTATAATTTAGCAAAGTATTCATGTCTTTATTTTCTCCTACTGCAAGAATTGAAACATATCTACTCAAAATAGCAATTTTCTGATTATTATTTCCCTTAGCTTCTGCCAATTTAATTTGACGATCTCTAAGTTTATCAGCTATTTGCCTTGCCAAAGTTCCAGACGGATTATAATCAGTATCTGCGCCGCCGCCTAAACATAGTATTTCATTTAATATTTTTATAAAAGTATCATAATTATCTTTATTCAAGTTAATCATAACATCATCTTGTTTTAAATCTATTGACATATTGTCAAAATTTATATTAATTGAATAAGTAGGAAATAATAGAGATAATACCATAATAGCACAAGTTTTTTGCTTTTGTACATTGGGATTTTTTTCTCTCATTATTGACATTAATATTTCAAAATTACTTATATTTTCTAAACGATTTCTGTCCTCACTACTTAATTTTTCTTTTGAAAAACGCAACAATTCACAACCAGAGAAGAATGCCTCTTCTCCAATTAGTGCTACTTCTTTAATTGTTGGCGGATGCAATAATAAATGAATTTCTTCTATTGGGATATCGTTACCAGATAACAAAAGTAAATCATTTAACATTAATCCTCATCTGGAATGCGATCATCAGACCCATGAATCGCTCTATATGATAGTGTATAACCAGATAACACTTCATCTAATACTAACTCATTACAACCCATAAAATTTAAAGTCCCAATACCTGTTAATTTAGAATTATTTAATATTCCATCAATATAACCTGCAATTTTTAATGGTCTAATTTGATAATTATCCATAGCTCAATAATCAGTATGACAAATTATATCAAAGTGAATAGTACAATCTCTAAATTGAGGATTCTTTGCATTTGGAGTAAAATTATCAAAAGAAATGATAATATAAGATTTTACTTTTTCATGCTCTGGCATAGGTATTTTTGGGGCTAACTTAATGTAGCCATCCCTAATTAAAGTTGATAATGTAGTATTATTTACTACTTCTTTATAATCTTCATTTTCAAGATTTGATAAACAATCTTTCATTGGAATTACTAATAATCTTAATAATTGTTTATTTTTTATTTGATTATCAAAAAATAATTTAGTTAGTATTCTTTCTATATCTTTTTCAATAGAAAGAAAAGATGAGTTTAAATCTGGTATTTCAATAACATCTCTTTTCATATCTATCTAGCTCCTTTTATCCCTATAAAGATTTTATTGTAATAGTTTTTACAACATCCTCTTCATTTTCTTTTCTATATATTAAATCAACAGATCCACTTTTTGCAGAAATAATTGTTATAATAACTTTATCGGTTGTTTGACTATCTATCTTTGCTTTTGTATTACTTAAAACCCAACTACCGCCTAATGAATTAACAATAGTATAAGTACCTCTATCAAAAGGATAAAGTTCATCAGGACCATTTATCGCGGCAGCATCGATTGGAGTTTCATTATTCTCATTAGATGATTCTTCATCTTCAGGAATAGTATTTGTAACTGGATCAAATTCATTTGTAAATGTTTCTTTTAAATATACAATTAACATTGTATCAGAAGTTATATCATTTACCATTTGAACTTCCCATATTCTATCTCTTATTTCGACTTTTTGGAATCTATGGAAGAATCTTTCAGTAGTTTCATCTTTTGTTACATATAAAACAACTTCATATCCCATTTCACTCCAAGAATTAAGATTTTTAGTATGCCATAATGTTCCTTTAGTCCATTTGCCAAGATATCCATAATAAGATTTACCATTAATAACAATTTCATCTTCCGCCTTTCTTATAGTTGCACGGAAGTATGCATTTTCTTCCAAGATCTCTTGAATAACAATCCATCTTGTTGAAGTTTCTTTTCAAGTAAAAGTATCTCCAACTTTCATTCCTATTTCCTCTTCGCCTTCATGTGTTTTACCTTCGCGATGATCCGCATTTAAACATATATCTTTATAAGGAATAGAAATAATTTTATCATCATAATCTTCTTTTAATTTATCATGATTTATTAAACATCTAAACTCTCTACCATCTTCTAAAATTGCAGTTTGACCTTGATAAGAATATAATAATGCTTTTTTTAAACTTCTTAATTTATCAGCATTCATTCTTTGTTCTTGATTGCCGCCTCCGCGATAATCAATTCTAAGTCTTAAATTATCTAAGCTCGACATAATCTTTCACCTTATTCATTAAATTTAAACATTCAAAGATTGTTCTTCTAAAACTGAAAAAATCTCTTTCATCAATTTCAAATAATCCTTCTAATTTAGATATTAATGATAATGTATCTGGACCTAATTCCGCATTAAATAAATTATTCATTCCCGCAATTTCTTCAATTATTGTTGAAAGAGGGGTAGCTCAATCTATTCCCTCTTCCTTATTTGGTAGTAATTTATAAGTTTGATTAATTAATCTTTTTAAATTTGTAATAATAATTTCATTACTAATTTCAGTTTCATACTTAGTTATCATAATTAACCCCTTTCTTTATAAGGTGCCATTATAATATCTAAAGTAGATTTAGGAGCACCATCTTTTCTAGGGGCTCTTCTTTTATATAAACGTTGTAAATGAAACCCTTCTCTTTCATAATCTTTCTTTATAACAAGTAACTTTTGCATGTGATTAGCTTGAGATGTAAATTTAAAATCTGTTCCACTAAATTTCATTCTTACATTTTCTATACTAGCTAACTGTTGACCTAATCATTCAACAATCATATAAGTTGATAATATATTAATTTCTTCTAATGATAAAATATTATTAAAATAACCCACTATATATTGTTTTTCAGTATGAGTTTCTTCTTCATTAGTTATTTCTATATCTTCTTCTTTTCCTACTTCATAATCAAATAAATTAATTCTAGGAAATTCAAATTTAGGAATTGCAGAAATTAATAAATCTTCTAACATTCTATAAGTTTCATCTTTTGTCAACTCCATATACATGTCATCAGTTATCTTTGATAAAAAGCTATCATATATAACAGAAAAAGGTGTTGTATTATTATCTTCCATACTACACCTCCTCTTTTATTAATTTATAATTTTATATCTTCCACTTGTGCTGCTAGTAGTTGTTTTTGTATTTGTAGCTTCCATAGGGTTAGCTCTTCTTTTACTTGTAGCAGCCTCTTCTTTAGAATCTTCTTCTGAATTTTCATTTAATTCTATAGATCTAGATACATTAAATCCTGTTTTATTAAAAATTTCTTCTCTTTTAGCATTACTATCAATTTTTAAATCAACTGCATCTTGTTTAATTAACTCAACAACTCCTTTAGGACCAAACTCTAAAGCATCTTGTAACTGAGCTAAAGATCCTTCTTTTAATAGTTTTTTAATAATTTCTTGAGTATAATAATATTCAGGTTCAACTTCACCTAAAATTTCTTCTACAGCTTCTTCATCTTGAATAATAAGATAGTTTTTTAATAATTCTTTTCCGCCTCTTGTCCATGATAATTTTTCAATTTCATCAAAAGTAACTTCTTTAGTTTCTCCAGCAGTAAAAGTTCTATGTGCTCCTGTATCAGGAATAATATATCCAACAGGACCTGTATCTCTATTTGTTAATTTTATGATTTTACTTTTTTCAATCATAATTTTAAGCCTCCTTGTATCTCCATTTTATATTTTTATTCTTATAAATAATATACAATAAATTTTCAATATTTTCAAATTTTCCAACAAAAAATCGGGGAAGATTAATTTATTATAATTAATCTTCTTAAATCTCAATTATAATATTTTTTCTTCCCCAAAATTATTTATATATTAAATTGAATCAGTGATTGATAAACTTGTATTTCTATATACACAAATATTATTTGTAATTAATGTAGCAACACCAAATTTTTTGTAAACTCTGATTTCTCTTGACCAGTCTTCATTGTCAACTTCTTTAACAGCAGTAGCTCCTTCGAAAGCAATTTTAACTGGTTTTGTATTATCTCCAGCAGGGATAATCCAAGCATATGATGGATCAATAACTTTAGTAGTGTTAGTTTCATCTGTATAAGATTGATTTAAGATAATTACATTGTGTCCTTTGTAATTAGCTAAGTAACCATTATTCCATCTTTGATCTTTCATTGCGTCAGATCTCCATCCAGATTCAGGAACCATAGTTGCAGCAAATTCATAAGTACAGTAAATAGTTGATTTACCATATGAGTCAGCTACAGAAACTAATCTATCCATTTCGCTTTCTACGAATTGGTTTTCAGTAACTTTATTAGCTCCTTGTAATGTTTCTACAGATGCAATTAAAGCTTTAGCGATTTCTTTATAAACAGCTTCATCTAATCCTTCCATAACGATTTCGATTAAATCAGCAAAATCTACTCTACCATCTAAGAATTCTTCGAATCCGATTTGAGCAGCTCCACCCCAAGCTTCAGTTGTTACATCGATATATTTTCCATCTAATTTGAATACTTCATAAACACCAGCTAAACCAACTCTAGTAACGAATTGTTTTGCTCTTCTTTTTGAAGCAGTTGTAATTTTTTGAACGAATCTAGGTTTATCTCCATTTGCTACAGTTTTAATTTCAGCAAACATTCCATATTGATCTAATACTTTTTTAGGTAATACATCACTAATAACTTCTTCGATTAATTCAAAAATTGTATTTTGGTTAGCTCTATATAAAGCATAGCTTCCAGCTAATTCTTTTAATTCACTTCTTAAAGTGTCATTTAAAGCAGCATAACTTAATTTAGTATCTCCATAAGAATATGCAACTGTTGAAGAAGGATCAGCTTTTGCTACAGTTTTAGCTAATGTAAATAAATCATTTTTTCCTAATGCCATACTAATCTATCCTCCTTACGCAATTCTTTGAACCTTAACAGCTTCTTGTCCATCTGCCATTGTATATACTTTTACAACTTTAAATTGGATATCGCTTGAAGCGTCTTTTTCTAAGAATCCTTTCGCATTTATTCCTAATACGTTACCAACTTCTAAATCTGTCATTTCAGTTTTAGCATCTCTAGAAGCAGCAGCTTTTTCTAAACAGTTAGTTGTATAGATATCACCTACGTTAGTTTTGAAAACTCTTGGATAAATTTTCTTATCTGAGCTATCAGTAACTTTTTGAGCAAAGTCTTTGTAAGTTTCTCTATAACCATCGTATAATTTAACTTCGTTGAATACTAACATCCATTCACCATCTTCAGCTGTTTTGTTAACTTCACCGTTAGCATAATCATATTTAACAAATTCACCATTTTCTAAGATTTCAATATCTTCAGCAGCAGGTAATTGTGCATAAATTTGACCAGTTCTTTGAGCTGATAAATGATTAGGTTCAACTTGTCCAAAACCTTTTCTTATCATAGTTTAATCCTCCTCTATTTATTTTTGGCTATTTTGAGTATTTATGCAAGCAGAAATCCATGCAGGTATAGAGCTTTCATTATTTTCAATATTGAAAGTTGTAACTGTTGAATTTTCTTCTTCTGTTGTATTTTCATTTTTAGCTATATCCTCTGAATCAAAATTAACCTTATTTCTTACACAAATTACAGATAATTTTGCTTCAATTTCATCTAAGCTATATTCATTAATATGTTCTTTAACATCTTTCTTATCTTCATCTGATAACATATAAAAACTATTAATTAAATTATTTTTCTTTTCAGTTTCTACTTGATTTTTAAATTCAACTAATTCATTATATTTACTTTCTAATTCAGAATAAGATGCTTTTAAAGAATTATAATCTTCTAAAGAAAATTCAGATTCAGCATTTGCTTCTTCCGTAACTTCTTCAGATTCATTTTCTACTTCTGTATTTTCAATTTCTTCTTCTACAGGAGTTTCTTCTTCTTGTTCTCCATTAGATTCTTCTTCAGTTTCAGCTTCAGTATTTTCTTCTTCTTCAACTTCAGGTTCTTCTATGCTTTCTTCAGCTTCACTTTCTTCACTAAATTCAGCTTCAGGAGTTTCTTCTACAGAAGTTTCTTCTGTGTCAATAGAAGCTTCAGCAGTTTCTTCTTCTACTACTTCTTCAACATTTTCAGTTTCTGCAGCAGTTTCTTCGATAACTTCTTGATTTTCTATTTCCATATTTTTTCCTCCTTCTAATGCAAATTTTAAATCTTGCATCATAGTAAATAATGTGTGTTTAAAATCATCATCTACTTTACTAAAAGTTGAACTTACTTGTGGAGCTGTTACGCTAGCACCTTCAAAACAAGGTTCAACATCTTCTCCTAAGATACATAATTTAGAAAAAATTGCATCATTAATTATGAAAAAATCCATACCTGTTTTAGTATTAGTTGACCAATGTCCATCTAAACTTTCTTCATCTAATTCCATAGATTGATTATTTCCTTTTTCAATAACTCTTTTAGCTTCTTCGTATTGTCCAGTCCATAAAAAACCAGTAGTCATTAAATATTCTCTTGTTATTTTATTTCCAAAATCATCAGTATCTTCAAATTCTTGAAACCATACTTTTGCATCTGGAGCAACAAAACCATAAGGTTTAGTTAAACAATTAAATTTAATTCCTTCATCATCAAAGATAACTTGTTCTCCATGATCTGCGAAGTCTTCTTTTTCTTCTTTATAATATCCTACAATAGGAGCCCCTCTTAATGTTTTTGCCATGTCTGCGGCAACTTCTTTAGTTATGTAGCTATGATTTCTATTTTCTCCTACATATAAAACTTTAATCTCACATTTAGACATTAAAGGATTAATATCTAAAGGTTGAAGATTAATGAATTCAGGAGAACTAATTGTTGCAATTGATTGATGCATCATAATAATTCCTCCCTTAAACTATATTAATATCAATTTTTGCTTTATAAAATTTTGATTTTTTGTCCTAAGATTGAGATTCTTTATTTTGAATAGTTTTCTCAGTAACATCTTCACCTTTAGACTCATTTGTTGGTCTTCCAGCTTCATCATTTGTTGAATCGGCATTTCCGCCATTTTTATTTTGTTCATTAACTCTATTAAGTACATCAGAGTTCATTGTACTAGACATCATAGGTGGAATAAATACATTAATTAAATCTAATATATCATTTTCAAAATATGCATTAGCAAGTATAGAACTTTGAGATTGACCTAGTGCAATTTGTGCTAATAATTTACTATAACCTAATTGCATTTGTTCTTTATATAATTTAGCCATTTCTTTATAATTATAAATAGTTGTTGTTAATAATTGTATTCTATAATATATTTTCTTTGGAGTCTTATTAAATCTTTTAATTAAATAATTTAAAAAATCTTGAAAACTTAACAATAAATTATATAATGATGCTTCATCATTTAAAATTGATTTTTCAAGAGCAATATTACCATCAGTATTAAATTGCATTTGAGAAATACCTGCTTCATTAAATACAGTTCTTTCTACTTTCTCTAAATCATCTACTGTTGTTGTAGTATTTCTATCAGCCATATCTGCAACTTCTACATCTGCAAAAGTAGTTAAAACATCTATTCCAATTGCTTTACCCAACATATTAACAGCATTATTATGAAGTTGTTGAGCTTCATCTACATCAAATATTAAATCTCCATTTTTATCTAAAGGCATTTTTTGAATTATAATTTTTAATAATTTTTGCAACATTTTCTTTCTATCTAATTCTTGTGCATCATTTAAATCAATGATTGCTGGAATAACAGATATAAGAACTGGGAAATCTTCCCCATTAATATTAAATTTAATTGTGTTATTTATATCTAATAAATACCATCCTGCAGTATCTCCAGCAAAATCTGGCACCAATTTTCCATTTTTGTAAAGAATATAACCTTTTTTAAATTCTTTTGGAAATAAATTTAATACTTTCATTCTTTGATTTGCATCTTTAAATGCTTCATCAAAATATTTCATATTAAATTCTACTGCAGGTCTTCCGCCAACTTTATATCTAGAACGACAATATTGGATAGGAAGCTCTTGTATTTGAGTTATACTATCTTCTTCAATAATATAACCATAATAACATCCATTTTTAATAACTTTTAAAGCGACTTCTCCAAAATATTTTTTTACACCAAAATTATCAAAATAATCAAGGACTTGATGAAATGTATTTAAAATTTTAGTATCTTTTAAATTTTCATCATTAATATAAGGAGTTACCATTCAGTCATATCTATACATATATGCTAAATAACGACATAATCTGTTATAAATACCACTTACTCTATAAAAGAAATTAGAAATATCTCTCATTGTTTTTAAATCATTTTGGGCTATTGCTTTTAAAACAACACCTTTATTAGCAAGTCTTGGATCTACTCTTTTTAAACTAGAATTGATATCAAGAGTTGCATCTTCTAATGTTTGTAACCCTACTTTAATTTTTGAAAAATCAACAGGAATATATTCTTCACTTGGAACTCTGGTGTCATTAGGAGTCATAACAAATCCTTTCTTTTTTATTTCTTGGATTCTATTATTTATCAAAGTAGACACCCTCCTTTGCAATTAAATCAGTATATTAAAAACCGCCAAGATTATAATAAGCTTTCATAATATAATCATAATCAATATAACTTTCATCTGTATATGGAATAGCTATTAAAATTATATTATGTTTTCTACAATATTCTCTTTTTAGCATATCATTATACTGTTGTTTTTTTAATCCACTGTTCCCGCCAAATTTACTTTTGGCTGTATAATGTTGAATTCCTTGATATTCAATTAAAAATCATAATTCTCCATCATCATCAAAAACAGCAAAATCAAAACGAAGAGGTCTTCCATTTGAGCTGCATAAATCAGAAAAAGAATATTCTTCTTCAAAAATTAAACCTGATTGTTGTAAAACTTCTTCAATTTTTATTTCTCCTCTACTAGCTCTCATTTCTACACCTCCTACAATATATTTAATATACTGTAGTTACATTTTCATGTTTCCTACAGTATTATAATTTTTATCTTAATAAAATAATCTATTTTTACCCAGCGGCTTATTTTTTATTTGTAAAAAACATCATATCACTAATATTTCGTTTTTTTCTCTTTTTCTTTTTATCTTCTTCTTGTTTAATATAATAAAGTCCATATTCAAAAGCAGAAAATTTATCCTTAGGAATTGCACGATTACTTTGTTTTAAAATAATATTTACACCTTCATTTTCTTCAGCTAAATTTAACATTTGTTCTCTTAATATTGTTGTAAGAGTAAAAGGTAATAAATAATCTCCTCTTTTATCACTATCCATATTTTGTCCAATTTTTGTAGACATTAATTTCACTTTTGCTTGACCTTCATCTATTAAAAACTTAATTTTTCCACTCATTAATTGAGTTTGTACATAAGTATGAGCTTCTGTATTAATTGCCGCATTTGCTTTAATTAAATACATAGCATCATCTTCAACTCCTGGACCTTTTATTTTTTTATAAGGTTCAATAGCTTCTTCAGATGTTCCACCTTCAACTCCAAAAGGAGGAAGTTCTTCACCTGTTTCTGGATCTACTTGTCCCTTTGTCATAAAATCAATTAATCCAGCTCCTAAACCATTGGCATCAATAGCCATAATTTTAGCTTTATATTTATAAAATAATTTTTTAATATTTATTGCTTGTTTTTCAAAATCTTCTGCATCATAAGAATATAAATTTACAAGTGTCTTTAATGCTGCACCTTGCACTTGCGGAGTAACTTTAAAAATACAAACTTCAGTAGTACATTTAAAACGTCCAACATCGACACCTAATATATAATAAGCATTTTTACTACTTCGTCCACTATATTCATATTCTGGTTGCAATAAAACTCTATGTTTATCAAATTTTTCTGCAGAGAAGAATGCGTTTTCTGCATCTCCACTTCATTCAGATTCATATTCACGAGCAAATGAACTATCATTATAAGTTCCATCTAATTTAAGTTCTTCAATAAAAGATTTTTTAAGTAACTTTTCCATTACTGGAACTCGTCAAGTTCCACCTAAAACAACAGCTTCCGCAGGTTCAATAATTTGTTGAATAAGTATTTGAATTAATTTCTCATAAGCAAATGAATTTTTTCATCCTGCAGTTGTTACATAAATTTGAGATTTATTAACGGTTTCTTCTTCATGTCTACTTCCATCTGCCAATCTTCTATCAACGTTCATAGTGGGAATAATAACTTCATTTAAAAGAGTTTGATCAATAAGAATACACTCTTCCATAAGTCCGCCAGTAGCACGTTTACCACGGGAACTTTGTTGTGCCGCAATAATATCTAACCTACTACCATTTTTAAATTTATACTCAACCATATTTTTACTAGCTTTTGTTTGACCTCTTGTTCAATCTATTTCATTTTTTAAACCAGGAATTAACTTACAAAGCTCTTCTGCTTTTTCTCTTGCAATTCCCGCAGCTTGTTCCTTACCACCTGTAGTAACAAATAAATGGGAATTAGGATATAAAATACATCTAAGCATTAAAATTAACACTGATAAAAATGATTTAGAATAAGCACGAGGAAATGTAGCATAAGCATATCTATGACGCATTACAGCTCTTAAAAATACTCTTTGATAAAAGAATAAATTAAAATTTTCAGGATTGTTTTCTCCGCATAAAAATTCAACAAAAATATCAGGATATTCTCTTCAAAATGCTACATATTCTTTTATAATAGGTAAATTTTCTTTTATTCTTTCTTCTGATAAACCAACTTTTTTTATTAAAGATTTATTTTTAGATAATTCCATTAAATCCGCAAGAGCCATTAGCTATCACTTCCTTCATTATCAGAATAAGTATCTAAATCTTTTTCTTTTTGAGCTTCAACTTCTTCCATAAAAGCGGCATAATCTTCATCTTCAATCTCAGTAACTCCATCTTGAGCAGCTGCTTCCGCCTCATTCATTTCTTTTTGAATTTGAATTTTCTTTAAAGCATCTTCAATTTGTTGACCAAAACCTAAATCTTGAGTAACTAATTTATGAAGATAATCATTCATATCTTTTAAAGTTAAATCAACTTTATCTTGAGGAATATCTGTTGCATATCTAGGAATAAAACCATCTTTTTCACACATTGCAACTAATTCACCTACGCTATCAACAAAATCATTTTTATCTTCTTTATTTTGCGCTGCCGTAAATTTAGCTGATTTTCTTAATGATTCAGATACTTTTGATAATTTTTGAAAACCATCAACATCTCCAATATCAAGAGATTGATTCATTTTAAGATTTGTTTTACAAATTAATATTAATGTATTAATTGTATCTGCATCTTGAATATCAAAAGACTCAGTCATTTCATTATAAATTCTTTCTAATTCAACTCATTCTGCAGGCTTATATAATCTACCTCATTTCATGGCTAAATATAATTTATCATCTTGAGTTAATTCTGCCGCAGTATCTATCATATCATCTTCAGACATATAATCATTTTCATTCATTCCAATTGAACCATTCATATTTGGTATTTGTCCAATAGGCAATAGAGTTGGATCTATAACAGGTTGTTCTTTATGTTTAGTTTCTGTTGAAATTAATGTTTTATATTCAGCTTCTGAAATTTCCCCAGCTTCAAATTTCTCTTTCGCTTCTGCCTCTCTTTGAGCTGCTTCCGCCGCATGTTGTTCTGCTCTTTCTTTATATCTTTGTTGTAATCTTTCACTATCTTTTCAACCAATAGGCTCACCAGTTTCTGGATCAAATTTTCATTGTTTTAATTTCATTTTAGATAAATATCTTCCAAATACTGATTGGCTAGTTAATTTACTAGGATCTTTTTCATAAATTCTATCTCTTAAAGTATTCCATTCTGCGGGAATATAAGGAACATCCATTTTTTCTAATAACCATAGAAATGTACTTTCATCAAAATTATTAATATGCATTGTTAAACATTTTTTACATAATTCTGTTTTAGTTCCATCTTTATAAGTAAAAAATTGATTTTCATCCATTATCTTGCCGCATTTTTCACAATAATATTTTTCTTTTTCGTTCATATTTTCACCTCTTATTATCTACTTAATCTATCTTCTTTATTTTTTTTATTTCTACAACATTTACAAATACTATATCATCCATCTTTTGAGGTAGAATTTTTAGAAAAATATAAATTATGTGCTAATTTTACTTCTCCACAACGAGAACACCTTTTTCATTGACCCTTCTTTTGCGTTGTATAATACCAATTTAAATATCTTTTAACGGCTGATTCCGCCAATAATTTAGGTATTTTATTGCGCCAAAGTGAACTAATATACTCAACCGAATGTTTTATACCGTGGTTAAGCTCTAGTAAGAACTGGATCTCCGCATTACTTCTACCATCTATTTTATAAATTAATAAATCATAATATAAAGGATATTCATCTTTTAATGTGGTTTCAATTAAATTATCTAAGTCTAACATCATATAATAACAATCTCCAGTAAAATGTTCATAACTTTCTTCTTTTAACATACTATAATTACATAATAAAGCAGAAATATGTTTTGGATTAAAGAAAGAACATAATCCATTACTTACTGGCATACCATTTTTATCAAATGTAATTTCTTCATCAAAATCAGCATGTGCAAATGATTTAACTGCATTTGAAATAAAAATAGGTTGTTTAATTGTATTTTTTATTGTATATTGTTCTTGGCACATTTCTATTAATTGTTTTTTTAAAGCATATTTTCTTTTACCAGTTGCACGAGCAGCCTGGTTTTTAACATTTTCTATAGCGACATCTAACTCTGCTAAAGCAGGCATTTCCGCCTTATCTTTAGGCGAGATGTGAATTTTTGGTGTTAATAATACATTTTTATCATTATCTATTGTTATATTATAAAGACCATCTTCTCCATTTTCAAATTTATTTACCAATCCCTGATAAGATACTTCTCTTTTATTTATTGTAATCATTCTATTGTTTGTTAATATTTCTTTTTTTTGTTTTTCTTCTTTATCCATAGCTAATACTATATAATTTGATAATATTTCAATATATTTTTCGGTTAATTGATTAGGAGGAGTTTGTCTTACTATTTCTTCTACTAGATTTTTACGATCTTCCGCATTTTTTAAAGTATAATCAAGTTTAATTTTAGTTTCCACTAGCAAAACTCCTTTCTTTCTATATGTTAATCATCTTTGTCCTATCTTTATAAATATTATATTCCAAAAATTTTGAAATGTCAAACCTAGATAAAGTAAGATAAATTGATTTTAATAAAAAAGTATAATATAATATTTATAGAAAAAAGAAAAAGGTGAAAATCAATGAATAAATTAAATATATTAAGAATAAAGATAAAAAAATTTTGGATATGCTATTTATATGGCATAGGCAAATATTTGTTATGTGCGGCCGCGGTAGCAGGGTTAATGATTCTTTTAGCAGTGACTGCCGCACCAAAAGTATATTATTATATAGATTATAATGGAAATGAAGGAGTCGCTAAAAATTGTCAAGTAATTGCCGCAGGTTTAGTATGTGAAAAAATGTATGGTGGTAAAATAATGGTAAAAGAATATTCTGAAATAAGGAGGTAATTAATATGGCAGGATATAGAAATAGAAAAATAAGGATGCCTAGAAATCCTATTGGTAGTCCAAGAAAAATAGCTCAAAGAGGTTTTTATGAAATGTTTAATATTTTATTAGGAAATGATGTAAAACCTCGTGATTATGGGAAAAAATTAAGGGATAAAAAATAAAATCGTATATTGTAATTGAAAATAGGCTTGGAGATTTTTGTGTCGAGGCAAAACCCAAATTTAAAAATCAAAAAAAATTTTTCCTACAATACTACCCCTAGTACCTGGCAAATACGTTCTGTAGCAGGTAAAAACCATGGGCAACTAGGTATAAAACATAGGGTCGCAGGCACTCGTTTGGCTGCGAATTTTACATAAGATTTACATATAAATAAAATGTAAACTAAAATAAATAAAAAAATAAATTAAATAATTTTTCCTAAAATTAAATAGTAAATTGAATTACCTTGAACCGTATTTAAGGGGAACCTTAGCGAACATTCGTTTGTATTAAATAAATTAAAAAAAATTAATTTTTTTCAAAAAACTATTGACAAATTGCTATTGTTATGTTATAATTATTATAGAAAAAGAGAAAGAGAGTGCTAGAATATGGAAAAAGAAAAACTAATGGAAATGATAGAACAAGTTGAAAATGAATTATTTTGTTTAGATTTAATTGATAGATGGACAATAGAAGATAAAAAACAAGCAAATAAATTATACAAAGAATTAGCACAATTAAAAAAACATTTAGCCGAAATAAAAGTAAAAACTTTAAAAAAATAATTAAAACCTATTGACAAATAGATTTGATTATGATATAATTATTATAGAAATAAAGAAAGAGAGTTGAAAATTATGATTAATACAAAAACTATTGAATTAAATTATGAAGAAGCACAAACATTAAGAAGAGCATTACTTGATAAAATGCAAGAGATAGACTTAACAAATGCTTTCAATGAACCATACTATAGAGCACTTGATAAATTATACACTAAATTAGAAACAATAGAAGAAGAATTAGAAGAAGAAAGAAATTAATTCTATTTAATAATTCTTCTTCTAATTGAAGAAATATCTAGACAATAGGAAAGATTAAAAAGGAGTTGGCGGAAATGGGTAGAAAAATAATTAAAGAACTAAAACAAATCAAATGGGAAAATGTTGTTACATTGATAATGATAATATTATTTACAATTAGTTTAATTAATCATATTATAATAAATGGATTTTACTTTAATCTAATAACTGAATTATTTGTTGACTTGATGTTTATTTTAGCAATAAGATTTACAATAAAAGAAAGTAAAATAAATAGATAAATAAAATGCAAACAAATGTTTTTGCATTTTTTGTTATAATAAAATGAAATTGGGAAAAACCTTGCTTTAGGGTAAAAGTAGTGTCAAATTTTGTAAAGCGGCTTGACGGCTCGGGGTGGGTCAGGGCGAGCCGATTTTGCGTACGCGAACATTTGTTCGGATTTCGCCGAATAAAAAACGAAAGCGGAAATGATTAGTTGTTTTCCTAAAACCGAACAAATGTTTGAGTTGACAAAATGTCAAATAAAAGTGTAAAATAAAATTAATTAATAAAAAATTATTGATAAATAAATTAATTAATGTTATAATTATTATAGTGAAAGAGAGAAAGAGGTTGAAAAAATGAAAAAAATAGTTAAGGTAGTAATTAATTTAATGGTGTTAGTAAGTGCAGTAATGATTACAAAAGCAAGAACTTCCGCAAAGGTTGTAACTCAAGTAATAGTTGAAAAGGAAGAACCTATTGTAATAGTAATGGAAAAAAAGGTTATTGAAAAAGATATTGCTTTCAATAATGCTAATGAAAAAAATATCTATAATAAAGCAATAGAACAAGGACTAACAAAAGAACAAGCAATGTTATTAATAAGTATCTCAAGACACGAAACAGGTGCTTGGACTAGTAAAGCATTTAAAAATGATAATAACTTTGGTGGCATAATGAGTAATGGTGGTTTAAAACACTATGAAAGTTATGAAGAAGGACTTAATGATTTTGTTAGAATATTAAAAACTTATTACTTTGAAAAAGATTTAAATACAATAGAAGAAATAGGTGCAAAGTATTGTCCAGTTGGAGCGGCAAATGACCAAAATGGTTTAAATAAATATTGGGTTGGCGGAGTTACTAATTTCTACAATTATTACTTAACTTTAATTTAAGCGGCGACCGCAGTCTAGATTTTTCAAATCTAGATTTTTTCGTGCTTAACCGCTTGCTTCCGCTTCCAACCCGAAAAATGCGAACAAATATTCGTGTAATAATTTTTCATTGATTTGGGGCTTGGGCGAACATACGTTCATATTCCTAAAATTAAAAAAAATAAAAAATATTTAAAAAAAGTATTGACTTTTTACTATTGCTATGGTATAATTATTATAGAAATAAAGAAAGAGAGTGGTTAAAATGAATAGAACAGGTTATAAATTAATTGATACAATTACAGGTGAAATAGTAGAGTGTATTTATAGAAATGTTATTCTAGAAGAAGGACACGAAAGAATGACAAACTATAAAGAAATTTACAACAAAGAGTTTTACTTAGTTGCTATTGATACTACTACTTATGAATTAAGAGAATATCCTATTCAAAAAAGTTAAAAACTTTTTGAATAGGTATTGACAAAAATTAATAATTATAGTATAATTATTATAGTAAGAAAGGGAGTTGATAGTATGGCAAGAAAAATAATTAAGTTTACTAAAAAAGATAAACAATTTATTCAAGACTTTACTAACTCTATCAATAAAAACTTAATAATTGCAATAAGTGAAAATAAAAGATTTGAGTGTGATATTCCTAATAATACAATTTATTTAGGACTAAAAAACTTAAATCAAATAGAAAACAACTTATTCAAAAAATGGTTAAAAAATGAAAATATAACTATTAAAATGAATAGAAGATTATTAAGTTTGTTACACGAAATAGGACACTTTCAAACTTTCAACGAACAAGAGTTTGAAGATAGAAACTCAATGGAAAAAATCTATAATCAAATGTATGAAAATGATTTAATCACTTTTGAAGAATTAAACTTTAATTATTGGAATATGACAAACGAGAAAAAAGCAACTTTATGGGGAATACAATATTATTTAGAAAATACAAAAAAATGTAAACAACTAGTTAAAATATTAAAGTTAAATAAATTTGTAAAATTTTAAAAAAACTATTGACATAAATAAATAAAAGTGCTATAATATATATAGAAATAAAGAAAAGGAGTGATAATTATGGCTAAAAGAAAACCAGTAGTTCAAAAAGTAGTAGTTGACAAAAATGCAAAACAATTTATGAGAACAGCATTAAACCTTGCAAGAAAAGGAAAAACAAACAAAAAATTGCATGGTCGTAATGCTAACCCAAAAGCAATGAAATACAACATTGCTTAAGTGTAAAGTAATTTACACTTTTTTTGTTTTAAATTAATACTTTACATTTGGTTGACAGCGGGCCGCCTTCGTGGGTCATTTCTCGCTGCGGCCCGCATTTTTACAGAGACTTTACATGTAAAGTTTTGTCAATCGAACATTGGTTCTAGCGAACAAATGTATTTTTCCCAAAATTATTAAAAAAAATTAAAAAAAGTATTGACTTGTTGCCGCCATTGTGCTATAATATTTATAGAGAAAAGGAAAAGGTGAGAGAATGAAAAAAGTTTACTTAGACATGGACGGAACTATCGCTAATTTATACACACAAAATAACTGGTTAGAAAGATTAGAAAACGAAGATAAAACAATATTTTTAGATTGTAAGCCAATGACTACACAAGAAACATTATTAAAATTATTTCCTATTGATAAATTTGAAATAGTTATCTTAACAATGACACCAAAAAATTGTTCTATTAAATATCATAATCAAGTAATAGAACAAAAGAAACAATGGTTAGAAAAGTTTTTCCCAATGTTAAAAAAACAAATATTTATTAAGTATGGAAATAATAAAAACTTAAAAAATAGTGCTAATGCAATTTTAATTGATGATAATGCGGTTATTCGTGATAATTTCCGCGGAATTGCACTTAATCCCGCAAACCTTTGGTAAAAAAAATAAAAAATATTTAAAAAAACTATTGACAATATTTTTTAAAAATGATATAATTATAATGTAATAAAGAAAGAGAGAGATAAATTAAAATGACAAAGAAAATTGACTTGAAAAAAGAAAAATATCTACTTTTTGTAGATACTGAAACAATAGGAACTTTAAATGTAAAAGAAAGTGTACTACCATTTGAAATAGGTATTAAAGTATTAGATACTGAAACAAATAAAATTGTTAAAGAAAAAAGTTATTTAGTAAGAAAATTCTTTAATAATAAATATATAATGTTATCAACATTTAGTGCTACAAAATATCCAAATTATTTTGAAAAGTTAGAAAATGATAAAAGATACAAAACAATGAGTGCTAATGATATTTCAAAAGATTTAGAAAAAACAATTCAAAGATATAATATTAAAATAATGGTTGCACACAATGGAAACTTTGACCAACAAGCAATAGCAAGATTATTTGAGGACTTTGGAGTTGAAAATCCACTTGAAAATATTGATTTACTTGATACAATGGAAATATCAAAAATAATAACATTTAGTAAAGATTATGCTAACTATTGTATAGAAAATAAAGATAGATTAAATAGTTTAAAAGAAAGTTGTTTTATAACTAATAGTGGTAGAGTAAGAACAACAGCACAAGCAATTTATTGCTATTTATCAAATAATGCCGACTTTCAAGAAGCACACACAGGACTTGAAGATATAGACATTGAAATAGAAATATTTAAAAAATCTATGGAAATGTTAGGAAATACAATAGTAAATCTAAACACTGCACCAACTTGGAGAGATTATTCAAAAGTAATTGAAGAAGATTAATTCTTCTTCAATTATAAAAAGGTTGTGATATTATGATAAAAAAAATAAAATGGAAAATAGTTTGTATTTGTGCTTGGTTGATAAATAAGCAAAATAGATGGGAAGATTAAAAATCTTCTTTTTTGGTTGCGGCAATGCGTATTTATGTTCGATTGACAAATTATTTACATTTACTTTACGCGGGCGGCGCGCTCACGATAGAAAAACTTCATTGCGCGCCGAATTTACATAAGGTTTACATATTAGAAAATCTCGTACCGCCGCGATACGCCAGGCTGCGTTGTAAGATTTTCCCAAAATAAAAAAAATTAAAAAATTTTTAAAAAATGCTTGACTTATTTTTAAATAAATGATATAATTATTATAGAAAAAAAGGAAAGGAGATGATTGAAATGTCTACAAAAAGTAAATTAATTTATTTAAAAGTTTTAATGAATATTAAAAACAATGTTTACTCACAAAATCAAGCACAATTAAAAAATGATTTATTAATGATTAAAAGACTTTTAATCATTGAAAATCAAGATAAAACAAACTTACAAAAAATTGAAAAAAATATGCAAAAACTATTGACAAAGGCAAGTTAATATGATATAATTATTATAGAAATAAAGAAAGAGAGTGATAGTTATGTTAAGATTAGTTGATAGAGTTGAAAATAAAAGTTATAAAGGTTCAAAAAAATCAATTATGACTTTACTACAATTAAAGTTCAATGAGTACAAATATTATGGAATATTAAAAGGTATTGTTTGTATAAACGATACTTGGTACATAGGTTAAAAGGGGGTTGTTAAAATGGTTAAATGGACTGCTCAAGAATTACTAGATACTTTCAATAAAGAAACAAATCTAGAAGAATTAAATGAGTTATACAAAGCACTAATTGCTTATAACTTAGGTTGTACTACTATTGAAGAAGATAAACTAAACGAGGTTTTAGAATACTATTACTCTCAAGACTTTATTTATAGTATTATTAATCAAGATGTAATTGATTATGCTAATGAAATTTTAGAACAAATTCATTAAAAAGTATTGACTTTCTATAATAGTTATGTTATAATTATTATAGAAAGTTAAACAAAGGTTATTACATAATTAATTTAAAAAAAATAAAAAAATTCAAAAAAACTATTGACATTAAAAATTAATTATGTTATAATATAAATGTAATAAAGAAAAGGAAACTTTATTACAAATAGTTAAAAAATCCA
>Ga0310690_10000246_pt1 | contig 126899 bp, 97 predicted proteins | sample AusTroGonzalo_MG_2_FD_207661 | JGI IMG/M metagenome (GOLD analysis project Ga0310690, IMG submission 207661) | Bovine rumen microbial communities from tropical cattle in Woodstock, Queensland, Australia - Gonzalo_04 (v2) (version 2) | ecosystem: Host-associated > Mammals > Digestive system >...
ATATCGTATTTGGTATTCTTTGTCTTTCCTTCGTATCCCATCTGTTCAACAATGAGAAGATCGTCAACGAGTAATACAAAAAGAAAACTAATCAAAAAAGAGGTGGAGATCAGTGATGGTCTCCACCTTTTTTGTGCTTATTTAGATATTATCCGGATCCTCGTGAAAGATCGTTATCCTCTTTCCCCGTAATACTCTTCCAGCGTTCTGATCCCACGGTCATGCATTTCTGTTGCCACCTCAACGCCAACATATCGGAAATGCCAGGCTTCTTTTCCGATTCCGGTAATGCTTCCGCATCCTTCCGGATAACGCCAGATAAATCCATATCTATATCCATAAGCAAGGACCCATTTTCCTGCTGCCGTATAGATAAACTGAGATTTATCCGAATTGCTGGTAGAACGGATATCCAAAGCAAGTCCTAACGGATGCTCAGAACGTCCCGGCCAGGCATAAAGCTTGACAGCTGTAGCGATACCATGATTCTCGATTGCCCGGAAAAAACTGGCTCTCTGGGTATCTTCACTTCGGAAGCCGGAGATCAGATAAAGCCCTTCACCCGTTGCCTCCTTACAGGCGGCATACAACTGTTCCCAGGCAGCCGCTGCATCAGGACGCAGACGCTGTCCTTCCGAATGGCTGACATAGACAAGTTCCGGCACGTAATCAAGATCCACACTATGATATTTATTGACCAGAACCGCCACATCCGTAGGATCTGAGACTAATTCGGCTCGGACCGTTCTCGGGTCCACATATCCGTTATACCATCTTTCTCCGCCCGGAATCACCGGTTCCACATAGCGTTTCGGAGCATACGGATCTTCTTTTCTATTCAGTTTTCCCGCTTCAAAATCATATTCGTTGCAGATAGCTATAAACTCTTCCGATTCCGAGAAAGAACAAAGTATCTGATACCGGGTCGTCTTCTTCTCTTTCAGCAGTGATGCCCAATAATCTCTTCCCGCCGTGTCTGCTTCACGGAAAAAACAGGTCTGATAAAGTCTGGAGACAAACTCGATATCGGATGTATTCTGAAGAACAAACTCATCACTGAGGTAGAAGTCACGAAGGAGCTGTGACATCTCCACCTCTTTGTTTATGAGACGAAGAGCAAGACGTTTCGCTTCATCCGCTCCCGCCTCTCTCTTCAGCGCCGAGGTGTAAAAATGTTCTGCGACCTCCAGTGCCCGCTCCGAAGGCGTATCGGCTTTGGCCGTCACTGCACCGGAACGGATACCGTATGCGGCACAAAGATTGCACCATTCCGTAGAATCGATAAAATATAGTACCAGATCCAGGACCGGAAGCCCTTCTTTCAGTTTTTTCAGCCAGAAAGACTTTCCGTCCTTTTCCGCATCACGGTCCAGGATCGTCTTATATAATGTATCCAGTACATCGTCATCCGAAAGATTTCTGTTTTGAAACTCCGGAGTATCAACAAGAAAACCTCTCACGCAATCTGAACCGGTCATCTCTCTATTCTTAAGTTTTTCGCACCAGAAATGCAGTCCGTCCGGATCGGATTCACGTTCAAGTGCAATCACATAGAGACGTTCCACGAAGTCAGAGACAGGATCGGCTTCTTCAGAAGCAAACGCATTTTCTATGTCTTCCTCCGCTCTATAAGCAACCACAGATGCAGATGAAAAACCCATGGATAACACCAGAACCAGGCATAATATGCCAACTCGCAACCCCTTCATGACAACACCTCCTGCTATATCTTTATGCCGCCACCTCACTGCTACCCTTGGAAGGGCGGATCTTCGAACGATAAATGATCGATATGACAGCACCGATGAAAAGTGGAATACTGATCCACTGGGATGTAGATATTCCTAAGAAACCGCCTCTTGCTTCGTCGTAGCGATAGTGCTCAAGGAAGAAACGGAGAATGGAATAAAGGATCAGATATGCCTCTACCGTAAAACGGCTCTTCACCTTCACAGTCAGAATAAAAACGATCAAAGAGATCAGGATCAGGCAGACCGCTTCGACTAGCTGCACCGGAAAAAGTTTGATACCGTGAATAGCAAAAGACCCTTCCGGAAAAACTACAGCCAGTGGTCCGTCATATGGAATACCATAACAGCAGCCTGCCATGAAACATCCAACTCTTCCAAACCCATGGATAAACGGGATCAGGAAGATACAATGGGTAAAATAATATCCTAAGTCCAGTTTATGCATTTTTCCTGCGAGAAGAGCGGCAGCAATACCACCGATCAATCCTCCGTAAAACACGAAGCCTCCTTGCATGATCCCTGCAAAGTATTCTTTTTCGAAAAAACGGCTCCATTCAATTTCTTTATATGAAACGATCAGATAGAGCAGTTTCGCACCAATGCCGCCTCCGAGGATACAGTAAGCTTCGAGAAGGATAAAATCATCGAAACTTTTTCCATCCTTCTTGAGCATCAGCGCTCCAATCAGATTGGCAAGTAATCCTCCGAGCACGATCATCAGTCCATAGGACGGGATCTTGAATCCAAAGAGATTTATAAAAACATGCATAAACGAAATGGAAACCTTTCAAATTTAGATAGAAAAAAAGGCTTCCGTTTTACAACAGAAGCCTTTCTCTTTGTCATTCAACAAATTACTTAACGCCAGCGGTGATAGAATCAACAGCGTCATTAACTGCCTTTGTGCAAGCCATGCAAGCGATCCAAAGAATCAAGCTCAGTGCTGTACCGATGATGGAAAGAACCAGACCAGCTGTGCACATACCCTTCTTGGACGGATCCTGCTTCTTACCAAGAACAGCAAGAATGATACCAACGATACCGCAGATACCACCGATAAATCCGTAACCCGGGATGATAATACCCAGAGCAACAGAGATAATACCTAATACTAATGATCCGATAGCCATAAATACCTCCAAACAACATATAAAATTATATTCATATTTTCTCATTCCAAGATAACATTGTCAATAGAACCGAACAAGTATAACTTAGAATTAGAAAAAAACCAGAATGCTCTTATCCGATCTCTCCCCGCTCAATTCCGTAACTCTTACAAATATCCAGGAATTCCTGACATTGTGCGAAGGAAGCCATAACTTCATTACGGTCTTTGCCTTTATTAAGTTCTCCGACCCAGTAGTCAAAGCCACCCTTCTCCGGATCTCTTCCCATAAACGTTGTATACAATCTCCTGACATATTCCTCATTTGATGTCTTCAGATTGATAAACTCGTCACTGGTAAAGAAGAGACTTGCGGCCTTGTATCCGGTCTGTTCAAGATTTGTAAGTGCAAGGCTCCAATAATCCAGTCCACCCTTTTCCGGTTCACGTCCAAGGCAGCATGTGTAGAGTCTTGTTGCGAAGTTTATCGCGTTTTTGGAAGCAATTTCCGATTTAGCATTCGGAGCGCCGGAGCGAACACCATAGGTCGCGCAGATATTGCACCACTCTGTCGAATCAATAAATCCGTTAATGACTGTATTACGGTCAACACCGGCTTTTAACTGGCCTACCCAGTATGCTTTACCGCCGGCTTCAGACGGACGTCCGAAGAATGTCTCATAAAGAGTCTCAACAAAATCTTCTATGCTCAATCCTCTGTTCTGGAATTCTTCACCCATCAGGAAGAATCTGGCGCAATCCGCACCCGTCTGCTCACCGCTGACGATAGCATCGATCCAGAATTTCTTTCCACCCGCTTCAGACGGACGTCCGAGCGCAACGGTATAAAGACGTTCGACAAAGTCGGCAATAGACGGCTCCTCTTCCGGCTTCGGTGTCGGGGTAGGATCACCCGACTTCGGTGTCGGAGTAGGATCGCCCGGCTTCGGTGTCGGAGTAGCCGGCTTCGGTGTCGGAGTTGGATCACCCGGTTTCGGTGTCGGAGTAGGATCACCCGGTTTCGGCGTCGGGGTTGCCGGCTTCGGTGTCGGAGTAGCGGGCTTCGGTGTCGGAGTAGCGGGCTTCGGCGTTGGCGTAGCCGGTTTGGGCGTCGGAGTAGCCGGCTTCGTTGTCGGCGTAGGCGACAACGGTTTGGTCGTAGGCGTAGGTGATACAGGCTTGTCAGAAATCACTACACTGAGAGGCGTATTATATTGACTCTCATTCGAACCGTTCGCAGCCCGTACAATATACTCATACGTCTTTCCGAGAACAGGATTCCTGTCTTTGCAGGATGTTGTACCTTTTAACAGGCTTGCAATCTTAGTCCAATTATTCTCTCCGAGCTCACGTCTATAAACATAATATACAGAAGCTCCATTCACTTCTTTCCATTTGATTTCTACTTCAGAACCGTTATAGATTGCGCTCACAAGTGCCGGTGCCTGAAGGAAACGAACACCTTTTGCTTCGGAATTGGAGCTGACAACATAGCCCAGAACGGCTCTGACTTTGAACGTGTAATACTTTCCGGATTCCGGGTTCTGGAACGTATAGTGAGTATCTGTCAACTCCGCAATATCCGTATAAACCGTCTCGCCTTCCTTATAGCAGGCAAGTACATACTTTCTGGCATTCGGAACACTGTCCCAGGAGATATTAATATTCTTCGCATCGAAGGATACCGAGAAATTTGTCGGAGTATCCAGTGAATTGATCGGCCGGACACACTTAAACGAGTGCTTGACCGCATATGCTTCACCGGCGGATTCGTTGCCACAGTAAATGGTAAATCCATCGATCTTCTTATTGGTCGTATTACCATTCTCATCTTTTACCAGGTAATAACCATATGCGATATTACCGATTTCCGTTACAGTATCCGGAATCGTTACAGACTTCATTTTATCGCAGCGATACATAGCACCGTCACCGATCTTGGTTACTGTGCTCGGAAGGATCACTTCTTCCAGATAAGGCATATTAAAGAATGAGTAGTCACCGATCGCGGTAACGCCTTCTTCTACTTTAATCGATTTGACCTTAATATTCATCCACGGTGGCAGAGACAGCTTGCCGGAAACCTTGAAGTCTTTGAGTGCACCCTTTCCTGCAAGACGTAATTTCTTCTTTCCGACTGCATACTCCCACTTTATGCTTCCGCAATTACCGGTAATAACATAATCACTGTCATCGTATTTATAATCTGTAGTGGACAGATTATACTGAGCCAATTGTCCCGATGAAGTTTGCCCCAACTTATGCGTCTTATAGAAATTTGTCGTACCAAGAAGATAATACTGGAAATTATACGGGATATTAAACGAATCCCATGTGATATCAATGTTGTAATAGGCCCGGTCCATCAAAACAACATTCCAGGCATGCCCCTGATTCTGCTCGGTTTCCGTGCCCAAAGCAATACGATTATCTATGCCGGCTTCCAGAAGCATTCTGTAGGTTAAATTTGTAAAACCCTGGCAGACCGCCTTCTGTGAAATCAGAGCGGAATAAGCAGTGAACCGGGTAGTGTCTCCTTTATTCTCTTTATCATATTTAACATGATTAGCGACATAGTGAAAAATCTCTCTGAATTTCTTATAGTCCGACAGATTATCAAGATTCAGCGACGCCATTACTTCCTTAAGCTTCGCGGTTACCGCCTGTTCCTGTTCCCATGTCGAATAATACTCGACAGTATAAGCAATCATTGTCATCTCAGCGGCACCGGCTGACGGATCAGAAGTGGTTGCGCTGTATTTGGCAATGTGAAAACGAAGATAATCACCCTCATCGCCAATTCCGGTATGTTCAAGCGCAGTTTCATAAACCGTTGTGATCAATCCGGACTGTGTTGCCGCACTCCCGACCAGACAAACCTCAATATATTCTTCCCTATGTTTTAATTTATCCCGAAGATATGCGGCAGCCTCATCAACACTTTGAAATTCGTTATTTTCGGTGGCCATAACTTCATCAGCCTGAACTTTATTTGAAGCCGTCTCCTTTTCAAGCACGGTTTTCGGGGCCGCCCAAATTATAACCAAAACAAGTGCAGCAACGATAAAGCAAATACTTCCTTTTAAAATATAAGCATTCTTCTTCATAGTTCCTTCTCCTGACATAATTATTCAATATATTCCTAATATCATAGTACCACTGGATTTGTATGTAATCACAAAAGAAATGTTAACAAACATGAAAATTTTATTTTGCGATTACTTGATAAACATTATAAGCACCCGCTGTATCGACCTTTTTACTCTTCGCTTTGCCGTTATAGTGATCTTGTAAATAGGAGATAATGCGGCTCATGTAAACCTGATCTGCAATAAAATACACGTTTTCGTTGTTTACGCAGTCACGAAATGGATTCTGGATTCCATAGCGGTCAAGTTTTCCTTTATGTTCCGGCGAATTGGTCAGCCATGAACCAAGATAGAAAACATTACTGTAATAGCCTTCCGGGAGCGCCTCATCAAAGAAGTCAAACAGTTCAAAACCCTTAAAACATCCCGTCACAGTAAGGTACAAGTGTTCCTGATCTTCCGAGATGCGATCATAAACTTCTCTGTATGTAACCTGTTTCTCCGCAGAGAGCGAGCTCCCGCTTGATGTAATAGCTTGGGAAACCGTACCCAGATTCGTAGTTATCAGGCAAAGTGAAACGGCCAGTACTCTCTTCCAATTCAACTTCGCTGCGATTTCTTTGATCTGTGCGCAAAGCACACAGGCCAAGGAAGCAGCGACAGAAAAGAACATAACGAAATCGACCCTTTTTTGAAGATATCGCTGGGAAAAACAAAAATACAGATCCAGAGCTAAGATCAGGCATAGTGAAACCAGTACAATGATCCAGTTTATTTTGTTTCTGGATACCAGAAGTACAAACAGAAGCAGCAGAGGCACAAGGAAAGTGTATTTCATCTGGCCAAGGAAGACATCTTCGCACATGATCTGCCACGCATCCCCAAGATCCGGGGCATTTCGTATCGATATGATATTGTTGATCTTTTCAATCGTGAAGAGTTCCGGATCTTCAAACGTCCAGTGTCTGTATAGGTATACATCATTTTCGTTCAAACCCATCGCTTCGAACTCTTCCTGATGATCTTCATACTTGGGGAACTTGTGATCCATCAAGTCACTTCGCGCCAGATTGAACTCTCTGTATTCTTTCCATTCCGGATCAGCCTGGTAGACAGAAACATTATATAGCCGGGCCGCTTCGACTGCGCCCAGCCCGATAAGCAGGGATACAGCCAGGATCGCAGCCCGGATGAACTCTTTTTTCTTCTCAGAACTCTTGACCAGATCACACACCAGACTAACAGCGGTAACCACTAAGACACAAAGAACCGTCAGTCGGCTGGAATTGATACGGAATAATCCTCCGAGGAAGATAAATAAAGCACCGAAAGCATAGAAGCCGAGTGGTTTTTTCTTATAGTAAGTCCAGAGACAGAACAATGCACCGGTCACTGCAAGTACACCGCCGGTCTTGGTAAATTGCATATTCACATACGCATCAAAATAGAAGAACGCATTCAGCCCGACTGATAAGATAATACCTGCGTTTTTCCTTAGGCTTTCAAGAAGCAAGGAAGAAATAACAGCAGATATCAGAATGCAGATAAACTGTAGCCAGACATACCAGTTTATAGCCCGATTTATAGAAAAAAGGAAAGAAAGGAAGCGCCCGATCAGTATATTGATAAAAACCGTATGGCTGCTCCTCGTCCCCGTTATCCCGGAAACGATTCCATACATACTGTAATCATCGTTGGTTTCAAAATGAGGATGACAGAAAAAAACACAGATAAGGAAAACAAACACGTTTAACGCCAGAATACAAGCGATTCGGATCCGTCTTTCCTTCTTATCCACACCGGCACCCCTCTCCGATCAGATCAACACCAGATAATCCCCTTCTTATTTCCTTGATCATCAGTCACTTCGATTTTTAACGTATCCTGGATCAGCTTGATCTTTTCTTCAAGATCTTCGCGACTCTCCCCACAGACCAGGATCGGACCTTTTCTGGTTCCCTTGTCCACCATACGCTCTGTTTTTTGTCCTACAGCAATATGTACAAGCGCCACCATCTTAACGAAAGGAAGTGCTTTTACCTCCTCCACGCCGGAAATGGAAGTAACCGTACCCTCAGGGAGATAAAAACAGACATAGCCGGATGCCTTCTTCTCACTGCCGGAGAAAAACTCTTCTCCGTCTGTAGGATCTCCCAGGGCTTTACGAAGCAGCAGCTGATTAATGTTCAGGCCTGTCGCCAGCGGGATAAGATGGGAAGAAATATAGACCCCACCGCCACGGAGTGCACTCTCCACCACCCGGATCTCTCCGGATTCCTCATTAACAAGGTATTCTGAATGAACGATAGCAAATGACGGATGGATATAATCAGCCATTTTGCTCTCGTATCCTACTACTTTCTCCAGAAGATCCGGAGAAATCAAGGACGGAAACAGAGTCTGGCACGGAATCAGCAGATCCTTGCAATCAAAATACTTACGGTCAGCAAAAGAAAGCAGGTGGTATTTTCCATCAATGATAAATCCTTCACATACGATCTCTTTACCTGTAAAGAACTCCTCCACGATCGCTCTGTGCGTAACTGATTTCTGTAATGCGAACCCTATATCATGTGGAGCCGATTTGAGATCTTCTATCTTTCTGACACCAATACTGGACTGGGAATCAGAAGGTTTTACGATCCAGGGAAGCGGAATATTGATGGAAGTAAGGTCCATATTTTCATCTTCGACAGCAATATGGGCAGGTACCGGAATACCTAATTTATCGCAATTGTCACGATATGTATTCTTGTCGCAATAGGCCATGACCTGATCAAAACGATTGCCCGGAAGCCCGAGATGTTCAGCAACATAAGCAACTGTCGGCATCATAAGGTCATTCTGGTCTGAGATTACAGCTGTTATACCGTTTTCCCGTGCCTTTTCCACGATAGCGTCACGGTCATAGATATCAATATACCAAACATCATCGGCTTCTTTGATTGCCGGATAATCTCCTTTAACGGTAACGACCGTAACATGGATACCCATTGACTGCGCCATCTTCAGTATCGGCATCTGACCGATACCGGCGCCAATGATCAACAGTTTACTATTGCTCCCGCTCATCTCCAATTCACCATCCTTAACATCACTTCGTAAGAACCAAGGAAGTTATTCTCCCTCGCCAAAGTTTATTGTATCACGGATAACGTATTGATTCGCATTGTTCTGCGCAACGAAAGTACGACCGACATATTCGCCGATCAGAGCAAGTGCGAGTAAAACCACCCCTGTCAGGAACAGTAAAACAGCTATCAGGAAATTGAACTGGAAAGCACCGAAAGACATAGCCTTGCATATAGCGCAGATTGCGGAGGCCAGCATATAGATAAAACCGGCAATAGTAAATATGAAGCCGAATAAACCGATAATGTGGAGTGGCTTTGTTGAGAATGAGGTATAACCATTCATCATAAGCTTGAAGGACTTAAAGAAAGTATAACCTGACTTTCCTGCCACTCTGCTTCTCTCCTGCATATCAACAAGAGCAATACGTCGGGTAGTCTTCAGAGAAAGGCCTTCCAGATAAGTATACGGCAGATGGTAGTTGCACATAGCATCGACCACAAATCTCTTTCTGGCAATAAAATTGGTGAACTTCAATCCCTTCGGCTTATTCAGAAGCCACCGGGACATACGGTTATTCACGCTGCTTCCGATCTTTTTGACAGCACCTTCATTCTTATGGTCATATCGGGCCATAGCCATATCATATCCCTGTTCCAGAGGAGCTATAAGATCCCACAAGCGATCAACAGGACACTGCCCATCATCATCGATCGTAATCGCAACAGAACCGGAAACATGCGAAAAGCCGGCAAGTAAAGCATTGTGCTTACCACTATTAATGGCAAGATCGATCACCTTAACCTTATGGTTTTCTTCGGCGCACTTACGCAGTACATCAATAACATTATCCGGAGATCCGTCATTTACGGCGACGATCTCATAGTCATATTTTGTCTGTGCGCCAAAAAGTGTCACAATTTCATCGATCACACCCTTGACGGTAAGCTCACTTCCATAGCACGGAATAACAATGCTTAAAAGATTCTCTGTTACTTTACTCATTTCATGCCCCTTAATCGTTAACTCTTACTAGTATTATACTCTAAATCATCAGTTTGGGGATTTTCACCGCCATCATAAATGATAAACTTAAAAATCCCGACTTTCTCATCCGAAACCGTATCCACCAGAACACAGTTAGCATTTTCATAGCGTTCAAGCAAATAATCCATCGTTCTCGAAGGAAAAGGTTCTCTCCCTAAATCGCAGACAAAATACACGTTATTGTCAAAAAGTGTTTCACCATCCAGTTTTTCCAGGCCATTCACCCGAAGCTGTTCGTAATAACACCCGGTAAATGTATAACTTCCACCCGAGATTATGACATTCGTCGGCTTCTTATCCGCATATGTCTTAAACGGCGAGTAGGAATTATAGGTATTGCTGATTGAATAGTCATGGATATAGACATTTTCAGGATGTTCTGTAGCATAATCGATAAAATCCGCCATGATCTTCGTAGAATAAGAGTCCTTAGATTTCAGACGGATATACACATTCCCCAAGGCCGGGAAAGCCAAAGCGATCAAAACAGGGAAAACCATCATGCTCAACTTCGAAAGCTCAAGTTTCAGTTCTTTCAAAGCGGACATTGCAATTACAAATATCAAAGAAAGCGGTGGAAGCGTGATCATGAGCATCACTCGAAGCGGAAGTCTTCCTTTAAGACTCAAATAGGCAATAAGGAATACCCAGGCTGCCAAAGCATACATAATCAGATAGATCGGTTGATACGACCGTTCATGCCATAAGGCAAGAATGGCAAGTATAGCAAAAAAGGCCGTCGTTAATGTAACGATCAAAGCAGCAGGCTCCTGATAAAGAAGATTATAGAAGAACCGGACTGCTTCCTTCGGAGGATAACCGGGATTGTAACGGTCTGACGTAACGATAGTCTTGAAGCTCTCTTCATTGAAAGCAGGATCGATATAAACCAGGCTCTGCGCTAACTCATAAACTGTTTTATCCCATCCGATCGATGCATAGAGATCTTCATTCTCAGCAAATGCAGGCTTTTTGTAGTCTTGATACATTCCCCTGTATTTGTCATAGTTCATATAATCCTTATTATCCATTGTCCACTTAACGATAATATCTCCCCCGAGAAAACCGCCGATCACAGTCAACGTTACCGCGATAACGCCAACGGCAAACAACTTCTTACGTAGCGGTTTCTTAGGCGTCTCTTCTTTCTTCTGCTTATTGAGACGTCTAGCTTCATGATATTTCAGGAAGAGATTCACTGCATAAAGGCCGGCCCAAAGGATCACACAGATCAGCCCGGTCAGACGGCGGTTCAGGCATGAAAGCAACACAAACAGACCGGAAACGATAAGATTCGATCTTTTGCCGTCCTTTGTGTAAAGATACATCAGACACAGCCCGGCAGCACCTAAAATTGCAGATGTTGTAGTGAACTGCATTCTCTGCTGTATATACATATAAGAGGAAATATATAGGCAACTGAAAACGGCAATATGTATGCGTATATTCTCTTTCTCCGCCCGAACGGCTTCCAGAAACACATACATGATCGTGACAAAACTGAAAAAGATCGATAAAAACTGGAACAGTGCATACCAGGAAACAGCGCCGGTTATACGGTAAAAGATCGAAATCAGGAAAGCATATATGGAGTTATAAAATGTCAATTGCCAATAAGGTGACCCGGTTTTATAGCCGGCAATCGAATACATGACATTCACATCATCGACAGTCTCAAAAACTATTCCACGAGTTAAAACAAGCAGGAAAGTTAAGGCAGAAACAGTCGCCAAAGAAATCAACCATCGATTTTTCGAACTCATGACACAACTCCAACAAATGATACTGTAAGTTTGTCATAACACATATAAAATGTCAATTCTATTCAGTGTCAAGCCTTTTCGAGTTTTTCAGGATATGTAACGAATCACCAAAGATTTACCCTTCTCCCCCTCTTTTCACATACATATTCTTCTATTTACAAGGAACAATTTAATAGTACAATTAGTATGTATCTGATTGCGTTTAAGGGGAAAACAAAATGTCAAAGAAAATAGCTATTATCGGAGCTTCGTATCTTCAGTTGCCTTTGATCAAGAGGGCACAGGAATTGGGGCTTGAGACCCATGTATTTGCCTGGAAGGCAAATGATGTCGGAGAAACCGCAGCAGACTTTTTCTACCCGATCAGCATTATTGAAAGAGATCAGATTGCCGATAAGTGCAAAGAGATAGGAATTGACGGCATCTGCAGCATCGCCTCGGATACGGCTATGCTAACTGTGAATTACGTAGCTGAGAAACTACATCTTACCGCGAACTCCATGGAGTGTACCGAGCGTTCCACTAATAAACATCTTATGCGCGAATGCTTCAAAGAGCATGGTGACCCTTCTCCTTTCAGCATGGAAGTAACATCGATCGACTCTGTTGATCCGGACAAATTCACCTATCCCGTTATTGTAAAGCCGGAAGACCGCTCCGGAAGCCGGGGTATCACCAAGGTCTCAGAAAAGGCCGACCTGATCCCCGCTGTTACGAAAGCAATGGAGCTGAGTTTTGACGGTTGCGCTCTGATCGAAGAATTTGTGGACGGAGACGAGTACAGCGTTGAATCGGTCTCGTGGAAAGGCGTGCACCACATATTGACCATTACAAAGAAGTACACAACAGGATCCCCTGCGTTTATTGAAACTGCCCACCTTGAACCTGCCTTCGAAAAAGATGATCCGATCATCGCCAAAGTTTACGATATGGTCCAGCACGCGCTTACCAGTCTTGGTATTGAATACGGAGCTTCCCATTCCGAATTCAAGATCGATTCAAAAGGAAATCTGAAACTGATTGAGATCGGAGGACGTATGGGAGGCGACTGCATCGGCAGTTCTTTGGTCCACCTCTCCACCGGTGTAGATTTTGTCAAGGCCGTAATTGATGTCGCTCTGGGAAATGAGCCGGAGTACCGGAAAACCTTGTCCGGAGCAGCTGCCATCCGTTATATTTTCACGAAAGATGATATCGATGTACTTTCACAGATCAAAGCTGATCCCAACGTGGAACTGATCGAAGAAAACAACATCACTTTGCCGGATAACGAGGTAACGGACAGTTCTTCCCGTTCCGGCTACTACATTGTCCGCTGTCAGGATCGTCGCACTTTGCTTGATTATCTTGCCAAATAATTCGGAAAGGTACGTATATGAAGAAGAACCAGCCTGAACACTCAGGGACAAGATCTGTCAATCGAATCCATTTGCTGGCACAGCTTTTGTCATGTGCACTTATCGTCGTAGCTCTCGTCTTTATATTGAGCAGAATCTTCAGTATTGTATTATTCTCACCGGACGATATTGCCTATGAGCGTATCATGTCAGGACTTATGACCGGATCTCCCGAAGGACATACCTTTTATATCCGATATACCTTGTCTGCGTTTATTGCCCTTCTTTATCGCATCAACAATTCATTCTCCTGGTATCAGGCTTTTCTGATGGGTTCCGTCTGTTTAAGTCTGTTCCTGATACTGGAAAGAGTCGTAACGGTTACGCGCAAGCACAAACTGATATATCTTCTTATTACCACATTTCTTTGTACGATGCTCTTCTCTTCTGCTATTGTTCATCTCGAGTGGACCGAAACAGCAGGTCTTCTCGCCTCGACTGCAATCTTCAGATATTGCACGATTCCGAACAAAGCAAGCCGGAAACGGAACATCTGGGAATACGGAGTATGTATTTTCCTGATCGTTTTATGCCTCAGTCTCCGAAACTCAGTATGTTACATGATCACTCCACTTGTCGGAGTCTGCTGGATATACCGGTTATTACAGATCAAGCAGGACGAACTCGGGGAAGACGTAAATATTCTGTCTTACTATATCGGAAAGATCAAGTGTGCACGCACAACAAGAAAGCCGAAACAGTACAAAGAGAAGTTCGGAGACAAATTAACCAGATTGATCAAAGGCAAAAAAACGCCGCACCAGAAAAAGATCCTGGTCAATGTCCTTTTCTTCGTTTTATTACTTTTATTCTGTTACGCGGTCAAATATATACATATATATAATTACAGTGGCGAAGCCTGGACGCGTTATCGCCTGTACAATCGTGACCGTGCCACTCTGATCGATTATTACGGATATCCTGATTATGATCAGTATGCTGACCAGTATGCGGCAGCAGGTATTTCCAAAGAAACCTATACTCTTATGAAGAGCGACTATAATTTTGTTGTACCATGCAATCGTTTTCAGGAGATCGATATTAAGCCGTTGGCAGAGCTTTCTAAATCGATCAACCAGAGCGATTACAAAGCCAAACTGAAAGATGTCGGTAAACAGTTTGAGAGCATAGCCACTTCCAAGAAATACGTTGTTTGTAACATCACCATGCTTGTACTGCTCGTTATGAACTTAGCCGCTTATCGGGAAAAGAAACTGTATGATCTTCTCTTTGTTTTCGCGATCGTACTTTGGGGATTGGGTATCTCCTTCTATCTTTCCTATCAAGGCCGGTTCCCGGAACGAGTGATCAAATGTGTGGACTACACTATAATCCTGGGTTTGCTCGCTACATATATGAGCAGCAGGAAAGGAAATCTTGCGATCCATCTGTCCGGATTACGTGCGCACAGAAGGATTCTGGTCTCCGTTATTTCCGTATGTATGATCTGCGGCATCCTGGTAAACTGGACAGACCTGAAAACGACAAACCAGGGCAAGAAAAGAGGCGCAATCGCCAATATACAGATTCTTCAGTATTGTTCCCAGCATCCTGAAAATGCGTATTTCCGGGATTCTGTTTCGTTCGGGCAACGAAGTGAACTCTTCATGTCTGAAGGATATAATGTATCGAATTATCTCGGTATAGGCGGCTGGACCTACTATAGTCCTCTTTATGATGCCCTGTTGGCCAGATGGAACTGCGAGAACTTCGCTCAGGCAGCTATCGAAAACCGAAACCTGTTCTATCTTGTCAATGAAAACCGGATGCTGACAGTAAAGAATCATATGGATGCATACTTTGCCAGCAAAGGGATCAAGATGCGTCTTTTCCTTGTTGATTCATTTGAAACAAATGCCGGTGTAGTAAAGGTTTTGAAATTCATGTATACAGGGGACGAATAATTGCCGAAATAATCAAATGCCGGCTTTCGTTTCTTGTCACAATTGTTTTCATAATTGAGTTGTCTGAAAAACGAAAATCATTTATAATTGCTTAGAAGATAGAGTTTTCCTCTGTTTTTCAGGGTAAAATGGTACGAAGGGGTGTCGAATGGGTAACGCATTGAAGAAGAAGGCTTTGAGTTTTTATGTCTTCAAGGAACTTTCCAAGCGTCGTCGCATTTTAAATAGAGCATTGGAAGAACCTTCGTTTTGGCTGAAGGTTCAGAACGAAGAAATCAAAAAATTCGTTAATTATATATATAATATTCCCTTTTATAGGAAACGTTTTGAGCAGGCAAATATTACACCTGACGATATTAAGACCAGAAAAGATTTTTGTAAGCTTCCTCCTCTGACGAAGGAAGAATACCGTGCCTGGATCCTCGAGGAAACCAAGGACAAAAGCAAATTCAAGGATTGGATGTACAGACAGACTACCGGTTCTTCCGGAACGCCTCTGGATCTTTATTCGCTTCCGACAGACCGTGCTTCGGAAATTGCCAATCTCTTTCGTTGTGCTCTCCTTCAGGATAAAGGATATAACCCGTATTTCGGCAGGATCTTCAGCACCATGGTACCGAAGCCGAAAAAGAAAAAGAAGTTCTCTCTCGGACCAGCTAATGTTCAGATGAGCAGCATCTCGCAGCCGAAGGATCTCGTTGAAGGCTATAATGCAACCAAGCCGGACTTTTACTATGGGAATAAAACTGCAATCCTTATGATTGCCCAGTATTCGTTGGAACACGGGATCCCACTTCATAAGCCGAAATGTGTCGGATCTATCTCCGAGGCACTGGACACCAATGCCAGAATGATCATCAACAAAGCATTCGGTCCGGGTCTTCTCTTCGATATTTACGGGTGTGCCGAGATAGGCAATTTTGCCGTAGACCGAGCCGATGATCCGGGTAAGCACTACATCTGGAATGATACACATGTAGTTAACCTGTATCATGAAAAGCCCGTGGAAGGTAAAGAAAATGCTTTTTCCGGTCAATTAATGATCACATCACTTATCCATCGGGGCTTTCCTCTTGTAAACTACATTGTCGGAGATAATGTTGAGATCACCTTTGAAAATGAAGTTCCGTATATCACCAAGATCCTTGGCCGTACCAATGACGTGATCAAGAATCAGGATGGTTCTACTTTTAAATGGATGCATATCAACCGTGTTATGTTCGGCATGACAGATCTGGCCCAGTTCCGTATTATCCAGAAGAGCTATTCTGATTTAACATTCGTTCTTGCCAGTCCGGATATGCCGTCTGAACGTAAGCATGAAATCGAAACAAATATTCAGGATCGGTCTCTTGAGATCTTCGGAAATGATATGAACACGACCGGAAAGAAGATTTCTTTCGAATGGTGCGACCATATTCCACCGGATCCTACCGGAAAGATCCGGATCCTGGTATCTGAGATCAAATAATGAGTTCTTTTTGGGATCTTATTTTGACAGTTTCTGTTCAGACAGGACTGTCTTTTTTTTGATCTGCACACCTGCAATAAACAGCCCGACAAATACCAGCGCAAGAAGCGCCATGAGCGAGGTATAAAGAACTGCAGCTCCGCGGATACCATATCGGCTGATCACCTTATCAGAGAAAAGCAATGCCAGAACAGCAATGGAAAGATAGCCCCAGATTACTGATTTCTGGAAACGGATAATCGTGATCGAAGCATTCAGAAGACCGGTCAATCCAAGAAAACCTCCACCAAGAAGCAGGATCAGTAATTCAGCCTTATAATTCGTGAGATCACAGGCATAAAGCTTGGACAATACAGGGATACCCAATACAAACGCACCGGCAAGACAAACCACAGTAATGCCGAATACGACCAGCATCTGCCTGCAAACGCGAACAACAAACTGTTTGGTCTTTCCACCTTTCCAAAGTCTCGTCATGCCTACGATCTGCGGATTGAAAATAAAGTTATTCAGAAGTCCGACCACGAATACCGGCATGGCAACAAAACCATATATGGCTTGCATATCATCGGTCAATACTCTGTCGATCGCATATTTTGGCGCATTTCCGATATAAAATGATAAAAAAGCTCCCGCAGCAAGCGGAAAACACCTAAAAAGAAGGCGCCGTATACTCTTCTTATCACGAATTCCGAAAGTAACATGAACCTGCTTATAGGTAATAAGCGTCATATAGAGCCATATCAGGAAATTTGTAGTCAGCGCAATAAGCAGAGCAATAAGCATGTTACGGAGAATCACGATACACGCACCGAATACCACAAGAAGGGCGATCATACGTAATGTCATGATCCTTCCGCCCACATCCAATCTATCCTGGTTTTGGTATTGCCCGCCGAAAACATCCTCAAAGCAGTCGATCAGTTTTAATAAACACATGACAATAATGATCATGGTCTTATAGAAAGAGTACTGGTTGGTGATTGCAGAATAAGCGATATATGCCATAGCCGCAATGATCATGATGATCGAGGTGATCACTCTAGAAGTAAAATAGTCTGCGAATGAATGCTCTTGCTTTACATCTGAAACATGGTAATAACGCATGCCGTACTTTCCGACATTCAGGAACAGATTTGCATTCGCAAATGCAATCTCAAATATACCGGAATCACCGGTAGTTAATGCGCGGTTAATGATGATCAAAGAAAACACTGACTGGAAAGCATTCAACATGCTGCCGGACATATGCCAGATAAAACCGTTTTTCTTTATATTCTTGTCGTTTAGAAGGAACTTTTGAAGTCCTCTCATCGACTTACTTGACTGAGTATCTGAATCATTCATTCGAAATGACTTGTCTTCCCTTCTTAGCGGTTGGCATACATTTTAGCATAATAGTCTTGATATTCACCTGAGATGATCGGTTCCCACCAAGCCTGATTCTCCAGATACCAGTGGATCGTCTTCTTGATTCCGTCAGCAAAACATGTTTCCGGCAACCATCCGAGCTCTTTGTTGATCTTCGTCGGATCGATCGCATAACGTCTGTCATGTCCGTGACGGTCTTCTACATAATGAATAAGGCTCTCCGGCTTGCCAAGCTCCTTAAGGATCAGTTTTACAATATCAATATTCGCCATCTCATTATGACCGCCGACATTGTAAACCTCACCGACACGGCCATTATGGATGATCTTGTCAATTGCCTTACAATGATCCTCCACATAAAGCCAGTCACGAACATTCAAACCATCTCCATAAACAGGAAGTGCCTTATCGTGAAGAGCATTAATGATCATAAGCGGAATCAGTTTCTCCGGGAAATGGTACGGACCATAATTATTTGAGCAACGGCTGATCGTTACAGGCAATCCGTAGGTTCTGTGATATGCCATGACAAGAAGATCTGCTCCTGCCTTGGAACTGCTGTACGGGCTGCTGGTATGGATCGGAGTAGTCTCGGTGAACAAAAGATCCGGCCGGTCAAGCGGAAGGTCACCATATACCTCATCAGTAGAAACCTGATGATATCTCTTGAAAGTACTGTTTTCCTTAGAAGCAAGCATACGGCAGGCATCCATCAGAACCTGTGTTCCAAGAATATTTGTCCTTAGGAAAACCTCCGGGTCTTCAATCGAACGGTCGACATGGGACTCGGCGGCAAAATTAACGACGATCTGCGGTCTTTCCTCTTCAAAAAGTGCAAAAACCGCTTCTCTGTCGCAAATATCTTCTTTTACAAAACGGAAATTCGGGTTATCCATTACCGGAGCCAATGTAGACATATTACCTGCATAGGTAAGCTTGTCTAAACAAATGATCCGGTAATCCGGATGCTCCTTCAACATGTGAAAGACAAAATTAGAGCCGATAAAACCTGCTCCACCGGTTACTAAAACAATCATGAATCAGCCTTCCTCTTCTTCCCGGCCGTTTGCGAGAGACAGAATATACTGCCCATATTCAGACTTCTTCAGAGCATCGCCCAAGGCGCGCAACTGGTCTCTGGTGATAAATTTTCTTCTCCAAGCGATTTCTTCGATGCAGGAAACATAAAATCCTTGAAGCTCCTGCATTGTCTTTACAAAACCACTTGCACGGTACATGCCCTTCGGCGTACCGGTATCGAACCAGGAAACACCACGTCCGATTATAGTAACATTCAATTCTTTGCGCGAAAGATATTCGTTATTCAAAGAAGAGATCTCAAGTTCTCCGCGAGCGGACGGTTCAATCTGCTTTGCGTATTGTACCACATTATTGTCATAAAAATACAATCCAGGAACAATATAATTAGACTTTGGGCGTTTCGGCTTCTCTTCTATGGAAATTACCTTGTTATTTTTGTCAAATTCAACAACACCAAAGGCATGAGGATCTTTCATATAGTATCCGAAAATCGCAGCACCGCCATTGGAAATAGAATCCATAGCCTTCTTTAATACGTTTGAGATCGTTGCGCCATAGAAAACATTGTCTCCAAGAACCAAACAAACACTATCGTCACCAATAAATTCCTCACCGATAATAAATGCTTCGGCAAGGCCCTTCGGCTCCTGCTGCTCCTTATACTGGATATCCAGACCCAAATGATGACCATCACCAAGGAGATCCTGATACATCGGGAGATCACGAGGTGTGGAGATGATAAGAATATCACGTATGCCTGCCAGCATTAACATGGAAAGCGGATAATAGACGAGAGGTTTGTCATAAACCGGAAGAAGCTGCTTGCTTACCACTTTGGTAGAAGGATATAAACGAGTCGCTGACCCACCAGCCAGAATAATCCCCTTCATAGAAAACCCCCTTGTAAGTACCTTTTTCACGATATGAAGTCATTATACACAATATTCCTTTGTTTGACAAACTGATTTTCATTTCAAATTGACTGCAAATTTAAAACATTCTTATTCTTGACAGTATTTATATAATCGGATAGAATCGCCATGAAATCAAAATGGACTGGTGATATCATGATTGCATTTAATGAACCGCCTTTTGTCGGAACTGAGACTAAGTATATTACTGAAGCAATTAATAACAAGAAAATATGCGGCGATGGTGCATTTACAAAGAAGTGCAATTCCTGGCTGGAAGAAAGATTTCATGCCAAAAGAGTAATGTTAACGACCAGCGGATCCACCGCTCTTGATATGGCCGCTTTTCTTTGTAACATAAAAAACGGTGACGAGGTCATTTTACCAAGTTATACATTTACCAGCACAGCAAATGCTTTTGTCCTTGCCGGTGCCCGTCTTGTTTTTGTGGATATCCGTCCTGATACGATGAACATTGACGAAAACCTGATTGAAGATGCCATTACTGATAAAACGGTTGCGATCATTCCTGTACATTACGCCGGTGTTTCCTGTGAAATGAATAAAATCATGGAAATTGCCGCCAAGCATTCTGTCAAAGTCGTTGAGGACGCGGCACAGGGCGTGATGAGCACTTACCACGGCAAGGCTCTCGGCACGATCGGCAATTTCGGCTGTTACAGTTTCCATGAGACCAAGAACTACTCAATGGGCGAAGGCGGCGCGATCGTCATCAATGATGAAAACAGCATAGAAAAAGCAGAGATCCTTCGTGAGAAGGGTACGAATCGTTCCATGTTCTTCCGTGGTCAGGTCGCAAAATACAATTGGGTAGATTTTGGTGACAGCTATCTTCCAAGCGATATCAACGCTGCTCACCTTTATGGCCAGCTTGAATTGGCGGATGAGATCAACGAGAATCGTCTGGCAACATGGAACAAGTATAACGAGGCGCTCAGACCTTTAGAGAATGAGGGACGCATTTCTCTACCGTTTATTCCCGAGGGCTGCGTTCATAATGCGCATATGTTCTATCTGAAGTGCAAGGATCTGGAAGAACGTACGGCATTCATCGCATTTATGAAAGAAAACGGAGTAGCTTGCACTTTCCATTACGTTCCGCTCCACAGCGCACCTGCCGGCGAACGTTTCGGTGTTTTCCATGGCGAAGATGTTTATACGACAAAAGAAAGCGAACGTCTCGTACGTCTTCCGATGTACTACAATATGAAGGACGAGGATTCTTCTTACGTAATCGAGAAGGTTTTGGAGTTTTTTAAGAAGTGATCCCTAATCGGGATACAGAAAAATAAAGACTGCCGAATGGCAGTCTTTTTTATTTTGCTTCAGAGATCATCTTACGGTTATCTATACGTGATTGAGCCCATTTGATCAGTTTTCCATACCGAACAGATTTTTTCAGGAGCTCGATCATTAATGATAACGCCAAACTGATCAAAAGCGTAATCAGTACCAGCAACGGAACATTGGAAACATACTTATGGATGATCGGGACCTTAATAATGAAGATATGCAGAAAATAAATATTCCCCGAATAAGCGCCCAGAAACCTGAACACCACATCTTTTCGCATTGCAGTAGAAACAAAAACACCTAAGGCAACAACAGCGCAGGCTAACAAAGCAGTAGAAAAAGCAAGATGCTTGCTTGCATGTTTGGATATATCATATCGTCCTGCCATAAACAGAATAAACAGGCCAACAGACGAAAGCGAAACTAAGACCGGTCTACGGACTTTGAATTTGGCAAAGGAGTTGTTCATTGCAAGATAATTGCCTAAAACAACTGTAAAAAGGTAATTCGCATAATCGCCTCCGCGGGCAGAAACCTTGACTCCCTGAAGGATTTGAATGGCAACGAGGGCATAAATAAGGGATAATGATTTGAATTTGCGCGTAAACAGGCATAATAACGGGGTCATGACCAGAATAAGCTGAGCCACGCCCATATACCAGTTGACTCCGGCAACCATAGGCGTATCGAAAAAATCTCCCCACCCCATAATATCAAGAAACAGTGCGTGATATTTTCCTTTGAATGTATCGGAAATACTTCCACCGGTCAGAAGGAAAAGAATGATTTGGAAAGGATATGCAAACCACCAGGCTGCCATTAACGAGACCCATCGTTTCGCAATAAAACGTCCTGTGCTTTCCGGCTCTTTGTTCTTAACATATATAGATGCCAGCCCATAAGCAGACACAAAGACAAACATATATACGCAAAGACGGGAAAGAACAGCCAGATCCACAACATATCTCTCGGGAAGCATCGTTTTCATTCCATACTGCTCAAAAAGAGACGCCCGATAACACAAGTGATGAAAAATCAGGAGTATGATCGCGATCCCCTTTATTCTTGCCGAATCGTCTTTAGTAAAACTCATGGTGCCCTTCCCTTCACTTGAGGATTCTAAGTAATCAAACTGTTTCATAACATGCGCTTTATTATAACAAAAGCACTAAAACGCCGCAATATTCGCCCTGACGGGATGATAAGGATCTGCAAGTCATTTCGTAAATACCCCGTTTGGCCTCGGTAATAACGATATATAATTATGACGTTAATCACTACTATTTCTTTATCTGATACCATATAATATGCTTAAAATATCAAAAGAAGAAATGTCCTTCTCTTCTACCGGCAACGGTCTTTAGGAAGAACATGATCAAGTATAGAGGGGAGCTACTGAAATGTTTGGCTTAGGCAGATCAATAGTTAGACACACAGTGAATTCTTTTACCCACGATTCCGGATTTCTTGGCGGGATCGGACGTGCGGCGGCATACGGAGCGGGCGTAGCGCTGGTTTCCGAACTTATCGGAGGCGCTATAGGAAAGAGCCAGGTTCCTGCCGGAAATTATGTTCCGGCCCAGATCGAGGCACAGAGATCAGGTTCCAGCTACGGATCCGGCAACAGTGCCTACATCGCCAACGTCGCACTGGCCCGGATCGCGCTCTGCTACTATATCGCCAAGGCAGACGGTAGTATTTCTCCCGAGGAACAGAGAGATCTGGACTACATGTGTTCCAGCCTTCTGAACAATCCGAACGCTTCGTCCAATTTCCGTACTGAACTTACTGCGATCGCTTCCAATCCTTCCACCAGTTTCCTTACTGTGGAGAAATACCTTAACAACCTCAATCTGGAGACACTGAACCAGCTCCAGGCCGATATGCAGCGGATCGCCGAGATCACAGATGGAGTAACGGAGAACGAAAGAAAGGCCATGATGGTCTTCCAGAACTACATCTACGGAAAGCAGGGTTTCCCGGGAAGCAACATGAATGAACAGTTTGCAGGCAAGGCCAGAGTGATCAATCTGAAGTGCTCGGCCTGCTCTGCCGATCTGCAGATCAACGATAGCCGCACGGAAACTTTCTGCCCGTACTGTGGCACAAGGCAAATCATCATGCACTAAGAGACTGCATTTTCTGGCAAATGCACAACACAGATATACCACCGCTTTCCCGTTCATCATGGTAGAATTTCTCCTATGATCAGAATGGGAAAGTGTTTTTATGCCAAGTGAAAGACGTCACAATTTAGTCGGACCGCAGCGGCTCCACCTTCGGAGAGAAGGACGAAGCCGCAATATCGATATGCTCAACGGGCATGTCCTTATGCCTCTGATCTGCTATAGCGTCCCGATCGCTCTTACACAGATCCTCCAGCTTCTTTTCAACGCTGCGGATATTGCTGTAGTCGGGCAGTTCGTTGATGAATCGGCAGTCGCTGCTGTCGGCTCCTGTGCGCCGCTCATCAACCTGATCATTAACCTTTTTGTCGGTGTATCCCTCGGTGCAACCGTCGTTCTCGCGGCGGTTCTCGGCGCCGACCAGAAAGACCGGATCCACGATCTGACTCATACCATCTTCTCCCTCGGTATCGTCTTCGGTATTTTGACCTGTATCATTGGAACCGTTTTTGCCCGGACCTTTCTGGAATGGATGGGCACGACTGCCGAATCGATCGATCAGGCCACGGTCTACCTTAGGATCTACTTTCTCGGAAGTCCTTTCTTTATGATCTATACATTCGGACGCGCCATCATCGTGGCTACCGGTGATACCCGACGGCCGCTGTTCTATCTTACCCTTTCAGGAGTACTGAATGTCATATTGAATCTTATCCTGGTGGCAGGTTTCGGATTCGGTGTGGCAGGTGTCGCCATCGCCACCGTAGCTTCCCAGATCCTCTCTGCCATCCTCATGAGCAATTCCCTTTTGCGGCTGGACGGAGAATGCCGGATCTTCCTGTTCGAACTCCGCATACATAAGAATCCTCTGAAAAAGATACTGAAACTTGGTCTTCCGGTCGGTTTCCAGAACACTCTGTTCTCCTTTTCAAATGTCATCATCCAGTCATCGGTCAATTCCCTTGGTACTGCCTGCATGGCCGGAAACAGTGCCTGTATGAATATCGACTCCTTCATCTATGCCGGCATGAATTCTTTTACACAGGGCTGTATGACTTTTGCCGGTCAGAATTACGGAGCGAAGAAATACGACCGTCTCAACGCGATCTACCGTTCCACGCTTCTTTCCATCACCACGATCGGTCTTTCACTGGGTATACTGGCCTATCTTCTCGGGAATCCGCTCCTTCGTATCTATCTTCCGGACTCACCGGTCGGTGTGCAGTACGGTATGGCCCGAATGCTTGTGCTGGTAGTTCCTGATTTTCTCTGCGGACTTATGGATTGCGGTTCGGGCATACTCCGTGGAATCAAGCGTTCCGTCTTCCCCATGTTCGCCACCATTATCGGAAGCTGCGGCCTTCGTCTTGTCTGGGTCTACACGGTTTTCGCCCACTATAAGGAAACCGTTCACGGAATCAAAGCCTATAAGATCCTTCTTCTGTCCTATCCGATCTCGTGGGCACTGACATTCATGGTGCTTTTCGCGTATTACTGTATAGTCAAAAGAAAACTGAAAGCTGTAGCCTGAGTTTATCACCCCAAAAAAACAAAACTTCCCTGCATCCGATCGTATCAGGTGAAAACACGATCCGGTATTACGGGGAAGTTTTTATCGTTACCTGTGCCGTGATGAGGGGCGGCGCAAGGAAACGGCTTAACGATGTGCGGCTACAGCCTTAGCAAACTGCGGTTCCCTGTTTACGCTTTCCGTATCGGGATCCACATGTATATCCTTCGAAGTAATGGTCTTTCCGTTTTCGAGGATCACTGTCCGTGTGCCGTATTCCGCGCACTTCTGTGAATGGGTGACCTGAAGGATCGTGATCCCCTTCTCCTGATTAATGCGTCTGAAAAGTTCCATGATCTCCGCTCCGGACTTACTGTCCAGGTTACCTGTTGCTTCATCGGCAAGTATGATCTCCGGGTTGCTGATGATCGCACGGGCGATCGCCACGCGCTGCTGCTGGCCGCCGGAAAGCTTGCCCGGCATCTGCTTTCTCTTCTCTGTAAGGCCGGTGATGGAAAGGATCTCATCCAGTTCCTTTTTCAAAGAAGCACGGGAACGGCCGGCAACCAGAGACGGAAGCAGGATATTGTCTTCCACATTCAGATTCTGAACCAGATTATAAAACTGGAAGATGAACCCGATCTTGCCCAGGCGGATCTCGCTGAGTTTCTTTTCTTTCATCTTACTGATATCGTTTCCGCAGATGGAGATCTCCCCGTCAAAATTTCTGTCCAGACCACCGATCAGATAAAGGAGAGTGCTTTTGCCGGATCCGGAAGCGCCCATGAGGGAGACGAACTCGCCTTTTTTCACTGTCAGATCTGCGCCGTTAAGCACCTGGGTGATGGCGCCGCCCTTCTTACCAAATGTTTTGCTTACGTTTTTTACTTCGATCATGTTTTCCATATTCATTACCTCGTTTTCGTTTTTCCCGTTCCCGGGATGTGTTTATCTGCTAGGGGGGGCCGCCCGCCGGGAGAACTTAACCGGAAACCTCCGGCGGGCGAAGCGGGTCATTCGTATTTCAGCTGCTCGGCCGTGTTCATCTTACGGAGATGGCGGAGCGGATTGATCACCGTAATGGTAAATACCAGGAACATCGCTACTGCAAAAGCACCGATGACGGTAAAGTGATAGCGGAGCGGAAACTCCATTCCGATATTCCGGAGCAGGTAGATCATATTGCTGTTTAGAAGTATCGCCACACCTGTTCCGATCAAGATAGCGGTCAAAGCACTGAAGGCATTTTCGATCAGGAAAGACTTTGACAGTTTTCCACGGCTCATGGAGGTGGAGATCAATACGGCGCTCTCCCGCTTTCTTCCTTCGAATCCGACCGTCTGGTTGCTGAATACAGCGATCAAGGTCAGGCCGACACCCATGATGATCATGAGATAAAGCATCGTGGTCAATCCCGCATTTCCTTCCTGCATCTTCTGCATTCTGGTTTCGATCGTCATCGCTTCATCGATCATGCTGGATGCATACTTGGAGATCTGGTCAACGACCTTATCCGGATCTTCGCATCGTACAAAGGCGAAATATGGCGTATCGAAGTAGATCTTCTTATACATTTCCTCGGACAGGAGCAATGCTGTGTTGTTCATATTCAGATTAGTCGCATTGATGAAACCTTTTACAACAAGTTTTTCTCTTACCGGGATCACGCTTGTTGGCTTGAAGAGGACTTCGATCTCATCGCCGATGGAAAGATGGTATTTCTTCGCCAGTTTATTCGTGATATAGAGGTCATTTCCCTCGATCTTTTCCGGCATATCCTCGACCATCTTACACATTCTGTAGTTAGTATCTGTTCCAAATACGTCATACTGGTCAAAGACGAACTCCGGCTGCTTCACGGCCCGGTCAGATGCCAGGTATTCTTCTATACGCTCACTTCCGAAAACCATGTCTGTGGTGTAATTGAGGTACATCAGCTCGACATCACTTACACCTTCCAGATCTTTGATGAAAGCGTATTTCGAGCTATCCTCGGAAAGGCCGGTCACCATGACATCGCAATCCGCCTCCTTAAAACTGATCAGTTCCGTATAGGTCACGACCAGCGAGAGAAGCATCAGGCATACCGCCGCCGCCATAACACAGAGCCGGGAGTTTCCTACGCTGGTCTTCTTTGTACAGGCCTGTACGCAGGCAAGCTGTGCCACCGGCTTGTTCTTCTTTTCAAAGTGTTTCGCTGCCAGATTGCATACAGCACGAAGCATATGCGGATACGAAAGGAAAAGCGCTACGATCGTGCACAGTACGCCAACGACAAGGATCAGAATATTCTCCGAGAAAGAAGTCATGCCCAGTACCACATTCGGAATACCGATGATCGCGAAGAGGATCGATGCGACCAGTGACTTACGTCCATATTTGAACTCCGTATCCTTGTTATCAAAGATGATGTCACGGATCGGTGTTTTTACCGAACGAAGCAGTTCTTTGATCGGGCAAAGGCATTCGATCAGGATCGTTCCGAGTACGACTCCCGCCATGGCAACCGGCGAGATCTTGCCGAGGTTCATTTCCAGCTCGATATCCGATCCGGAGTTGATCGTAAACATGCCGTTAAAGAGCCCGTCCCGGACCAGTGCGTAGATCCCTGTGCCGATCACACCGCCGATCAGGCCGTACAGCGCATTTTCGAGAAGAATGATCAGGGATGTCATTTTCACTGAAACACCCAGGCTTCGAAGCGTGCCGATCGTGGACATTCTTTCCACCATGATGCGCTCGGAAAGAGAGATCGTAACGAATACGACCAGAAGCACGCAGATCGCAAACATGAAGTAGAACACCGCCGAGATCTGGGAGACCTGCTCCGTCATCATTCTGCCGGAAACCAGATTTTCCACCTGGGCAGTCGGCATATTCTTCGAAATGATCTTGCAGAAATCCTTCAGATCGGCTTCCGAATGGACCTTGACATAGGCCATGTTGTACTTCAGTCCGCCGTCGTAGGAAAGCTTTCTTATTCCTTCCTCTGTAACAACGGCACTGTATCCCTTCTCCATCAGGCCGTAATACGGCAGGATCTCTTTGACGGTATATTCGGCAGAAATCTCATTGTCGCCATAGATCCTGGCCTTATCTCCGACCTTGAGGTCAAAATCTTCCGCGTATTTCTTACTGATAATGCATTCATCATCGGAAAGACTGATGCTCTTTGCCAGAAGTTTCATCTTGTTGAGGCTCTCCGGATCTACGCCGTATGTTGTGAGCGTCTTCTGGTTATAGTAGGCATACATCTCGTCATCACGCTTATAGATCTGAGAATAACGGACAGCAACTCTGGCTGTATCGTACTCGTAGCCCTCTGTTCCGGCCCAGGAACTATCATCGATACCGGCATTGTTCGATACGATAACATTACCATCGCCAAACATGGTGACAAAAGCGGAACGCAAAACATTCTTAATGGAATTACTCATGTCGAAGGACAGCGCTGCGACAAAACTTGCCATGATGATGCAGATCAGAAGCATCAGGGTCCGGATCTTCTTGGACCAGATATTCTTAAAAGTGTGTTTCAGTACGACTCCCATTTTTACCACCTGCTAACTCTTTTTTCAGGAGCGACGTACATGCCGTCCCCCTCTTTCACGTCATATGTTTCATAGAATGCTTCACAGGAACTCAGCACCGCGTTCACACGGATCATGTCCGGGCTGTGTGCGTCCTGTTTCAGAGAGCTGATCCCGCTTACATCACTCTGCAGGGCCTGCCAGATCTTCGCATAATTTTCAAATAATGCCCGACGTTCCTCTTTCGTCTTTGCTATATTTGTGATGATCTCCATCGAACCGAGATCGGCAAAGTTCTCACTGAGAGTCAGTTTTCCGTCCACATGGTATATGCCCATGATGGCATAGCCGTTATAGTACTCGATACATTTCTCGGAACGTTCCTTCAGCGCCTGACGGTCAGCCTCCGGGATCCATTCCGGGTTATACACACCGTTTTCATCCCAGGCCAGGCCGTTCGAATCAAAAGCATGTCCCACTTCATGACCAATGACCATTCCCAGGCCGCCAAGATTGGCACTCGGATCGCCATCTTCATAGAAGAAAGGCTCATTTACGATAGCGATCGTGATCCGGACAACATTATCGACCCAGTAACAGGCATTCACGGTCTGCGGATCCATACTCTGTCCCTGTCTCGGCCGTTCTGTCTTTAAGGATCCGATCTGCACCGACCAGAACTTTTCATACATGTTTTTCATGGTTTCCCAGGCATCTTTCCCGATCAGTTCCGCATCCTTCGGATCGATCTCATGTGTAATGCCGGCACCTGTGATAAACTGCAGATTCTCAAGTTTCCGGAGAAGTCCCGCTCTTGTTTCTTCAGAAAGCCAGTCAGCTTTCGCGATCACCTCGCGATAGGAAGCACGGATCTTCTCACACATATCTCTGACTGCACGATCTGTTTCTTCCGTATAGAAGGCTTCTGCATAGAGTTCACCAAGCTGTGTGGACAGGTTGTTCTTCACCATCTGTTTTGCATATTTTTCTTTGTCCATAGTGCTTTCGCCATACACATCCTTGACTTCTTTCGAAGAAAGATAGGAGTAGGAATTCTGAAGGACACTCATGGCCAGCCAGGTCTTCAGTGCTTCTAGATGATCCTCATTTTTCCAAATCTCCGAAAAGTCAGCAAAAGCTCTTTCGTTCATCAGATACCATTTCCCGTACGGATCCGTAAATCCCATTGCTTCGGTAAAAGCATCGGTGTCAATGTATTCTTTCATCTCAGCCGAAGAAAGGGTCTTCACATTTTCCAGAGACATTTGCGTAGCTTCGTAATTCACGGAAAGATCGATGGCCAGTTTTGTCAGATCATCAGCCTTCGTCTTTGCTTCCGCCTCCTCATATCCACAGGCGATCAGGGAATTATAGGCGATACTGTTCAATTTGAACCTTCCCTCTTCCCCGGATCTGATCTCTTCAAGAGGAACGCCCAGTACGCTTTCGTAGCCGGTAAACACCAGAGAATAATCTGTCGGCTTATCCAGAGAATCGAAGACCTGGAATCCGAAGAACGGATCCACGTTCAAGCTTCGGATCAGTCGGGCAGCCATAGAAAAAAGATCTGATGTGGATCTTACTTCAAAGATATCCTTGATTATTCCCATTACTTCTTGATCGGCAGTGCTCTTCTCATCGTCATACTCCTTTACCTGCTTGTAGTAATCACGGATCAGCTGTTCGTTGCTTCCCGGTGCATATTCGCTGCCGGAAGATACGATGTTATCGATCAGCATATCCAGCTGCTGCTCTTTCTTGATCTCACATTCCAGAAATGATCCCGCCATCCCGTAGGTCGGGTCGATCTCGGCTTTTCTCAATGCTTCGGCATTTACATATCCGTAGAAATCATCCTCTGCACGAATCTCTTTTGCCGCCGCTTTCTCTTCGATCTTCTGTTCAAAAGAAGAAGGTTCTTCAACCTTTTTCCCGCAACCCGTGAGGCACACCGGCAGGATCGTACCTGTCGAAAGGCTCAGGGCCAGCACTATGGAAAGAAGTTTATTATTTTCTCTCATTTTCTGTCTCCTCTTAGTGTTTCAGTTTGAGATCCTTGTTGCATATGCCCGTTTTTGGCGCGAGCTTAACCTAACCGTCTCTGGTTATGATTCTAAAAATCATCCTTAAAGATACGGCAAAAGCAACGTAAAGTATGGATCAGTTTTTCATAAGGAATTCTTAAAGATTGCCTGTTCTTCCATTCGGGATGACCGCTTTTTCGGCGGCCATCCTCGAATAAAGAACGGGTGTTGGAGGGTATATTATGTATGCTTTCCGGATAGGAGGAAAGACGATTCAGTAAGATTGAATAAACGGATCTGTGTTTCTTTTTGTGTTTTTGTTATCCGTTTGTATCCAGTTTTTCTCAGCGGTTCGTGATATCTACGGATCCGGCAGATGCATCGATGCTGAGTACGATATCGCAGCCTTCTTTATCTGTATATTCGTCGCCGCGCTTCTCACCGTTGATCTTCGCAGATCCTGCGGAGAGGTCAAAATCGTAACCGATCTTCTGACCATCAACAAAGTCGATCTTTACACCGCCCGCAGACATATCCATCTTCAGGCTGGCTGTCAGGATAAGATCTTTTGCTGTAAAAGAACCGGCGCTCATATCTACTTTTCCGCCTGCAACCGTGCAGTTGTCGATGTCCACGTCGCCAGCGGACATATCGAAGATGCACTTTCCGAATTCACAGTCCTCGATCTTCACATCACCGGCGGACATATCCAAATCGAGTTCGCCCTTGACATTCTTCAGCGTCACGTCTCCGGCTGAAGTGTCGATCTTCAGCATATTGCAGCTCAGTTCGTTCAACAGATCAATGTCGCCTGCGCTGGTATCCAGGTTAATGAGGTTAAAATCGGTTCCCTTCGGGTAGTAAACGTTTACATAGTAGTCATCATCGCTGAAGTTCCAGTTAAAGAAATTAATCTTGAACTTACCGTTCTGATTCTTAATAGTGAGTTTGTCATCCTTCACCTCGCAGATCTCGTTATCTGCTTCAAACTTGTATTCAACTGCAAACGCATCTTCCGTGTTCTCGATCAGATGAATATCCGCAGCGCTCATATCGATTTCAATGTCGGAGAATTTCTCAACATTCGTCTTCGGCATCTCCACAACTTTGACATCATCGGAAAACTTCAGACCATGGTCCACGTACATATAGATCGGCTTGCCTTTGTTCGCAATAAAACCGATCGCGGTCAATGCGATGCCTGAAGAAAGTGTAATACCGGCTGTGATCAGAGCAACTTTAGTAAATGTTTTCATTGTATTTGCCTCCTATTAGCTGCGTGCGGTTTGTGTTTTTATGTGGTGCACGCTTTGTGTTTTTCTCTACTGTTATGCTTGAGCCTGCTTGGCTTTGTTCTTTCTGTTCTTCTTATGCACGATGCGGCCGAAGAGTCGGGAAAGACCTGTCGATGTCAGTCTAAAGAGTGCAACGGTTCCGATCGTTCCGAAAACACCAAGTCCGAACAGTACCAGACCGGTACCCAGTACACACATGCCGATGACCGGCTTGAGGAACAATGCTATTGCGCCAAGGACCGCCATCACGCCACCTGCGATGATAAACGAGAATGTCGTAATAATGAAGGTAACCAATACGATGTATACGACAAGGATCAATACCATAGCGACGATGAACAGTGCGAATACGACCGGAGAAAGCGGCAGTGCGAAGATGGCTGCCAGAACGATCCAGAGTGTCTTGAAGGAAGAGGTCTTCTCCGGCGCTCTCTCCTTCTGTTCCTGTGGCTGAGAAGCACCACCCTGTACCTGCTGTCCATCCACGGTTCCCTGATAAGCCGGAGCCTGCGAGCCGATCGTAGATTCGGTTCCATAAGCAGCGGCCGGTACTGCAGCAGCGCCTGCTGCCATTTCCGGGACAGTTTCCGGTGTGCCTACTGATTTAATGGCACTCTGAGTTCCTGTGATCTCTTCATATTTCTTATCTACCACATCCACCAGGATCTTCTTGGCAAGGACCTTGGGTTCACCTAATTCCTCGATCACCTTTGCCTCATTCTCCACACCGGCTTCTTCGAAGTATTCTTCATAGAACTCGACCGCCTCATCGCGATCGTATTGCGGAAGGATCTTTAACGCTTTTCTCAGATCCTGTAAATACGTTTCCTTATTCATTGATTTGCCCCTCCTAATAATGAATCAACGGAATCTTTGTACTTGTTCCATTCTGTTAAGTAGTACTGATAAAGCTCCCGCCCTCGGTCAGTGATTCGGTAATATCTTCGGTTACGGCCCTGATAAGGCTCGTCGTAAGTCTCTAATGCAAAATCTTTCTGAAGTCTGCGCAGGACCGGATATAGTGTCGACTCGGAAATATCCAGTACCGTCTTGACCTGCTGCGTCAGAGTGTATCCGTACGCATCACCTTGGGTCAGTACCGCCAGTACGCAAGCATCCAATAAAGATGAACCTAATTGGAATAACATATTATTCCTCCTTTCATATTGTATCGTTGGCTATATTATACGGCGTATAATATTGTGTGTCAATACAATATTGCATGAATTTTCAAAATTCGTGTAAATGCTTAGAAATACTGTGTTTTCCGTATCTTTTGACAATACAAGTCTACTCTTTCTATATAGAAAAAGCTTGAAATGTCCCTTATTTGATTCTTAATTATTCCTTAAATGGGATTATTCTATGCTTGAATGCCAGTTTACGCCTATAGCAGCATGACAGCTGTCAGAATACTGTTGGGATAATAACAGGACGAGGACAATAACCAGACAGCCGTATATAAACATAGATACGTATGCTTGTTTCCGTGCCAGATAGACAAGCGGAACAGAGAGGCCAAGAAAGATCCCCACACAAATGACGGAAAAAACAAGAATGTGCGGAAGTTCTTGTAAATTTGCCTTTAAAAACACTTCATCGCAGTCTGTATATCCGACCGGGACGCCTGGACTTTTTTCTGTTATTTCCAGAACACCTTCATATGCTCCGGATACTTCGATATTCTTAAGACTTGGATACTCCCCTGATCCCCAGACAACCATGGTGAGCTCTACGTTGTCCGGCTTTCCGTTCTGAAATGATCTCATAAATACACAGAGTTCTTCTCTGTTCAGCTCTTCTTTACCTGACTCCGTAATACGGTAGATCTTCGTATTCACCAAGTCGATAAATTTATTATGAGATATATGGAAATAAAAATACCCATTCGAAACGCCGTATCCGTACTTACCGAATTCTTCTCCTTCCGGCACTTCTTCAATACTAAAAGTCTCCGGATCACCGACAAAATTTATAATGTCGGAATCAGGAATATAGAAAACACCTGTATCACTCTTCGTGATCGTAACCGTCGGATACTGTCCGTACCCCAGTTCATATTTTTCCGCCTTGATCAACTGATACATGCAGACACAGATGACCGCGATCCATACCAGGAAAAAAGCAACCAGAAACAATTTGGTAAGCTTCGAAATATCATTATCCTTTAAAAATCTCTTAATATGATCCATATGCTCACCCAACAGGTCTTCTCATAAAAAGCAATAAACCGTCGCAAAACGACGGTTTATCCGATCTCACATAAACAGAAGCTTACTCAGCCGGCTTCTTCATTTCCCAGAGTTTCTCCAGGCTGTAATTCTGTCTTTCTTCCGGATGGAAGATATGTACGACGACGTCCTTATAATCCAGAAGGATCCAGCGCGCTGACTCCCGGCCTTCGATATGATCCGGAACGATGTCGTGATCACGCTTCATCATGTACTCGACCTCATCGGCCAGCGCCTTGATGTGCGTGGAAGATGTACCCGAGCAGATGATAAAATAATCTGCCAGCACCGTCTTCTCTGCAACAGGGATCAACTCAATGTCTACACCCTTCTTATTCTCCAGAATCGTAACGATCGTATTAGCCAGTTCCTGTATCTCCATTTACTTCCTCCATAACATCCCGCCGATATTCTGATCGGCAAATATCTTTAGTATTTTCATTATACACATAAACGCTTCTGCGAGAAGTACTTTTTCATATGATCTATCACGAGGATTTCAAATCGCGCGGTTAGCAAGAAGGTATGCCAGGGATTTCTTGGTATCCTCATGGATCTCCTGTCCCTTCTTCGCAAAACTATCCTTGATCGCACAATAGCACTCGATCAGCGCCGCATCCAGATCCGTTTCCGCATACTTTCTTATCAGCGTCAGATCGTCATAGTCTCTGGCCGGCTCCACTTTATCCGCCAGATATACGATCTTATCCGTCTGCGTCATGATCTCTCTTCCGATCGTGTGATACTGGATCGCATCGAGGACTTCCTGATCCGTCACGCCGTAATGGTGCTTCGCGTAAACCGCACCGGCCGGCGAATGCAGGATCTGCTTCCCGGGGATATACCCATGGATGATCTCCGCAGAAAGATCGATCTGTTCCTGTTCCGGAAGTTCTTTCGCACAATCGTGCAGAAGTCCTGCCAGCGCGCACTTATCCGGGTCTGCCCCGAACCGGAGCGCATAACGGACAGCAAGCACACACACATTCATACTATGCAAAAGACGTCTTCCGCTCATCTCATGGAAAAGCGTGAAGCAGTGCTTCATGAGAGTCTTATACATCTCATCGGAAACATGCATCAGCGGCGAATCTTCACTATAGAGACCATGGGTCCTGATAAAGTCTCTCACTGACTGCGGGATGCCTCCTGCCGTCTCCCATTCCGCCTGCGTGCGAAGAGCGGAAGACGCCACGTCCACGCCTTCGATCTTGAAGAACCGGATCTTCGTATCGAACTTCTCTTCCAGGTGCATCGCTTCATTCCGTGCCTGCCCCTCATCGATGCCGGGCCGCAGCGCGCAAAGAAGCTGCGCCTGCTTCAGTATCTCCTCCGGCTGATGCCAGGATTCAAATTCGAAAAGTATATCCGAGCCGCACATCAGGAAAAGCTCATCTTTATCCGAAACCACTTTCTGTTTACGGAGATTAGAAAGCGTCTCGACCGTATAGCTCGGTTTTCCAAACACCTGCTCGATATCACAGACCTCACACTTCGGTTCGTCCTTCAGTGCTGTCTTTACCATATAATAACGATAAGGAGACAATGTCATCTTTCTTGCCGGCTTGAAACACGGCATACCGGTCGGGATCACGATCACACGATCCACTTTCTTACTGGCAATGGCCCCCCGTATCATAGAGAGATGTCCGTTATGGAATGGATCAAAAGCACCGCCGTAAATTCCGATCTTCAAGATGAAAGCCTCCTTGCCTGTTCTTATCCGCAGAAACTGTTTCTGCACTTCGTCCATTATACCGCACTACTTCGGCAAAAGCACTTCCGTTAAGAACTATTTCAGTACAGTATAGGAACGGATCGCCCAGTCGTACTCCGCCAATCTTCTGGCATGCCCGCAATACTGACATACCCGCCCGTCCATAAGCGACATCGGCGCGCCGCACTGTTTGCAGTTTGTAAATGACGGCGCACAGACCGTCTGGGACTTACAGTTCACATCCTTGACCAGATGCAGAGCGACCTTTTCCTTCCGTGTCGGAAGAAGCCCGCCTTTATCACTGAGAAGAGACAGTTCCACGGTCATTTTGATCTCCTGAAGGTACTCTCCGATCGAAAATTCAGTAAGACGCATGTCATCGATCTGCACATCAATAATATCCTGATAGGATGGGATCACTGCCGCCAGCGCTTCCTCGCCCTGTTTGGTTTCAAAGAAAGCCGCTGCCTCATTGCTGCTTCCCGCAAAATGAACGAATGCCAGCTTATTCTGGATATTGGAATAAAAACCGTTCAATGAAAACAGATGATCATGCTCCCGGATCTTTGCGGCAACACCTTCATTTCTATACTTGTTGGTTTCAAGTTTACTCAGCGCACGTTTACTTAAGTACTTCGCCGAAGCAAAGATCTGAATAAACGGAAATAGCATGACCATGAAGCAATACACGCCACAGAAGGTAAGTCCTGCCGTCGGGAAAGCGATCGCAAACATAAGGCCCGCAATTCGGAGTGTGTATGGTCCATCCATCTCAGGGAAAGCCAGTATCGATCCGTAGATACAGAAAAGAAGGATCGGAATACCGATGATCAGCGTCGCTCTCGGAATGTAGGTCTTTCTTGCACTCTTATACTTGGCATATTCGACACCATAGTCATTCTGGAAAGCAAAATCCGAAACACGGTCATCCAGATCTTCGACCGTAAATTTCGTTCCGCAGTAGTCACATCCGTCGATCAGGTCCTCTCTTGTCGAAATCTGTCCGCAGTTCGGACACACGACCTGCGTATACTGTTTTCTTGCCGCGCCGAGGATCCGGTAGACCGCTGCCTGCACGAACTTTCTCTTATGGATCTTCTTCCCTGCTTCAGTCACGAATTCCTGCTTCGCCTCGACCGTCTCAACGACTTCCGTGACTTCGTATTTTCCGTCAAAATAACTGCTCTTCCGGACCGGCGAGATCGCGCCGTACGATAGTCTGTCAGAATGCATGTTAATCACGATCCCTTTACTGTCCAGACGCTTCTTCTGAAGAGAAAGGATATGCCAGTACAGCTGTGTGGCATCCCTCTGGATCGGATCATTCTCGATCAGTCCCTTGTGCGCAAAGAAAGTGCCGTAATCATTCCGGAATTCGCGTATCAGTTCCTCGGTCTTGTTGTTATCCTGCGTAATGACCTTAAAATCCCGGGAAACCAGTTCCTTGACTTCCGAAGCCGCCTGACCGGCTATGCCGGCCTTTTTCTTCTTCGACATGCGGATCTCTCTGACACTCATGACAAGCAGAACGACTCCGCCAATAATGAAGAGAATGCCACAGAAAATAGCAAAGATCATCGATCCGACATTAAACTCCGGATCGGTCAGCGCCATTTCGATAATGCCCATTCCGCAGAAAAACGTGAAAACGCCCAGCAATAAAAAACCGATTTTCTTTAGCATGACAGGATCCTCCCCTGTTGTTGAAGAAAGCGTGATCAGACCGTCAATGAGGGATTATTTCAGTGTACGTCCGATATCTGTTCTGTAATGTGCTTTTTCAAAGGAGATCTTCTTCACTCCTTCATAAGCGGAATCGATTGCTTCATCCATCGTCTCACCATCCGCATACACGCAGAGCACACGTCCACCGGAAGTCACGAGTTTTCCATCCTTCAGTGCCGTACCGGCCTGGAATACGAGGTGGCCGCACTCCTTGATACCGGTGATCTCATAGCCCTTATCGTACTTTTCCGGATATCCGCCACTGGCCATAACCACAACGCAGGAGAAACCCGGCTTCCACTTCAGATCGACCTTGTCGAGTGTTCCGTCAATACATGCGTCAACAAGCTCCATCAGGTCATTCTCCATACGCGGCAGGATCGCCTGGCATTCCGGATCGCCGAAACGGGCGTTGTACTCGATCACCTTCGCACCATCTTTAGTCAGCATGAGACCGTAATAGATAACGCCCTTGAAAGGACGGCCTTCCGCAGCCAAAGCCTTGATCGTCGGCTCCACGATCGAGTCATAGATTGCCTTCTCTTCTTCTTCTGTCAGATCCGCACCCGGTGTGACCGCGCCCATACCGCCGGTATTCAGGCCTTCATCATGGTCATAGGCACGCTTGTGGTCACGGGATGTGATCATCGGGATAACTGTCTTTCCGTCCGCAAATGCCAGAAGCGTCATCTCCGGACCTTCCATGCATTCTTCAATTACGACCGTGCTTCCGGATTTACCGAACACGCCATCGCTCATCATGGAAATGACGGCTTTCTTTGCTTCATCCAGAGTCTGCGCAATGATAACACCCTTGCCCAGTGCCAGTCCATCCGCCTTGATAACGATCGGCATATCCTGTGTTTCCAGATATGCGAGCGCCTCGTCCTGATTGGTGAACGTCTGGTACTTCGCCGTCGGGATATTGTATTTCTTCATCAGTTCTTTTGAAAAAGCCTTGGACGCTTCGACGATCGCTGCATTTGCATGCGGTCCGAAAGCACGGAGTCCCGCCTCTTCCATCTTATCGACCATACCCAGAGCCAGCGGATCATCCGGTGCGACGAATACAAGATCGAACTGCTCTTTCTTTGCGAATTCCACCATGGCTTCTACATCTGTCGCCTTGATCGGCACACAGGTTGCGATCTCCGCAATACCGCCATTACCTGGCGCGCAGAAAAGCTCGGTTACTCTCGGGCTCTGCTTCAGTTTCCAACAGATCGCGTGCTCACGGCCGCCGCCACCAACTACAAGTACCTTCATGATTTACCTCCGGGTATCTATTCTTCATGATCAGTGTGCTTCTTTTCTTGCACACCCAGAAAAATATTATAGCAAACCCGAAGGAAAAAGGCATCACATCGTGGCAAAAGTGATCTGATCAACGACCCAGTTATCTTCGATCAAAGAATAGGTGGCACCGCAGTACGGGCAGGCGCTGACATGGATCGCGTCAAAAGAACTGCCGCATGATTTGCAGTTTACAGCATGAATGGAAAAACCGAAATCCTCCGCCTTGATCTTCTTGGAAAGCACCATTGCGAAGGTCTGTTTCTGGAACTTTACGCTTCCATTAATATAGTAAGCGCAGACAACGTATGCTTTTACGCTTACGCGAAGGATATCCCCGGTCACGCTGTGGCCGACATACTCGACTGCGCCCCGGTACTCGACATCCACAATATCATCCATGAAACGAAGATCATCCTGCCCGTCATAAATGCTCAGGTGCGCGCGATCCTCCGAGAACACGATACCGCGCAGAAGCGAAAGTACCTTTTCTTCGAAGAATTCATAGGTGAAATCGGGAATATACCTTTTCAGCTCGGCATCCATCTTCGTCTTCGTATCCGCCGCTTTTCTCACTTCCGCGTTCTGGACATGATCATTTGCCTTTTTGGCTGCAAGTAGTGGTCCAAGCAAAAGATGGGAAAACACCAGTGCGAAGAGAGTAATTCCGCCGACAAAGATGAGCATAGTAAAGATGACCATGCCGATCGTTCCCGATACACCATATCCGTTCTCATCCGCAATGGCAAGGCCTGCAATCAGGCCAAAAATCGCCCCGATGAGCGAGAAATACCAGAACTGGAATTTCATGGTCTTTTTATATACCGCCTGGTTGACCAAGGTAGGACGGGTATAATATCCGGTAACACAAGGATACTGTTGCGGCATCTCGTACGTCGTTCCGCACATCGGACAGCCGGACGAAAACCTGGAAAGAAGATCGCTGTGTCCGCAATTCTTACAGGTATATGTCTCCTGTGCTTGTGTCTGCTTGTTCAACAGACCCATATGAAGATACTCTTCATTCAGATCCGAACGCGAAAGAAACTCTCCGTTTTTGTAAAAACAAGTCTCATAGTTACAGCGGTTCGTTGTCAGTGTATAAGTATAAGGATACTTCACGAACTCCTGGCTCTTCGCATTTTCATTACCGGCCTTATCGAATTTCTTCGTCATCGTCAGTCCGAGCTTATCTATTCTCTTCTTCTGACACATCAGACCGAACCGAAGGTCCGCCGAAGCTCTGGACGGATACGCACCGCCCTGGTAAAAACCCGTCAACTCATCCGTGTACTGTTTTCTGATACTTGAATAATCCATATAACTCTCCCCCCAAAGCCATTTTTCAAACATTGCACATTATAACACTTCTCTACAATTTCTTTCCCGTAAAAAAGCACTCTGAACGAAAAGATATTTCCATTTCAGGGTACAAATATGCAGCAGTATACTGAAAAAACAAAAACCCCGGGAACAGGCTGATCCTTTTCCCGAGGTCCGTAAAACCGGTTCAAGTATTAGTGTCTGAAATGACGGACACCTGTGAACAGCATGGAGATACCGTACTTATCGCATGCATCGATGCTCTCCTGGTCACGGATGGAACCACCCGGCTGAACGATAGCGGTAATGCCATACTCATGAGCTGTCTCTACGCAGTCAGAGAACGGGAAGAAAGCATCCGATCCGAGGATCGCGCCCTTCGCCTTCTCACCTGCGAAATCCAGAGCGATCTTCGCTGCGCCGACACGGTTTGTCTGGCCAGGGCCAACACCCAGCGTCTGCTTATTCTTTACAACAACGATACCGTTAGACTTAACGTGCTTAACAACCTTCATGGCAAAGAGCATGTCGTCCTTCAAAGCCGGATCGATCTCTGTCTTGGTCACGGTCTTGAGCTCGGCCTCGTCGTAGATTCCACGGTCGTGATCCTGAACCAGCAGACCGCCGTTTACGCGCTTGTAGTTGTACTCACCCTCCGGGATCGGAGCCGCGATATCCGGAAGCACCAGAACGCGGAGGTTCTTCTTCGCGCAGAGGATATCGAGAGCTTCCTGTGTGTAGGAAGGAGCCACGATGACCTCAAGGAAGATTTTCGCCATCTCGGTAGCGGTCTTTCCGTCGATCTCACGGTTTGCTGCAACAATACCACCGAAGATGGACACAGAGTCTGCTTCATAAGCCTTTACCCATGCATCGTAGATGTTATCCGCAGAACCGACACCGCACGGATTCGCGTGCTTCACGGCAACAACTGTCGGCTCGTCAAATTCCTTCAGGCAGTTGATAGTTGCGTCAGTATCGGAAATATTGTTGTAGGAAAGTTCCTTACCGTTAAGCTGTTTTGCTTCTGCGAGGGAACCCTTGACCGGCAGTGCATTCTGGAAGAATGTCGCCTTCTGGTGCGGGTTCTCGCCGTAACGCATTTCTGCTACCTTATCGAAAGTAACTGTGTACTGCTTCGGCAGAGTCTTATCTTCAGATACAGAAAGGAAGTAGTTCGCGATCAGAGCGTCATAAGCTGCTGTATGCTCGAACACTTTCTTAGCGAGCTTGAAACGTGTCTCGTAAGTTGTGTCGCCGGTTGCTTTCATCTCAGAAAGGACCTGCTCATAGTCGTCAGGATCAGTAATAACAGTAACATCCTTATGGTTCTTCGCCGCCGCTCTCAGCATAGACGGACCACCGATGTCGATGTTCTCGACGCACTCTTCAAAAGCAACGCCCGGCTTCTGGATCGTGGCCTTGAAAGGATAAAGATTCACAACGATCATGTCGATCAGACCGATGCCCAGTTCCTCTACTCTCTTCATGTGTTCCGGATTCTCACGCATAGCAAGGATACCGCCATGAATAAGAGGATGAAGTGTCTTTACACGTCCGTCGAGGCACTCCGGGAATCCTGTGATCTCGGAAACTTCCTTACAGGGAATGCCTTCTTTTTCAAGAAGCTTCGCAGTACCGCCGGTAGAGAGGATCTCCACGTTCAGTTCTACGAGTTTTCTGGCAAAATCGGCAATGCCTGTCTTGTCGGATACACTGATAATCGCTCTTCTAATCATAATGTCTTCCTTTCCGAGTCTCACGTTCTGACTCTGACCAAATTATTAACTACTTCAATTTTTCCGTCCGCGATGAGCTGGATCGCTTTCGGAAGGATCACTTGTTCGCACTCCTTCATGATGCGCTGCTGGAGGACCTCCGGCGTATCGTCGGGAAGCACATCCACCGCCTTCTGAAGAATGATGGGGCCCTCGTCATAATGCTCATTGACAAAGTGCACCGTCGCTCCGGACACTTTCACGCCTTTGGCAAGAACCGCCTCATGGGGCCGGATACCGTACATTCCCTTTCCGCAGAAAGCCGGGATCAGAGCCGGATGGATATTAATGATACGGTTCGCATACGCGGCAACTGTCTTCGGACCAAGCATCGAGAGGAAACCGGCAAGTACGACCAGTTCCACGCCCAGGCTGTTCAATTCAGAAAGCGTAGCCTCATCGTAGGCCGTATCTCCAAGTGCTTTCTTCGAGATGACCTTGCCCGGAATCCCCGCTTTCTTCGCCCGCTCTAAAGCGTAAGCTCTGTCGTTGCTGGCGATGACTTCAGCTATCTCCACATTATGGATCTCTCCGGATGCGATCTTATCGATGATCGCCTGAAGATTCGTGCCGCCACCACTGACAAATACTGCAATCTTCACTGATTCGCTCCTTCACGTTTCTTCTTAGATCTTATGCGGCGAGTCTTCACCCGCATCACTCGGGACACCTGCCGGGAATACACCATCAAAGCAAGCTGCGCAATGTCCGCAGAGCGCGCCCTCCGTCGATGCACGGAGTCCCTCAAGGCTGACATAACCGAGAGAATCCGCACCAAGCATATCGCGGATCTCTTCCACACTCATGGAACGCGCCGGAAGCATTTCCGCCTCAGATGCCGAAACGCCGTAATAGCACGGATACTTAACCGGCGGAGAAGCAACACGGAGATGTACTTCTTTCGCGCCTTCCTCACGCAGGAAGGAAATAATATGTTTCGTCGTCGTACCACGAACGACGGAGTCATCAACGATAACGATCTTCTTTCCCTTAACCGCCGTTTTCAGAACGGAGAACTTCAATCTGACCGCCATCTCACGGGCTGCCTGTGTGCCCTCGATAAAGGTACGGCCGACATAGCGGTTCTTCAGAAGTGCCTGACCATAAGGAATGCCACTCTCAAAAGCATAACCGATAGCCGCTGCAATACCGGAGTCCGGAGCCGCTACAACAAGATCGGCGTCACAGGGGACTTCACGGGCCAGTGCGCGACCGGTGTTCACACGGGACTCATAAACACTGGTTCCGTCGATAAAGCTATCCGGACGGGCCAGATAAACAAATTCGAAAATACAGAGTTTACCGTTCTTATGTGCATCGCACTCCGGAACAGTATAGATAGAAGAATAACCCTCTTCCGTAATGGTGATGATCTCACCCGGAAGAACGTCGCGGATGGTCTCGGCGCCGATCGCGTCAAAAGCACAGTTCTCTGAAGCAAGAAGATACATATCGTCTTTCTTGCCGAGTACCAGAGGACGAAGACCCAGCGGATCTCTGACACCGATGATACGGTCTTCACTCATGACCAGAAGCGCATACGCACCTTTGATCTCACCCATCATCTTCTGGATGGCACCCTCAAGCGTGTCTGTCGAAACGCGGTTACGGGCGATCAGGGAAAGCAGGACTTCAAAATCTGCCGTAGTCTGGAAGATCGCACCGATTTCTTTCAGGGAATCACGAAGTTCGTTCGCATTCAGGATCGATCCGTTAATGGAGATTGCGATCTGACCGCTGTGGGACTTGATCTGCATCGGCTGGACAACATCATAGCCGCTCTCATTTGGCGCCGGTGTCCTTACATGACCGATCGCTGCATGTCCCGTCAGTGTTCCCAGGTGCAGATCGTCAAAAACATCTGCCACCAGTCCGTGTGCCTTGTGGCAAAGGAACTGGCCTTCGTGGTTCACTACGATACCGGCTGACGCCTGACCGCGGTGCTGCAGCGAGAAGATTCCGTAGTACGTGAGTTTACTGATGTCGGGACTGGTCTTCTTGGTGTCAAGAATTCCGAAAATACCGCATTCTTCCTGCCATTTAGTGCTCATACTTTTACTCCCCTATATTTGCTATTTTTTCTTGAAGGCGGCTGTCCCGCTCCGCTACGGAAGCGGCAAGACCTGCCTTATATTCGACCAACTTCTGTGAAAGCACTTCATCACTCAGTGCCAGCATCTGTGCAGCCAGGATCGCGGCATTGGATCCGCCGTCGATGGCCACCGTTGCGACCGGGATACCTGTCGGCATCTGTACGACAGCATAAAGCGCATCCACACCATGCAGTGCGCCGCCCTTACAAGGAACTCCGATGACCGGAAGAACCGTATGTGCGGCGATCACGCCGGCCAAATGCGCTGCAAGGCCTGCCGCTGCTATGATTACGCTATATCCGTCTTCTTTTGCTGAAGACGCGATCTTCGCAGCCAGATCCGGCGTTCTGTGTGCCGAGCACACTTTCGCGTCAAATGGAATATCGAACTTCTTAAGTAGCTTGAAACATCCCTCCATAACGGGGAAATCAGAATCACTGCCCATAACGACCAGGACTTTAGCTTGTGCCATGTTTGTGCCCTCCTGCCAACATCGGTACATGTTGAATTCTTCCCGGAAGGAATGATCGGATAGGATCTCCTATAAAGAAAAGAACAGACCTATTATAAAACAAAAATGGTGTTCTGCACCATCGAATTTTCAATTTCGGGAGAAACACCATTTCCATTCAGCTCTGTTATATGCTTTTGGCGCACCGGAGAAGGTTCATTCGCTATCATCCGCCCAGTGCAGCTTCGAATACACTCTTTCGTAGCCTTCGCTCCCCTTTTCATAGGGCATCGGGCAATAATCGTTGCCTGAATCGCAGGACCGCATGGAGAACGGGATGCATTCCATCCTCGATGATACGACATGTCCGTCATCCAGAGTAAAAGTACACTGGAAGATCGCCGTATCCGGATCCGAAAGGAAAGGCTGGCCGCCGAAGCAGAAATTGGATTCGCTATATATAATGTATTTATTTTTATAGAACTCTACAGGCTGGAGACGATGCGGATGCGAACCTACATAGATATCCGCGCCGTAATCGATAATGTCATGTGCCAGGTCAATGGCCGACTGTTCCGGTTCATACATACGCTCCACGCCGATATGGCAGGAGATGATCACGATATCACAGCCGATCTCTCGAAGATAGTCGATCGCATTATAATAGGGCTTTCTCTCGTATGTGAAATTAAAACCAGCCATGCCGATCTTTACGCCTTTCACCTCGTATGTGGAAAACGAGGACGAATCACTCCACTTGATCCCGGCTTCCTCCAGAGTCTTACGCGTCTCGTTCAATCCTTCTTCCTGATAATCATGCGTATGGTTATTGGCCAGATTGACACATTCGACACTTCCGTTTGTCAGTACTTCCACAAAACGCGGATCCCCTTTTAGATAGATCTCCCGCTCCGGACGCTTATTGGTGGACTTCGTAAGCGGACCTTCCAGATTACAGAGGGTCATGTCATCCTTCTCCAGATAAGGCAGTGCTTTTGAAAAAGGATAGAAGTAATTCGTTCCCACTACATTCGTAAAACAATAGTATTCTCCGGCATGAATGCTCTGCTCGCCCAAAGTGGTATCTCCGATAAAGCTGATGAGCACTTCCGTCGGGGTCGGTGTCGGCGAGGGGGTCGGAGTTGGTGTATCTGTAGGGATCGGAGACGGCGTCGGCGTATCCGTTACGCTGACTGTTGTTGAAGATGTGGATTCGGAAGTTGTCGGTATCTGCGTAACAGTAGTATCCCCGGAAGAAAAACTGCAGGAACTGAGAAGCATACATCCCGCAATTATGATCCCGGCACGTCTTCTTTTCACTGCTACTTCCTCCTTACGATCCACACAGGAAATAGTTTACCAGACCTTATTACATTATAAAATATCAGCAAAATTACAATTTCACATTTCTGTACGATTCTTACTTCTGAATCGGTTTCAGAGGCTGGTTCGATGTTCCAAAAAGCAAGAAATAAAGCCTTTTTAACTCAAAACATACCTGTTTACAATTTGGAAACATTTTCTTTAGAACTTATTATCAATTACCCCCTAGCGGAAAATGTAAAAGAAGTGCATAATCTAAATAGAAACTACAAACTAAAGGAAAGGGGCGATCCGGATGGCAAAGATTGATAGATTGACAGAAAAAATTGAAAAGCTTGGCAAGAAGCAGAATCTGGGTGCGCTGTTAAAGATGGCTGGAGATCCAGAAGATGAGATCCGTATTGCGGTAGCAAAGGCAATGGGGCAGATTAGTACATATGAATCAGGTATGCATTTGATTCCCCTTTTCCGTGATCCTTCTCCGTTGGTACGCGCAGCAGCTGCTGAATCAGCCGGTAACATTAATGCGAAGCATTGCGAAGAGTATCTGAAGAAGCTCGCATTTGCGGATTCTGATCCGAGCGTGAGAGCTATCGCAAGAGAAGCTTATGATAAGATGAAAACTCCTGTAGTGTGAGTGTAAGATGGCATGAAGAACCGCTATGAAAGTAGCGGTTCTTTTTTTTCGTCAATTTTCAAAAAAGGATCCTCCCTTCTTCGGGAGGATCCTTCGTATTTGTCTATCTGGTAAACTCTCTTATCCGAATATAAACTTCACAAGCTGCTCCTTCGTCTTATATCCGAGAGCCATATCGACCGGTTCCCCGTTCTTAAACAGGATCAGAGTCGGAATGCTGGAGATCCGGAATTTCATCGCCAGATCACGGTTCTCATCCACGTTTACCTTCCCGACCTTGATCTTCCCTTCATTTTCGGAAGCCACTTCTTCCAGCACCGGAGCCAGCATCTGGCAAGGCCCGCACCAGGTTGCCCAGAAATCCACCACTACCGGGATATCGGACTTCAATACTTCCTGTTCGAAATTACTATCATTCAATGTTACTTCAGCCATGTATGATTCCTCCTGTCAGTCTTTGGATTTATAATACAGCATGCAGTGGCAGAAGCCCTCAAATTCAGGATCGGCGATCTGATCCCGGAATTCCTTGCACATGCACTTATTGTCTTCGGTCATCTCGAGACGGCAGGGACAATACCCACCTTTCATCTTGAGCCCTTCCCGGATCGTTTCCACGACCTTCTTATCCGGATTCAAAGAAACAGCCATAATCTTCCACCTCCTGTCATGTCTCTTCTTTGACTATACCTGAAAAGACGGAAAATGGAAAGTTGTTTTTCTTTTTCGGCGCTTTGGATTATAATCATTCCCGTAAAACAAGCTAGGAGATGCAGGAAAAACATGTCCAAACCAGAAAACAACACGATTTCAGGCCAGAAAAAGAAGAAAAAGAATGCGCTTCTTATCATGACGATCATCGAGATCGCCATCATTGCCATCCTTTGCATATTGAATATTATCGGAGTCCGGGGTCTTGTTCCCTATGACCCTTATTACAAGATGTACTACGGATACACTATTGTAGGCGTAGTTCTGATCATTCTTCTCATCATTGCCTACTTCAGAAAATGGCTGGCCGCCCAGTTATTATCCATCATTGTCGTAATACTGTGGTCAACCTATTGTCTGGCCGCATTTGCCAGCTGCCGTATCCTTACGAAGGTAAAAAAGCTGGAAGAGCCATATACCCAGTCCGAAATGTATGTCGTTTTCGACGGCAAACTCTATACCTGGGAAGGAAAAACGATCATTTACGGTCTTCCGCCGGAATGGGAAGATCTGGAAAGCCGTGCGAAGGTCAGTGTCAGAGATGATTCCGAGATCCCGACAGAGGAACTGCACAGCAAGGGCATCAACGAAGGAAGTGTGATCTTCTATCAGAAAGATTATAAATATATCCTCATTGAAGTCGTCGGCGGCAGCCTCTTCGAGTTCATTGATCCAGATGATCCGCCGGAAGATACGATCAGCACTGCGACCACTTCGATCGGTATCGGCTGATAAAGAGGATCACTCTACTGCCAGGAATCCATCCTGCATCCAGTCGAAGAGGTTGAGTTCATTCGCCTCATGGCAGTCATCCGTGTATTTTGAAATATAAGAAACGGCAGCAATAAAATCAAGAGGAGGGTATTTCGCCATGACAAGTGCGCAGTTATTGCCCTTCCCGTCACCGTTGTTCATCAGTGCCATCTTGATGGCGGTCTCCCCGTCTGCCGGAGATCCGTCCGGCAGGAACTGATAGTTGTCAGGAAGCTTATAGATCCGGTTTTTCGTCTTATCACGGCTGTCTTCATTCGTAAGATAGCGCATATAGGGATTGATCCCGTTCTGCTGGACCTGTTTTACACGAAGCATATTGAACGGCACGGTACTCTCATGTGTGGCATAATTCTCTGCCAGCAAAGAAAGATATCCATCATTCACATAGTATTCCGTACAGGAAGAGACTTTAAGCCCGGATACACTTCCCGGAATATGATACGCTTCCTCTGTGCCAAAGTACGCAAAGGCCAGCGCCGTGGAATCCTTCCTGACTTTGTAGTAGAATCCGCTTGCCTCTTTGTCTTTTATAGAAATATAGTTCGAAGCCGATTCGTATCCGGAAGGAAGGATCAGTGTCTTCGATTCGAAGCCCTCACCTACCAGGTAGACATATTTCCCCAGCTTGACCGTGGACACCTTATCATGAAAGCTATGATCCGCAAGTTCCTCTACCCGGACCCCCCAGATCGTATCCGGAACCGTCACGCTCTCCGACTTTTCCGAACAAGTGTTGATCACGATCCGGGCATGGGAAAACTCCTGTTTCGAATACATTGTATAGGAATACCCGTGAATCGGATCCCACTTTACGATCCAGGCTTTCTTAGAAAAATCATAGTGTGCTATGAAAACAAAAAAGATAAAGGCCAGTACGGCCAGAATACCGGCAACTGTTGTTGCTATACGGATACGATGAATGCGAAGCCTGCGCTCGGCCATAGCTCTCCGCCGCTTCTTGTCATCTTCGGTACCGTTTTTCATCTCGTCTATATTGTTCTCGTCCATATTCCTGTTCTCAATTCCGGTATTCTCTTGTCCTGTTTTCAGACCTAATAGTTATACTACAAAATCCATCGGTTTTCCATCCAGCGAAGCGGCAACCAGTTCGTCATGCAGGTAGTGAAGTTTAAGCGAGAAAACATCGGAACGTTCCTTCAGAAGCCGGAAGAATATCTTATCGCCCGGCCAGAGCGGCAGATCGCCGATCTCTTCCTCTTTCACCCAGACCAGATCCCCCTCGTCACAGATCTTCAGTTCGCCCTCAAAATCATCACTTGTGTAAAGAAAGGTATACTCATCGAGATCATCGATCACAAATGTGATCACCCCACGTAGCCGGAAAGATCGCATGGTCAGGCCGGTTTCCTCCTTCACTTCCCGAAGGATACACTCATCCGGAGACTCGCCCTGTTCAATATGCCCGCCTACTCCGATATATTTATCTTTGTTGATATCCTTTTCCTTCTTGGTACGGTGGAGCATCAGAACTCCTTGGGGCCCGTAAAGATAGCATAGCGTGGTCTCGATCTTATTCACCATGTTTTTTACTCTCTTTCATTACAGGATGAAGCAAAGTGTTTTTGCAAAATGTCAAACGAAAATCATTTTCATATGAAATATATTTGAAAATCAAATGAAGATTATGCTCGTCTTGTTGTTCAGCAAATATAGGATATCACACTTTTTTCTTGTATAAATAACGAAGGAAAAAGAAGGCCGTTTTTAAGGCAACAAATGGTATACTCTTCTTCGGAAAAACACAAGAGACAGGAGTGAACGACACTATGAAGAATTATTTTGATTTCAAGGGACAAGTTGCTATTATCACAGGCTGCTCTACAGGATTGGGCGTTCAGATGGCCCGTGCTCTGGCAAACCAGGGCTGCGCTATTGTTGCTGTTGCACGCCGTCAGGAGCTGATCGACGAGTTCACCTCTTCCGTCGCTAAGGAATTCGGCGTAGATACTCTGGCGATCCGTTGTGATATTACAGATACCGACGCTGTCGACGCGATGGTAGATCAGGTCCTTGCCAAGTTCGGACGTATCGATATTCTTATCAATAACGCCGGTACGGGTGCTGTCGCTCCTGCAGAAGATATTACGGATGAGCAGTTTGCTAACGAGATGAACATCGACCTCTTCGGTTCTTTCCGCGTTGCCCGTGCAGTTGCCAAGAAGTATATGATCGGTGCCAAGTACGGCCGTATCATCAACATCGCTTCCATGTACGGTCTTGTCGGAAACAAGATCTGCGGTTCTGCTCCGTACCATGCTGCTAAGGGCGGTGTCGTCAATATGACACGTGCTCTGGCTGCAGAGTGGGGCAAGTACAACATCACAGTTAACGCGATCTGCCCGGGTTACTTCTACACCGATCTTACCCGCGACACACTGAACAGCGATTTCTTCCAGCAGAATGCCAAGACCATGATCCCGGAAGAGCGTTACGGCGAGGAAGGCGAACTCGATACAGCCGCTATCTTCCTTGCAGCTCCGGCTTCTTCCTATGTCACCGGCGTAAACCTCGCTGTCGATGGTGGATATACAGCTATGTGATCCCGCCACGTCATGTGGATCAGGATATGAAGGAGATGTCTTCGATGCATCTCCTTTTTTCTTATTCCAGAGCGTCAAGAAAGCAAAAATTTATGATATGTTCATTTTTCTTCCCTCTTACTGACGCATAACGGGCGTATAATAAAAGAATCAGGATAGGCTGGAGGTGAAGCATATGAATTTTCTTCTGGTTGCCATTAATGCGAAATACATCCATTCCAACCCGGCAGTGTACTCTCTTCAGGGCTTTGCCGAGCGGGTATATCCGGGCGTGGTAAGTGTTTCGGAATACACGATCAATCACCGTTTCGACCATATCCTTTCCGGTATATATTCCCAACATCCGGATGCCATCGGGATCTCGACCTATATCTGGAATATCGAAGAAGTCAGAAAACTCCTGCGGGAACTTCCGAAGATCCTTCCAAACACCGATATCTGGCTGGGCGGTCCGGAAGTTTCCTACAGCTACGAAGAATATTTTACAATGTGTCCCTCTGTCCGCGGCGTGATCGTCGGAGAAGGCGAAACAACATTTACGCGCATTATCGGAGCTTATGTAAAAGCGGAACAGCTAAGCGGTGACGAGAACATCCTTCCGGACTTTTCCGATATCCCGAATCTGGCGCTTCGCGAGCGTCCGAATGTGATTGCACATACCCTTGTAGATATGGATGCGCTTCCCTTCATCTACGAAGACGACATGTCCTCCTTTGACAATCGGATCGTCTATTATGAATCCTCACGAGGGTGTCCCTTCCATTGCAGCTACTGCCTGTCCTCTTTGGACAAGACAGTCCGTTTCAGAAGCCTCCCCTTCGTATTCCGTGAACTCCAGTTCTTCCTGGATCAGGAAGTTCCTCAGGTCAAGTTTATTGACCGTACTTTCAATTGCGATCACGAACGTACAAAAGCCATCTGGAATTACATTCTCGAACATGATAACGGCAAAACGAATTTTCATTTTGAGATCGCCGGTGAACTGATGACCAAAGAAGAGATCGATATACTGAGAAAGATGCGGCCGGGTCTGGTTCAGCTGGAGATCGGCGTACAGACCACGAATCAGGATGCCCTGATCGCCGTGAACCGCTCACTTGCCCTTCACAAACTGACAGAAGTGGTAAGAGAGCTGACTTCAACCCATAATGTCCACATCCACCTCGATCTCATCGCAGGACTTCCCTACGAAGGACTAAGGAGCTTCCGCAGTTCTTTTAACGACGTATACAGTATGGCGCCCACGCAGCTTCAGCTTGGTTTTCTGAAGGTACTGAAGGGATCTCCGATCGAAGCGGACTGTGAAAAATACGGTATCCTCTACTCTGATACAGCACCTTATGAAGTACTGGCGACGAGATGGCTCAAATTTGAAGAACTCCAGCACCTGAAATATGTCGCGGAGATGGTGGAGATATATTACAACAGTAATCAGTTTACCAAGGCCTTGCCATATCTGGTTTCCGCCTTCGAATCACCGTATGACCTCTTCTCTGCCCTCGCGGATTATTACGTGGAGAAGGATTACTTCACAACACCGCCTGCGCGCGCAAAAAAGTACGAGATCCTGATCGCTTTTGCCAACGAAAAGACCACTCTCGACTGCGAAGAGATCCTGGAAGCGCTGACAATCGACTACTATCTCCGGGAAAACCCGAAGAGCAAACCCGACTTTGTCAAGAATGTTCCGGCAAGAGAGCTTTTTGATATGAAATACAGAGATCCTCTGACCGGAAATTTCCGGTTACAAGAGGACCTCCCTGATTCTTCTGATTCAGTTTCTGAAGAAAAGCAATGATCAGGCGTTGATCTCGCTCTTCACTTCATCGAACACCTTTGTCACTTTCTCGTCCGGCGCCTTGGTGATCAGGCTGAATACGACGATAAATATGCTTGCGATGATGAATGCCGGCAGTAATTCGTAGATGTTCAGGATCGTATCGGCAAAGACTTCACGGACCACAAACTTCCAGACAAAGATCGTCGCACCTCCGGAAAGCATTCCGGCAATGGCTCCCCATTTGTTCGTGCGCTTCCAGAACAGTCCGAAAAGTACCAGCGGTCCGAAAACGGCACCGAAACCTGCCCATGCAAAAGATACGATACGGAATACCGAACTGCTCGGATCCAGAGCCAGGAATACCGCGATAACGGAGATCACGATAACGCAGATACGGGCCAGCCACATCGCCTTTTTCTCGGAAAGCTTGACCTTGAATGTTTCCTGTACCAGATTCTGGGAAACGGAAGATGCCGCAGCCAGAAGCTGGGAGTCGGATGTTGACATGGTGGAAGCCAGAATACCGGCCAGAATGACGCCGCCAACAAATGCCGGAACATATCCGTAGGAAGCGATCCATTTAGCCACATCGACGATGATCGTTTCGGCAGCAGATGCATTCTCGTATGCCGGAACGATGGCTTCCTTCATGAGTGAATATCCGATGATACCGATCAGGATCGCCACGCCCATGGAGATCACTACCCATACAGAAGCCACACGACGTGAAGTCTTCAGTTTCTTCTTATCCTCGATCGCCATGAAACGAAGGAGGATATGCGGCATGCCGAAATAGCCGAGACCCCAGGCCAGTGTCGAAGCAACCGGCAGGGCACCATAGCTGCCTGTCGTCTTCGACGCAACATCATATCCCTTAAACACATCCATATAACCGTCAAAATTCTTGACGTTATCGAAGATGCTGCCGAATCCGTTCATGACACCGACTCCTGCAAAGACCACAACGAAGAGCGCAACCGTCATAATGATCGACTGGATAAAGTCTGTCGTGGAAGCGGCAAGGAATCCGCCGAGTGTACAGTACACCACGATAACAATGGCAGAAAGGATCATGGCCACTTCATATTGCACGCCAAAGAGTGAAGCGAAAAGCTTGCCGCAGGCGGCAAAACCGGAAGCCGTATACGGAATAAAGAACACTACGATAAAGAGCGCGGCAATTAACGTAATGATATGCTTGTCATCTCCGAAACGCTTTGCAAAAAAATCCGGCAGTGTGACCGCATCAATCTTGCTGGTATATACACGAAGACGCTTCGCCACGAAAAGCCAGTTCAGATACGTACCGACCGCAAGTCCCAGTGCCGTCCAGAATGCTTCCGCGACACCCGTCATCAGCGCGACCGCCGGAAGGCCCATCAGGAGCCAGGAGCTCATATCCGAAGCCTCTGCACTCATGGCCGTAACGATCGGTCCAAGCTTTCTGCCGCCAAGGTAGAAATCGTCTGTGTTTTTGTTTTTCTTGCTGAAAACCGCCCCGATCACGACCATCATGCAAAGATAGATGACGATAGCGATCAGGATCACAATAGTTGTTCCTGACATATAATACCCCTTACTTCCGGAAAAGAAGATACTCCCCTTGCTCTTCCTATCCGGATCACCTCATATTATTGCAGTTACCCACAACATCTTTATAGTATCAAAGATGCAATAGAAATACCATAGCTTTCGGACCGCTACGATCGGCATAGCAAAATCATCACCTTTATCCTATTTCAATTGTCTTCTTTGCTTCAACGAAGGAGAATATTACTATTTTGTCACTTTGAGCAAATATCAATAAATTATTATCTTATCGTTATATAGAAGGAGACACATGGAAGGTGACATTTGAAAGGAGACAATTTTAATGAAAAAGACGATCATTGCGTGCCTGATTGCGGCAACCTGTCTGATCACTCCTATAGCCGGGAAGCTATATTCGAGTGCTGTTCTTGCTGCCGCTGAAGAAACCGTATCGGATCAGGAACAGGATATCCCAATCAACGAGAAAAATTTTCCGGACGAAGTATTCCGAAAATACATAGGCAAATTCGATACAGACTATAACAAAAAGCTTTCACAAAACGAGATCGACGCTGTTGAGTCGATCCAGATCCGTTCTTTAGGGTTGAAGAATCTGAAAGGAATCGAGTTTTTTACTGCTCTTAAGGAACTGGATTGCCTGGACAATCTTTTGGCAAAGCTCGACCTGTCAAAGAATACGAAGCTTGAAAAACTGGACTGCTCGTATAACCGTCTGACCAAACTGGATGTTTCATCCTGCACGGCTCTCAAGTCACTCCGGTTTGACTATAATCTGGTCGGTTCTATAGATATCAGCAATCTTTCTGATCTGGAGTTATTAACATGTTGTGCTAACGAGCTGAAATCTCTGGATGTTTCGAATAATACAAAGCTCAAAAAACTCACCTGCAGTTCTTATGACGAGGATCACGAACTGGAACCTAAATACGGACCGAAGGATCCAAGCAAAAACAGCATTTCATCTCTGGATCTTCGCACTTGTCCGGATCTGGAAATTCTGTATTGTTATGGATGCAGTATGGAGACACTTGATATCAGCAAAAATTCAAATCTTGTCAAACTGGACTGTAGCAGAAATGAAATCAAGATCCTCGAGACAAGCGATCTTCACAAACTGAAGTACGTGGTGGCATATATGAACAGCCTGATCAAAATGGATCTGAGCAATTGTCCGGATCTGGAGATCGTTTCGGTTCTGTTTAATAATCTTTCGGAACTGGAATTGAATGCTCCGAACCTTCAGGGCCTCTACTGTGAACACAACAGTCTGGTAACATTAACGATCGGCGATGCTCCGAATCTGGAAAAACTCACCTGCGATGATAATTCACTGTCCGTCCTGAAGATCAGCAAAGCTTCCAAGCTAAAGGATCTCCGCTGCTCGTCAAATCATATTTTAGAACTTGACCTATCCTCTTGTTCTTCTCTGGAAGAATTCTTTTGTTCCAACAATCTGCTGTCGGAACTGGACACCTCAAACTGCCCGAAATTGAAATCAATACTTGCTTACAACAACATGATAACAAAAGCAGATGTAAGCAAAAACCCCAACCTGGACTGCATCGATTTTTCCGATAACAAACTTTCTTCTTTGGATGTTTCCGCCTGCCCTATCCTTGAGATATTCAGAGTGAAAGGCAACCCGATCTCTACTTTGAAACTGGGCAATAATCCGCTTATTCATACTCTGGAATGTGAGAGAACGAATATAGACGAACTGGATATCAGCCAGCTTTCCTGTATTCAGGAACTCATCAGAAAATATGATCCGGAATATGATCCTGAAGAGAAAACATATGCATATTACGGCTGGGTCGCTTATAAACCCGGTTTGGAAGTATCGGCCGATTTCATCTATGATGAAAAAACAGAGATCGTCGGAATCGCTTCAGGTGATATCTCTGATTTCGTTGAGCGTCTTTATAATGTCGCGCTGGGACGTGCTGCCGAAGAAACCGGAAAGAATTACTGGGTCAAAGCGATCAAGAGCGGAAAGAAGACCGGTGCGGACTGTGGACTATTCTTCCTTCTCGGAGAAGAATTCACCAACATGAACCTGGATAACAGTGATTTTATCGATGTACTCTATCGCGTCTTCTTTAACCGTCCTTCTGACGAAGCAGGAAAAAAATACTGGCTGAGTAATTTAACGAAGGGCATTTCCAGAGAACAGGTCATTCGCGGCTTTATCGATTCTACAGAGTGGTGTAATGTCTGTGCCAGCTACGGGGTAAAATCCGGAGCACCATCCGCCAAATCCGAGATCGCATCCATCGGCGCGATCGATTTTGCAACTCGTCTTTATACTTGCTGCATGAAGAGGGAAGCTGATACTGACGGATTGGGTTACTGGGGTCTTGCTCTTACCAATCTGGAGCAGACCGGAACAAGTGCCGCGTTATTCTTCTTTGAATCAGAAGAGTTTATCGGATTTAACACCACAGACGAGGATTATCTCACCAGACTGTACACGACTTTCATGGACAGAGAGCCGGAAGCGGATGGATTTAATTACTGGCTCGGTGAACTGAAAAACGGAAAGTCGCGTCACGATGTACTTATGCTGTTCTCCCAGTCTGAGGAATTCACCGCTATCTGTATGCAATACGGTATCAACCGCTGACAATTTCTCTATACCCGTGACACATGAAAAAGTGCGTTGTCTCAATTCTTCGAGGCAACGCACTTTTTCATGTTTCATACTGTCTCTTTTTTCCCTGTTACCGGATCTCCGCGCGAAGGATATTACCGTTTTCCCATTCCAGACACACCAGTGTTTTTCCGCCCCGAAGACGCAATCCCTCCACTTTGCCATGTTTCTTCCATGCTTCCGGAATGGCAGGAAGAAGATTGATCTCATCTTCATGGCTTTGCACCAGCATCTCCGCGATACCGGCTGTAGCGCCGAAATTCCCGTCGATCTGAAACGGCGGATGATTATCGAAAAGATTCGGGAGCGTCTGTTTCCCGATCAGAGTCTGCAGATTCTCATAGGCAAGCTCCCCTTCGCCCAGTCTCGCATACATATTAATGATCCATGCACGGCTCCATCCGGAATGTCCTCCGCCGTATGACAGCCTTCTTTTCAGTGTCGTCCTTGCCGCCTGCATCAGTTCCGGCGTCTTGCTCTCTGTGATCTGTGATCCCGGATAGAGTGCAAAAAGCTGGGAAATATGCCGATGTCCCGGTTCTTCTTCTTCATAATCCTCATTCCACTCCATAATCTGTCCGTATTTCCCGATACGAATCGGTGCGATCCGCGAAAGTACTTTCTCCGCTCGCTCCGAGATCCCGTCTGAAGGATCAGTGGCAAGTGCTTTTTCCGCAGAAATGCAGGCAGAAAGAAGTTCCGTGATGATCTGATTATCCATAGATGCACCCTTACAGATGACGCCCTTCTCCCCGTTCGGCAGGATATAGGTATTTTCCGGAGAAAGCGTCGGACAGGTCACCAGATACTCCCCGTCCGGAACAAGATAGTCCATGAGGAAAACCGCAGCATCGCGCATGATCGGGTACTTCTCGCGAAGGAAGGAAAGATCCTTGGTAAAAAGATACTGTTCCCAGATGTGCAGGGACAGCCAGGCGCCGCCCATGACCCAGAAGGTCGCGCTCATGCAGATATCCTGCGGAGCTGTATCTCCCCAGATATCGGTGTTGTGATGCGCCATAAACCCACCACAACCGTACATTTTCTCCGCCGTCACGCGCCCGTTTTCACGGATCCGGTCAAGATGGGTGATCAAGGGTTCCTGGCATTCGGCAAGATTCGTCACCAGCGCCGGCCAGTAGTTCATCTCCGTGTTGATGTTGATCGTGAATTTACTTCCCCACATCGGGAGAAGATCCTGATTCCAGATACCCTGGAGATTCGAAGGAAGGGAACCCGGACGGGACGAAGCGATCAGAAGGTACCGGCCGTATTGAAAGAAACGCTCCATGTTCTCCTGCCCATCGATCTTAAGAGAAACCCGATCAAAAAGATTCTTGTAATCGGCGATATGCTCGTTTTTCAGTTCTTCCCAGGAATACGCCGCAGCGGCCTCAAGGCGCGTCAGCACAGATGACTCCGGATCCGTTTCGCGGAATGTCGTATCCGCCGCAAGGATCAAAAGCGCTTCATCGGCGCCGGAAATGCGCGTCGTATTGCCGATCACTTCAGTTCTTCCGCCAACAGGGATCACTTTCACGCCGCAGGCGATCTTCACGCCACCGTTTCCTCCTGCAGTTGCTAACATCAGCTGGACGTTTCCCGGCTTTGCCGTAATACTGTCGGAGCAGGCGTTATAGCACTGTCTTCTAACGACCTGATGCTTATACGGAAGTTCTTCCCACGGCTTGCCGCCGCTTCGTCCCAGCTGGGCATGAAAGTTCAGTTTACCGGGCTGATCCGCCTTTAATCGGATCGCCATAACATTTTGAGGAAAACTGGTAATGACTTCACGCGTATAGTGCACGCCGTCACGTGTCAGTTTCGTCGTCACCACTGCCGTGGAAAGATTGAGTTCACGGCGGTAGTCCGAATACTCTAACGATTCTTCTTCAAATTCAATATAGAGATTCCCGAGAGGCTCGAAGTGGCGTTGTTCCTCCGGGATCCCGCAGAGTGCGAAACTGCAGAGTTCCTCGGCTTCCCTGATTTTTCCTTCAAAGATCAGCCGGCGAATCTCCGGGAGTTTCTCAAGCGCAGAAGGATTATTCCGATCCTGCGGACCGCCGTACCAGACACTATCCTCATTCAGCTGGATCCGCTCGGTATACGGCAAACCGAACACCATGCCGCCCAGTTTTCCGTTTCCCACAGGAAGCGCCTCTTCCCACACCTTCGCCGGCGCATCAAAAACGATCGTATCCGCTGTACTTTCAATCCTGCCCATAGCACGCCTCTCCGCTACACACTTCATCCAAGTGCTTTTGCCTACAATTTTATCACACATAAAAAACGAATAAAAAAGAGTTTTCCGAGCCTCCGCTCACGCGCAAGTAAATCCAAAAAAAGCAAAGAAAATACCTTTCCGTGCCTCCGCAGGACGAAGTCCGAGGACAGCACGAGAAAGGTACTTATTCTTTGCTTTTTCTTCGATTTACTTAATCTTTGCCGGCTTGATCTTCCAGATTCCCTTCGCGTATTCGCTGATGGTTCTATCAGAAGAGAACTTACCGGAGTTGCAGATATTGATCCAGCACTTCTTTGCCCACTCGATACGGTTCTGGTAATCTTTGTAGGCCTGATCTCTGGTCTTTCTGTAATCATCGAAATCACCGAGTACATAGTAGGTATCGCCCGGCTGCCAGTTGCTGCCATAGATCAAACCATTGAACAGATCCTGGAACATGCCGGTTCCCTCATCGTTGAATGTACCATCTACCAGACGGTCAAGCACCTTCTTCAGACCCGGGATGTTCTCATACTGCCACTTCGGGTTGTAGTAAGCACGGGTTGCTTCCATATCTTCTACACGGCAGCCGAAGATGTAAACATTGTCATCTCCGACAGACTGTGCGATCTCAACGTTTGCGCCGTCCCATGTGCCCAGGGTGACCGCACCATTCATCATGAACTTCATGTTACCGGTACCGGAAGCCTCAAGACCTGCTGTAGAGATCTGCTCAGAGATATCTGCGGCCGGGAAGAGCTTCTCACCGTTACTTACGTTGTAGTTTTCAATAAATACGACCTTCAGACGGCCCTTCATATCCGGATCGTTGTCGATCATCTTTGCGATCTCGTTGATGAACTTGATGATCGCCTTGGCGCGGAAATAACCCGGAGCAGCCTTTGCACCGAAAAATACCGTTACCGGCGGCATATCGAGCTTCGGATTCTCCTTAATACGGTCGTAAAGGTTCAGCGCATAGATCGCATTCAGAAGCTGTCTCTTATACTCATGCAGACGCTTGATCTGTACGTCGAAGATGGAATCCGGATTGACCTTGATGCCCTTCGTCTTCTCGAGGTGATTGCAGAGCGCCACCTTGTTTGCACGCTTCACCTTCAGGAAACGCTCCATGACCTTCTTATCGTTTGCATACTTTTCAAGTTTCTTAAGCTGATCGAGATCGGTTACCCAGTCCTCGTTTCCGAGCAGGTCAGTGATCAGTGCTGCCAGATCCTGGTCGCAGACACGGAGCCATCTTCTCGGTGTAACACCATTGGTCTTGTTAGAGAACTTCTCCGGATAGATCTCATACCACTCTTTCAGTGTATCTCTCTTCAGGATCTCGGTATGCAGAGCCGCAACACCGTTTACGGAGTAAGAACCATAGATTGCCATCCAGGCCATCTGTACCTTACCGTCGGAAAGGATCGACAGACGGTCAACGAGTTCAGAATACATTCCTTTCTCGAAGAACTGGGCACGCTGCTGGTTGTTGATACCTTCGACGATCTCGAAGATTCTCGGGAACAGGAAGCGGAAGATATTGCAGTCCCACTTCTCCAGAGCTTCCGCCATGATCGTGTGGTTCGTATATGCAAATGTATGACGTACGATCTCCCAGGCAGCTTCCCACTTCACGCCGTTCTCGTCCACGAGGATACGCATGAGTTCCGGAATACCGATGACCGGATGGGTATCGTTCAGCTGGATACTGTTGAGCTCGGCAAACTTACTGAAGTCGTTACCATGTACGGCCTTGTAATTTCTGACGATATCCTGCAGGGATGCGGATACGAAGAAGTACTGCTGGCGTACACGGAGCACCTTACCATCGTAAGAAGTGTCGTTCGGATAGAGCACTCTGTAAATATCGTTTACACGGTTTCTCTCGATCACGGCGTCATCGAAGCGCTGGGAGTTAAAGAGATTAAAGTCAAATTCCTGAGCAGGTTCGCACTTCCAAAGGCGCAGACGGTTCACGTTATGTGTGTTATAACCGGTAACAGGCATGTCACACGGGATCGCCCATACGTCAAAATCGTTGAAGTGTACACGTACCTTATCCTCATATCTCGGGATAACGAACGGATAACCGTTCTCCATCCAGGAATCCGGATGTTCTCTCTGGAAACCGTTCTCAAAGGTCTGACGGAACAGGCCATAACGGTAAAGGATGCCGTAGCCGGTCACCGGAAGATCCAGTGTTGCGCAGGAATCCAGGAAGCATGCGGCCAGACGGCCCAGACCGCCGTTACCGAGCGCCGCGTCGGTCTCTTCTTCAAGAAGATCTGTCAGGTTTACGCCGAAAGCCTTCATGGCCTCAACTGCCTGCTCATAAATACCGAGGTTAACAAGATTATTCAACATGGAACGTCCAACCAGGAACTCAGCGGAGAAATAGTGTGCCTGACGAACTTTGGCATACTTCTCACGTGTCTTCTCCCAGTCATCAGCCATGATCTCAACGATCGTTCTGGAAAGAGCCAGCCAGTAATCTCTCGCCGTACCCTTATCTGCGCTCTTACCGGAGCAGGCCTTGACCTGGAAAGCAACCATATCTTCGAGCTGCTTTGCAGTGATCTCATGGACCTTCGTCGGGTCGACCGTCAGCGGTTTTCTGGCTACGGTCTTCTTCACAGCCGCGGTCTTCTTTACAGTTGTCTTTGCCGGTGCAGCCTTTTTCGCGGCTGTTTTGGCAGGTGCAGCTTTCTTGGCGGATGCGGTCTTCGTAGCCGGAGCCTTCGCTTCTGTCTTCTTGGCAGCAGCTTTTGCGGTCTTTTTAGCAGGAGCGGCCGTCTTCTTCGCAGCAGTCTTCACGGAAGCTGCAGCCTTTGAAGCGGACTTGGCTGTGGTTTTCTTCACTACCTTCTTCGTGTTTTCTTTCTTCTGTGCACGTTCACTCATAACGTAGCACCTCCTTTTCCCCATAGGTATAAAACCATTTGTTATTTTATCAGACTTCACATTTTCTGCAAATCAATGTATCCTTATATATATGATTTTTTGGAGGCGAAAGCATGACTTTGATCACAGAAGCCCTTGTGCTGGCGCTGATTGCGGCAATTATGGCCGTACCGGCTTTTTTTATCTTCAATAAGATGCCGGAAGCGTGGCTGCAAGACTACGGTTTCGATCCGAACGCCGAGAACGTGCGCTTGTCGAAACGGTTAAAACCCTACCACATCGCGATCTTCGCGCTGATTTACGCTGTAGTGGTGTTTATTTCCGCATATTTCTATCCGGATTTTCTGGATTTCGGTCATATCATGCGTGTCATCGCACTTCTCCTTCTCTTTCCGGGATTTACCGTGATCGTCATGTCTGACGTTCTGAACCGTATTATCCCGGATCACATCATTGTTTTAAGTATCGCACTGTCGATCCTGTATTTCGTGACCGATTTCGTTGACGGAAATATCTGGATCGATTCCGGAAAGCCCTGGTACTACTTTGTTCTGAATCGTGTTCTGGCCGCACTGGCCGGTGCCGGCATCCTTTTCCTCATCGGTTTTATCTCCACCATCATCGCCAAAACCGAGGCCATGGGAATGGGAGACGTAAAACTGCTGTTTCTCTGCGGGCTCCTCAGCGGGCTCCGCGGTCTGCTTTTCGTGATCTTCATTGCCTTTATTTCGGCCGCCATCGTGGCCATTCCTCTTCTGGTACGCAAGCGTATGCGTATCCGTCAGGAGGAAAAAGAGATCCGTGAAAGCCCGAATCCGGCTTTAGCCAGAAAGATCCTCATGAAGAAAAAGCGTGAGATGCACTTTGCCGATGACCCGGATTACCTGGCCTTTGGTCCGTTTCTGGTACTCGGAACAGTTCTTTTCCTGCTTTACGAGCCGTATTTTCTCGACCTGTTCCTTCGCTATTTCAGTTTCTAGGGGTAACGAATGGAACAGAAGAAAGATTTTCTATCCATAATCAAATTTATCTGGACCCAGCGTATCTATCCTTTTATCCGTCTCCCGAAATTCCCGGATCTCGGGCTTTTGCTGATGACGGCCTTCGGTTCTTCGCTTCTGATCCAGATGATCTGGCAGGACATTCCCGACGAGAAGCTTTTCTTCTCGAAGACATCTCTGATTGGGTATGCCATTGTTACCCTTGTCCGCCTGATGGCGCTTCTTGCGATCTTTGTGCTCGTGAGCGAACACTTTAAGATCCGCGAACACCACTTGTGGGGCAGAAACCCGGGACTGGGTGCTTTTTTCATGAGTTTTCTTTCCGGATTCCCGGCCATGCTTATTGCCACCAGCCTGCATAATCTGTTTATCTTCTGGGAGCTGGAAATGGAAAACCCGATACCCGGTCAGCTTTACTACTATGTCACGGAAGAATCATCCATCTTCGGTCTGGCGCTGATATTCATCATCAGTATCCTTCTTCCGCTCATCGTGGAAGAGCTCTTTTTCCGAGGTCTTCTTTTCTCTGTCCTCCCGGACAGATGGTGGGTACGGATCCCGATACCGGCTCTTCTGAGCACGCTTTTCGCTACGAACAAGCTGGAATTTCTCATGCTCCTGGTGATCAGTCTTTTCGCCTCCGCTATCCGCTATTTTACCGGAAACGTACTGTGCTCCTGTGCGATGCGGCTTGGTATCGCCAGTGCCACTATACTTCTTAAGAGAGTCATTTCCGCGCAGGATCCATCCACGGTCCAGAATTCCATCGACTACAGCCGCACGGTTCTTTATGCTTCTTACATTTCCCTCGGTATCGGCATCGTCATGGCAATGGTACTTATCCGTCAGCTGCGTTATTACCGGTATCTTCAGAAAAACGAGGATGAGCGCTGCAACACCGAAGAAGCTAAACCTCTTGCAATTCCTCTGTTTGAGCACTTCCGGATCGGCTTTTTCTTCGGTATTGCATTCCTTGTGCTCTGCTGGATGCGGGCATAAGTTTTCTCCATCGAGGTCTCCATTACGTGGTATAATGGAAACGATTCCGACGGTTTTCCGTACAAGAATAAAGGAGACAAAATATGGATAGTCATGCACGGTACATGAAAGACCGCGCCACGGTCATGTCGACCGTCAAATATATACTTTTCGCCGCGATCATCGGCTGTTTATTATTCTTCGCCACCAAGATCATCGTGATATTCATTCCGTTCCTGATCGGCTTTGTTCTTGCGAAAGCCAGCCGTATCATTGCAGATGCGATCCTGAAGATCCCCGCTGCCTCAAGAAAGAAGAAGATCAAGAAGGCTCACACCTATATTCCCACACCCCAGAATAAGAAACCGAATGTGATCATCCGTTTCTTCTTCCCGGCAATGGGTGAAAAGAAGTATTCCCAGCGGACAAGAGTCACTATTTTAGTCTATATCCTGCTCCTGATCCTGGTTTTCGCCGGAGCAGTCTGGGCAGTCGGTGCCCTGATCATGCAGGTGACCAATGTTCTTCATTACCTTCAGAAACTGAATGCGGAGATGTCGTCCAATAACACCTCCCTTTCCTCCATGGCCGCCGACGCAATAGATAATGCGATGTCTTATCTGTCAAGGTTCCTGGATCAGTCCACAGTCGAGATGATCCGTGAAAACTGCATGGGAATGGTAGAAGGTCTGGGTACGAAGCTGTTCTCGATCGCCGAATCCTTTGCGGGCGGACTGCTCTCCATGCTTGGCAGCATCCCGCTTGCGCTCTTTTACATTATCGCCGTCATTATGTCCGGCTATTACTTCATCACCGATGGCCGTTCTCTGATGCGTTTCTTCGCAAATAACATCAAGAGCCGCCGTTTCAGAATGCGTACGCTCCGTCTCCTCGACCGTCTCTCCTTCACGCTTTTCCGTGTTCTTGGCGGTTATATGGTCCTTCTGATCATTACCTTTGTGGAGTCGTGGATCGTATTCCGTTTCGCAAACATTAAGTATGCCGCGATCTTTGCCTTTATTACGGCTTTCCTGGATTTCCTGCCGGTTCTCGGCATCAGTGCGACGATGGTCCCGCTTATGTTCTATGTGACGGCACAGGGCAATTACCAGGCGCTGGCTATCCTTATCGCAGGAATGACGCTGATGACGATCATCCGCCGTATCATCGAACCGAAGATCCTCGGTAAGTCCCTGAATTTGCATCCTCTGGCAACGATCCTCGGCATGATCATCGGTGTTTATATATGGGGCGTGCTCGGATTCCTGATGGGACCTGTTGTATTGATCATCGTGCTCCAGTCCATGAAAGTATTCTCCCTTGATAAGAAGCTGCGCCGTTTTATTGAGCGCCTTCTCAACCGCATCAGCGAGAGCGACGATGAGGAAGACAAGAAAAACATGGGCAAAGAACCTGTAGATAAAGCCACTAAGGAGAAAGATCCGAAAAAAGAAGATACGGAAGATGACCCGTCAGACACAGATGACGAGGACACTGACGACGATCTGTTTGATAATATAGACGAAGATCCGGTAGATGGATCAGGAAGCGTTACAGACTAGTCTCCCGGGTAATACCCTTGTCCTTGTCTCCATCCCGGCTCAGGAATGTAAATGCCGGAAGTGGCGTATTCACTTTCATATAGTATTTCATCTCGGAATGCGGTGTGGAATCAATGGGATTCATCTCTTCATCGTACAGTTCCTCTGCCACGATCGGCTCACTATAGCCGGAAGGCATCAGGACATGAAGCGTGTCCCCCTTGTACATCTTATTTCTCTGGGAAACAATAGCGCATCCCTTCTCTTCATCATATCCTTCCACAACGCCCACGACAAAGGCCGGACGGTTATACGTCTTGTCCGGGAAGATCTGTGCATTCTCACCCGGCTTGTCGTAGAAGAAACCGGTGGCAAAATCCCTGTGAACGGTACGGTCCAGCATATTCTGCCATCTCGGATCCGATACGTAGTTTTCCGGATCGCTCATATAAAGGTCTACGGCTTCCCGATAGGCCTTGGTCACAGATGCCGCGTAAAAAGCACCCTTGATCCTTCCTTCGATCTTAAAACTCGTGATGCCTGCCCGGATCAGTTCCGGAATATGGTCGATCATACAAATGTCTTTGGAATTGAAAATATACGTGCCACGCTCGTCTTCCTGGATCGGAAGCGGTGCTTCCAGACGCTTCTCTTCCACAACATAGTAACCCCACCGGCAAGGCTGCGCACAGCTTCCACTGTTCGCGGAACGTCCGGTGAAATAGTTGGAAAGAAGGCATCGTCCGGAATAGGACACGCACATGGCTCCATGCACGAAAACTTCCAGTTCCAGATCCGCAGGGATCGATTTCCGGATCTCCACGATCTCTGAAAGAGTCAGTTCTCTTGCCAGAACGACTCTCTTTGCCCCCATCTCATACCAGAACATGCAACCTTCACTATTCGTGACACTGGCCTGGGTACTGATATGGATCTCCATATCCGGCGCGAGCCGTCTGACTTTTCTGAAGATACCGGCATCGGAAACGATCAGGGCATCCATTTTAATGGAAGAAAGGAAACGTATCTCCTCATCGATCGCGCTGATATCGGATTCGTGCGCCATGATATTCATGGTACAGTAGCACTTCACGCCCCGCTCATGGGCATAGTTTACGCCCTCGATCATTTCTTCATGCGAAAAATTATCACTGAATGTACGAAGTCCGAACTGTTTTCCGGACATATAAACGGCATCGGCACCGTATGCGATGGCCGTCTTTAATTTCTGAAGGTTACCGGCCGGAGCAAGTACCTCCGGTGCCGCAAAAGCATCAGCCCTCATTGTAGTCCTCCAGGTCCATCGTGCCTACGTCCATATCCGCATCCGCAGCTGTAGGATCATCTGTCCAGTTGCCCTTATACTTCTCAACATTTGCTTCATGTTCTTCTTTGGTCACGGCAAAAGCAGTGCGGCCGTTTCCTTTCGCACAGAAGTAATAGTAATTGCAGTTCGGCTCCGGATAGAGCGCCGCCTGGATCGCGTCAAGACTCGGCATGCAGATCGGTCCCGGCGGAAGTCCCGGATATTTGTATGTATTATAAGGATCATCCCACTCCAGATCAGATGCGGTCGCCGCCCAAACATGCTGCATACCCGCCTTCTCACGCAGGTAGTTAATAGAAGCACAGGAACCCAGGAAATGCATATCCGGATCCTCTGATTTCAAACGGTTATGGAAAACAGCAGAAACATAGAGCATATCCGTCTTATCTGTTGTCTCCATCTGGATCAGGGAAGCAAGTGTCAATACTTCATCCATGGACATACCCAGTTTATCGGCACGCTCATAGAACTCGTCATACAGTTTCACGTTCATGTTACGCAGGAAGGTGGAGATGATCTCCTCTTCACTGGCGTTCATATCGAAGTCATAGGTATCCGGGAAAAGATAGCCGCTCAGGATATAGTCACGGTCATCGTTTTGCTTGATCGCCGAAACGAAAGGATAGTTAACGAAAAGGTCCGGGCTGTTCATGCACTCGTCCAGACGGGATTCGCTAAAGGAAAGTCCTTTATCCTTTAGTCTGTCTTTGATCTGCTTATAGGTAAAACCTTCCGGGAACGTGACACGGACCACTTCCGGTTCCTGACAAAGAAGATACATCATCTCATCGTATGTCAGATCCGGCGTAAGAAAATGCGTTCCGGCAAGGTAACCGCCGTCAAAGCCGTTAAACTTGCTCATAATAGAGAATGTCGTGGTATTCTTGATCAATCCGACCTTCTTCAGCTGTTCGGCGATATCATTCGTCGTATCACCGGAACGGATGACGACCATGACCGCTCCCGGCGTATTCTGGTTGATCACCAGTTCGCCGTTCTTGATCTGTCTTTCCAGCTTCGTAAAACGGGTATTCTGCGAAATGACGTAGTTATATCCCAGGAACACACCCAGGAACGCACTCACGACCACGCATGCGAATATGATCAAAATTCGTAATGCTATCGATACCTTTCTCGAAAACATGACGTTTCTATCTCCTTCTCGCAAGGCTATGCCGTTTCTATTTTCCCGGCAAAAGCACTTGCCTATCAGCTGTTTTTCTTCGCGGCACGGTCCTTCGCACGAAGCTCGGTGGAGAGGATCTTCTTACGGAGACGGATGTTCTTCGGTGTCACCTCGCAGAGCTCATCATCACCTACAAACTCGAGGCACTGCTCAAGGCTGTAGTTCAAAGGCGGGGTAAGACGAAGTGCATCGTCAGAGCCTGCAGCACGCATATTCGTAACGTGCTTCTTCTTGCAGACGTTGACCGTGATATCTTCATTCTTCGGGTTGATACCCACGATCATGCCCTCATAGACCGGCGTTCCGGCGCCAATGAAGAGCTGTCCTCTTTCCTGTGCATTGTAAAGACCATAAGTCATTGCCTCGCCGCTCTCGAACGCTACCAGCACACCGTGGGAACGTGTCTCGATCTCGCCGGCAAATGGCTCAAATCCGCTGATTACGCTGTTCATTATACCATTGCCCTTAGTGTCGGTCAAAAACTCGGTACGATAACCGAGGATACCTCTGGACGGTACCTTGAACTCAAGACGTGTATAACCTTTCTCCGGCGGGAACATGTTTACCATCTCGGCTTTTCTTGCACCGAGCTTCTCGATAACTGCACCGACATAATCTTCCGGAACGTCGATGAGAAGCATCTCAACAGGCTCACAGAGCACGCCGTCCACTTCCTTCAGGATGACCTGCGGACGGGATACCTGGAACTCATAGCCTTCACGGCGCATGGTCTCGATCAGGATAGAAAGGTGGAGCTCACCTCTTCCCTTTACTACGAAAGCCTCGGTGGTATCGGTTTCTTCAAGACGCATGGAAACATTGGTCTCCATCTCCTTGAAAAGACGGTCACGGAGATGACGGGAAGTAACGAATTTTCCGTCCTGTCCGGCAAAAGGACTGTCGTTGACGGAGAATGTCATGGCGATAGTCGGCTCGTCGATATCCACAAACGGCATCGGCTCCGGGCAATCCTGCGCACAGATGGTATCACCGATATTGATCTCCGGGATACCGGCTACGCAGACGATCTCACCGACAGATGCATCCTGGACTTCCTGACGGCCGAGGCCCTGGAAACGCAGGAGCTTCACGATACGTGCATTCTTGGTGGCGTTATCATCGTATGTGCAGACAACGACCGGCTGGTTCTGCTTGATCGTACCTCTCTCGATACGGCCGATCGCGATACGGCCGATATACGGGTCAGAGTCAATATTACTTACCAGAAGCTGAAGCGGTCCTTCGGTATCTCCCTCCGGACACGGGATGTTGTCAATGATCGCATCCAGGAGCGGGCAGAAATTCAGTTCCTTGCCATCGATATATTCCTGAAGGTCATTGGTCGCGATACCGACTTTACCGGATGTATAGATGATCGGGAAATCGATCTGATCGTCATCTGCGCCCAGCTCGATGAACAGCTCAAGGACCATGTCCACAACTTCCATCGCACGCTCGTCCGGACGGTCGATCTTGTTGATGCAGACGATCGGCTTCAGGCCCATCTCCAGCGCTTTTCGCAGAACGAAGCGGGTCTGCGGCATCGGTCCGTCATAGGCGTCTACGACAAGAAGCACGCCATCAACCATCTTGAGGACACGCTCTACCTCGCCGCCGAAGTCCGCGTGACCGGGAGTGTCTACGACATTGATACGATAATTCTTATACGAGATAGCCGTATTCTTGGCCAGGATCGTGATACCTCTTTCACGCTCAAGGTCATTACTGTCCATGACCTGCTCCACGATCTGCTCATTCTCACGGTAGATACCCGCCTGCTTAAGCATGGAGTCAACGATCGTGGTCTTACCATGGTCAACGTGGGCGATAATTGCAATGTTTCTCAGGTTCTCAATCTTTGTCATACTTTGAGTCATTCCCTTCTGGTTTTAAATCCTTTTTCTTATCTTTTTCTCTCATATATATTCGGATCGGCGTACCGACGAAATCGAAGTTTTTACGGAACTGGTTCTCCAGATACCGTTCATAGGAAAAATGCATGAGATTACTGTCATTTACAAAAAGCACAAACTGCGGCGGATACACGGCCACCTGTGTGCCGTAATAGATCTTGAGGTGCTTGCCCTTATCCTGCGGTGTCGGCACCATGGCCACACACTCGGTCAGAAGGTCATTGAGCACACCGGTCTTCAGACGTTTGCCGGCATTTTCATAGACGCGCTTGATCTGCTCGAAAAGCTTATCCACACGTTGTCCTGTTTTTGCGGAAATAAAGACCACCGGCGCATAGCTCATAAAAGCAAAACGGTCCCGAAGCTGCTTCTCCATGGCTTCGAGTGTACCGGTCTCTTTCTCGATCAGATCCCACTTATTCACGGCGAAGATACAGGCCTTACCTGCATTATGCGCATAGCCCGCCACTTTCGTATCCTGCTCCGTTACGCCTTCGACTGCATCGATCAGGATGACACATACATTCGCCTTCTCGATCGCGGAAAGGGAACGGATCATGCTGTATTTCTCGACGGCATCCTCGATACGGCCCTTCTTACGAAGACCCGCCGTATCCACGATCGTGAACTTGCCGTGCTTATTCTCCACCAGAGAGTCAATGGCATCACGTGTGGTGCCCGGGATATCGGAAACGATGGAACGCTCCTGCCCTGTCATATAGTTGGAAAGAGACGATTTTCCCGCATTCGGCTTACCGATCAGCGCTACGCGGATCGTCTCATTCTCTTCTTCGTCACTTAACTGTTTCGGGAAATGCTCATAGAGCGCGTCCAGCATCTCACCGATGCCGAGACGGTGGGACGAGGAGATCGGATAGACATCACCCAGTCCCAGATTATAAAATTCATAAAGCTCCGCCGGCGGCTCGCCGACGTGGTCGACTTTATTGACCGCCAGTACCACCGGACGGTTCGCCTTCCGGAGCATAGTGGCGATCTCTTCATCAGCAGCAGTCAGGCCGGACTGGATATCACACATAAACAGAATGACATCGGCCGTCTCGATGGCGATCTCTGCCTGAAGACGCATGCCCTTCAGGATCACGTCATCCGAATCCGGCTCAATACCGCCGGTATCGATCATGACAAACTCCCTCTCGCGCCAAACAGTCTCCGCATAGATACGGTCACGGGTCACGCCCGGTTCGTCATGCACGATGGAGATCCGCTCGCCGTAGAGCGCATTGAACAAAGAGGATTTACCCACATTCGGGCGTCCTACGATGGCTACTACCGGTTTGCTCATGCCTTATGTCATCCTTTCTCTTTATTGTTCGACAAGCTAAAACAGCCAAATCGACATTATATTATAAGGAAATGTCTTTCGCAATCTTTTCCTCTTTCATTTGAAAAAGGCAGAAAAAAAGCAGTGATTCAATTTTATTCGAAACACTGCCATTATTCGTAATCGTACTTTGATCAGCTATTAAGCAATCTCATCTGCTTTATTGATGATCTCCTTGCCATCAAGATAACCGCAGGTCTTACAAACCTTATGGCGCAACATCTTAGTGTGGCAATTGGGGCACTCTACCAATCCTGGCAAAACAAGCTTCCAGGCACTTCTATGACGAGAAGTTCTAGCTTTCGACCATTTACGCTTCGGATGAGCCATCGCATCCACCTCCAATACTAATCTTAGATCTCTCTAATTCTCTTCGCAGCCACACTAATACCTTGAGGCGCGAATGATATTATGCACTAACGGAACTGCTTTGTCAAGCAACTTTCGTGGTTTACCGATAGATTTTATACATAATTCTGATTTTTGGCAATACGTATTTCAAAAATCATTTTATTCGGCATCGGATCCTGGTTCGGGAAGCACATCTCATAGTTCAGAAATGCCTTCTTCAGAAGATAGATCTGCCCGTTTTCCTCCACGGTCGTCTCCTCCGCTTCTTCGAAGAACCGGATCAGCGAAGTCTCCATCTGAAGATCGAAATCACCATGTTTCGTCCGCATGATCCCTTCCGTCTTCTCTCCGGCCTGAAAAGTCATTTCCGATTCCGCGGAACCCTTTCTGGTCAGACGCAGCACTTTCTCCTTCACACGGTAACTCAGAAGGAAACGGCTGTCGCCCTCTCCCTTCTCTTCTTCCGGCTGGACCCATGCTACCCGGATCCTCTCCCCGTCGTCCTCAAAAGTCCCCTCGTAAAGTGCTTTTGCCTCGGAAAAAGCACTCACCACACTTACCTGACACGGTGTTTTTTCCATCTTGTTCTCCTTCGTGGTGTTTTCGCAGTTAAGCATTATTATAGAAAAAAGCGCCTGGATTCTCAACACGAAGAAGATACATACAGTTTTAGTCATTTTGTCTATTGAGAAATAATAAGAAATATAGAATAATAGGCATGGTTCTTTTCAATTATATAAGGAGAAGAAAAATGAAAGACTTTACTGTTTCTGCAAAGAGTGCCGGAAAAAAAGTGATCCGGGCCGCGATACTTGAGTATCCCGCCCTTACTCCCGCTACCTTGCAGAGAGCACTGAAACATAAGGATATCCGTATCAACGGCAAGCGTATCTCTTCCGATTTGACCGTCTCCGAGGGAGATGTGGTCGAGATCTGGATCCCGGATGCGCTTTTCGAAGAGAAAGCCGAAACGAAAACCTCGGATTCACTCGATGACTATAAGGTCGTCTTCGAGTCCGACGACCTTCTTCTCGTAAACAAGCGTCAGGGCATCGCCGTGCATTCCGGAAAAGGTACCACAGGAGACTGTCTGATCGATCTTCTCCGTCGCGATTACCATAATAAGAACCTGGATCTGTGCCACCGTATCGACATGAATACCGGCGGCCTAGTCCTAACTGCCAAGAATAAGAAGAGCCTCGAAGATGCGATCGTTCTTTTCAAGAACGACCTGATCACGAAGCGCTACCGCTGTCTTCTCCGTGGCGTCCCTACAGTGGGAAACACCGTGATCTGCCAGGACGAAGCGATCATGAAAGAGGTCAGTGCTTTTCTCGAAAAACCGGCAAAAGGAAACGTATTCATTCACGATATCGAAAAACCGGGAGATCTTCCCATTACCTCCCGCTATCGCGTACTGGAAGTCTATAAGGGTATCGGCCCGGATGGCGAAGACGTCTCCGATGTCGAAGTGGAACTCGTGACAGGAAGGACGCACCAGATCCGCGCGCAGTTTGCGCATATGGGTCACCCGATCCTCGGTGACGGAAATTACGGAAGGAATCAGTATAACCTCTATTTCCAGAATCTGAGAGGGGGCAAAGTCCGCTACCAGCAGCTCTTCGCCACAACTCTTCTCTTCGGCAAGATCCCGAAAGAGAATGTACATGCGCGGCTTAGCGGAAGAAAATTCTCCATTGAGCCTCTTTACGACGTAAAGCTCGGGAAATGAACACGGATAAAACGGCTGCCGCAATAGCGGTGTCCGGTGAAAAATAAAAAAGAAGGACCAGAAAAAAATGAACAAGGAAACAAAAAGAACACTTAAGAAACCTCTTCTCTGCCTGATGCTTGCGGCAGGTATGCTGTTTACTCTTTGCGGATGCGGCGGCACCCGTTACCAGAACGGCACCAAGGCGACGACCACAACTACGCCCGCACCGACTTCCGAGACGGAAAAGCCTGCGGAAGGCACGCTGCATCACGTGGAGATCGAAGTCGAAAATTACGGAACGATCGCGGTTGAGTTAGACAGCAACGTTGCTCCGATCACTGTAGCAAACTTTATCGATCTGGCGAACAAGGGCGTGTATAATGGTTCGACCTTCCACCGTATCATCAAGAACTTCATGATCCAGGGCGGTATTGCGGCTCCCGGCTACACCGGTCCGGAACTGACTCCGATCAAGGGTGAATTCTCCGCCAACGGCGTAAACAACCCGCTGAAGCATACGCGCGGCGTCATCTCCATGGCCAGAACCACCGTGAAAGATTCCGCAACCAGCCAGTTCTTCATCTGCCATGTGGATTATCCGAGCCTGGACGGACAGTATGCAGCTTTCGGTCATGTCACTTCCGGAATGGACGTAGTAGATAAGATCGCCGAGGTACCGGCTTACGATAACAACGGTTCCGTAGATACAGCCGACCAGCCGGTCATCAAGGAAGTACGCGTGATCGACTGATCAGGTCCGATCCGGTACAGGAAACGAAAAGACATTCAAAGAGAACAAAAAAACAATTTCTTCTCAAAAGCTTATAATTCAGATGAAATGGGGAGTTTCTGAATGAATCTGGCAGAGTTAAAAACCGGCGAAAGTGCACGGATCCTTCATGTTGGCGGAGAAGGTGCACTGAGGCAGCATTTTCTTGATATGGGAGTGATACCGGGTGCGGAAGTAACACTTGTGCAGCTGGCACCGCTCGGCGATCCGATGGAGCTTCGTCTCCACGGCTACGAACTGACGCTTCGTATCGAAGACGCCAAACTGATCGAGATCTTGAAGATCAGCAGACAGGAGGAAGTGCCGGAAGATACCGAAGATCCGAAGGCCGCAAAGAAAGCGAAGAAAGACCGGCGTATCATCATTGACCACCCGGGTCTCGGCGAAGGCGGACGTTATCATGTGAAGGCGGACGAGAATCCTCTTCCCGAAGGAACGAAGCTGACTTTTGCTCTGGCCGGCAATCAGAACTCCGGAAAGACCACGCTTTTTAACCAGCTCACCGGTTCCAACCAGCATGTCGGAAACTTCCCGGGCGTCACCGTAGACAGAAAGAGCGGTGTCATTAAAGGCAACCCGAACACGGAGATCACCGATCTTCCCGGCATCTATTCCATGTCCCCGTATACGGCGGAAGAAATCGTTTCCCGCCAATTCATCCTGGATGAAAAACCGAAAGGAATCATCAACATCGTCGATGCTACCAATATCGAGAGAAACCTGTATCTGACCATGCAGCTGATGGAACTGGATGTTCCGATGGTCGTCGCCCTGAACATGATGGACGAAGTCAGAGGTAACGGCGGTTCCATTCTGGTCAACCAGATGGAGCACGAACTGGGCATTCCTGTCGTCCCGATCTCCGCTGCAAAAAACGAAGGTACGGACGAACTTGTGGCCCATGCCCTGCATATTGCCAAATACCAGGAACGGCCCGGCCGTCTGGACTTCTGTGATGAGAACGACAAGGGCGCGATCCACCGCTGCCTGCATAGTATCATGATCCTCATCGATGACCATGCCAAAGCCGCCGGCATTCCCGTCCGGTTTGCCGCTACCAAGCTTGTCGAGGGAGACACCCGTATCCTGGACAAACTCAAGCTCGACCAGAATGAGAAAGATACGCTGGAGCACATCATCGTACAGATGGAAGAAGAATCCGGTATGGACAGAAGTGCTGCCATTGCCGATATGCGCTTCGCATTCATTCAGAAACTGGTAGAGAGAACGGTCATCAAGCCGAAGGAAAGCAAGGAACACCAGCGGAGCAGAAAGATCGACAAGATCCTCACCGGAAAGTTCACGGCGATACCGGCTTTTATTCTGATCATGGCTGCTGTTTTCTTCCTGACCTTCAATGTCATCGGTGCGTTCTTCCAGGGACTTCTGGAAAGCGGAATCGACGCGCTGACAGAAATCACGGAAAAGGCCTTCCTGTCCTGGAACGTGAACGAAGTCATCCGCTCCCTCGTCCTCGACGGCATCTTTACCGGAGTAGGAAGCGTCCTGAGCTTCCTTCCGGTCATCGTGACACTCTTCTTCTTCCTGTCTCTTCTTGAAGATACAGGATATATGGCACGCGTTGCTTTTGTCATGGATAAATTCCTTCGTAAGATCGGTCTTTCCGGCCGAAGCATCGTACCGATGCTCATCGGCTTCGGCTGCACCGTCCCGGGCGTCATGGCCAGCCGCACACTCCCTTCCGAGCGCGACCGTAAAATGACGATCCTGCTCACGCCTTTCATGAGCTGCTCAGCCAAGCTTCCGATCTACGGCTTCTTCTGCTCCACTTTCTTCCCGAAATACAGCGGTCTCATCATGGTCGCCCTCTACTTCATCGGCATTTTCGTCGGTATTCTGGTCGCTTTCTTATTCAAAAGCACTGTTTTCCGTGGCAAGGCTGTCCCCTTCGTCATGGAGCTTCCGAATTACCGTATGCCGGGTCTGAAAAATGTTACCCAGCTTCTCTGGGAAAAGGCGAAAGATTTTCTGCAGAGAGCTTTCACGATCATCTTCATCGCATCTATCGTGATCTGGTTCCTGCAGTCCTTCGATACGAGTCTGTCCCTGATCAGTGATTCTTCCACAAGTATCCTGGCCGTCTTAGCCGGCCTGATCGCTCCGGTATTTGCTCCGCTTGGTTTTGGTGACTGGCGTTTCTCCACTGCCCTGATCTCAGGATTTCTGGCAAAAGAAAGCGTCGTTTCTACTCTCAACGTTCTGGTGGGCGGAAGCGATTCCGTACTGGCCGCACTGACACCTCTGTCCGCATTCTCTCTTCTGGTATTCTGCCTTCTGTACACACCTTGTGTCGCTGCCGTAGCTTCCGTCAAGCGCGAACTCGGCGCGAAATGGGCAACGGTCATGGTGATATTCCAATGTGCGGTAGCCTGGGTCGCGGCCTATGCCGTTCAGCTGATCGGAATGCTGTGTGGTATCAAATAACCGATTTCATGTCGAAATCATTGTCTTGTAATTAAGAAATCGCTTAAATAAATTTCAAGCATTTACTTAAAGAAAAAGTTTCGGACAAAAAAATGGACCCCACCATCAGGATAGCGGGGTTTCCATCGAGTAGGTTCTTGCAACTAAATTGTGTGTCATGTGGAAGTGCAAGATGTTGTCAGAGTGGGGGTTAGGGTAGTGTGCGTCTGAAAGATGGCAAACTTTCACTAACGGAGGCATTGGGGTTGTCTATTCACACATCCCCCACTTGAGTCTATTCTATACTATTTCAGAAATAACGATACCAAATTTTTGTACTTTATGTCATAATAATGACGTAAGTTTGTTTCAAACCGTACTTTGGGGATAAATCTATGTAAAGTGAGGGTCATGACATGGATAATGATGTTAACAAGGAACTGCAAAGATTGCTTTTTATGCAGCGTGAACGCCTGATGGTACGCTCCTCGTATGAACACGAATTTGACTTCTACGACCTTGTCGCAACCGGCGAAGTGGAAGAAGTCATGCGTCAGGTCAGAGAATATCACATCTCTGAGCTTCGCGGCGTAGGTACACTCTCTCCGGACCGTCTTCGTAATGTCCGTTATCATCTGATCATCTCCATTGCCATGATCTCCCGTTATTGCATCAACTACGGCATGGACGTGGAGACCTCGTATTCCTTAAGTGATATCTATATTCAGAAGTGTGATGCGGCCACATCGACAAACCAGCTCGATGAGATCCAGCAACAGTGTATTCAGGACTACTGCACCAGAATGCGCGCCCTTCGTCTCGACAACATTTTCAGTAAACATGTGGTTCGCGCCATTGAGTATATCTACAGTCACCTGCAGGATCGTATCCTGGTACCGGACCTGTCTGAGTATCTCGGCTTAAACGATGCGTACTTCTCCAAGCTTTTCAAGAAGGAGACCGGTGTTTCCGTCAGTGATTTTATCCGCATCAAGAAGATCGACGCGGCCAAGCACATGCTCAAGCATTCCGATTATTCCTGCCTGAGCATCTCTCAGTTCCTCTCCTTCTCTACGCAGAGCCACTTTATCCAGGCTTTCAAGAAGCAGACCGGCCAGACACCGGAAGAGTACAGAAAAGAAAACTTCCACAAAGCTTTCCCGAAAGACGTCAAGACCAAGCAGGGTTCTTCCCTTCCGATCGAGCACACCGAAGAAGAGCTCGCCCGTCTTCTCGAAGAGGCGAAGAACAAGAACCTCGCTTCCCCGACACGCCTGCCGCACGAAGAAAGCTGAGTGCTTTTTCAAAATCCGATACACAAATCAAAAGGAGCCGTTTCTTCGTAAAGAACGGCTCCTCTTATTAAACTCACATTTAACTTAAAACGAAATCATACCTTCGCGGCTTCGATCTCCTTAAGTGCAGCAGCCACTGCTTCGCATGCGGACATTTCCGTAACTTCGGATCCGGCACGGAGCTTGTACTCGACCTTGCCCTCTGCTGCCTTACGGCCAACGGTGATACGTACCGGAATACCGATGAGGTCGGCATCCTTAAACTTGACGCCGGCGCGCTCTTCTCTATCGTCGATCAGAACTTCGACGCCCTTCTTCTCAAGCGCATCGTGGATCTTCTCGGCAAGAGCGACCACCGCTTCATCCTGGGATGTGGTCGGAACAACGATGACCTGATACGGAGCTACCGACATCGGCCAGATGATACCGTTCTCGTCGTAGTGCTGCTCAATGATAGCTGCGAGTGTTCTGGAAACACCGATACCATAGCAGCCCATGATCATGGAGTTCTCTTTACCGTCCTTATCAAGGTAGATGCAGTGCAGGGCATCGGAATACTTGGTGCCGAGCTTAAAGATATGGCCAACCTCGATACCACGGCACATCGCCATCGGCTTACCGCACTTCGGGCACGGATCACCTTCCACGGCGCCACGTACATCCACAATACGGTCCGGATTGAAATCACGGCCGATATTCACATTCTTGAAGTGATAATCCGTCTCGTTCGCGCCGACGATAAAGTTCTGCATCGCAGCCACTTCATAGTCCGCAATCACTTCTACCTTTTCCTTCAGGCCGACCGGGCCGGCAAATCCGACTGCCGCACCGGTAACACGTTCCACTTCTTCAAAGCTGGCGAGATTCATCTCGGTCGCATCAAAGAGGTTACCGAGCTTGGTCTCGTTGATCTCACGGTCGCCACGTACCATTACCGCTACGATCTTGCCGTCGATATTGTACAGGATCGTCTTGGCAAAAGCGGTCGGCTCAGAGTGCATGAACTCCATGAGTTCTTCGATCGTCTTTACATGAGGTGTCTCGATCTTCTCGATCGGCAGCATCTCGAAATCCGTGGAAGGCTCAGCCTTCGGGCACGGTGCTTTTTCCTCGTTAGCGGCATAGTCACAGGACGGGCAATATGCGATCGCATCTTCACCGACTGCGGACTTTACCATAAACTCCTGGGAACCGGAACCGCCCATCGCGCCGGAATCGGCATCGACGAGGATGTAGTCGAGATTGCAGCGGTCGAAGATCTTGCAGTACGCATCCTTCATGATGAGGTAAGACTTATCAAGACCTGCCTCGTCCACGTCAAAGCTGTATGCATCCTTCATGACGAACTCACGGGAACGGACTACGCCGAATCTCGGGCGCTTCTCGTCACGATACTTATGCTGGATCTGATACAAAGTAACCGGCAGCTGGCGATAAGAACGGATCGTATCGCGGACCGCTTCGGTAAAAGGCTCTTCATGCGTCGGGCCAAGGCAGAACTGACGTCCGCCACGGTCTTTCAGACGGAACATCTCCGGACCGAATTTCTCCCAACGGCCGGAAGCCATATACGTTTCCGCCGGCAGTACAGCAGGCATGATCAGCTCCTGTGCGCCGGCTTTGTTCATCTCCTCACGGACGATCGCCTCGACCTTACGGTACGCACGATAGCCCATCGGCATATAAGAATAGATACCGGCAGCGGCCTTACGCATCAGGCCGGCACGAAGCATGAGCTGATGGCTCACGATCTCGGCATCGGAAGGGACTTCTCTCTGGGTAGACATGAAAAGCTTAGATACTCGCATGATTGATTCCTCTCTCGCACGCACACACGCGCGATATAAATATATAGCACACAAAAGTATAATGAATTGCCGTGGAGATGTCAATTTTGTAGGCATCCCGATACAGGAAAACCTTAGTCAAAAGAATTCACGATGATCCAGTAAAACCAGGCGACAAATGAAAATGGAATGATGCTTAACACAACATACAGCCACGTCGAGATACGCTCGCCGAGATCTTTTCTTCGTCCCACCATGATCAGGACCAGAAGCACCGCCACCAAAACCGTATCGATGACATTGATCAGATCGCCTGCCCCTCTTCCCAACAGCCTGTCGAGCGGGTTAAAAGCAATCGAATAAAGACAAAACCATACCCCGACAGCACCGAACCCGAGAAAAAAGCCCTCCAGAAAAACACGTATCTTCAACATCACATTACGCATAGCCGATTCTGTTCCTTTCCCTAACCAGTAGTTTCTCTCCTTCACATCAATCATCATAACACAACAAGAACGGGCGATGAGAAATTATAGTAAAATGAAAACAGATCACTACGCGGAGAAATGACCGCAGAAAGAGGGTCCTATGAAATACGATATCGTCATCGTAGGCGCCGGAGTCGTGGGGGCTTCCATCGCCTATAATCTGATCCCTTACGGGATCGACGTTCTTCTTCTCGACAAGAATAACGATGTGGCCATGGGCGCCACACGGGCCAACAGCGCCATCATTCACGCAGGTTATGACCCGATGCCCGGAACCCTCATGGCGAAACTCAACGTCGAGGGCAACCGTCTCTGTGAGAAGCTCTGTGCCGACCTTTCAGTTCCCTTCCGCCGATGCGGTTCGCTGGTCGTTGCTTTCTCTGATTCTGAAAAAGCACTGATCCGGGAGCTTTTCGAGCGTGGTGTGAAGAACGGTGTGCCGGACATGCGTATTCTGGATCAGGAGGAACTGCGGGAGATAGAGCCCGGCATTTCCGAAGAGGCGGTGGCCGCACTTTATGCACCATCCGCAGGCATTGTGAATCCGTGGGAATTGTGCCTTGCCCAGGCAGAAGTATTCGTAAGAAACGGCGGCACATTTATCGGAAACAGCGAAGTCACATCTATTCAGAAAAACGCGAACGGCAGCTACACGATCGAAACAAAAAACGGCAGTGCTTTTGAAGCAGGAATCGTGATCCTTGCATGCGGGATCGAATCCGACAGTGTGCATGGTCTGGTCGCCACTCCGGACTTTGAGATCCGTCCGACGCGAGGAGAATATTACCTCCTGGATAAATCCGAGGGTGCTAAAGTTGATCACGTGATCTTCCAGTGCCCGAATGAATTTGGAAAAGGCGTGCTGGTCGCGCCGACCGTGCATGGCAACATGATCTGCGGACCGACGTCCGAAGTACTCACCGGCGATATCGAAGACACGGCTACCACTTCTGCAAAACTCTCAGAGATCAAGCAGAAAGCCACACGTTCGGTAAGCAATATTTCCTGGCGGGATAATGTCAGAAACTTCTCCGGCATCCGCGCAAATTCCAATATCGATGACTTTATCATCCGCGAGATCCCGGATCGGCAAGGAATCTTTGAAGCCGCGGGGATCAAGTCTCCGGGATTAGCCAGCAGTCCGGCTATCGGGCCGTATATGGTCGATCTTCTGCGTAAGAGCGGCGTGGTGCTTCCCGAAAAGAAAACGTCTTTCAACATGACCAGAAAGAAGATCCATTTCCGTGATATGACCAACGAAGAACGGGCGAAACTCGTGGCCGAGGATCCGGCATACGGACGTATCGTTTGCCGCTGTGAAGGCGTCACCGAAGGCGAGATCCGGGATGCGCTGGAAAGCCCGATCCCGCCGGTATCCCTTGATGCGGTGAAGCGCCGTGCCGGTACAGGAATGGGGCGCTGCCAGGGAGGATTCTGTGGTCCGCGCATAGTGGAGATGCTTCTTGCGCAGAAAGAAGACACTGCTCCCCTTTCCATCCTGCAGGATGCGGAAGGCTCGAACCTGTTCTACACACGAGAAACGGAGGTGGAATCATGAGAAACTACGATATCGTCATTATCGGCGGCGGGCCGGCCGGTCTGGCCGCAGCCAGGAGCGCCTATGAGAATGGCTGTCATTCCGTACTTCTGATCGAACGTGATACAAAACTGGGAGGCATCCTCAACCAGTGCATCCACAACGGCTTCGGACTGGCGCATTTCGGGGAAGAACTGACGGGTCCGGAATATGCACACCGTGCCATGAATGAGCTTCAGGAAACCGCCTCCGGAGTCGAGATCCTTCTGGATACTTTTGTCATGGAGATCACCCCGGACAAGACGATCTATGCCATGAACAAAACGGACGGATATTTCGAGATCTCCGCTAAAGCCATCATCCTGGCGATGGGCTGCCGTGAAAAAGCGCGCGGTGCTCTTGCCATCCCGGGTACCCGTCCGGCCGGCGTCATGACTGCGGGTCTTGCCCAGCATTACGTCAATATTGACGGATATATGGTCGGCAGGAAAGTCGTGATCCTTGGTTCCGGAGACATCGGACTTATCATGGCAAGACGTATGGTTCTCGAAGGCGCGAAGGTACTGGCTTGTATCGAGATTGCGCCGCAGCCGGGCGGACTGGCACGTAACATTACGCAGTGTCTGGAAGACTATGGTATTCCGCTTTATCTCCGCCAGACAGTCACGGCCATCCAAGGTAAGGAAAGGCTAACCGGGATCACCGTTTCAGAAGTGGACGAAAACTATGCACCGATTCCCGGTACCGAACGCGAGATCGAATGCGATACGCTTCTTCTCTCCTGCGGCCTGATACCGGAAAATGAACTGTCCAGGAAAGCCGGACTTGCCATCGATCCGAAGACCGGCGGTCCTTTTGCCTCGGAAGCGCTGGAAACTTCCGTTCCGGGAATCTTTGCATGTGGCAATGTTCTTCATGTACATGACCTGGCAGACAATGTCACGAAAGAAGCCATCGAAGCCGGCAAAGCTGCAGCGCTTTTCGTAAGTGGGGCGAAAGAAACAACATCTAAAGATGCAATCGATAATACGAAGGTCTTCCCTGGAAAAGTGGTCAAGCCTGTTGAAGAAACGAAGCAGGAAGCGGTCAGCGATGGTGCTTACGGAGTAAAAAGAATGACCTGCATCATCTGTCCGCGAGGATGCCAGCTTAGTGTTGTCTTAAGCGATCCGCCAGTCGTATCGGGAAACTCCTGTCCTCGCGGCGAAGAGTATGCGACTGCTGAGGTCACACACCCGATGCGAACACTCACCACCACGATCCGGGTACGCTACGAAGACGGAAGCCTCGGACGCATAAGCGTGAAATCCAAGGGTGAGATCCCGAAAGAAAAGATCTTCGAACTGGCCGGTAAGATCCATCACACGATCATCGACGCACCGGTACAGGTCGGCGATGAAGTGTTGCCCGGCGTGGTGGCCACCAGTAATACCTGACCCCATCCTGTCCCATCTGCTATAAAAACATGCACAACTGAAGATCTGTCTTTCAAGAAAAAGCAGTCAAAAAAAATCTCTCTCCGACGAGTTGTTTCGCAAAGCGAAATGCTGTCCGAAGTCGGAGAGAGATATTTTTATGACTGTTTTATTGAAGACTCAAGCCTTCGGCCGTGCTACCTTCTTATACACATCCGGCGCTGTCTCCTCGAAGAGGTGTACCATTTCCTCATCCGATATGACCGTGATACGGCCTTCGTCATACTGCTTGTCGATCCATTCCTTCATTTTCGCGATGAAAGGATCTTTCTTGCTGACGACGCTTTCGCCGGCGAGACGATAATAGTTATTGATCCAGCAGGCAATACCGGCCAGACCGGATACGTTGCTGACCGCAACAAGCGGCGGACGATCCAGCAGTGCCTCGGTATCGAAGATGTTATAGATCTCCGGATCCTTCAGCAGACCATCGGCGTGGATGCCGGCTTTGGTCACGTTGAAGTTCTTACCGACAAACGGTGTCATCGGCGGCAGTTCATAGTTCGTCTCTCTGGAAATATAGTCAGCAATCTCGGTGATCACGCGGGAATCCATACCGTCGAGTGTACCACGGAGCTGTGCATACTCGAAGACCATTGCCTCCAGAGGTACGTTACCGGTTCTCTCACCGATACCCAGGAGCGAGCAGTTTACGGCCTGTGCGCCATAGAGCCATGCAGTCGAAGCGTTTACGACACCCTTATAGAAATCGTTGTGACCGTGCCACTCCAGCATCTCGGACGGCACACCAGCATAGTGCTGCAGGCCGTAGATGATACCCGATACGGAACGCGGAAGCGCTACGCCCGGGAACGGTACACCGTAACCCATGGTATCGCAGGCACGGATCTTGACCGGAATGCCGCTCTCCTCGGAAAGACGCATCAAAGCCGAAGCAAACGGAACGACAAAGCCGTAAAAATCCGCACGGGTGATATCTTCGAAGTGGCAGCGCGGACGAAGTCCGGCGTCGATGGCATCGGTCACGATACCGATGTATTTATCCAGCGCCTGCTTACGTGTCAGGCCCATCTTATTGAAAATGTGGTAATCCGAGCAACTTACCAGAATACCGGTCTCCTTGATACCGATATTGCGGACAAGCGCGAAGTCGGACTTGGTCGCACGGATCCAGGTCGTGATCTCCGGGAACTTATAACCCAGTGACATACACTGCTCGAGCGCCTGACGGTCCTTCTCGGAATATACGAAAAACTCGGTCTGACGGATGATACCCTTCGGTCCGCCGAGACGGTGCAGCATCTTATAGATCTCCACCATCTGCTCGGTGGTATATGGTGCACGGGACTGCTGGCCATCACGGAATGTCGTGTCGGTGATATAGATATTCTCCGGCATGTTCATCGGTACTTTCCGGTAGTTGTACGCGATCTTCGGCACCTCAGCGTAGGGAAACATTTCACGGAAAAGCTCCGGCTTCTCAACATCCTGCAGTGTATACTGGTACGGATCCTGTTCAAGAAGATTGCTCTTATCGCTTAATGCAATATTTTTCATGTGATGTTCCTCCTACTTGCAAATTTCCTTATTTGTACCTATATAGTAAAATCGTTTCAGAAACGCTTGTCAACGTCCGAAACGATTTTTCTACTTTTTCATTTTGTTCCCCGATTTTTGCAAGATGATTTTGGCCATATTGCATGAACAAGTGCTTTTCACTTGGAAAAGGACCGGATCGGCGCACACTCAGATGCAGGTATGTCAGAAGAATAGACGTCCGCTTCCCTGATCTTTCAGAAGTGCCTGGATACGCTTCGGCATGATCGGATGCGTGCTCAGAAGATTATAGATGAAAACGAAGAATCCGCGGGTCTCATGGCAGTGCTCCACATAATCCTCCACATCAACTTTCTTGTAAAGGTGTTTGCCGACGATCAAGGCCAGCATCGGCTCCACACCGCTGGTGCCGACAAGATGCTGGGCAACCCGGTCACAGCTGTATTCTCTGGCACGGGATAAAGCCGTGGAAAGGATCGGAATATAGTTGGCAAAAAGAATGCTCATCTGGTAGGAAAAAGTCGCGTGACGAAGACGGATATGCGACAGTTCGTGAGCCACGATGAACTTGATGCTCTCGAGGTCGTGATGCTCGAGGTAAGCCACTTCGAAAAGGTCGGCCAGAAGCACGACATACTGTCTTCTCAGGATAAATGTGGAAAAAGCATTAAGTGTGCCGTTTTCCTGCGTAAGATAGACCTTCGGGGTCTTCTTCAGGCCGAGGCGCCGGGAATAATCTTCCACAAAGGCATACACCTCCGGGAAGTTTTTCTCTGTGATCCGGATGGATCTGGCGCGGTACTGGGCATACATCAGGTAGACACTGGCCATAAGGACGAACGGGATCAGTACCAGAACGACCAGGTAGGAAAGAGAATTATTCTGATCACTGGCCACACCCGTCACCATCTCCGTGATCCGCTTGCCCATCTCACCGGCCAGCGGTCCGTATCCGAAAGCTCCCATGATGCCGAATACTACGACCAGAACGATGACCGCAACATTGGCGAACACCATAACTCCATATAGCGGGCCCTCCGCCTTATGACGGAATGACCGTATCTCTTTATCTGTAAAAGGTACCTGTTCCATGTCTTCCCACCCACATTATTCTTCAAAAATAAACGTTACCACAAACGGGGAACATCTTCAATCTTTCCCCCTCCTCTCTTTCCTTGAAAAAAGCACTTAGTATCTATATACTGTATGCAATATTTGAGTTGGCTTTATAAAAAGAGAGTGAAAACATGTCAAAACAGAAATCCATGATATCCGTCGTACGCAGCTATAACATCCGCATCCGCCTGATCATTGCCGCGGTCCTTCTTTTCATCTGCGTGGTCCTTTGTATCGGTCTTCTGCCGAAGACGACGAAGTATTTTCTTGCCGGGAAGAATATTTTCGCCCAGCCATACACCCGCATCGGAGACGACCAGTTCTACCAGGGAAAGACACAGTATATGTACACCTGGTTTGCTGATAACGATAAAGGCCGTTTCTATCTGGCTCCCATGGAAGATGCCAACGGAAACGCCGCTTACATCATCGTTTATGTGCCAAACAAATATATCGATGTTGCCGATGAACTGGTCGAACAGACCCATGCTTATGAAAAGACGGGAGATATGAACGAAATCACCAAAACGATCTCCTGCCGCGGCTATACCACGGAACCGAGCAGCCAGATCCGGAGATTTCTGGACCAGTACTTTACGGCGATCGAAGCCACCAACGACATACGTGAAAATCTCTGTGACTACATGTTTGTCATGGTTCCCGCCACGGATGTTCTCTTCGGCGACTCCGGTACCTGCTTCTACCTTCTTATGATCCTGTTCTGTTTAGGATTTGCGGTCTTCTTCGTGATCACTGCCGCAAGCGGCTCGTATCTTCGCAAGTTCAAGAAGAACCTGGCCGCCAAAAATATATCTCTGGACGAACTGAATGCCGATCTGGAAAATGCCGCCACCATCAGCCGCTTATATGTCGGACACAAATATCTTGTAGAAGCAACCATGACTCCGACAATAAGAAACATGGAAGATATCGTCTGGCTCTACCCGCAGCGTACCAACGCGAACGGAAACAATACCACCTACAGCGTAATGGCCTATACCAGATACCATGAAGGACTCCGCTATGCCGTTCATTCCATGGACGAAGCCGAGCAGCTCTGCCGTCACATCCTGAAGACCCAGCCGCGCGCTCTCTACGGATACGTGATTGAAAACTCGACAATGTACTACAGTCACTTCAACGAATTGATCGATCGGGTGTATAATCAGGCTGATGCGATGCCGCAGGAACAGACACAGGAAAACCTTGCTGCGGATCCTGCCGCTTCGCAGGTGTCTTCTATAGAGCATCTCCAGCCTCCGGCCCTTTCCCAAGAGCCGCAATCACCGCTTCCGTCCCAGCCGGCAGAAGATGCAAAAGAAAATACTTCAGATCACGGGAATGACATTTTATATCCGGGCATCTGACCAAACCGAATAACAATAAGTACGGAGGACATTCTTATGAAAGATGGATTTTTACGAGCAGGCGCCGCTACCCCGAAACTTCGTGTTGCGGATATCGATTACAATGTTGGAGAGATCATCTCTTCAGTAAAGAATGCCGATCCGGACTGTTCGCTTCTGGTATTCCCGGAACTCTGTATCACCGGCGCAACATGTGGAGACCTTTTCCGCCAGCAGTCCTTCGTGGATGCCGCCTGGCAGGCGCTCTACCGGATCGCGGAAGAAACTTCGGAAACCAACTGTGTTTTTATCGTCGGTCTTCCTGCCTATATCGAAGGCAAACTTCTCAACATGGCAGTTGTCATGAAGAGCGGCCTGATCCTCGGATGTAATGTCAAGCTGACCTTGACCGAAGCCGAGTCCCGCTACTTCTCTTCCTACGAAGCCGTCGGTTCTTTCTACGACGAATATTTCGATGACGAGATCACATTCGGTCAGCCGCTCTATTTTTGCGAAAACGACCTTTTCTCCTTCGCCGTGATCTTCCATGAGGATCTTCTGGCGCCGATCTCCGACGACGTGGATGCCGCACTTTCCGGCTGCCATATCATAGCCGTTTTGTCTTCCGCGCCGGTAACGATCGGATCTTCCTCGAAGACCTCTTCTCTGCTCTGCGCACAGAGCCGTAAACTTCATGCCGCATATATCTATGCGAACGCAGGAGTCGGCGAATCCTCCACGGATCTGGTATTCTCCGGTGAAGACTTTATCTACGAAAACGGACGTGAGCTTTCCCGCAGCAAGTGCTTTTCAAACGGGGTCATCTATAACGACCTTGATCTGAAACTGTTATTTGCCGAAAGACAGAGAGACGACTCCTGGCGCACCGATTTTGCGAACAGCAGTAACGACGGCGATTACGATATGATCAGTTTCGAGATGGAACTGAATGAAGATCTTGATCTGATCCGCAAGGTTCCGAAGAACCCCTTTATTCCGGAAAACAAAGATGAGATCAACACCCGCTGTGCACAGATCCTTGATATGCAGGCCATGGCACTGGTCACCAGAATGAACCACATCCACAGCACCAAAATGATCCTGGGTCTTTCCGGCGGACTGGATTCCACACTGGCATTCCTGGTTTGCGCCAGAGCCTGTGACATCATGGGACTTCCGAAAACAAACATCCATGCCATCACCATGCCCTGCTTCGGCACGACATCCAGAACGAAGAATAATTCCATTGAACTTGCCAAAGCCTATGGCGCCAGGATCGATGAGATCAGCATCAAAGATTCCGTCCTGCAGCATTTCAAAGATATCGGGCACGATCCGGATAATCATAATGTTGCTTATGAAAATGCTCAGGCACGCGAGCGCACGCAGCTTCTGATGGATCTGGGCAACGATGAAGGTTCGCTTCTTGTCGGCACCGGTGATCTCAGCGAGCTGGCACTCGGATGGGCCACCTATAACGGCGATCACATGTCCATGTATGCTGTGAACGGTTCCGTGCCGAAAACACTGATCCGCCACATCGTCGCCTATGAGGCAGAGCGTGTGGCTGAAGAGAGTCCGGCGCTCTCTGCTGTTCTTAAGGACATTCTGGACACTCCGGTCTCTCCGGAACTCCTGCCGCCATCCGAAGACGGAACGATCTCCCAGAAGACCGAAGATCTTGTCGGCCCGTATGAGCTTCACGACTTCTTCCTCTACTACTTCGTACGGCTCGGCTTTGCCCCGTCGAAGATCTACCGTCTGGCGAAGATCGCTTTTGAAGGAGAATACGACGATGCCACGATCTATAAGTGGGAGGAGAATTTCCTGCGCCGTTTTATCAGCCAGCAGTTTAAGCGCTCATGCATGCCGGACGGACCGAAGGTCGGTTCTGTGGATCTCTCCCCGAGAGGCGATCTGAAGATGCCTTCCGACGCCGCATCCAAGGTCTTCCTGGATGAACTGGCCACCGTTTTGGAGTAAAACAATACCCTTTCGCAAATACAGGAGATGAACAGATGAAACAGGAAAGAGCTTTTGCCCGCGCCACCGTGACCGAAAAAGCGGAGGCAGCTTTGAAGCGCGGCCATCCGTGGGTCTATGATACCGAGATCAGAGAGATCCCGGACGACGTACCCAATGGTGCGCTCGTTGATGTGTATTCCGGAAAAAGCCGTTACCTGGGAACCGGATTTTTAAGCAAAAGCAGTAAGATCCGCATCCGTGTTCTCTCCAACAACGCCAACGAGACCTTCGCACCGGCCTTCTGGCAGCGCCGCGTCAAGTACGCACTGGATATGCGCCGCACGGTCATGAAGGATGACTATTCCTGCTGCCGCCTGATCTTCGGCGAAGCAGACGGCATACCTGGGCTTACGGTCGACCGTTACGAAGATATTCTTTCCACGGAAGTCCTCTCTTTCGGAACCGAGCAGGTCAAGGATATCATCTACCGGGCCCTGGTCGAAGAACTGAAGAAAGACGGGGTCAATGTAAGAGGCATTTTCGAAAGAAACGAAGCCAAGATCCGGGAACTGGAAAGTCTTCCGCTGGAGAAAGGCTGGTATCACGGAGACTTCGTCGGCATCCCTTCTTCTCCTCAGGTTGAGATCTGTGAAAACGGGATCCGCTACACTGTTGACGTGGAGAACGGTCAGAAGACAGGGTTCTTCCTTGACCAGAAGTACAACCGTCTGGCCGTCAGTAAGCTGGCCCGCGGCATGAAGGTCCTTGACTGCTTCACCCATACCGGTTCTTTTGCCATGAATGCAGCCAAAGGCGGAGCGGCCCATGTTACGGCCGTAGATATTTCCCAGCTGGCTGTGGACACTGCCGCAGAAAATGCGCGGATCAATGGTCTTTCCGACCGTATGGATTTTCTCTGTGCCGATGTTTTTGACCTTCTTCCGAAGCTTGCGGAAGAGCATGCGGACTATAACTTTATCATTCTGGATCCGCCGGCCTTTACCAAGAGCAGAAAGACCACAGAAAATGCCAAGCGCGGATATAAGGAGATCAACTACCGCGCCATGAAGATGCTGCCACGTGGCGGTTATCTGGCCACCTGTTCCTGTTCTCACTTTATGCCGAACGAGCTGTTTCGAAAGATGCTCCTCGAAGCGGCACACGATGCAGGAGTCAGCCTCCGACTGATCGAAGAACGGCGTGCGGCACCGGATCATCCGGTGGCGATGTCGGTTCCCGAGACGGATTATCTGAAATTCTATCTTCTGCAGATCGTATAAGCAATGCCCGGATGAAGAAACCGAAGTCTCCCCATCCGGGCCTTTTCATTGTTCGTATCCAAAAGCACTTACTCGAACTTAAAGCCTTCCAGACTCTTTATGTAGCGGAACGTCAGACTCTTCAGCGTCAACCCGCGTTTTCCGAAATGCAGGCGGAAGATCGAGTGTTTATTCAGAAGCGGCCACTCCGTTTTCACGCTGACATCTTCTCCATCTGTGCCGTTATACGTGATCACGCGTACCGGAATACTCGTGTAATAGACAGTTACCGGAAGCTGCGCCAGCGGCTCCAGTTCAGAAGATGCAACCATCTCACACTCATAAATACCCGGCTGATCACAAGTCAGTCCGAATAAGAAATCCTTGCCGTCCGTCGTATCCACGTCGACCTTAATGACCGGATCCTTATTGATCTCATAGTACACGTCAACCTTCGCTTCGATCGTATCTTCCGCAAACGGGCAATCGATATGCTTCACGGTCGGTTTGTCACCCATAACCGTATCCATAGCCGGTGTATTCATCGCAAAACGAAGAATGTTTTCTGCATTTCTCTGCAACTCACGACGTGTGATACACTCCGTCTTGCCCTCGGAAAGATTCGCAAATGTATCTGTCTTATCCAGATCTTCTTTCTCTACTGAAGAACAGACCATATACACGTCGCACTGAGCCCGCGCCATCTCGGAGTGCGCACGCAAAGCATGGTCATGCGGATTGTCCGGAATGCCATCGATATAGGCCCACCAGTCCGTCATCAGAAGACCGGTATATCCCCACTGCTCACGCAGGACCGTCGTATTCAATTCATAGTTCGCTGTGCCAAACGTGCCGTTGATCATGTTATAAACCGACATGATGCTCCGTGCCGCGCCTTCTTTTACCGCAATCTCAAATCCCTTGAGATAGATCTCACGGAGCGCTCTTTCCGAAACGATGGAATCCATGAAACGACGGCGCGTCTCCCGGTTATTGCAGCAGTAATGCTTAATTGTCGCCGTCACGCCATGTTTTTCCAGCCCGCGGATCTGCGCCGAAGCCATACGTCCGGTAAGAAGCGGATCCTCGGAGAAGTATTCGAAATTTCTTCCGTTCAGCGGATGACGATGGATGTTAATGCCCGGACCCAGGATCGAGTCGACTTCATTGCTGACCATCTCAATACCAAACCAGTCAAAGAGTTCTTCGTTCAGTTCTTCATTAAAAGTACAGGCCAGGCAGGTACCGTTCGGCAAGGAAAACGCTTTCTTTCCGCTATCGATACGCATGCCGGACGGGCCGTCATCGCAGCACAATGTCGGAACTCCTAAAGCCATCAGTTCACGCGTCACACCGCCATATGCAGCTGCTGTGCCGGTCGTCACTTTCGGACTGCCCATGCCCTCGCCGCGGATAATAAGCGACAGGTCTTCGTCGGAAAGCTGCGCGATGAATTCTTTCATCGTATGTTTGCCAAGCTTGACGTCAGCAAGCTTGATGCCTTGATCTCCGGTATACGGGATCTCTTCATCGACCCGTTCCAGTCTCGTCTCAATATGTTCCACTTCCCGAAGCGGCACGGCTTCATACTTGCCGCCTGCCGTCAACCGCTCGAAAGGCACGATCGGTTTCGCCGCCGACTCCAGCTTCTCCAACATTGTATCTTCCGTGATTTCGATTTCGCCTGCAAAAGCACTTTCCACGACGTTTTCGCCGGCAAAGAAGGAGTATGTCCCCTTCTGCAGCACCCATCCGGTCTGCCCCATAAGGCGTCCGTCATCGTCATAGGATGCGAAACGGTCACGGCCTGCCTTTAATACCAGTTCCTGTTCTTCCCCTGGAGCAAGCTCCCTGGTCTTGGCAAAATCCACGAGTACTCTGGAAGGTGTCGCAGTTTTAGAAGAAGGCGCCTGAGCAAAAAGCATCACTGCTTTCTTTCCTTTTCTCGAGCCGGCATTTCTCACTTTCACTTTCACAGATACTTCCGTTCCCGCCGAAGCAAAATCAGAAAGCGTGATATCAAACTTCGTATAGGAAAGACCGAAGCCAAACGGATACAGTACTTTCTCCGGCGCAAAGGTCGAGAAATACCGGTATCCGACAAAAATATCCTCCGCATAAAAATCCTTCGAAAGATCCTCTCCGCCGAAATTGGAAGACGATGGATAATCAGCAAGGTCTCTTGCAATCGTATCGGTAAGACATCCGGACGGAGTAGCTTTACCCGTGACGATATCCGCCGCCGCAGTACCGCCGATCATGCCGGCCTGCCAGATATAAACAACGGCCGCCGGATCATATTTTTCCACAAAAGACATATCGATAATGTTGCCGACATTTAGAAGCACGACCGTCTTTTCAAAAGCACTGCACACTTTGCTTAGCATCTCTTCTTCCCCGTCGCTAAGATAGAAGGAGCCCTTCTGCGCCGTGTTATCCCTGTCTTCTCCGGCAGTTCTGGCGATCACAAGTACCGCTGCATCGTTTTTTTCTGCCGCCGCTCTGATCACATCGTCTTCAAGCGGCATCTCCGGCTGGGACCAGTTTTCTTTTCCCCAGCCCACACCCGGATCGACCGGATTTTTCATTTCCCATTCATCATAAACAGCAAGGAGATCCGTATCGACCGTGATCGACTTATCTTCGAGCAATCCTTCCAGGATCGACACTACATGCTTCACATTGACCATGCCGCCGGAGCCTGTGCCGCTCTTATAATAGTTTCTCTGCATTCTTCCGAACACCGCGACCTTCGTTCCTTCTTTAAGAGGAAGAGCGTCCCGGTCATTCTTCAGAAGCACGGAACCTTCTCTGGCGACCTGGATCGCCGTGTCCGTATATTTATTCCAGTCGAGTATATATTCAGGCATAAAAACCTCCGGCAAGACGAATCTGATTAAGTTAGATTCTACCTTACCGGAGTGGTCTTCGTGTACCATAATCGTGTTATATTGTGTGAAATTCCGTCCTACTTAAAACGTTTCACCTTCATGCCACACTCTTTTTTCAATTACTTTTTGTCCCGCTGACCAGTTTCAGATACGTCCTTCTCGTAAATAAGTAGGCGATCGTATACACCATAGCAAACACAGCAACACAGGCACCCAGAACAAGGAGGAACTGCTGTGGTTTACAGCCTCCAAGCAGCATCAGGATACGGTTGACCATCGGGAACGCGGCCAGTGTATGGATCACGGCTACAACGAGCGGCAGCAGGAACACGATAACGATCTGGGAATTGATCGACTTCTTGATCTCTTTTCTGCTCAATCCGACTTTTCTCATGATCGCAAATCTCTTGGCATCCTCATAACCTTGCAGAAGCTGACTGAAGTACATGTTCAGGATCGTGATCGTCAGGAAGGCAATACTTAAGAAAATACCGAGGAAGAAAAGTCCACCGTACATACCGATCACTTCATTAAAATCCTCGTACCGGGAATAGGCATTCCACTGTCCGTATACGTCTCTGTTTTCAAGAATTTCCTTATAAAATTTCTGCTGGATGTCGTCACCCGCATCCGTGTTCACAAGGATCCGTTCTCTTGCATCTTCGTACTCCACGATCGACGGATTGATATAAGCACGAAGCTCGTTCAATGTAGCCTCGTCCGGAGCGACAAAGAAATACGTTCCGTCTGTCAGCGTAATGGACATACCATAACTGAACTGTGGCGCTTCATCGAGTTCCACCAGCGTAAATGCACGGGATTTTTCGTCACGAAGATTGTGTTCCGCGTCTACGGTCTGAAACGAGATCTCCCCAGAGATCTTTTCGCCATGCATGACATAGTATCCGATCTCGTTCTCCTTAAGTGTTACATCACTTTGGTTCACGCGGTTATACACATCCAGGGAGAGCGTAAAGGTTTCGATCACATCCGCATTCTGATAACCCGGATAAGTGATCAGCACACCATCTTTAATGCTCGCATACGCATTGTAGTACTTATAAGGAGTGATCTGATCGATCGGCATGCCGACCTTCTCCGCGCCTTCCTTGAGTTTGGCAATATGCTCCTGTCTTACCTCTTCACTGCACTGCTCATAGATAATATCGAAATCCACGCGATACCATTCTTCCGCACGCGTTCTGATCGTACCGTAAAGCGTCATGACCGAAGAAATCGTAACCAAAACCATCGTGGCAAAAATACAGATCGTCGCCAGCGTCGACGCGTTTCTTTTCATGCGGTACAGCATACCGGATACCGAGATAAAATGACCGGTCTTATAATAATAATCTTTCTTCTTCTTCAAGGTATTCAGGAGCGTGATCGAGCCTGCGGTAAACAGTGCGATCGTACCTAAGATAACCAGCGAAACCGCAAAGAAGAAAAACGAAAATGCAGACATGGCACTCTGGGAACGGATCGCCAGCATGTAACCGGCGCCAAGCAGGAGAATACCCGCGATCGCCAGAAACCAGTTCGACTTCGGTTTCTTCTCGCCCTTCGCCTCCTCCTTCATGTATTCCAGCGTATTGGTACGAAGAATACTCACGCAGTTGATCAGGAAGAACAGAAGGAAGAAGAAACCGAAAGCGGCAAGATTGACCAGCACCGGGATCCAGTTGATCTTCCATCCGAAATCCGCTTCACTGTTATAGATCTTCAGGACCATCAGCTGCAGGATCTTCGAGATCACCACGCCGATGACCGTACCCGGGATGGCACTAAGGATATACACATACAGATTCTCGATAAACTGCACGTGCATGATGTGCTTCTTCTGCATGCCCAGAACACTATAAAGACCCAGTTCTTTTTTCCTCTGCTTGATCACGAAACGGCTGACGCTGTTGAGAAAAAAGAAGCTGATCATGTACATGATGAAAATGCCGAGACTCATCAGCATCTGAAGCGACGCACCGCCATCGATTTCGGCAATCACCTCATCCATGGACAGATTAAAGATGATAAACGTAATGGTGATCATCATGATGCTCGAAATAATATACGGAACATAGACGATCTTATTCTTGCTCAGCGCATTGCGCGCAAGATTTCTGTAAATACTTTTCATCGTAGGTCCCTCCGGCTCAATCCTTCACGGCCTGCACGCCGTCGCCCATAAGGGCCGTCAGGGAATCGGAGATCCTTCTATAGAACTCGCTGTTGCTCTCATTGCCACGATAGATCTGGTGATACACAATACCATCCTTTATGAAAAGCACCCGCCCTGAAGTGGACGCGGCCTTGATAGAGTGGGTAACCATCAGAATGGTCTGCCCTTCTTTGTTAATGTTGGCAAACTGTTCGAGAAGCTCATCCGTAGAACGCGAATCCAGCGCACCGGTCGGCTCATCGGCAAGGACCAGTTCCGGTTTCGTGATGACCGCACGGGCCACCGCCACACGCTGTTTCTGACCGCCGGAGATCTCGTACGGGAACTTTTCCAGAAGCGGCGTAATGCCAAGCTTCTCCGCAATCGGCTTGATGCGCTCTTCCATCTCGGAATGATGAAGTCCCGCCAGGACTAGAGGCAGATAGATATTGTCACGAACGGAGAAATTATCCAGCAGATTGAACTCCTGGAACACAAACCCCAGACGCTCACGACGGAACTGAGCCAGTGCTTTGTCCTTAATGGCGCTCATACGCTTTCCGTCCAGAAGGACCTCGCCTTCTGTCGGCTTATCGAGTGTTGCAAGAATATTCAGAAGCGTCGTCTTACCGGATCCGGATTCACCCATGATCGCGACAAACTCACCTCTCTCGACTGTGAGATTCACGTTCTGCAGTGCCGTCACCTTGTTGCCGCCGAAACGCGTGGTGTAGACTTTCTTCAGATTATTCACCTCTAACATTGACATGTAATGTCTCCTCTCTTGGGCAGCTCCCCTTGACCCGCCCTCTTTGTATTTCATGACAATCTTACACTTCCGTGTGTCTTTGCATCCATCGATTTACCTTACATAAAAATCCCCAATCTTACATTTTCGTAAGATTGGGATCTGTCGTTTCGAAAGATCACTTATTCCCGAAGCGTATCGTCACTTTCGTTCCTTTTCCCACTTCCGAATCAAAAAGCACTTGCGCCGAGATCAGGTCGGCTGCTTTCTTGACCAGGTAGAGTCCGAGTCCCGTAGACTTCTTCTCATTATGTCCGTTATATCCTGTATAACCCTTCTCGAAAATACGGGGAAGGTCTTCTTTGGCAATACCGATGCCCTCATCTTCAATCGTGATGGAGCGGGCCTCCTTGTCTCCATAGAAATGGATCGTTCCGGTCTTCTGGTACTTGATCGCATTGGAGATCAGCTGGCCGACAATAAAGCCCAGCCATTTCTTATCCGTCGATACTTCTACACCGGAAGCAGCGAAATCGACAGAAAGACCTTTCGTCGTAAACATCGTCATGGCACGGCGGATCTCACTTCGCACCACATCGTCCACGTTTACAGTCGAGAACTGCAGGTCATTGCTCTCCGAGCCGAGACGCAGATAATTCAGCGCCATATCCGCATAGTTTTCTACATGGATCAGCTGGGAACGGAGCCGGCTCGCCGTCTCCTGATCCTCCATGTTCTGAATGATCAGTGAAAGCGCAGAGATCGGTGTCTTGATCTGGTGTACCCACATCGTATAGTAATCCAGCATGGCATTGTACTGCGATGCATTTTCTTCTTTTACACGGGACAATTCATCGGAAAGATTGACCAGGAGCTCACGGTAATCCTGCTCGATTTTGTCCACTTTCTCTTCCACACTTCCAAGGGAATCTTCCGACCCGCTAAACTCCTCAGCGAGGGCCTGTGGAAACTCTTTTGCCTTATCCAGTTCCTCGTGTTTCTTGGCATACTTTCGATATCCGATCGCGCCGAAGATCCCGCCGAGAAGCGCAAGCGTGGCAAAAGACAGACCCACCGGCATAAGGGAATAGCCATAGACCCAGCAGATCAGAAGCAAAACCAGCACACAGACGATTCCGCTGACGATCACGCCGATGCGGCTTTTGACATAGGAAAAAAGAACGTGTTTATTCAATGATATATCCCTGTCCTTTCTTCGTCACGATAAAGTCTGAAAGCCCCACTGCCTCCAGTTTCTTACGAAGACGGTTCATATTTACGGACAGCGTATTCTCATCCACGAAACAATCGTCATCCCAGAGCTGCTGCATCAGGGAATTACGGGAAACGATACTTCCTTTCGCGCTCAGCAGCGCCGACATGATCCGGTTCTCATTCTTCGTCAGGTCAACCTTGTTTCCGTTGATGGTGATCGTAGAATCCGAGGCATTATATGCCGCTCCGCGATACTCGATCACGTCGCTCTTCTCTTCCGCAAAAGCATAAGCCCGACGAAGCACAGCCATGATCTTAGCCGTCAGTACATTAAAGTCGAACGGTTTGGCAACAAAATCATCTGCTCCCATGTTGATCGCCGTGACCAGATTGATATTATCCGAAGCAGATGAAAGAAAGATCACCGGCACCTTCGACACCTCGCGTATCTTGCTGCAGCGGATAAAACCATTTGCAAAAGGAAGGCCGATATCCATCAGGATCAGATGCGGCTGAAAACTCTGAAACTCCCCGAGGATATCCTCGAAATTCTCCGTCAGTTTCACCTCATATCCCCAGCCTGTCATCATGGTCTTAAGTTCCGAAGCGATAGTAAAATCGTCTTCGACGACCAGTATCTTATACGTCATTCTTTTTCCTCGTTTCTATTCCTTCTAACAGAACATCGCGGCAGAAGAAATCTATCCACTGCCGCGACCGTATTACTCTTTTAGTTTTCCTTATGCCCAGGGATTCTGCGCATCCGGAACACGGATACCTACCAGCAGGAACTGCTCCCACAGGAACCACTCGCCTGTGGAGGGCTTCGTACGAAGACGCACAGATCTCGGATTGTCTGCACCACCGGACGTGATATAGATCGTCAGATAACCATCATTAATGTTATCCCGGCTGTGTGGTGTTTCATAGACCGTCACCGAATAAGGACGCTGAGGCATATAGTTATTCTGCGGTGTTGCCCCATTCAGATAAGAGCGTGGAACGTAATCCGAGTCACGGAAACGGTCCGCAATAAACGACAGTTCCATCGGAGAAAGCGGCTGAGGTCCCTTAAGGAAATTCAGCATTTCAATGGAAGCATCTTTATTGAAAGGATATACGCACAAGGCAGCAACCGTCAGAGCGGCAACATCCAGCGGGTCCCTCATGGAAGCTTCCGGAAGGGCTCTCATCTGCTGAAGATTCTCCGGCATTTCCTGAAAAACGACTGTTTTTCTGCTCTGCTGAGGAGCAGCATTTCCCGTATTTCCGAGACCTGCCGCGGCATTCTGAATGTTATCGAATAATCCCATAACTCTTCTCCTTATTCCTGTTGCTCCGTCTTACTTGATAAAATCATATTCCATCTTCTGTTTATTCCTGGAGTGGGAATTGATCGCACCGACCACACCGGTGACAATGATCGCAGCTGCCGCTGCATAGAAAACATAATATCCCCATTCTTTCTTGAAGATCAGATCGCCCCATTTGTCCTCACCGATCTGATAGATCCGTATGGAATTCTCATAGAAGGCAAATATCGCGGCTATCACTCCCAGCGCAATTATAAAAACATTTCTTCCCGTAAGTGCAATAATGAAAACGACAGCGGCAAGTGCCAGGAAGAGGTATCCGTCTGTCGCGCCGAACAACGCGATCGTACTCTTTGATCCGTCTGCCAGGATCGTGGAAATAAACGGAAGGAACACAGCGACGGCCAGCGCCATGGCAGCTACCACTGCGCCTACGTTAATACGTCTGATCTTTACGAGATTATATCCGCAGAACAGGCACTTCGTGTCATTCGGATAAGTCATGGAACCGCATCTCGGGCATGGCTTCGTGGATTCGAAACCTGTCTTGTCTGTATTAAAGAGATCATTTGCAGAACCGGAAGATTTCGGTTTCGGTGCCGGTTCCTGCTCAGCGGCTTTTTCCATTGCCTGACGTGCGCTCTTACTCATCGGAGAGAACGGAGATTCCATGGTCTCCTCAGGAGCGGCAAACGGCGGGATCGGGACAAATTTCTCTTCGGAAGAATCCTCCTCCACACGTTCCTGACGGTTTGCAGATGGTCTTTTGTCTCCGAAAGCAGATCTTCTATTCGGGTTTGGCTGTGAAAACGGATTCGGTCTACCTGCTGACGGACCGGCAACTGCTCTTGGGGAAGACGGAACCATCCTTCTGCCCGCTTCCTCATGATCACCGTAATGGGATCCGTCATCTCGTCCTTCCGGTCTTGTCCGCTGTGCTGCAGCTGCCTCTACTTCTCTTCGGACAGCATCTTCCACCTCTCTGGAAACCCTAAACGGGGATTTCTTCGGAGCAGGTGCTCCGGACTCATATCGGTTAGCCGGAGCAGAAACCGGCTGTTCATCTTCTTCCTGATCAGCTGAAGCTAATGGCGGAAAAGAAACGGAATCGTTTCCCTTGCTTTGCAACCCCATTCCCATACCTGAAATTCCATCCCCGAATTCAGATTCTCCATCGGACAACGAAGTTCCGCAAACGCTACAAAATGCTAGATCATCAGGCATAGTCTGATTACATTTCGGACACGTCTTCATATTATATTTTCCTCCCAAGCGCATAAAAGCTCTTAATACAATTATACATTTTCTTTCGGTATTGTGAAGTAAAATATAAAAAAGACCCCTTACCTGCAGGTAAGGGGTCTTTAAATTTCAAAAAATCAGAATCAGAATTTCTTCGGTCCCTGGTTAACGATCCCGCCGTTATTCACGCTGGAATCTTTCCATTCCTTTCTGGTAAACAGCTCATCTGCCGCCTTCTTAGCTGCTTCGCCCGGAGCTTGTGGAATAGCACCCGGCTCGCTGGCAGGTCCTGCTCCGCCACCGGCAAACTGATTCGGATACGCAGATTCTGCATTGATCGGTGTAGAAGACACACCCTCGGCCACCTCCTGCTGCATAGGCTGGGACGGCTGGAACGGCGGCGGCTCCGGAAGAACCTCATCACTTGTGAAAGCTGCCGTTGCTGCGGCAACCGGTGCGGCGGCAACAGCCGCAACAGGAGCGATTGATTCTCCTGCCGGAGCAGGCACATCATCTACCTGAAGCGGAGAAGGTACATCGTCTACCTGGAGCGGAGAAGGTACATCATCTACCTGGAGCGGGGACGGTACATCGTCCACCTGGAGCGGAGAAGGTACATCATCTACCTGGAGCGGGGACGGTACATCGTCCACCTGGAGCGGAGAAGGCTGGAACGGCGGCGGTTCGGGAAGCGCTTCTTCCACAGTCGCCGGTGCTTCAAAAGAAGGTGTCTCTGAAGCCGGTGCATCAAATGCCGGAGCAGCCGGAGCATCAAATGCCGGGACAGCAGGTGCTTCTGCAACCGGAGCAACAGGAATATTCTCTACAGGCGCTGCCGCATCTGCAAGTTTAAAACCACAATTCATGCAAAAAATGTCCCCTTCTCTTACCGGGTTTCCGCAATTCGAACAATTCATAAGATACCTCCTTTGATCGCCAATAATTGGATATAAATTTATTCTATCTTTGCCGTTTTGATAATTCAAGCGTCCAGACCGAGATCCATAAGCAACGCTTTCATCCTCTCTTTGTCTTCCGGAGCCTGAGGGAAATATGAGAGAAGATAATACTTATCCCGGATAACACATCCGTATATCTCGATTTCGTTCCCCTCGATCTCTCCTCTGCACCACAAGCGGAGAGGGCCGCCCTCGATCCTTGCATTTACCGATCCGTTTTTGATATCCTGGACCGAGCTCTGGTAATCATCCTGTACCACTGCGTAGGCATCTTCAAAAGAATCTCCCTGATAGATCTGCATCGAGTATTTTCCGTCAGCGTCCTCAAAGGACAGATAAGCCTTTTTCATATCCGGATCGTTCGATGTCATTCCGTATTTTTCAAGTACGGCTACAGCTTCTGCAACAGTGAGCTTCGGCGGGCTGAAGGTCTTTACACATGCCGCATACTCATCCGCATCGATCAGTTTTGCGGCATAGGCCATTTCCGAAGCCACCAGATAGATATCATACTGGTCTTCTTCTGAAATATCTTCAAGGTACTCCATATAGATCGGCTCAGGAAGTATATCCTCAATATCATCCGTTCCATCCATAAAATTGAAGAAGGAACCGTTTCCGTTCGGATCGTTCGTGATCTTACACTTAATCTCATAAAAACTCGTACCGCTCGTATCCAGCGCTCTTGCAAAATCAATGTTCACCGCATCAAGATCAAGATATTTCCAGAAATTATCCTCGTCCTCGGTGATCTTCCCGTGTACCAGTGCTTCAGCAAACGGTGCCAGCATCTGACCGAGAGTATTCTTGTCATTGATCAGCGGCGTCATCGCGTTTTCCGCATCCTTTTTCTCAAACTTGAAAGTCACGATCGAATACTCATCCGTCTGCTCTTCGATCTGATGCGACCATTTCACGGTCTGCATTTCTGTCTTATAAAGAGGTGCAAACTCCTTCACATACTCATCCAGATCAATATCCGAATGCTTCTTCAGATAATCAAGATCAAAATTCCGAAGCGCTGCAACAAAGTCATCGATCTCATCCTTGGAATTCACGTAATCTGTATAATCAAGATAGTCATAGATATACTTGACCTGTCTCTCTATCATATTGAAAACAGGTTCGCCGGAATCGATCATATAGCAATCACCGGACTTATCGTATGACAATTCCAGTTCCAGCGTCTTGTTGACCGAAGCACTGATCTTATCGATAGTATCTTCCAGATCTTTCAGGCTGGGCTTACTGCTCAGGGAATGCTGTACATCCGAGCCGTTTCTTACCGTAGCATACACTTTTACAGTTGCATCATCGCCATCAAGATCGATCTCACCGATCTCATACGTGACCGTTTTCTGAAACAGCAGGAATGCCAAAGTCTTCTGGGAATCATCCAGATTCTGGAGCGGGTCATTATCCGGATCGCAGCAGCGTGAAAGCTTTTCATTCTTTCCACGCTTGAGGTATTCAAAATAGTCCTCGACCACCGCTTCACACTTATGCTTGCGCTCCGCATCTTTCTTCTTATTGCATCCCGCAAGCGGAAACACCAGACTGAATATCAAAAACAGGCTCATCACCTGAAAAGCAATCTTTTTCGCAGTCTTCATTTTCCAACCATCTCCTATCCGTCAGTATTATATAACAATGTTGAGCATTTCTCCAACTTCGCCTATACTGTGTATGCACCGCGTATTCCGTGGCAAAAGCACTGATAAGGGGTTCGGATATGGCATTTTTAGACTTTCTCCGTAAGAAAAAGAATGACAGCGACGGCAAGGACAGTCCTCTTGCGTCCGTATATAAAGAGAAAGGCTGCTATAGTCAGGAATACCTTGATGCTTTTATCCAGCAGTTTCCCAAGAGGAACAACGACAATCTCTTTACTCTTTGCGAGATCTATACCGAAATGGAGCGGTACGCAGAAGCGAAAGAATGCCTTGAACCGATCACGCCTGGTTCCATTCTGGACGATATCACAAGAGGCCAGCTTCTTCACTGCCGTATCACGTTATATATGGAGACCGGAGATCTGGAGAAAGCCCTCTCCACCTATCAGGACAACAAGAAATTTCTGGACCGTTTCATGCATAATCCCGTCCGTTCCAAGATCGCCGGAGACTACTATTCCAACGGTGCGATCCTTTCTGCACTTTCCGGGGATAATGAATTTGAAGACACCTATATCAGAAGACTTCGTGAATGGTGTGACCTCTTTCCGAAAAACAGGCTTCTCCTCGAGATCACGGAGGTAAAGCTTCTGCTTCTGCGCGAAAGCGGGAAGATCAGCGTACCCTCACTTGAAAGAAAAGAAGATAAAGAAAAAGCCGGGGACGCTCTTGCGAATTGCCGCAAGAACATCCTCGACCATTCCGGTTTTCAATATGAATGGGAGCGCGAATACTATCTGAAAAAACTCGACCGCGCTGCCCGTATCTACGGAAGATCTTCCGAAGAATGATCCCCGTTATCACGCACGGAGTGTAATACCGTACTTCTCCTTCAGGTTTCCGAGTATCGTGGAAACGAAGCCTTCGATGGTCTCCGGTTTGAACTCTTCATCCTTAGGCGTAAATACCACACTGAATGCCAGGCTCTTCTTATCCGCTCCGAGCTGGGCACCTTCGTAGATATCGAAGAGCTCGATCTTCGTGATATATTCACAGGAAGCTTCGATCTCCTTTTCCACCATCGCGCAGGTGATATCCTTATTCATAACGAAGCAGAAATCACGTTTTTCTTCCAGGAACTTCGGAAGCGGGATGAACTTTCTGTCTTTGCCGTAGTACTTGCTCAAAGCCTTCAGATCGATCTCCGCCACGTATGCCGGAACACGCATGTCCATTTCGTCACAGATCTCATAGAGAACCTGACCAAGATAACCGACCTCTTCTCCGTCACAGAGAACTTTTGCCGTTCTTCCCGGATGCAGGAATGTCTTTTCGGTCTTCTCATAATCGAACTTCACATCCAGTGCATCGGCGATCACGGCTACGATACCCTTCAGCGAGAAGAAGTCTTCCTTTTCGCCCCACATACCGATACAGATCGTTTCCCTCTCATCCGGATATTCCGTGAGCGGCAGAGCCTTCGGCAGGAACTTATTGCCCATCTCATAGACACAGCCTGAAAGGATCCCACGCTTCTGGTTTCTGGCGATCGCTGCCAGCATCTGCGGTGCCAGCGTCGTTCTCATAAGAGAAAGATCGATATTGATCGGGTTCAGGATCTTGATTGCCGTACGTTCAGGAGCATCCTCCGGGAGCTTCAGAAGGTCGAGATCAGATGGCGAGAAGAAGGAATAATGTACTCCTTCAAAAGCACCTGCCGCACAGAGTGCGCGCTTGATCTTCAGTTCAGACCTCTGCTTGAGGTTATATCCGCCGGATGTCACTTCCGCAGTCGGGATAAAGGTCGGTGTAATATGCTCATAACCATACATACGGATGACCTCTTCCGCCACATCCTGATACGATTCCATATCCACACGGTAACCCGGGATCGCAATCGTCAGTTCATCACCATTCAGTTTTGGTGCAAAGTTAAGATTGGTCAGAATACGGACAATATCCTCATCCGGCACAGTGATACCGAGAACACCGTTGACCTGTTTCACGCTGACGGTCATTTCTTTCGGTTCCACAGAGTTTCCGGTATTAATGTCGAAGTGTGTCTTGCTGACTTTACCGCAGCCCAGTTCTTCCATCAGGTGCAGGGCACGCTTCATGGCCATAACAGTCGTATATTCATCCACGCCCTTTGAGAAACGCATGCTGGAATCGGAAACCTGACCCAGTGCTTTACTGCTCTTACGGATGTTATCGTGGGCAAATTTCGCAGCCTCGAACATTACTGCTGAAGTAGAATCCAGGATCTCGGAATTCAGGCCGCCCATAATACCCGCCAGAGCGACCGGTTTCTTGCCGTCACAGATCACGAGGTTATCAGAAGTCAGCTCGAATTCTTTCTCATCGAGAGTCACGATCTTCTCACCATTCTCTGCACGGCGCACATGGATCTCCCCACCCTCCAGATACGAGAAATCGAAAGCATGCATCGGCTGGCCAAGTTCTTTTAGAACATAATTCGTGATATCAACAACATTGGAGATCGCCGAGCAGCCGACCAAAGCCAGGCGGCGCTTCATCCATGCCGGAGACTCCTCGATCTTCACATCCGAAACATAATGACCGATATATCTCGGGCACAGATCCGGAGCGGATACGCGGATATTGAACGGGATCGTCACATCAGACTCAGTATAGTCAAGTGCAGGTTCCTTGATCGGCTGACCAAGAACAGCAGCCACTTCTCGGGCAATACCAAAAATGCTCTGGCAGTCCGGGCGGTTCGCCGTAATGGAAATATCGAAGATATAGTCGTCCAGACCCAGGATCGGCTTGACATCCGCACCGGGTTCAGCATCCTCTGGAAGGACCAGAAGTCCGTTATAGCCGGCACCCGGGAACATGTCTTCCGTAACACCGATCTCTACGCCGGAACAGAGCATACCGAAGGAATCGTAACCTCTGAGCTTGCCCTGACCGATCGTCATCAGGCCCTCGACCGTCTTGTGATCCTTGGCTGTCGCATAGACCTGTGCGCCGATCAAAGCAAGCGGATACTTGCCTCCGGCAGCCACATTGTCCGCGCCGCAGCAGATCTGAAGTGTCCCGTGCGATCCCGCATCCACCTGACAAAGATGCAGGTGCGTGCCCTCAATGCCCTCACAAGTTTTCACCAGACCGACTACAACATTACTGATGTCGTGACCGACCTCATACTTCTCTTCCACCTCAAAACCGCAGGAGAAGAGCTTCTCCTCCAGTTCATCCGGGGTAACATTGATATCTACATAATCTTTCAACCAGCTAAGTGGTACTAACATATCGTTTCCTCCTTATCAGTCATCGATCTGATCCAGAACTCTAAGATCCGATTCGAACAGAAGCTTGATGTTATTGATGCCGTACTTGAGCATCGCGATACGGTCGATACCGATACCGAAAGCCAGACCGCTGTATACGTTACTGTCGATCCCGCAGCCTTCAAGGACCTTCTTATTGACCACACCGGCACCCAGTACCTCGATCCATCCGGTACCCTTACAGAGCTTACAGCCCTTGCCGTGGCACTGGAAGCAGCTTACATCGACTTCTACGGAAGGCTCGGTAAACGGGAAATACGAAGGACGAAGTCTTGTTCTTGTCTCTTCATCGAAGATCTTCTTTACGAACTCATCCAGCATACCCTGCAGGTCACAAAGCGTGATACCCTTATCAACGACCAGGCCCTCCATCTGCGTGAACATCGGAGAATGCGTCGCATCGTCATCCGAACGGAAAACCTTACCGGGAGAGATGATCTTGATCGGCGGTTTCTGCGCTTCCATAACATGGATCTGACCTGCCGAAGTCTGTGTTCTCAGCAGGAACTCAGGACTCAGATAGAATGTATCCTGCATATCACGCGCCGGGTGATCCTGCGGGATATTCAGTGCCGTGAAGTTGTAGTAATCGGTCTCGATCTCATTTCCCTCATAGATGGAGAAGCCCATGGAACCGAAAATGTCCACGATCTGGTTTCTCACCTGCGTATTCGGATGGAGCTTACCCTGCTTATGCTTCTTCTCCGGAAGCGTCACATCGATCGCTTCACTCTCATAACGGGCCTTTTGCTCCTGCGCCTTAAACTTCGCATCCAGAGTATCAAACTTCTCCTGCGCCCAGTTCTTGATCTCATTAACCATCTTACCGTAGTCAGCCTTCAGCTCCTTCGGGATCTTGCCCATCTCCTTCATAAGAGATCCGATCTTTCCCTCTTTGGCATCCATGACTTTCTTTCTAAACTCATAGACACCCTTGGAATTACTGATCCCTTCCAGATCACTTTCGATCTGGCTTCTGATCCCGGATAACTTTTCCTTCAATTCACTCAGATCCGCCATGTTTTCCTCCTACTTTGTTTCGTTGCTTACGCATACGTGAATGACTGTCTTTCCGCCATGAAAACAAAAATCCCATGGCAATTATCCATTGCCATGGGACGAATTCGCTTATCTCGCACCTTCGCGGTACCACCCATGTTCGAAAAGCACTTGCGGTTTATTCCGTTTGCTCTTCGCACTTTCTCTTGCGCCGTAATGCTGCGCCTGCATCTGCTTACTCAGCTTTCGCCGTTTTCACAGACCGCTCCGGTGTTGAAATTCATCTTTCCCCTCTGCCATCGCGCTCTCAGCCGGTGACGCGACTCTCTTCTTGCAGGTTTAGGCAAAAACTACTTACGCACTTTCATTGCAGGCTTTGATTGTACGCTTGCCTCTTCGAAAAGTCAAGCACGGCGCACGTTTCTCCCTTTTCACAGCTGAAACATGATCCGCCGTTATACAAGGTTGGCGGGTCCGAATATAAATGCTGTGAAGTAGCGGATACGACGGATCTGGAGTTTTCTGCAAATTCATCCCCTCAAAAAGAGCATCGTACTCAAGCCAATACGACTGATTCCCTGATTTTCCTGATCTAGTCCCCCTAAAACACAATGTCGATCCGACTGAATCTCTCATATTCGAAAATCCGTCCCCTCACGCTAAAAAAGTAATAGGATTAATTCTTTCAAAAACAAAAATCCATCCCCTTGCGCAAGCGAAAAAGTAGGACTAATTGCGCTTCTTTCAGAAATCCATCCCCCAAAAGCAAACATCACGTTCAAAAGAATAGGACTGATTTCTTGAAATAATAGATTCAGTCCCCCCATCTACGATCGCGAAGTCTGTTCCCGCCCGAAAAGCACTCTCCCCCTCTGCGCCCACGCAAGATCTGAATCGCTTTCCCGAAAGTCTATCTGATAATCGAAAAAACCATGTCGAGTGCGTTTCCGCAGGGCAAAGCCCGAGGACCTAGCACAAGACATGGTTTTTCGATTGATTTACTTAAGTTTCGAAAAAGCGGCTCAGATCGCGCCCCGCTCAATACCATACTTCTTACACAGTGCGGTGAACTCATCGCTGCTTCCGAAGTAGGCAAGGATCTGGTCATTTGTCATGTGATAATAGTACTGCTTCATCCAGTAATTGCGTTCGCTCTTTTCCGGTTTTCTTCCAAGGAATGTCGCATACAGGCAGTCAACAAAGTGACCCGCCGAAGTGTTCATTCTGTCAAACTCCTCACTGTAGAAGAAAGCTCTTGCCGCAGAACAGCCGGTCTCTTCAAGATTGGTGAGCGCAAGTGCCCAATAGCGGAGACCTTCTTCTTCCGGTTCGCGGCAGAGGCAGCCGGTATAAAGGCGCTTCGCAAATTCGAGCGCGCTCTTGCTCGGGAACTCGGCTTTGTGCCACTTCGCACCGGAGCGTACACTATATGTCGCGCAGACATTACACCATTCCGTAGACTCGATGAAGTTCTCCACGACCACCGCACGGGACATACGACCACCCCGGATCGCATCCGTCCAGCCCTTCTTACCAGAAGCGTCAGAGCCACGATCGAAGAAAGTCATATAAAGTGTTTCGACAAAATCATCAACGGATAGATTTCTGTTCATGAATTCCGGTGCTTCCAGAAGGAAGAAACGCGCACAATCCGCGCCGTTATATTCACCGCTCTCGACTTTCTCCACCCAGAAGGCTTTTCCTTCGGGTTCAGATGCACGATCCAGTGCAACGGAATAGAGCCGCTCTACGAAATCTTCGAATGTCGGAGCCTTCTCATCAGCACGTGCGGAAGGCGCCTTAAGGCCTACCATACCGCCAAGCATCGTGATTACAAGTAAGATACTGCAAATCCATTTTGTTGTTTTCATTTTTTTGATCCTCCAAATTATGTGTCGATAGTAAGACACATAAGAAAGAGGATTTATTCGAAAGATTTTTGAAAAAAATGAAAAAATTTACATGCCCCGCAGTTTTTCAATAAAATCCGCCAGTTTTCCTTCATTTCCAGGAGCCAGTTTCTTCGAGTTGCGGTCAGCAAGGCCAACCGTATACCGGATCGACGGCAGTTTTTTCTGAAGAAGCGCCTGACACTTATCGCTGTTTCCGCCGGCAAATACAAAAGCTGCCACCACTTTCTCCGGCGTGGAAAGATCCATAAGAAACTGGTTTACTGCGACACACGGTTTTCCTGCCCAGACCGGTGTACCCAGGATGATCGCATCATATTGGGATACGTCACGGGAATAAGGCTGAAGCTCCGTCCCCTTCTGTTTCGTTGCACCGGCACCGCCATGAAGAAACTTCATCAGTCCTTTTTTCGGAATATCTTTTACTGGAACCAGCCGCATGATATCCGCCGCCAGCTCGGAAGCGATCTTCTCTGCCGCTTCTTTAGTATTTCCATCAAGAGAATAATAAACGACCAGTTTTTTCATGGATGACTACCTCACATTGCTTTTCCGGGAAAAACTTCTCCGCCGGACTCAAATCACTTTTTCTTCTCTTTGTCCTCCGGGAACAGACCGTGATACTTGCGGAGAACATACGCCATGGGCACCCCAAGCACTCCGCAGGATCCGATCTCCCCGATACATACCGTCAGCATGATCAGCGGGAAGAACATCTCCACACCATAAACGTAATAAAGGATAAACGGAATGATAAGAGTATTGGAAAGGATCGGCGGGATCACCGCGATCAGAGGGGATCTCTTCCGGAGAAGATACGTAAACACCGCCCCGATCAGCGTCGCGATACTGCCGAAGATGATATCCAGGAGCATCGCCCCTCCGAGAATATTTCCGAGAAGGCACCCGACGAAAAGCCCGGGCACCGCTGCCCACGTAAACATAGGAAGGATCGTCAGCGCCTCGGCAATACGAAACTGCACCGCGCCGAAAGAAATCGGTGCAAAAACAAACGTCAGCACCACATAGATGGCAGCGACTGCCGCCGCCTGCGTGATCGCCAACGCTTGTTTCTTTCCTGATCCTCTTTGCTCCTGCATACTCCCCACCTATGCACAAACGATTATCTTACAGATTCAGACCCTTATCCTCTTCACATCCAAGCCGGATATTCATGCACTCGATCGCCGCGCCGGAAGCGCCCTTTCCGAGATTGTCGAACTGCGAAGAAACCACGATACGATCCTCATTACCGGTCACATAGATCTTCAAGCCGTCCCAGCCGGAGAACTGGTTTCCTGCCAGGAACCCGCTTGCTGCGATCTCATCGTCATCCTCGCTTACACGGATGAACTTCTGATCCTTATAGTATTCACGGAAGAATGCCAGAAGTTCGGAAGGCGTCTGCTTCACACCCAGCATATCGGCATAAAGCGGAACCGATACCAGCATTCCGCTGTAGTAATCGTCAATGATCGGTGAGAAAAGCGGCGCACGTGTGATCCCCGTTACGGCCTGCATTTCTTTCAGATGCTTGTGCTGCTGAGTCAGTGCATATTCACGTCCGGAAGAAAACTCGGCCGGACGATCCTCGCTCTCATATACAGCAATGGTCTTCTTTCCTGCTCCACTGTATCCGGACAAGGCAAAAGCACTTACCGGGTAGTCTTTCGGCAGTATCCCGCTGACGACCATCGGATAGACCAGAGAAACAAAACCGGAAGCATAACATCCCGGGACCGAGATCCGGTTCCCGTGACGGATCGCCGCCTTATGGGAATCCGAGAGTTCCGGAAAACCATACGCCCAGTCCGGATTCGTACGGTGAGCCGTGGAGGCATCGATGATCACCACGTGATCGTTGTCCGGATCCACCAGACCCGCCGCTTCGATCGCTGCGGCATCCGGAAGACAGAGAAAGGTAATATCCGAGGAATTGATCATCTTGCTTCTCTCGGAAGGATCCTTCCGAAGCTCCGGATCGATCTTCAATATCTCGATATCGTCTCTTCCCTGAAATCTCTCGAAGATCCGAAGACCTGTCGTTCCTTCACTGCCGTCGATAAATACTTTCGTTTTCATTTCTACTCCTTTATTGGCACATCACGTATTTTTATTCGTATTTTTGTATAATTATTTATTCTATCATCAATTTCAAAAAAGAAAAGATACTGTGGGTTTATTTCACACTATTGAGATAAGCCAGGATCGTATCCACAGAACCGTCGACATCCACCAGATCCGAATGTACGCAGAGATGGTAGGTCGAACTGTTTCCCCACTTCTGGTTCGTATAATGGTTATAGTAGTTCGCCCTCGCCGCATTCATATCGTTGATATACCGTTCCATCTGCTCGTCAGTGTAGTCCGCTTTTTCTATGGCTACCTTTCTCTTTCTCTTGATCTTATAGGGCATGCTTGCTGCGATGAATACATTGATGCTTCCATCGTTTCTCAAAACATAGTCCGCGCATCGGCCCACGATCACGCACGGGCCCTGCTCCGCAAGTTCTTTAATGACACGGCACTGCTGAAGATAGATGGCATCGGAAAAATCCGGTGTATATGAAAAAGAGAAAAAAGACATTCTTCCTCTACCCTTGTCCGAGATCCGATGCGCACCTTCTTCGTTTCTCGCGATCAGTTCCGGATCGATCCCCCCGGCCTTTGCCGCCAGCGTGATCAGTTCTTTATCGTAAAAAGGGATCCCCAGTTTTTCAGAAAGCGTAATACCGATCTCACGACCGCCACTTCCGAATTCGCGTCCGATTGTAATGATGCGCTTGTTCATACCGAATCCTCCCATCCGAGTATACTCATTCTAACACTAACAAATCCTTAAAAGAAGAGCCACGCCGCCGTCGTCATGACCACAAGGAATATCGCATTCATCAGCGCAAAAAGCGCCAGATACTGTTTCGTATGTCCGGGACGAAGTGTCCTGTAGTGACTGAATGTGATCAGGCTGGCAAGAGACGAGATCAAGGTTCCCGTTCCGCCGATATTCACACCCAGAAGAAGAGCATGGTAATTATCTGTAAACCGGGAAAGAAGGATCGCTGACGGTACATTACTGATAACCTGGCAGGAACCGATACTTACCAGAAGCGTGCTCTTCTCAAGAAGCCGGCTGACAAAGTCCTGCACAGCCGGGATCCTCGCCATATTTCCCGAGAACACGAAGAAAAGTGAGAACGTGGCAAGAAGCCCCCAGTCCACCTCGCCAAATGCCTTTTTATCCGCAAAGAAAAGAACTACAGGAATGATCAGAAGTCCGACCCAGTACGGGATCAGGCGGAATACGATAAGAAGAGAAAATGCAAAAAGCGTAAGATACAGGATCGTCCGTTTCTTATTGAGCGTCCGTCCGGAATCGTCCTTGATCACAAGGGGGGTGCTCGGAATCAGAAAACACGCCGCAGTCAGCATGACGATCGCAAGGAGAAAAGGCGGAAACATGATCTTCGTAAATTCTCCGGTCGGAATACCGAAATACGAATATAAGAACAGATTCTGCGGATTTCCGAAAGGAGTGAGCATACCGCCAAGGTTGGCGGAAATGTTCTGAAGGATAAAGATATAGGCCATCTTCCCTTCATTCTTCGTCACGGAAAGCGCGAAATACCCGAGTGGAAGAAAAGTGATCAGGGCCATATCATTTGCGATCAGCATCGATCCGATAAACGTGATATACACAAGAGCCAGCGCAAGTATCCGAAGATTACCCGTGGTCACCACGATCCGCTGTGCGACGATACTGAAAAAACTGATATCTTTCAGCGCGCAGATCACGGCAAGTGTCAGGAACAGGCAGGTCAGAGTACGAAGATCAAAATACCCGAGGTACGCCTTATCCGGAGGAACAAAGAAAGCCGTGACGATCGCCAGCAGTGCCGCAATACACACCACCGTATTCTTCTTAAAAAACTTGAGAAACCATTTCATGGCTTACGGTCCTTCGCCCCTCATCTTCGCATAATGATCCGGCGCCCTCTCAAGCGCCCGCGTCATTATAGCATTTCCACTTCAATAGTCAATCGACATTAGGCGCCGGAAATGATAAACTATTTTTATAAGTAAATAGCGAAGAAGGTGCATATCATGGAAACAACCGAGAAGATCCTGGTCGACATTTTACAGGAATTGAAGAGATCGAACGAGTTAAAGAAGATGGAGATCGAGCTGAAGATCCGTGAATATGATACAGACGATGAAGCCCGCCATCGCAGATTCCTCAGTCTTTTCGAGAGCCTGAACGAGATCTGAGCATCCTTTCGATCAAGTAAACACAAGACCCGGTATATGAAGTCAGATTTACTTCACGTACCGGGCCTTTCCTTTTACAGTATTATAGTCCCTGGATCAGCCTCTGCCTGGGATATGTGCACCGATGATGCCGGCAACGGCACTGAGCGGCATAGTCTGGATCCATACACGGCCGGGGCCGGTGACCTTAGTATTAAAGAGTCCCTCACCGCCGAGGAAGATATTCTTCATGCCATGTACCATCTCGATATCCATCTGCACGGATTCATCCATCATGGCAAGGTAACCGGTATCCAGAAGCATGGTCTGGCCGGGCTGAAGTTCATACTCCACAAGCGAACCATCGATCTCGACAAAAGCCAGGCCCTGTCCGGACAGTCTCTGCATGATGAATCCTTCTCCGCCGAAGAAACCCGCACCGAGTTTTTTCTTAAAATGTATCGAGAGCTCTACCCCCGGTTCTGCCGCGAGAAAAGCACTCTTCTGGCATACGATGTTGTGGCCGGGTGCGATCTGCAGTGCACGGATCTCTCCCGGGAAACTGGATGCGAAAGCGATCAGTCCCGTTCCGCCTTCTGCCGTATACTTGTTCTGGAACATGGATTCGCCGGAGAACATACGCCCGAAAGCCTTTCCGACACCACCTGTAGCCTGTGTCTGCATCTTCATGTTGGATGTCATCCAGCTCATCGCGCCACGCTCGGTGATCATGGACTCTCCTGCTTCCAAAGTACAAACTACGACCGGAAGCTGATCGCCTTTGATTTCATATTGCATAAACATCTCCTCCGTATTCTTTTTCGATATTTTAATCTTATCATTCGACATGATTTAGGGCAATGAAAAAGCGGAACCGTTTCCGGTTCCGCTCATTCATCGGATCATGTCTGAAGTCAGATCGTTCCTCTTTCAATACCATACTTTTTGCAGATATTCGTGAACTCTTCACAACTTCCGAAGAAAACCAGCACACTGTCTTTCGTCTGTGTTCCCTTTGCGATCTCTCCTGTCCAGTAAGCGACTTCCGAATCTTCCGGAACACGATCCATAAAGGTAGTGTACAGTCTCTTGACGTACTCATCGTCCTTGAGCTTCATATTCTCAAACTCTTCACTCTTGAAGAACTCGCGTGCGGCACTGCATCCGGTCTGCTCTAAGTTGGTCAGTGCCAAGCTCCAATACTGAAGTCCTTTCTCTTCCGGATCTCTACCGAGACAGCAGGTATAAAGTCTTGTGGCAAAATTGATCGCATTCTTGCTTGCGAACTCAGCCTTATGGTAGAGCGCGCCCGATCTTACTCCGTATGTCGCGCATACATTACACCACTCGGTGGACTCAATAAAGTCGTTGACTACATCTTTTCTTGATGCATCCGTCTTCAGGCGCTTCATCCAATAGTCCTTACCTGCCTGATCAGACTCACGGTCGTAGAATGTATGGTACAGGATCTCAAGGAAATCACTGTCATCCAGTTTTCTGTTCAGGAATTCCGGTGCATCCAGGAGGAAGAAACGTGCACAGTCGGCGCCGTTATACTCACCGTTTTCCACTTTCTCTACCCAGAACTTCTTGCCATCCGGCTCAGAAGCACGGCCGAGAGCAACGACATACAATCTCTCGACAAAATCTTCGAAAGTCGGATCTTTCTGCTGTTCCTCCGCCTCCTTTGCAACCAGGAGCGTCACCGTTCTGGAAGAATGGTTTCCGTACTGCTGGCTTCCGGCTTCCGGATCCTGCTCAAGAACGGTCAGGTTCTTCTCCGGATCTGTATTCTCGGCCCACTCGATCTCGAAAGTCACTTCGTCAAAGGCCGGCGGGCACAATACTTTCTCGATCGTCTTCTGAGCATCTTCATAGTTTGCACCGACTACATCCGGCATACTTACCGGCGGATACGGTGTCGGAGCCGCCGTCGGCTGACCCGGTTTCGGGGTCGGCGTATTCGTCGGTGTGGGGGTATTGGTCGGAGTAGGTGTATTCGTCGGTTTCAGCTCGTCAAAGACTGCCTTCACGATCATACCCTTCTTTGTAATAGTGATCTCATCCGCGGCTTTTCCGTTGATCTTTACATCCACGCCGGACGGGAAAGTAAAACCTTGATCCGGCGCTAATGCGATTGAAACAGAATACTTGTGCTTCGCCTGGAACGTCAGGCCATATGCATTTACCCGTTCTCCGGTCGTTTCATCAAACCAGAACACACCGTTGACCGCATTTTCCTTGTTCGAAAGAACATCGTTGGAATTCTTATATCCCACTTTCTCCGGAAGTGTCACTTCATAGGAAGGTTTCCTGGCCGGAGCCGGAGTTGCGATCGTCAAAGATACGGTAGTGATCTCCTTGAGCGGGAAAACAAAAACGATACTCTTATAGGCGCTTCCTTCAAGACTATCTTCCGGAATGGAAAACTCTCCACCGATACTGCTTGTGGATAGTTCTTCCGCATAATGCGTCTTCAAAGTCATCTGCATGTCGAAGTATCCATCCTTGTTAAAATCAAAGAGGATCCTTTCTTTAGGCGTTTCCACCCGATAAGTGACCAGAGAATTCTCCATCAGGTAATCCAGTGCGCCTTTCTGTTCTTTTGAAAGTTCCACTTTTCCCTTGGAAATATCGATCTTCACATCTTTCCGTTCCGGCTCAATAGTAGGTGTATTTTTCGGAAACTTAAATGTGATCGTCGCAAAAGACGAGCCTTCCAGATCCGAATTTGGAATAGAATATGTGGAATAAAGATTTCTTCCCGAATAGATAACCATCGGATCCTCTGCGGCCTTTGGAACCACCAGATCATAGCTTCCGTCATTATCCACATCCACATACATCGAGTACTTCGAAGAATCACTATCTATCGGCTTGTAACCGACCAGATTATTCATCATCAGATAAAGAAGTGCATTGCTCTGATTCTGATTTATCTTCGTTTTTCCTGAAGTAAGATCATAAACGATGTCTGATTCCGGCAAAAACTCGAAGATCTCACTGTACTTTCCATAAAAATCTTCAAAGCCTCTCCGGCTATGTGCCCGGACCCTGATATCGTAACGCCGTTCCGGAAGGAGGTCTATTACGTAAGAGGTTTCCGCTGTCACGTCAATTTTCTTCCAATTCGTTGATTGACCATTTTTCGGGAAATAGTTGGAAACCCAGATCTCATATTCATCTGCATCCTCAACACTATCCCAGGTCAATACCAGATCCTGACCCATGTTGGAGAGTTCGCCATCCAAACCGGTAACCTGTTCAAGGTCAAAGTAAGGTTCCAAAGCGTATCCGAGATCAAGATAAACAGCCACACCTCCATCGAATGGAGAAAGCTTGCTGATGCTTTCCTTTCTATTCACTGCGACACCGTTATAGAACAGCTTTGCATTCTTCTCAAACTGGTAACCGTTCTCGATAAAAATTGTATAACGGATCACGTACCGGGTAATTCCGTCAGCTACGGCCACCAGGTTGTCTTCTCCGATTTCTCTAATATAATCTTCTTCTTCGATTGCCATTTCCCAGCGTGCCTTCGTCTCTTTCACGTCATAAGGAAGTGAAGCCTCGGAGTCGATCTTCAGGGAGATCTCCGGAAGTGGTCCGACAGTAACATAGGTCAGATCTCCGCTCAGATGCAATTCACTCACCTTGTTGATCTCTGTCTCCCATCTGGCATAGAGTGTCAAATCCGAAGTTACAACAGTAGAAAAATCGAATTCCTGTGTCAGCGCAAGATCAGTATACCAGCCCCAAAAGTAGTATCCGTCTTTTTTCGGGAAAGACGGCCGATTCACCTTATATCCGTCAGCAATACTCTGTGAAAAAACAGAAGAGCCGCCGAGAGTCTGAAATTTTACCGTATGCATAACGGGATTTGTTCCTGTAGCCGTACCAAGATCGATAATCACATATGCGCCCCATGCAGTACGCTGAAACTCCGTGTGATCCTGACCGGTTATATCGTTACCGTTAAAGATGATCTTCGGATCGATCGTGAATTGGTAATCGTGATCCAGATTCAAACAGACCCGGAGACCATAATGTGTACCATCATTCATAGCAACGGGAGTGTTAAGACCAAATGAATACCATTCGTTATGAGTTGACCAGTACGACCAGCATGTATTAGTGTTATACGGGTCGATCCTGGTATGAGCCATATCTGACGAAACCGTAAATTTCGGCAGGACACCCGCCTGGACAGATATCGTATTACTGTTCAGCCTGATCTCACTGATCGTAGCCATCGTCTCGATAGTACCATCACTGAGTCCCTTCTGCTCATCGGCCCGGACGATTCCCTTTCCACTCCCGAAAGACAGCAGCGGTATCAGGATCGCTACGGAAAGGAGCACGGAAACAAAGCCCGTCGTTCTTCTTTTCTGATTTTTCAACATACCCTTCTTCTACCTCCATCCTGTTTATTATTCTGCTTTTATCATACATAGTATTCAAACAAAAAGCGAGGGCTTCCGCACTTACGGAAGCTGCCTCGCTTCTTGACCTCATCTATGTTTTCTATAACTAAACATTGACCTGTACCAAATTCATCTTATACATTCGCCAGTCTCTTGAAGTTTTCTGCCATCGGAGCATAGAGATCCTTGTAGATCTGGTAATAAGGCTCATACTGGGCATGTACATCTGCTCTCGCATCCATGGAGGAAGCGGAGAAGATCGTCGCGCCGCATGCTTCCTGGATCGTCGGATAAACACCGGCTGCAACAGAAGCCAGAAGCGCGGCACCCAGCGCACCACCCTGATCGGAAGCGCAGGTGTTGATCGTGCAGTCAAAGACATCTGCCATCATCTGTCTCCAGAACTTACTCTTGCTGCCGCCACCGCATGCATACATGGAATCGATCTTAACACCCAGGTTATTGAAGATGTCAATGGAATCACGAAGAGCAAAAATGACGCCCTCCATTACGGCACGGAGCATATCCTTTCTCTCATGCATAGCAGAAAGACCGAAGAATACGCCACGGGCATTCGGATCAAGATGCGGTGTTCTCTCACCCATCAGATACGGGAGGTAAAGGAGACGGTTGGCACCGATCGGAACCTCTGCCGCGATCTTATCAAGGAGCTGATATACATCGATACCCTGCTTGTCAGCCTCGATGACTTCCGCATCACAGCAGGTATTCTTGAACCACTTAAGGGACAGGCAGGCAGCCTGATGTACACCCATTACATGCCAGCAGCCCGGAACGGCGCTGCAGAATGTATGTACACGGCCCTTCGGGTCGACCTGCATATCATCTGTATGTGCAAATACAACACCGGAAGTACCGAGAGTTGCGAAAGCCGTTCCTTCTTTTACGACACCGCATCCGATTGCGGCTGCCGCATTGTCACCGGCACCGGCAGCAACCGGAATACCGGCCGGAAGTCCGGTCTCATTCGCGATCTCTTCTGTAACACGGCCGCTGACTTCGACAGACTCGTAAACTTTTGCAAGCCACTCCTTCTTGATGTCGAGGAGCTCGAGTACTTCATCGGACCAGTTACGGTTCTTGATGTCGAGGAGCTGCATACCGGAAGCATCGGAAACATCGGTTGCGAACTCGCCGGTCAGCTTATAACGTACGTAGTCCTTCGGCAGAAGGATGTGTGCGCACTGTGCGTAGATCTCCGGCTCATTGTTTCTTACCCAGAGGATCTTGCTGGCAGTAAATCCTGTCAGTGCCGGGCTGGCTGTGATCGCCATAAGCTTATCAAGGCCCACCTTTTCAGTGATCTCTTCACACTCTTTTGCTGTTCTCTGATCGCACCAGATGATGGACTTTCTCAGTACTTTTCCATCCTTATCGAGCATAACCAGACCGTGCATCTGACCGGAAAGACCGATACCTGCGATCTCGTCCTTGTTCACGCCACTGTCAGCAACGACCTTCTTCAGGCCTTCCTTCGCTGCATTCCACCAATCGTCCGGCTCCTGCTCAGCATAACCGTTCTGTGGCTGATAAAGCGGATACTCCACTGTATGTGCCGCAACGAGCTTTCCATCCTGGGAAAACAAAGCGGTCTTTGTACCGGAAGTTCCGATGTCGATACCGATAAGATATTTCATAGTTGATTCTCCTTATGTTTTATATTGGGGCTTTGCGCCCTGATTAACCTGTTTATGTGCCAGCCCGGCACAACCATTATTTTACTACGGAAACACGAATGCAGGAAGAACCGGTAAGCTTCTCACTCAATTCATCCGGCTGACTGATTCCGGCATAAATATCAAATGTATTGCAGTCCGTGATCACGTTTCCTTCGTCATCCACAACAGTAAAAGCACTGTCGCCGATCTTGATCTTTACTTTCTCTTCGCTTCCCGCGGCCAATGCCACACGGGTAAATCCGCAGAGTTTCGGATACGGAGTCGCATACTTGGATGTGGTATTCCGGATATAGATCTGAACCACGTCTTCTGTATCAGCATCTCCCTGATTCTGCACGGTCACGGTGATCCCGCCTTCTGCTTCGTCATATACCGCATCAGTGACCACGACATTCGAGTAGGTAAGTCCGAATCCGAACGGATAGAGGATATTATCACGCGTGTAACGGTATGTGCGGTCCTTCATGGAATAGTCTTCAAATGCAGGGATCTTATCCACCGACTCATAGAATGTGACCGGAAGTTTTCCGGATGGGGATACCTTACCAAAGAGGATCTCACCCAGGGCTTCACCACCGAGTTCACCCGGATACCAGGCCTGGATCAGTGCCTGAGCTTTCTCACTGAGCGGATTGATGGCACTACCTGCTGAAAGGACCACGACCGTCGGCTTGCCGATAGCAAGGACCTTCTCGACCAGAACACGCTGGCCTTCCGGCAGGAGCAGATCGACCTTATCTCCGGAAGCGAAAGCATTACCGGTATCCCCTTGCTCACCCTCGATCGTAGCATCGAGGCCGACACAGAGCACGACCACATCTGCCATTCCGGCAAGAGTCACCGCTTCGGCAATACCATCTTCAGCCACCGCCAGCGGCTGGATCCGATCTTTATACAAGTGTGCACCTTCGGCGTAATAAACACGTACATTCTCCCCGGCTTCCTTACGGATCCCTTCCAGGAAGGTGACCGGTGCAACGGAAGTACCATAGTAGTTTCCGCGGAGTGCATCGATGCTGTCACTGTTCGGTCCGATCACGGCGATGGAGGAGATTTCTTCCTTCTTAAGCGGAAGCAGACCGTCATTCTTAAGAAGCACCATGGATTTTTCCGCGCACTCTTTCGATACTTTTCTGTGCTCGTCACAAGCCACGATATCATACGGGATATCGTCGAAAGGAGTATGCTCTTCGAAAAGACCAAGACGCATGCGCGTACGCATCAGACGTACGACAGCATTTCGGATCGTCTCTTTCGAAACCAGGCCTTCCTTCTCTGCTTCCATCATGTGGATATATGTATTGCCGCAATTGAGATCACATCCGGCATTGATCGCCATCGCTGCAGATTCTGTCGGTGTCTTCGTCACGTGATGATTCTCATGGAAGTCACGGATCGCCCAGCAGTCGGATACAAAATAACCGTCGAAGCCCCACTCTTTCAGTTTGCCCATCAGAAACTTGCTCGCGCAGGTCGGTTCACCGTTAAGGCGCGTATACGCACCCATGACACCCTCAACCTTCGCTTCCTTGATCAATGCTTCAAAAGCAGGAAGATAGGTTTCAGCCAGATCCTTCTTTGAAGCAATGGTATCAAACTCATGACGGAGCGCCTCCGGTCCGCTGTGTGCTGCAAAATGCTTCGCACATCCTGCAGCCATCATAAACTTCTCGTCACCCTGCAGCCCTTTTACAAAGGAAACACCGAGCCGTGATGTCAGATACGGATCCTCACCGTATGTCTCATGTCCTCTTCCCCATCTCGGGTCACGGAAGATATTGATATTCGGGCTCCAGAGTGTCAATCCTTTATAGATATCACGGTCGCCGTTTTTCGCCGAAGCATTATACTTCGCACGTGCTTCCTTCGCGATGATCTTCGCAACTTTATTCAGGAGTTTGTCATCGAACATGGCCGCCATAGCGATCGCCTGCGGGAACATCGTTGCCGTTCCGGCACGGGCTACACCGTGAAGGCCTTCATTCCACCAGTTATACGCCGGCACACCCAGACGGTCAACTGCCGGGGCACCGTAGCTCAACTGCGGGACCTGTTCTTCAAAAGTCATCTTGTCAGCAAGATCTTCCGCTCTCTCCTGAAAAGAAAGATTTGGATCGAGAAATTTTTCCATAAAGCACCTCATTTCATTTTTGTCTGTTCCTAAGCTGTCTGTGTTTTATTATCCGTTCACGGGGGAACGGTGTTTTCAAATGGAGCTGTTATCTGCTCAAGTCTCTGCAGCTCTCCCCCACGATCAGTTGCGGAGGAAGTGCGATCGTCTTTTCTGCTTTTTCTCCGGAGATCTGGGCAAGGATATTCTTTGCAGCGGCTTCACCGATCGCCTTCGTATCCTGACGGATCGTTGTCAGTTTCGGATTGGTACGCTGCGTGATCTCAATGCCGTCAAAACCTACCACCGAAATATCTTCCGGGCAGGAAAGGCCGGCGTCGCGTATCGCTTCGATCACACCGATCGCCGAGTAATCATCACTGGCAATGACCGCAGTAGGACGGTTCCCTTCCGTTGCCGTCAGAAGCCGCTTCATCGACTCATATCCGCCCTCGATCGAATAATACTGGGACGGGAAAAGCCGGAAGATCGAATCCTTATCTCCGATAGCAGAAGAAGCCTTCTCAAGTGCTCTGATACGGGTCTCGGTAATATACTTGCCGCGCTCGCCGTGGAGATAGACGATGTTCCGATGACCGAGATCATACAGGTATTCATATACCATCCGCATACTCTCATCCGGATCCGTCTTCACGCAACCGATGTTTTCATTCTCAAAGTCCACGGCGATCTTGGGAAGGTTGCTCTCCATAAGTTCCCGTGTATCCTTCTGGGCATGGTCTGCATTCACGATAAAGATACCATCCACATGACGGTATCTGCAGTGTCCGAGATAGGACAGACCGAGATTACCTACTTTGTTGGAAATAAACACGATATCGTAACCGTGCTGCTCCACATAATCCTTGAAGCTCTCGATCACCTGAGCAAAAAGATAATGCCAGAGACCCATCTGGGATGCGTCCTGGCACAATACTCCGATCGACCAGGTCCGGCTCTGGCTCAGTGCTCGCGCACCGGCATTGGGCACATAGTCCAGCTCTTGCGCAGTACGGCGGACGCGCTCCCGCGTCGCCGCACTGACATCGCTGGCGTTGGACAATGCTTTGGATACTGTAGCCGGGGAAAGCCCGCAGGCTTTCGCTATATCGTATATCGTTGCCATTGTCTCTCCTTACGTCGTAATCGTTAATTCATTATTCACTGTTTTACGGCCGGTGAAAGATCACCGGTCTTCGCCTTAGCAAGAGGATCTTCAAAAAAGGATCACTTTGCTGCTACTTCTTTACAAGCCTTCACTACGTTGTCAACTGTGAAGCCGTACTTCTCCATAAGCATGGACGGCTTACCGCTGGCACCGAAGGTATCCATGGTGATGTATGCGCCGTCGAGTCCGACAAGCTTGCCCCAGGAGTAGGAAGAACCGGCTTCGATCGCAACACGTGCTGTTACGGACGGAAGCACGATAGAATCACGGTAAGCCTTATCCTGAGCCATGAATACATCCAGACACGGAACGCTGACGACACGGGCGTCGATACCCTCGCCGGCCAGAACGTCCTTCGCCTTGATACCCAGCTCAACTTCGGAACCGGAAGCCAGGATGATCACATCCGGAGTCTCCTTGGATTCCTTCGCTACGATATATGCACCCTTAAGCGCTTCCTTGGAGGAAGTGGTCAGAGGCATCAGGTTCTGTCTGGAGAGTACCAGCGCAGAAGGTGTCTTCTCGGAAGAAATAGCCGCTACCCAGGAAGCAACTGTCTCTGTTGCATCACACGGACGCCATACGTTGAAGTTCGGCATGGAGCGGAGCATGGTCAGCTGCTCGATCGGCTCATGTGTCGGGCCGTCTTCACCAACACCGATACTGTCATGTGTGAACATGAAGATCTGCGGGATATTCATCAAAGCGGACAGACGGGCCATCGGCTTGGTGTAATCACTGAATACGAAGAATGTTGCACAGTAGGAACGAAGTCCGCCATGGAGCAGGATACCGTTGGAGATACCGGCCATAGCCAGCTCACGTACACCAAAGTGCATGTTTCTTCCGGCACGGTCGTTCTTGCTGAAATCACCCTTGCCGTTCATGTAGGACTTGTTGGACGGAGCCAGGTCGGCAGAACCGCCGATGAGGTTCGGGATACGGTCGCAGAGCTTGTTCAGGACCTTACCGCCGAGAGCACGGGAAGCCTGCGGCTTGTCGTCTACTGTCCACAGATCCTCATCATCAAGGAGTGCGGAATAATCATTGCTGAAATACTTGTCCCAGAGAGCCTTCAGATCCGGATAGGACTTGGCATACTCAGCGAACATAGCATCCCACTTTGCATGAACTTCTGTACCCTTGGCACCAAGTGCTGCGTAGTGATCGTAGATCTCCTGCGGAACAACGAAGGACTCTGCACACGGCCAGCCCAGTGTCTCACGCATCTTAGCGATATTCTCTTCACCCAGCGGCTCACCGTGAGCGGAAGGTGTACCCTGCTTTGCTTCGCAGCCATAGCCGATGATCGTTCTGACTTCGATGAAGGAAGGCTTGGTCTTCTCAGCCTTAGCCAGCTCGATAGCCTTAGCGATCGCATCCACATCGTTACCGTCTTCAACAAGAAGTGTCTGGAAACCGCAAGCTTCCATACGGCCGCGAACGTTCTCTGTGAAGGCAATGTCTGTGGAACCTTCAATACTGATGCTGTTGGAGTCATAAAGAACGATGAGCTTCTCCAGGCCAAGTGTGCCGGCCAGAGAAAGCGCCTCTTCGGAGATACCTTCCATCAGGCATCCGTCACCGCACATAACGTATGTGTAGTGGTCGATTACCGGGAATTCCGGCTTATTAAATGTTTCAGCGAGGTGTGCTTCTGCAACCGCCATACCGACTGCCATGGAAAGACCTGCGCCCAGAGGACCGGTTGTGGCATCAATACCGGCTGTATGACCATACTCCGGATGACCCGGTGTCTTGGAATCAAGCTGTCTGAACTGCTTGAGATCCTCGATGGACAGACCGCCTACACCAAACAGGTGCAGCAGGGAATAATAGAGCGCGGAACCATGACCGCCGGAAAGAACGAAACGATCTCTGTTGATCCACTTCGGATCCTTCGGATCGAAAGCCATCTCCTTTCCCCAGATCGTATAAGCCATAGCAGCTGCGCCGAGTGGCAGACCCGGGTGACCTGAATTTGCTTTCTGGATCATATCCGCAGAAAGAACGCGGATGGCCGAAATTGCATTGGTTTCGTTTTGTGTACTCATAAGTTCCATACACTCCTTCTTCAAAATCTTTATATCTACGTACGCAAAAAGCGCAGTACAGACAAGGGAAAGCGGCTCGAATCCTCATCTTTTGAGGAGAAGGATGCCTTTTCGAAATCGCTTTCGAAAAAGTAGAAAAAAATGAGAGCTCGAGCTCACTTGCTATTTAGTTTATATTCTTAAGGGCAATAAGTCAATGTTGACTTATATAATAGGCGCCCAAAACAGCCATGCCCGAAAAGCACTGCATAGAGTATTTTATTAGCCGGCAAAATGTACTAAAATGATAATAGGTAATTATGCGACTAAGGGAGAGTTCTTTTGAAGCGGCAGTACAAGTACGACATCATATTTGATTCCCTGGCATCTCCGATCCTGGAAACCGGAAAACTGGAGCCTATGCGTCAGTTTATCCAGCACGGGACCTGTACATGTTACGACCACTGTCTGACTGTGGCCAGGACTGCGCTTGCCATGGCTATGAAACTCCCTTTCAAATTCAAGATGGATCAGCTCGTACGTGGCGCGCTGCTTCACGACTATTTCCTTTATGACTGGCACACCGTCAAGCTGGATAAGCTGCATGGCTTTGCCCATCCGAAGATCGCGTTGGAAAACGCCAGAAAAGAATTCGATCTGACTCCGATCGAGGAGAACATCATCGTGCGTCACATGTTTCCTCTGACACCGGTTCCGCCGAAGTATCGCGAGAGTCTTCTGGTTACCATCGCCGACAAGCACTGTGCCAACAAGGAATTCTTCGTGGAGCTGGGACACAAACTGGCGAAGAAGAAAGTCTTCGCTCCGATCGTGCATATCTTCTCTCTTCTGATTGCGACACTGCCATGGACGTAAGATCCCTTCTTCTCTGGTTTTCCGAAAACCATCGTGATCTTCCCTGGCGTTCCCGGCGTACCCCTTACGGCACCTGGATCTCGGAAGCCATGCTTCAGCAGACCCGTGTCGCCACTGTCTTGGATTATTACCCGCGATTCCTGAAACGTTTTCCCGACCCATCCGCCCTTGCTGCAGCAAAGGAAGATGATGTCCTGAAAATGTGGGAAGGCCTCGGTTATTATTCCCGTGCCAGAAACCTCATGCGCGGAGCCGGATACGTCTGCGAACACTTTGACGGAAAGCTCCCCAAGTCCCCGGATCTTCTTCTTACGATCCCCGGTATCGGACCCTATATGGCCGGAGCCATCGCTTCCCAGGCATTTGATGTCCCTGTTCCCGCCGTCGACGGAAACTGTATCCGGATCTACTGCCGTCTTTATGCGCTGCCGCTGATCCCTTCCGACAAAACCACCTATAACGAAGTGTATAAGCGTGTATCCGAAGATATTCCGGAAGACGCCCCCGGCGATTTTAATGAAGCCCTGATGGACTTCGGTTCGCTGGTCTGCACGCCGAAAAGCCCCCGTTGCGGATCATGTCCTTTTGCCACGGAATGCAGTGCCAATCTTCTGGGAAAGCAGGAAGATTTTCCATTAAAGAAACCAAAGAAAGAAACACCTGTAGAGGAACATACGATCCTTAGGATCCTGATCGGTGACCGCATTCTGGTAAGAAAACGTCCCGACACAGGTCTTCTTGCCGGACTTTATGAACTCATCGACCTTCCCGGGAAGCTCGGACATCACGAAGTGGAACAGTGGATCAGGGAAAACCTTCTTCCTGTTACCCGCTCCAAAGGCCGATCCTCTTCCGACTGTCCGGCACCGGATATCCGTCCGCTCGGTCCGGCCAGGCATGTTTTTTCTCATCTCCGATGGAACATGACAGGGTATGAGATCCGCCTTTCCCCGAAAGCCGGGACGGTCAGGAAAGCCTCGAAGATCGGAATACTCGCCGATCCCGGAGAATACGAAAGCCTGGCATTCGCTTCCGCGATCCAGGCCTATCGTTACGTGATATAAACCATTGCTTCCTTCCGGCTGTAAAACATCACGCTTCGTACCGGAAAACCGTTATCAGTAATTCTCCTCTGAGATCTCAAAATAGGATTGAGGATGGTTACAGGTCGGGCATACCTCCGGTGCATTGGTACCGACTACGATATGACCGCAGTTTCTGCACTCCCAAACCTTCACTTCACTCTTCTCAAAGACCTGTGCGGTTTCAATATTCTTCAGAAGAGCACGGTAACGTTCTTCATGATGTTTCTCGATAGCTGCAACAAGGCGAAACTTCTTTGCCAGTTCCGGGAAACCTTCTTCTTCCGCAGTCTTGGCAAATCCCTCGTACATATCGGTCCACTCATAGTTCTCACCGTCTGCCGCTGCAGCAAGGTTTTCCTTCGTATTGCCGATGCCCTTTAATTCCTTCAGCCACATCTTGGCATGTTCTTTCTCGTTTTCTGCCGTTTTCAGGAAGATGGCCGACATTTGCTCATAGCCCTCTTTCTTTGCAACAGAAGCAAAGTAGGTGTACTTGTTTCTGGCTTGGGATTCACCGGCAAAAGCGGCTTCCAGGTTCTTCTCCGTCTGTGTTCCGGAATATGGATTTACATTACTCATAGTCAGTCACCTCACAACAAAAAGATGTTTACATTATAAGGCATCCCTTCCGGGGTTTCTACACTGGAGACACAAATCACGTTTCGGATGTTTCTGACGTTTTTTCTGAAGCATCCTCTGTCGGCTTTCTGTCGTTGATCCTCTCCCATTCCGCGCCATCTTCCGTATAAAACTTCTGATCCGCCGGGAATCTTGTTTTGACAGGACAGATGCTTAAGAATCCGTCCATCATCTCAAGAACAACTTCATCGGGTCCCGGAGCTTTACAGGTATCCGACGGCAGAAAACGGAATACATCTTCCTGATACAGAAAAGCTTCATTTTCCACAAGATATCCGGAAGAAGAAACGTTTCTCACCTGCACGAAAAGAATGCAGTTCGTATAATTATCATCATCGAGAAAAGTCAGAGCCGATATATCGATCCCCCATTCCTTCGCCACTTCCTTGAAAGTATAAGGATTAGGGAATATGAATCTTCCGTAGTCTCCATTCACCTCAGAAAT